>Ga0334883_1000628_pt1 | contig 61615 bp, 61 predicted proteins | sample GraSluR1_MG_6_FD_207230 | JGI IMG/M metagenome (GOLD analysis project Ga0334883, IMG submission 207230) | Sludge microbial communities from methane-producing bioreactor in Wageningen University, Netherlands - Granular Sludge_09_05-R1 | ecosystem: Engineered > Bioreactor > Anaerobic >...
AATCGGGTTATTTCTTCAACAAAACACAGGATTACAACACCGACCCGGCTTATTCGCTCACCGGAAAAGGGCTGGCAAATACAGTCGTGCTGGCCAAACACAGTCTCCTAACCGACCATTTCAACCGTTTTTACATCACCGGTTCGGCTGGGGTAAAAATCCCCTTCTCGCGTGAATTGCAGTGGTCGGAAAACAATGTGAAACTGCCGGTGGAGGTACAGCCAACCATCGGGGCTTTCGGGGCGGTTTTCAGTACTTCGCTGGTGAAAGAACAGTCGGGCACGGGCATGCGCTACTTTTTCACCAATCGTGTTGAAACACATGCAGCCAACAAAGAAGATTACCGGCTGGGCACATCGGTTTACAACTCTCTCTACATTTCGAAACACCTGCGGCAGCCTGTTTTTAAAGACAACTGGACAGCCATTTTGCAAATCCGCAACGAAATTCGCGCTCACGACACAGTGGAAGGAAAGAAGAAGGAGTCTTCGGGAAGCATATTGTTTTTTGTGGCGCCTCAGCTCAACTACGTCCTGATGGACGAATGGTACCTTTCGGGCATGGTTGATGTTCCTGTTTACCAGCATTTTAACGGCACGCAACTGGGCGCCGGCGTGGGATTTACATTTATTGTTTCAAAAACCTTCGGGATGTAGGTCACTTATGAACTTCAACACGTTTCCCGCACAAGAGTTGCCATTGCACCAATCCAGTTTTCTCCGGCATTCAGGCTTTCCACCAGTTGCAATTTTTCTCCGCCGGCTTCCAGAAACATTTCGCGGTATTCATCTCCAATTTCGATAATCGTTTCCAGGCAGTCGGTTACAAAGGCCGGTGCAAAAACCAGGATGCGCTTTTTCCCTTCCCTCAGTTTCTCCAAAAGGAGGTCGTCGGTAAAAGGTTCCATCCAGTTTTTATCGAGGCGCGACTGAAATCCCACGGAGTATTCGCCTGTTTGCAGGCCAAGCTCCTTTGCCAGCAGCCGGGTGGTGGCAAAGCAGGTGGCTCGGTAACAACGCCGGCCATATTCGGGAATGGATTGCTGACAGGAACACTGTTCCACCCGAATACCCGGGTGACTTTTTTCGAGCTGCCGGTTGGGAAGCCCGTGATAGGAAAAAACCACATGGTCGTATTTCGTAAGATCATATTTCCGGCCCTGTTCGGCAAAAGCCTGAATAAACTGCGGATGGTCGTAAAACTGGTCCACCACTTTTAATTCGGTTTCAGCCCGAAGTTTTTTCAACTCCTGTTTAACAGCCTCCACGGTGGTTTCGGTGGTTGACATGGCATGGTGAGGATAAAGGGGAAATAACACCAGTTTTTTAAAGCCCTGCGCCTGAATTTGCCCGACAACCCTTTTATAGTCGGGGTTTTGGTAACGCATGGCCACAAAAACTTCAAAATTGTTGCCCAGTTTTGTCTGAAGTTTTTGTTTCATTTCGTAAGAATGAAAAATAAGGGGAGAACCTTTTTCGGTCCAGAGCAACTTATACAGCCGTGTTGAATTCTTCACCCGGAAAGGGATTATGATGAAATTCACCAGAAATTTACGAAGCAACCAGGGAAGGTCAATCACCCGCTTATCGTTTAAAAATTCGGTGAGATACCGCCATACAGCGCCAATTTTTGGCTCGTCGGGGCTGCCAACATTCATTAGTAATACGGCTGTTTTTTTGCTCTTCATGTTATTGAATCAATTATTTCTGAAGCCACTGTTCTGCCCTGTTTAATGCGATCGGCAATACCAATTCCGTCGCGAATGTTTCCGGCCAGCACCAGACCCGGAAATTCTTTTTCGAGCCGCGAAATGGCTTTCAGCTTTTCTTCCGATTCCACCCCGTACTGAGGTATGGCGTGCCGGTACCGGAAGATTTTTACAAGGTTGGGCATCCATTTTTTCAGTTGCATCATTTCAGTTAGTTCCTCTTTAACCATCCCCATAATTTCATCGTCGGGCAGTTCAAATATCTCCGGTTTTCGAATCCCTCCCAGAAATACCGAAAGCAATGCACCTTTTTCGGGCGCTCTGTTTTTCAGGAACGAGGAAAGGAATAAAACACCCAAAATGCGGCGTTGTTCAACAGAAGGAACCAGTCCGCCAAATGCACGGAGAGGGATTCCTTCCCAGTTGTGAAATCCCAGTGTAACCTGCACCACTTTGGAATATTCCATTTCGAGCACAGGCTTCAGCTGATTTTCGTCAATGAACGGGAAGAGCTGTTCCAATGCAAATCCGCCGGTGGTGGAAACAACGTGGCTGAAAACATGGTCGCTGTGTTTCGTTGAGAATCCGTTTTCGTTTTGCTGAAAAGAGAGGTTTTTGCAGTTCAGGTGGATATTTTCTTTCCCGATGTGCTTTTCGAGGGCTTGGATAAGGTTGCTCAATCCGCCAGCCACAGAAAAAATTTCTTTGGTTGCTTTTTTTTCGCGTTCGGTTTTGGGCTCTTTTGCTTTTTTCACGGCACCTTTTATAAAACTGCCGTAGTCCTGTTCCAGCCGGTAAAGTTTCGGGAATGCATACTTTGTAACCAGCCGGGCCGGATCGCCCGAGTAGATTCCCAGAATAAACGGATCGATGGCGTAATGGAGAAAGCTTTTTCCCATGCGCCGCAACACCAAACCGGCCAGTGTTTCGTTGGGGTTTTCTCCCTTTTTGCGGAAAGGTTCTCCCAGCAGGCGCAACTTATCGGGAAAAGTAAAAAGCGATGTGGAAATGCCGCTTGTAAGCCCCGAGGGGAGCGGGTTCCATTTTTTCCCTTTCCAAATCCAGCGGGCTTTGGCTGCTTCGTCGGCCACTTCAAGGGTGCAGTCGTCTTTCAGCTCCCCGAGCAGTTCAACCACTTCGGGGCGCGACAACATGCCGGTGTTGGGCCCCGACTCGTAAGTGAACCCGTTTTCATGATGCGTTTGAATGACCCCTCCGGAGTGGTCGTCCTTTTCAAATATTTCAACCTCAATTCCGGCTTTTTTCAGGTAAAACGCAGTGGTCAGTCCGGTTAGTCCTGCCCCCACAATGGCTGTTTTAATTTTTGTTTTTTTCATCATTCTGCTATAAAGCTTTTGAGAACCGCTGGGTCGCTGTTCTTAAATTTGGGTCGAACTGTGCGGCAATATTGCGAATAAAAAACCTGCCGGTCCCGGTGACTTTGAAATTGTCACTTTTTTCAATGTGCAGCAAACCGTCATTTATTAAGCCGCTAAACAGCGACAGGTCAAATTTCAGTATTGCTTTTACCTCGTCTTTGGTGAGTTGGAATGCCGCAGCGGTTTCGTCCAGCGAAACGTATTCGTTGCACATGATTTCGGTAATCACATGCCTGATAACTTTTTCATCCCGGCTGAGCCGGTATCCTTTTTCAATGGTAAAATGCCCGCTGTTGATCGTTTCCACATAGGTATTGGTATCTTTTCCGTTTTGCGCATACACACTTTTGAGCTGACTGATGCCGGTGGCGCCAAAAGCATACACCTGTCCGGTGGTTTCGCGGGTGCAGTAACCCTGAAAATTACGGTGCAGATTGCGGTTTTTCAGTGCAATGCTCAGTTCATCGGTATCTTTTGCGTAGTGGTCGAGCCCAATGGGGGCATATCCGTTTTCTGTAAGAATTTTGAATCCTGCTTCAAACATGGACAACTTCTCATTGGCCTCGGGAAGGCCGCGGAATTCCAGAATTTTTTGTGCCTTTTTTATCCACGGCACATGAGCATACGAAAAAGTAACCAGACGGTCGGGAGATAGTTCCACTGCTTTTTCAATGGTTTCGGAAAACGATTTTTCGGTTTGAAAGGGTAGCCCGTAGATAAAGTCGAGGTTTACACCCACATTCCCGAAACTTCTTATCCAGCTCATGATTTCTTCTACCGGCACTTTCGGCGCATCGCGGTTCACGTTGTCGAGCACTTCCTGTTTAAAATCCTGAATGCCCAGGCTGAACCGGTTAAACCCGGCCAACACCAGTTGAGCGGTGTAATTCTCATCCAGCATGGCCGGATGGCACTCGATGGCGATTTCAGGTTTTTCAGAAAAGGAGAAATTCTTGTGAATAACCTCCATAATTTCGCGAATCAGTTCCACCGGAAGAGCGTTTGGAGTTCCTCCTCCCCAATGAATTTGTGAAACTTTGCGGGAAGGGTCAAGCAGTTTTTTTACCATTCCAATCTCTTTTTTCACTGCCTCAACATACCGCTTCATTTTTTTCCCGTCGCGCGTGAAATGAGTATTGCAGCCGCAAAAGTGGCACATTTTGGAACAAAACGGAATGTGCACGTACAGAGAGATGTTTTGCGGCCAATCGCGGTTCGATTCTTCAATGGCTTTCCGGTAATCGTCGGGAAGAAAACCCGGGTGGAAAAAATTTGCCGGCGGATAACTGGTATATCGCGGAACCGGAATATTGTATTTCTGAATCAGGGTTTCAGGAATTTTCATAAATGTTATAAAAATGATTCTTGTATAGCACGGGTATCAGCAATAACAGCAGCAAGCCGATGGCAACTTCAATGGCAAACAGGCCCCGGTAATTGATAGCGTCTGCCACTTTCCCGCTCATAACGGCAATAACAAGGCTGCTCAGGTGCGTAATCACAATCTGAAGAGTAAAGTCAGTGCCCTCGCGTCCTTTCCTTACGATTTTCATGGCCAGGGTATAAACAAACACCGACGACATGGCATACGCAGCCCACAGCAACCCAATGGCAATGTAAACCAGGTAGGCGGCATGGTTTGTAAATGTCAGTCCGAAAAAGAAAAGCGACGCCACCAGATTCACTGAGGGGAAAATCCAAACCGCCTTGTTCAGTCCTTTTTTTCTGATTAAAAACCCGGCGGGAACGGTCATTGCGGCGCCGCAGGCCGTACCAAAAATACCCGCAATAAAGCCGATTTCTTTTACGTCGTACCCCAGGTCAACCATGTAAGGTTTTATCATGGTTAATATTCCAATAAGCCCCGAGTAAAACAAAAACAAAAGCAACAGATGCCCGCCAATTTTTGGCTGCTTGAAAAACCAGACAAACTCGAGCGGTGATATGTTTTTACGCGATTTTTCGAGCTGTTTTTTCTCTTTGGCCGGATAAAGCGAAATAGGAATCAATACCACAAGCACAAAGGCTGCCAGCGAAAAAAGCAGGTATTTCCATCCCCAGTAATGGTATATAACCAGCAACACCCCACTTCCCACCAGTGCGCCAATAAAATTTCCAGCCGATTGCATGCTGTTTCCCAGGCTCCGTTCCCGCTCCTTTAAAATGAGAATGGCAAACGCATCGGTGGCAATGTCGTGTGTTGCCGAAGCCATAAACGCAATGACCATCAACACAATGATGGTGGTAAAATTGGTTTCAAGGTTTAAAAAGCCGATGGAAAAAATAACTGCTGCATAAAACACCTCCGAAACCAGAATCCACTTCCGGTATTGCCTGGTGCTGCTGCACGTTTTGTCAACCAGGGGCGCCCACAGAAACTTGATAATCCATGGCAGTTTGATGAGTTGCAAATAGCCGATGGATTCCAGCGAATAGTTTTCCATGCGCATGATGACCGGCACCACGGTAGAGAAAAAACTCATGGGGATGGACTGGGCCAGGTACAGGCTCAGCAGCGTAAAATACTTGTTGGTTTCTTTTTTAATCATTCGAATCAGAACATTACTTTGAGGTTAATACCCATGGTTGCCGGTTTGCCAATTTGTGCATAGGAGTTTCCCAGGGCCTGAAAATAAAACGAATTATATTCTGTGTTCAGGATGTTTTTACCCCAGAACGACAAGCCAACATTGTTTTTTTCGAAACTTACACGGGAGTTCAGCAATCCGTAATATTTTTGGAAAGCTTCGTTTGACTCGTGCCAGTAGTGTTTGCCAAAGCCGTTGTAGGCCAGGTGAAGCCTTATCCGGTCGAGCCAGCCGGCCCGTACATTCATCTGGTAGTTTCCTCCTGCGTTGAATGAATAAAGCGGAACGTAGGGCAGGTAATTTCCGCTGAAATCTTCGTTGTCGTTTTTCACATACTCCGCAAATTTGGCTTCGTTGTATCCAAAAGCCACCCATGTTTCCAGGTTTTGAACCGGAAGCGCTTTCAGTTCCAGCTCAAACCCTTTGCTTTCCGATTTTCCTGCGTTGGTAAGCATGGAGCCTGCACCGCTGGGCACGGTCTGGTAAATTTGCTGGTTGCTCCAGTCGATGTAGAAAACAGCAAAATTTGCATAAATGCGTTGCTGAAGCCATTTGGCCTTAATACCGGCTTCATAGTTCCACGATTGCTCGGGATTGAAAGATTTGTCTTCCTCACGTTCAAAAGTGGAATTGAAACCTCCTGAATTATACCCTTTGGCAATTGTGGCATAAGGCGACAGGTAATCGTTAATGCTGTAGGTAACCGCTACCCTGGGCAGAATTTCGAAGAAGTCCATATCGTTTTCAAATTCATCGGCCCTGTTTGGGTTGCCGTTTATGAACTGGTCGTCAGTATAATCGAGGGTAGCCTTTTCATAATCGGCACGTATGCCGGCCGAAAAGGTAAAACGGCCGGCATCTATTGTGGATTGATGAAACAGAGCGGCTCCCCGGTTGATATGTTCGTGTGTTTTGGTGTAGGAATAGGATGAAAACGGCAGCCGGAACTGTACCAGGCCGTCTTCGCCATATTCCAGCGAAACGGTTTTGTCGAGCAACTGCCGGAAGGCAAACACACCGAACAACCAGTTGTATGCACCATCACCTGACGACTCGATGTTTACCTCCTGGGCCAGCATGTTCACCTCCTGGTCTTGTGTGACAAACACCAGTGACAGGGGCGTAAAATCCTGATCGATCTCCTGAAAATCGTCCAGTGCCTGCAGGCTGCTAACTGCCCTGACAACAAAACCCGGCGCCGAATAATTCAGATTAAGTCCTGCCGACAACATTTTGCGGTTGTAAATGCTCTCTTTGTCGTAGCTGATGTCGCCCGCTTTCATCTGTTCGTCGTTGAATACAGCATAAGGATACCCGACCTGCCGGCTGTCTTCGTATTGGATGCTGCCCTGGGCGTTAAATTTTTCCGACGGCGAATAAAGGGCCTTCAACTTTCCGGAATAGCTATTGATTTTGTCCACTTCGGATCCGGTGTACATATTTTCGTAAAAACCGGAATTGTGCTGTTGGTTTAAACTTCCCTGTACCGAAAATGATTTGCCAATGGGCTGGTTGTGGGTGATGTTTGACCTGATTTGATTAAAGTTGCCGTAATCCACCGAGATGCTTGTTTCCTGCTCGTCGTGCGGCTTGTTGGTAATAACATTGATTAACCCACCCATGGCGTTTCGTCCGTAAAGCGTGCCTTGCGGGCCGCGCAATACTTCTACTCGTTCAACATCGTAAAAGTCGAAGTTGAAAGCTGCCTTTTCAAAATAGGGGATTTCATCCACATACAAGCCTACCGATGGGGTGTTGATGCGGTTTCCCACACCGCGGATGTAAACCGGCGAAGTTAATTTCGACCCGTATTCGGGCATAAAAAAATTGGGAATCACCGATGAAATACCGGTCAGGTTTTCTATCCGGTTTATTTCAACCATCCGCTCAGAAACCATAGATGCCGAGGCTGGTATGTCGAAAATATTCCGGTTGTACTTGGGCGATTTGATGATTACTTCATCCAGCCTGTAATTTTTCAGGGTGTCGTTCTCGGTTGGGTTGGCCAGCAACGAAAAATGAAAAATCAAAAAATTGAATGTAAAATATCCTAATTTTTTCATGATGATTGTTGAAGAATTAATAAAATTCAGACGCAAAGCGTTAAAACAAGTATAAAATCAAACGGGAAAAAATCAGGCTGCAGGCGGGGGTCGCGAAAACCGGGAAAAATCAAACTCAACTGAAATTTCCGGCAAAGCATTGCCAGGCAATAATTTAAGTATGGTAACAGGAGGTGAAATATTCTTTTTTACAGGATGTTCGCAATAGGTGGAAAAGGAACAGATACAGGCTTCATCTTCGGTTTCGGTTACCTGACATGATGCAACAACCGATACTTTTTCAGTGCCGGACAGCTCGCCTGCATGAGCTTTTTGTATGCCAAAAAGAAAAAAAAAGGCATAGAAAAACACAAAAGCGATGTAGGGTATATGTGTTGAAAACAGACCGACTGTAAACATGTTGCTTTTGTAATTTATTTAAATTGAATGTGCAAAAATAGCATAACCTTGTTCCAAAAAAAACAAACCTGCCATTTTTTTCGTTGTTTTAAGGCATAGCAAGCTTTTCAACTCAAAAAAATAAGTTTTATCGTATTTTTGGCACAAATTCTTATACCATGTTACCAATTTTAGAAAAAACAACCATACTGAAACAAAACGTATCCACAGCAGTTTTATCAGGCAACCCCTGGGCACTTTCATTGCCATTTATTGCTGATGCTGAACAAAATTATTTAAAAGAAAAACTCACATCAGAAACCGAATGGACTATTTACAAACAGCCGTTGGTTTATTTTTTTCACAATCCAAAAGAAGAAAAAAAACCGGTGCAGATGGCGGAGATGGCACGCAGGTCCGGCTCAAAGTTTTATGAGATTTTGAAAAATGAAAAAGCGGATACCCTGCAGATTACCGGAATGGATGGATTGCCCTTAACCCTTCCGTTTCTGGAAGGACTGTTGCTTTCGGCCTATTCCTTTTCCAAATACAAAAAAGAGAAGGACGGTTTTATGCCCGCCAAAATTTTCATCACCGACGAAAATGTGAGTCAGGAACAACTAAATGAACTGAGAAACCTGACACAGGCTGTATATCATGCCCGAAACCTGGTAAACGAACCGCTTTCGTACCTTACTGCAACCCGTTTTTCGGAAGAAATGGAAAAAATGGGCAAAGAAGCCGGTTTTTCAGTGGAGGTGTTTAACAGAAAAAAGATTGAAGCCTTGCGCATGGGTGGCCTGCTGGCGGTGAACAAAGGCAGCATCGATGAACCGACATTTACAATTATGGAGTGGAAACCCGAAAATGCAACCAATAAAAAGCCGGTGGTTTTGGTTGGCAAAGGCGTGGTTTTCGATACTGGCGGGTTGAGCCTGAAACCAACCAAACAGTCGATGGATTATATGAAATGCGACATGGCGGGCGGTGCGGCGGTGGCTGCCACACTTTTTGCAGCAGCAAAAAATAACCTTCCGTTGCATGTGGTGGGACTGGTGCCGGCAACCGATAACCGCCCCGATGGCAATGCCTATGTGCCGGGCGATGTAATTACCATGTTCGATGGCACTACGGTGGAAATCAAAAACACCGATGCCGAGGGCCGTCTGTTGCTCGCCGATGCATTGAGCTATGCCAAAAGATACAATCCGGCTCTGGTTTTGGATATTGCAACGCTCACCGGTTCGGTCGAAATTATTTCAGGCACCCAGGGACTTGCAGCTATGGGGAACAGCTCCGAAGAACTGATGAAGCTAAAACAAGCCGGTGATGAAATTTATGAAAGGGTGGTTGAGCTGCCCCTGTGGGAGGAATTTGCAAAGCCGCTTCAGTCGAATGTAGCCGATTTGAATAACCTCGGCGCGCGCGAAGGCCAAACTTCCATTGCCGGAAAATTCCTGGAACACTTCACCGGCTATCCCTGGCTGCACCTCGACATTGCCGGAGTGGCCTTTCTGCAGGAAAAGGATTTTTACCGCCCCGCAGGAGGAACAGGTGTTGGAACCCGTCTGCTTTACCACTTTTTGAAAAAAATCAATTAAAAACGTAACTTTGCCATCCGTTTTCTTAAATGGAATTAATAATCTGATAATAAACAAGAAATGACAGATACAATAAAAGTTGGAATATCACACGGCGACATTAACGGAATCAGCTACGAGGTAATTATGAAAACCCTGCTCGACCCGCGTATTCTGGAAATGTGCATTCCAATCATCTACGGATCGCCCAAAGTGGCTGCCTACCACCGCAAAGCACTGAATATAAACAACCTCAGCCTGAACCATGTACGCACACCCAAAGAGGCCGGACCGGGCCGGGCACATGTGCTCAACTGCATCGACGACAACATTAGGGTTGAACTGGGAAAATCGACTCCTGAAGCCGGCGAAGCAGCCTTTATGGCCTTAGACCGCGCCGTTACCGACCTGCAGGAAGGATTAATTGATGTGCTTGTTACCGCCCCCATCAACAAAGACAATATTCAAAGTGAAAAATTTAATTTTCCGGGACATACCGAATTTCTGGCACAGCGGTTCAACTCGCCCAACTTTGTTATGCTGATGGTGAGTGAAACCATGAAGGTGGGACTGGTAACCACGCACCTGCCCATTTCAAAAGTTTCTGAACACATTACGAAGGAAGTGATTATATCGAAATTGCGGATTATTTCCGAGTCGCTGAACAAGGATTTTGCCATTACCCGTCCGCGCATTGCTGTTTTTGGGCTGAACCCGCATGCAGGCGACAACGGACTGCTCGGAAAAGAAGAAAACGATATTATTTTGCCGGCCATTATCGAGGCAAAAAAAGAAGGCATTATCGCTTTGGGGCCTTATGCTGCCGATGGCTTTTTTGGTTCGGAAGACTACCGCAAGTTCGACGCCATTCTGGCCATGTACCACGACCAGGGACTGATTCCCTTCAAACTGGCATCGTTTGAACGCGGAGTGAACTACACTGCCGGATTGCCGGCAATACGAACCTCGCCCGCGCATGGCACTGCTTTCGCGCTTGCAGGCGAAGGTAAAGCCTCACCCGATTCGTTCAGGCAATCGTTATTCCTTGCCATCGATATTTTCAAAAACCGGAAAATTCATGAAGAAATTTCCAAAAATCCATTAAAGAAATTTGATTTCAATTCCAATCAGGAAGACGAGAGTGTTGACATAGAAGCAGATGACGATCAAAATTATTAAAATCTTTTCCTATGTACGAATATATCAGGGGGGCAGTGTCCTCGATTAACCCGGCAAGCGTTGTGATTGATGCAGCCGGCGTGGGTTACCTGGTGAATATTTCGCTGAACACCTACAGTAAGCTAACCGGGAAGAAAGAGGCACAACTACTTGTTCATCAGGTAGTACGCGAAGATGCCCATGTGCTTTACGGGTTTGCTGAAAAACGCGAGCGCGACCTGTTTCGTAACCTCATTTCGGTGAGTGGTGTTGGCGCCGGCACAGCCATGATGATGCTTTCCTCGCTCAATCCCGACGAAATTGTTTCTGCCGTAACTACGGGAAATGCAGATGAACTAAAAGCAGTGAAAGGCATTGGCGCCAAAACAGCCCAAAGAATCATCATCGACCTGCGCGACAAGCTCGGTAAAATGCCTGAAAGCGCTCAAATTTTAATTTCATCAGACAATACTCTGCGAAATGAAGCGTTATCAGCATTAGTCATGCTGGGATTCGCGAAAAAGGATGCAGACAAGGTAGTATCGAAAGTTATGAAAGAAAATCCGGAAGCGACCGTAGAGCGTGTGATAAAAACAGCATTAAAAAGGTTATAAAACAGGAATGGAATTGGCCCGTTTTTTACGAAAATTATACTTCTCTTGCCTGCTTGCCACCCTGCTTGCATTTTCTGCAACCAGTATTGCGGCCAAAAGTAGTCTGAACAATTTTTCCTTTGTTCAGCAACAGGACACCGTTGTTATGGACACCGTCGGGCCACTGCCCTTTCCTTTTCAAGACCAGCCTGCTTTTGGCACACCTTCGCAGGATTCTACCAAGCTTTTTCTGAATAAACCCAGCAACATCAACTTCGAAATTGAATACGACCCGGTTACCGGACAGTACATTTTCTACGAAAAAATCGGCAACCTCAACTACCGTCTTCCGCAAGCCATGTCGCTCGACGATTATATCAATTACGAATTCGACCAGTCCATCAGGAGTTACTGGCGGCAGCGCAGCAGGGTGCACGAAATGGACCAGCGCGGCTCACTCATTCCGCAGCTCACCATTGGGGGCGAGGCTTTCAACCGGGTTTTTGGCGGCAATGTGGTGAATATTCAGCCGCAGGGGTACGTAGAGGTAAGTTTTGGTTATCAGGTAAATACTACCGAAAACCCAGCCATTCCCGAGCGTTTGCGCAGAGTGCCTACCTTCGATTTCGACGAAAAAATACAGATGAACGTAATGGGCCAGATTGGTACCAAAATGAACATGCGGGTAAACTATAATACCGAGGCCACGTTCGATTACGAAAACAAAATGAACCTGGAATATACCGGCGATGAAGATGAAATCATCAAACGAATTGAAGCAGGAAACGTTTCGCTTCCTTTAAGTGGTTCGCTCATTACCGGGGCATCCAATTTATTTGGTGTGAAAGCCGAAATGCAGTTTGGACGACTGACAGTAACCACCCTGTTTTCACAGCATAAAGGCGAATCAAAAACAGTGGAAACCGAAGGCGGCGCGCAGGTAACCAACTATGAAATTTCGGCTGCAAACTACGATGCCAACCGCCATTTTTTCCTTTCACAATACTTTCGCGACAACTACGACAAATGGCTGAAAAACACGGCGGTGCCCACCTCGCCAATCACCATAAACAAAATTGAAATTTGGGTAACCAACAAATCGAACAATTTTACCGAGTCGCGTAATATTATTGCATTCCAGGACCTGGGTGAACACAACCCACACATTTTTAACAACATTCCGGCTTTTCAGGAAACTACGGGAATGCCCTATCCTGAAAATGTATTTCCCCACAACGACGCCAATAACCTCTACTACGAAATGGCCAACACATACAGCGACATTCGGATGAATCAGAACATTACTTCCGTATTGTCGCAATTTGCGCCTGATTTTGCCGGCGGACAGGATTACGAAAGAATTGAGCAGGCACGAAAACTCACCTCATCCGAATTTACGGTAAATGAAAGACTGGGATATATTTCTCTGAACACCTCTCTAAACTCTGACGAGGTGCTTGCGGTGGCGTTCAGCTATACATCAGGTGGAAAGGTTTTTCAGGTAGGAGAGTTTTCAACCGACGGAGTTGAAGCCCCCAGAACTCTCATTTTAAAACTGCTGAAAGGAACCAACCTCTCTCCCGGAATTCCCACATGGGACCTAATGATGAAAAACATATACAACCTCGATGCCTATCAGCTTACCCGTGATGATTTTATCCTGAATGTTGTATATCAGAACGACTCTACCGGTACCTTCATCAATTACATTCCCGAGGGAAGGCTCAACGGACGCATTTTGCTGGAAGTAATGAACCTCGACAAACTGAACAAACAGCTCGATCCCTACAAAGATGGTGTTTTCGACTACCTTGAAGGCATTACGGTGAACTCGAACCGGGGCCGGATTATTTTTCCTGTTATTGAACCGTTTGGCAGCCATCTGGCCGATTCCATTCAGGACCCGGCGCTGATTGAAAAATACACGTTTCAGTCGTTGTACGACTCTACACAGGTATATGCCGAACAGGATGCAGAGCACAACAAATTCAGGCTGGTGGGAAGTTACAAAGGCGCCTCGGGTTCCGACATTTCGCTGGGAACACTCAACCTGGCGCAGGGTTCGGTGAAAGTTACTGCCGGAGGTCGCGAACTAATGGAAAATGTGGACTATACCGTTGATTACACGCTGGGACGGGTCAGAATTATTAATCAGGCCCTGCTTGAAGCCGGAACACCCATACAGGTTTCTACCGAAAGCGAAGACCTGTTTACCATGCAGCGAAAAACCCTGTTGGGTACTCATGCCAATTATGCCTTTTCCGATAATTTTAACATTGGCGCAACAGCGCTGTACATGCAGGAAAGGCCCTTAACACAAAAGGTAGATTACGGGGAAGACCCCATTTCAAACCTGATGGTCGGTTTCGATGCCCGCTATTCCACTCAAAGCATGTTGCTTACCAAAGTGGTTGATGCACTTCCGTTTTACACAACAAATACTCCCTCTACCATCGATGTGGAAGCCGAAGTTGCGCGGTTAATTCCCGGCCATTCCAAAGTAATTGAGAAAAGCGGAAATGCCTATATCGACGATTTCGAGGGAACCAAAACTACCATCGACCTGAAGGCGCGACAGGCGTGGAGTCTGGCAAGCACACCCCAGCTTCAGAACGATCTTTTCCCCGAAGGAAATTACAGCAACCGCCTGGAATACGGATTTAACCGTGCCAGACTGGCCTTTTACATTATCGACCCGTTGTTTTTACGTAACAACAGCCTTACACCCGACCACATCAAAAACAACCCCGATTTGCAATCGAACCACTTCGTAAGAGAGGTTTTTGAAAAAGAAATTTTTCCGGCCAAGGAATCGCCGGTTGGCCAGCCCACCAACATTCCGGTTTTCGATGTAGCCTACTATCCCGAGGAACGCGGGCCATATAATTACGATACATACCCCACCAGCTATTCTTCCGGCGTGAACCCCGATGGTACCCTGGCCGATCCTGAATCGAGATGGGGTGGTATAATGCGCCGGATTGAAACCAGCGACTTCGAAACTTCCAACATCGAATTCATTGAATTCTGGATGATGGACCCCTTTGTTTACGATACGCTCGGAATGCACAGCGGCGGTGAATTGTATTTCAACCTGGGCGATATTTCCGAAGATATTTTGCGCGACGGACGGAAATCATTCGAACAGGGACTGCCCACCTCGGAAGTGATTACCAATTTGGATACAACTGTTTGGGGACGGGTGTCCACACTGCAATCGCTGGTAAATGCCTTCGACAATAACCCGGAATCCAGAAGATTTCAGGATGTTGGCCTGGATGGTTTGAATGACGACCACGAACAAAGTTTCTTTTCCGATTACCTCGACCAGCTAAGGGAATTGGTATATGACGATGTTTTTGAAAAATACTACAATGACCCCTCTTCAGACAATTTTCAGTATTACCGCGGTTCAAACCTCGACCAAAACGAAGTGGGAATACTGGAACGTTACAAAAAATTCAACGGGCCCGACGGCAATTCCCCAACTTCTGAAATGTCGCCTGAATCTTATCCAACGGCAGCATCGTCTATTCCCGACATGGAAGACATTAACAACGACAATACCCTGAACGAAAACGAGCGCTATTACCAGTACCGGGTAAACATTAGGAAAGAAGACATGCAGATGGGACACAACTACATAACCGACGTTAAACAGAGCCGGGTGCAGTTGAAAAACGGACAGATTGGAGAGGTAAACTGGTACCAGTTTAAAATTCCGGTGCGCGATCCCGACCAGGTAGTCGGCAACATTCGCGACTTTAAATCCATCCGCTTTTTACGTATGTATATGCGTGGATTTGAAGACCCTGTTATACTTCGCTTTGCAACCCTCGATTTGGTACGTGCCGACTGGCGCCGCTATACCCGCGACATTGGAGAGCCGGATGCCGTTTCGCCCAATGCAAATTTCGACGTTTCGGCGGTTAATATCGAGGAGAACGGAAGCCGTGAGCCGGTAAATTACATTCTGCCTCCGGGAATCAGCCGTGTAATTGATCCTCAGAATCCTCAAATGAGGCAATTGAATGAACAGTCGATGGTGCTGAAAGTGACCGAACTGGAGCAGGGAGATGCACGTGCAGCATATAAGTCACTTTACATGGACTTCAGGAGATACAGACGCCTGAAACTGGAAGTACATGCGGAAGAAATGACCGACTATCCACTGAATGACGATGAACTCCACTTTTTCATCCGGTTGGGATCCGACTACAACTTCAACTACTATGAATATGAAGTACCGCTGAAACTGACACCGCCCGGGCGTTACAACGGCGAAATTGAAAGCGATCGGTATATTGTATGGCCCGATGAAAACCGGCTGGATATTCCGCTCGAAATTTTTACCAACGCCAAACTCGACCGGAATGCCGAAATGCGGATGGCAGGCTCCACACTGGGAATTCAGGATGTGTATGAAACGGTTCACCGGGGCTGGAATAAAGATAAAAACCGGGTGAAGGTAAAAGGCAGCCCGAATCTCGGAAATGTGCAGGTGGTGATGATGGGGATTCGCCATAAAAGAGGCCAGCTGAATACCGGTCCCAAATCGGTGGAAGTCTGGGTAAACGAAATGCGGCTTTCCGATTTTGACCAGAGTGGCGGATGGGCAGCCAACGCGAGGGCGACAACCCGACTGGCCGATTTGGGTAGCATAACCGTGGCCGGACGTACCCGCTCAGCCGGTTTTGGCAGCATCAGCCAGAATGTGAACAGCCGGGCGCTGGAAGACCTCAATGAAATAGACGTAGCTGCTTCCATCGACCTTGGCCGCTTCTTCCCCGAAAAAGCGGGGGTAAGGCTCCCCATGTATTACGGCTATTCGCGCAGTGTACGAAACCCGAAATACAACCCGCTGGAACCCGACATTGAACTGGATAAATCGCTGGAGAGGGCCGAATCGCAGCAGATAAGGGATTCCATTAAGCACATGTCGCAGGATTTGGTTACCCGAAAAAGTCTCAATTTTACCAACGTACGAATCGAACCCCAGCGCCAGCAAACGAAAGCACACATCTGGGATCCTGAAAATTTTGCCGTTTCCTATTCCTACAACGAAATATTCAGAAGGAATGTGAATATCGAATCCAAATTAGATAAAACCTACCGGGGAATGTTTTCCTACAACTACAGCGCCCGGCCTACACTGGTTGAGCCATTCAACAACATAGGGTTACTTCAGAAAGGGCCGCTGAAACTGCTCGGCGATTTTAACTTTTATCCGCTGCCTACCCAAATCTCCTATCGAACCGACTTGTCCCGTCGGTATCATGAAACACAAACGCGGAACATTACCAACCCTGATTTTATATTACCGGCAACCTACGAAAAAGATTTTCTCTGGAACAGATATTTCGATTTGAGATATGATGTAACGCGTTCCATTAAATTCGACTTTTCTTCGCGGGGGACTTCCCGTATCGATGAACCCGAGGGACGTATCAGCAAAGAAATGGACGATTATCAGATGAAAAGAGATTCCATTTTAACCAACCTCTGGAACATGGGAAGGCCAACCCTGTACAACCATAACGTTAATATTTCTTACACGTTGCCCATCAACCGCATTCAGGCGCTTAACTTTATTTCATCGACGGTGCGTTACCAGGGAACCTACGACTGGCAGGCAGGCCCCATTACTGCCGATACCATCAGGCTGGGTAACCGTGTTCAAAATTCCCGGAATATTCAGCTTACCGGGAACGTGAACCTGCAAAGTCTGTACAATAAAGTGCCCTATTTTCAGGAGCTGAATCAGAAGTTTCGCCGAACCGGTGGAAGCCGCTACAGCCTGAACCGGCAAACCAGCGGAGCAAGAGGACAACAACAGCAGCAACAACAACCCGAAAGGCCTGCCGAACAAACCTATTCCGGCAATATTACCCTCGCAGCCAGCGAACCTCAAACCATAACCCATAAGTTGAACACCCGAAAAGTGAGCGTGGTGGTTACCGGCGAAAATGGCGAAGCCGTGCGCGGAAGAACCAATATTGTGGATGCCAATACCATTGAGTTTACGCCGATGGCCGATGGCGGACAAGGAAGCGTTACGGTAAAGGGTGTTCCCGGAGCTCAGACGTTGTTCAGGGACATTCTCGATCTGACCACGCGTATGCTGATTGGAGTGCGTACCATTTCGGTAAATTACAGTGTGAACGGAGGTACCGTTCTTCCCGGCTATTTGCCCGAGCCCAGCTTGTTCGGTGCAGGCACCTATCATCCGGAAGTAAATATGTTTGGACGCGATTTGGGCGACAGCTTTGCCCCGGGCCTTCCTTTTCTGGCAGGCTGGCAGGATTATGGTTTTGCGCGCAGGGCGGCCACCAAAGGTTGGGTAACAAACGATTCGACCCTGAATATGCCCTATTTATTTACCAAAAATGAACGGCTCAGCATAAGGGCTACGGTTGAACCACTTCCCGACCTGCGCATCGACGTAACTGCCGATCGTTCGTTCTCGAAAAACATCAGCGAATTTTATAACTATAATCCGGAGTCGGGCGATTTTATGGCCAACAGCTTTACCGAAACCGGTAACTTCAGCATGTCAACCCTTACCTGGGGAACTGCATTTTTTGCCATGGGTAAAGGTGAGGTCCACCAGTCGGAGGCGTTTGAAAACTTCAGGGAATACCGGCAGGTTATTGCCCGGAGACTGGCTGCACAGCGCGACCCGAACAATGGTTTTGGTTATGATCCTGCTGCACCGCACGCCGAACATCCCGGCTTCCCCGACGGATACGGCCCCAACTCAGTGGAAGTATTGGTGCCGGCTTTTCTGGCTGCCTACCAGAATAGAGATCCTCACGATATTTCGCTCGGGCTTTTCCCATCTATTAAATTTATTCGCCCCAACTGGCGCATCCAGTACGAAGGTATGGTTTCAAAAATTCCGGGTCTTAACCGCATAATGCGGTCGCTAAACTTCACACACTCTTACCGGTCAAGCTACAACGTGGGATCATTCATTACAAACCTGAATTACGAAGAACAGGCCGATGGTTTCAGTTACGTACGCGACATAGCCAACAACTTCATAACTCCTTACGATTTCAACTCGGTAAGCATTATGGAAACTTTCAGTCCGTTAATTAATATGGACATTATGTGGCACAGCGACCTCACGACTCGTGGTGAAATTAAAAAATCGAGAAACCTCACACTTTCCTTTGCCAACAATCAAATCACCGAGGTTTTAAGCGATGAATATACCATTGGCATGGGTTACCGTTTCACCCAAATGGATCTGATTATTAAAACAAGAAACTCGCAGCAGGCTTATTCCAACGACCTGAACCTGAGGGCAGACCTGTCGTACCGGAAAAACAAAACGGTACTTCGTAAAATTGTGGAAGACGACGACCAGATTACCGCCGGGCAAAGCGCCTTTACCATAAAAACTACGGCCGATTACATGCTGAGCGACCGGTTCCAGTTACGGCTGTTTTTCGATAAGGTGCTCAACAATCCGTTTACATCACTTTCATTTCCAACTTCCAACACCAATGTGGGTGTAAGTTTCCGGTTTACTTTGGCACAGTAAAAAGGAAATCTTAATTTTGGGTTCATTTTTTAATAACCCGTTATGGATTTTAGTTTACTGAATTTGGATACTCCTGTTGAAATCATCAATCAGGGAATGAAAAAAAGTCTGATTGGTAATTTAGGAATTGAAGTGACCTTGATTGAAGAGGGTTTAGTTGAAGGTTTTCTGGAGCTCTCGGCAAAAAACAGCCGCCCCGACGGTATTTTGCACGGCGGGGCAAATCTTGCACTCGCCGAAACGCTGGCCGGGCTTGGCAGCATGTTGCTTGTTGATTTATCCGGATGTGATGTATTGGGAACTCAGGTTTCCGGAAACCATACCGGTGTTCTGGCTCAGGGAAAAGCACTGGCCGAAGCAAAAATTATCCATCGCGGAAACAAGACCCACATCTGGAATGTTGATGTTAAAAACGAAGAAGGACGGCTGATTTCAACCGTTCGTGTTACAAACATGATAGTTGAAAGGAATGACTGACACAAAAAAATTCGGAACATTTATAGATAATTTACTTGCAAAAAACTGCCCTTTTGCAATATGGTCTTTGCCCGGGAGCAATACTCCCGAAATTCTGTTGGCCGAAAAAGAGGAGATTGTGTATCTTTCTCAACTCAGCAGGCTTAACGGACAGGAGGGGTTTGTTTTTGCACCTTATCAAATGAATGAAAATGCTCCGCTGGCTCTGTTAAAACCGGGCATTTATAAAAAAGGGATAGATGAAATTGTAAAAATTAATTGTAAAAATATCCCGAAGGAGCCGGTTTTGGAAGTTCAGCCCGACACACCCTTTTTCATTTCGCACGATGCTTATATACAGAATATTGAAACTACCATAAATGAAATAAAAAACTCCAGGCTGGCAAAAGTGATTGTTAGTCGTTTAATTCCCATTGAGCGAAAAAATGAGTCGGTTGGTGAAATTTACATACAGTTATTGCAGCAAACGCCAAACGCTTTTGTTTACCTGGTAAACCTTCCGGCAAACAGAGACGAACTTCCGAAAGCCGGATTATGGATGGGCGCCACACCCGAAGTTTTGTTGCGTTCCGAAGGAAAAACGCTGGAAACTGTTTCACTTGCCGGAACCCAGTCGCGGAGCAACGACAACGATTACAGTTGGCACACCAAGGAAATTGAAGAGCAGGCTTTTGTGTCGAGATACCTGCTCGATGTGTTTTACAAATTCAACATCCATCCCTACACCACACAAGGGCCTGAAACACTTGAAAGCGGTAAGGTTGCACACCTTTCAACCAGTTTCCGGTTTGCAGCAAAAAAGCTGGAAGCCAACCTGGGCGATTTTATTGCCGAACTGCATCCCACACCGGCAGTATGCGGCTATCCCAAGCCAAAAGCGGCGAAGTTCATTCCCAAAATTGAAAAACACGACCGCCGCTATTACACCGGTTATTTGGGTCCGTGGCGGTTGAACGGCGATGTGGGATTATTTGTAAATTTGCGTTGTATGGAAATTTTGCCGCAACAGTATATTTTGTATTCCGGTGGCGGAATTACAGCCCGCTCGGTACCGGAGGACGAATGGGAGGAAACCAATAAAAAGGCAACCACACTGTTATCGGCCATTGAATCAGTGCAAAACCGATGATTTCAAACAAAAAACATATTCAGCAACTGGCAGCCATTCTTCTTACAAAAGGATTTACCGATGTCGTTATTTCGCCCGGTTCGCGCAGTGGCCCGTTGGTACACACGTTTGCAGGCAGCGGGAAATTTAACTGCCGAAGTGTAGTGGACGAACGCAGCGCCGGTTATTTTGCCCTCGGTCTGGCACAGGCGAAACAAAAACCGGTGGCACTGGTTTGCAGCTCCGGCACAGCCACACTCAATTACGCGTCTGCCGTGGCCGAAGCCTTTTATCAGAATATTCCACTGATTCTGCTCACTGCCGATCGGCCTGCTTACTGGATTGACCAGGGCGAAAATCAGACCATCCGTCAAAACAACATTTACCGCGATTTCTGCAAAAAGGAAATTACACTGCCCATGGGCGAATCGGAAAAAGAACTTTGGTTTGCCGGACGAATCATCAACGAAACGCTGAATTTTGCTGTTACAGAAACACCCGGCCCGGTACACATCAACATTCCGCTGGAAGAACCACTTCACGATTTGTTGGATGAAGATTTGCCAGATGTAAAAATTATCGAATCCACAGAAATACAACCGTTATTGCCGGAAAACGAATTAAAAAAACTGGCTGCGATTTTTAATAAAGCTGAAAAAGTATTGATTTTGGCGGGCCAGCAATTTCCCAATGCGCAACTGGAAAAAATGCTGGTTGAGTTTTCGAAAAAAACCGGTGCTGTGGTAGTAAAAGAACACCTGGCCAATCTGAATTCACCGCAGTTTATGGAAAGTGTGGATATTCTGATGACTTCCCTGCTTTCGGAAAACCCGGAAGATTTCAGACCCGATTTGCTCATTACATTCGGCGGTTCGTTTGTTTCCAAACCGCTCAAACAGTTTCTGCGGAAAAACAAACCTGAAAATCACTGGCACCTGAGTTTGTCAGGTCAGCATTACGATACCTATCAGTCGCTCACACGGGTGATAAACATGGAAACTGCTGATTTTTTTGCTCAGCTTTCTGAACAAATGATTTCAAAAGAAAAAGTGTATTTCAACCGCTGGAAAGTAAAGGAACAGCAGGTGAACAAGGTTCGTGAAGAATTTATTTCGCAGGTTGATTACAGTGACCTGAAGGTCTTTGATGTCATTCAAAAGAAAATTCCTGAAAATTCGGTGGTTCATCTGGGAAACAGCTCTCCGGTGCGTTATGCACTTGTTTGTGAAGCAGCCAAAAACGTGGAATACTTTGGAAACCGAGGCACCAGCGGAATTGATGGTTCGTTATCAACAGCTGTTGGATTTGCATCAGAATCTGAAACAATAAATACCATCATTCTGGGCGATCTTTCCTTTTTTTATGATTCCAACGCGCTGTGGAATAAATACATCAAGGTAAATTTGCGCATAATTGTTATCCACAACGGCGGCGGAAACATTTTCAGTATGATAAAAGGCCCGGGCGAATCTCCGGCGTTCAACGAATTCTTTTTTACAGAAAATAAAACCAGTGCCAAAGGAATTGCGCAAACTTTCGGTCTGGATTATTTCCGGGCTGAAAATGAGGCTGATCTGGAACAACAACTGAAAAAATTCTGGTCTCCCGCACAGAGTAAAGCAGCTGTCCTTGAAATTTTTACTGATGCTGAAATGAATACTAAAGTTTTCCGCCAGTTATTTAAGGAGGTTAAAATTGCCATTTAGAAAAAATTGGAGCAACAACTCTTTTTCTATATTTTTGTGAAAAATTTACTGCCATGAGAAAATGGGAAAAACATATTGAAGCTAATCCTGAAATTATGTACGGGAAACCGGTAATAAAAGGAACCCGCATCCCGGTTGATTTGATTCTCGAAAAAATGTCAAACGGACAGAATTTTCAGGAAATTTATAAGGATTATCCGGATCTAAATGAGGAAGATTTATATGCTTGCTTAGCCTATGCAACTTCAGTTTTAAGAAATGAAGTAACTATCCCACTCGCTTCCTGATGAAATTTTTGGCTGATGAAAACCTGGAATATTCTATAATTTCTTTTTTACGGGAAAAGAATATTGAAGTAGTTGCTGTCAGGGATTTAATGAGAGGAGTTCCAGATTCGAAAATTATTGAATACGCATTTGAAAATAGATTGGTAATTATTACATCTGATAAAGACTTTGGAGACTTGACATTCAGATTAAAAAGACCCAATTATGGCATTATTCTTTTAAGATTTTCTGAAGACAATGTATTTGAGAAAGCAAATATATTATGTGCTGCATTAAAAAAGCTTGGTGAAGATGCAGCGAACAAGTTTATTGTTATTGAAAAGAATTCAATTAGGGTCAGATCTTTGGTTTAAAATATTTGAAAAATTATGAATAAAAAACGCAACTGGGAAACCATCAAAGAATACGAAGACATTTTTTTCGATTATTTCGACGGAATTGGAAAAATCACCATTAACCGCGAGCGGTACCGGAATGCGTTCCGGCCAACCACGGTGAATGAAATGAGCGATGCCTTGCGCATTTGCCGCGAAGACCAGCGCATCAATGTGGTGGTGCTCACCGGCGCCGGCGACAAGGCGTTTTGTTCGGGCGGCGACCAAAACGTAAAAGGACACGGTGGCTACATCGATAAAGACGGCATTCCACGCCTGAATATTCTCGAAGTACAGCGCCAGATTCGCAGTATGCCCAAACCGGTGATTGCCATGGTAAATGGCTATGCCATTGGTGGAGGTCACGTGTTACATGTGGTTTGCGACATCAGCATTGCCAGCGAAAATGCCATTTTCGGGCAAACCGGCCCCAAAGTAGGCAGTTTCGACGCCGGGCTTGGTTCGTCGTACCTGGCCAGTATTGTGGGGCAAAAAAAAGCCCGTGAAATTTGGTTCATGTGCCTCCAGTACTCGGCTTCCGAAGCATTGGAAATGGGACTGGTAAACAAAGTGGTACCGTTCGATCAACTGGAAGACGAAGTGGTGGCCTGGGCACAAAAAATGCAGGAACACAGTCCGCTGGCCTTGCGGATGCTTAAACTCGGATTGAATGCTGAACTCGACGGCCAGGTGGGAATTCAGGAATTTGCCGGGAACGCTACCCTTCTGTATTACCTCACCGAAGAAGCCCAGGAAGGCAAACATGCGTTCCTCGAAAAACGCAAACCCGATTTTCAAAAGCATCCTAAGTTTCCCTAAACGAGTGCATTTTGAAATGCAAAACACAATGTTACATTTTTGTAACTTACAATTTTGTAACTTACAACTTAGTTAGCTATATTTGTAACAAAATTGTAACATGGAAACGCCATTTGTTTTTGGAAGGTTAGCCATTAAAAAAAATTTCACCAACAGGGAAGAAGAAAAAAGCAGACTCATCAATAATTTTTTGATGTTGGTTAATACCACGCTGATTTCACCACGGCGATGGGGAAAATCTTCATTGGTTGAAAAAGCGGCACTCGAAGCCGGAAAATCGGATAAAAATCTCAGGTTTTGCTTTATTGATGCATTTAATGTACGAACAGAAGAACAGTTTTACCAGGCACTTGCAACAGAAGTACTGAAATCCTCGGCTACAAAACTTGAAATGCTGATTGACAATGCAAAAACGTTCATGGGAAAGTTTCTTCCCAAATTATCCTTTAGTCCTGACAATCAACATGAAGTTTCGCTGAGCCTCGATTGGAAAGAAGTGAAAAAACAGCCCGATGACATTTTGAATATGGTAGAAAAAATAGCCATTGCAAAGGGATGGAAGTTTGTGGTATGCATCGATGAATTTCAAAACATTGCAACATTTCAGAATCCGGTAGCTTTCCAGAAAAAACTGAGGGCCAACTGGCAAAAACACCAGCACACCGCCTATTGCTTATATGGCAGTAAACGCCACATGTTGATGGATGTTTTTACTGATACTTCCATGCCTTTTTACAAGTTTGGCGACCTGATGTTCCTTGAAAAAATAGAAAAAGAGGATTGGATTAAATTTATTACAGGCCGGTTTAAGGATACAAAAAAAATAATTTCAAAATCAAATGCAGCTTTGATAGCAGATTTGGCCGAATGTCATCCATACTATGTTCAGCAATTGGCCCAGCAGTGCTGGTTTCGAACCAAAGATGAATGCAGTGAAGAAACGGTTTATGAGGCACATGAAGGGATTGTCGATCAGCTTAGTTTACTTTTTCAATCGAAAACCGAAGAATTGAGCAACTCCCAGGTCAATTTTTTAAAAGCATTGCTCCACGATGTGACACAATTCAGTTCAAAGGAAGCGATGGATAGATACAACCTGGGAACCTCTGCAAATGTCGTTCGAATAAAAAAGTCTTTGGAAAACAAAGAAATAATCGATATTCGCGGCAATGATATTACGTTACTGGACCCGATGTATAAAAGCTGGCTGAAAACCAGATATTTTAAAATGCAATAGCTATGGCTGAAGTTAAATCCTGGATAAATGCAGCCCGTCCGAGAACGCTTCCCCTGGCACTTTCGGGAGTTTTTATGGGATGCGGACTGGCATGGTTTTACGGTGCCATCGACGCAACCGTTAGCGTACTGGCCATTGTTACCGCTACGCTCATCCAGGTTTTTTCGAATTTTGCCAACGATTACGGCGACAGTCAGAAAGGCACCGACAACCAATTCCGTTTGGGCCCGACCCGTACCGTACAAAGTGGCGAAATCAGCCATAAAGAAATGGAAACCGGAATGATTGTAGTTGGCGGGCTCAGTTTTCTAACCGGAATTCTGCTGGTTTATCTGGGAACCTGGCACATTTCAAAAATTGCCTTTTTTACATTCATTGGATTTGGAATTTTATCTCTGATTGCCGCCTATTTTTACACTGCCGGAAAAAAAACATACGGCTACATCGGACTGGGTGATCTGTTTGTATTCCTGTTTTTTGGATTGCTGCCTGTGCCGGGGGTTTTTTATTTGAATGCCGGATTTTTACTGGCTGAGATTTTTCTGTTGGCTGTTACCATCGGGCTTTTCAGTACCGGTGTTCTGAACCTGAATAACATGCGCGACATCGTTAACGACCGCAACTCGGGAAAAATTACCATTCCGGTGCGTATTGGCGCACAAAAGGCCCGTTTTTACCATTTGTCGATGATTTTGGGCGGATGGATTTTTGCGCTTGTTTTTACACTAAAATATTTTCAATCGATTTGGCAGTTGCTGTTCCTGGTCACACTCCCGTTTTTTGTACTCGATTTGTGGAAGATTTTTCGTATTCAGAATGAAAAAGAACTCGACCCGTTTCTGAAACGGCTGGCACTTTCCACCCTTGCTTTCACTTTACTTTTTTGTTTCGGATTCATAATTTCAGCCCCATGAAAGCACATTTCAAAAAATACGACCTGCAGTTTAAACGCCCGGCAAAAACTTCGCGTGGAGAATACCGAATGCGAACGGTCTGGTTCTTGTTTTTGGAAGAAAACGACAAAACCGGAATTGGGGAATGTGCGCCGTTGCCCGGTCTCAGCACCGAAACTCCCGAAGAAGTGAAAACGCTCCTGAAAAGAATTTGCACCAATCCGGCTTATTTTGTTGAAAATCCCATTGAAACTCAAAATATTTCTTCTGTTCGTTTTGCCTTCGAAACCGCCTTGCTGGATTTGCAAAACGGAGGCCGCCAGATTCTTTTTCCTTCCGGTTTTTCTGAAGGGAAAAAGAGAATCCTCATCAACGGGTTAGTTTGGATGGGTGAAGCTGATTTTATGTTGCAGCAGATTCAGGAAAAAATTGAAGCCGGTTTTCACTGTATCAAACTAAAAATTGGCAGCCTCGATTTTGAAAAGGAGCTGGAGATTCTCGGCAGCATTCGGAAAAAATACGATGCCGGCCAAATTACACTGCGGGTGGATGCCAACGGCGCTTTCAAACCAAATGAATCGCTGGAAAAATTGCAGCGGTTGGCACAATTCGGTATTCACTCCATAGAGCAGCCCATTGCCGTCGGACAGTGGGAAGAAATGGCTGCGGTTTGCAAAGAATCACCCATCCCGGTAGCGCTCGACGAAGAACTGATTGGCATTTATTCCAACAATGAAAAAGAAAAACTACTCGATGCTATTCAACCGCAGTTCCTTGTTTTAAAACCCAGTCTGCACGGCGGGTTTTCGGGCTGTGAAGAATGGATTGAATTGGCAGAAAAACGTTCAATCGGCTGGTGGGTTACCTCCTACCTGGAATCAAACATCGGGCTGAATGCCATTGCACAGTGGACATTTCACGAAAATGCGCAAGGTTATCAGGGACTGGGTACAGGAAGTTTGTTCACCAACAATATTTCTTCACCGCTTGAAATCAGAGGTGAAGAACTGTGTTCTAATCCTGAGAAAAATTTTGAATTTCCTGAAAACTTGTTTACGACATGAACTTGTTTCCAAAACATATCAAACTGTTGGGTGAAAAAGTTTTGGTGGATGAATTTATCCAAAGAAAATACACCACAGAATCGGAAAATGACCTGGCCGGTTTTCTGAAGGAATGGAATTCAACGGAAGATTTTATTGAAGTGAAAACATCGGGAAGCACCGGCACACCAAAAACCATCCGGTTAAAAAAAGAGTTTGTGGCCGAAAGTGCACAGCGAACCCTTCATTTTTTTCAACTTAAAAAAAACGACCGGATTTTACACTGTCTTCCGATAAAATACATTGCCGGAAAACTGATGGTAGTCCGCGCTCTGTTAGGCGAACTCAACCTGCATTTAGTAGAGCCTTCCACCGATTTTGCTTTTTTGAAAATGGAAAGGTTTCGGTTTGCGGCAATGGTTCCCAACCAGGTTGCCAAAATTTTGAAAGCAGAATCAGAACCGGGAGAGTTGCTGGAGAATATTGAAAAACTGCTGATTGGCGGTTCATCTATTCCTGCATCGCTTGAAAAGGACCTGCAAAAAGTTTCCACCGCCTGTTATTCGAGTTACGCCATGACCGAAACCGCCACACACATTGCCCTGCGAAAAATCAACGGCGCCGACGCCGATGGTTGGTACCACTGTCTGGAAAACATCATCGTTGGTTTATCTGCCGAAGGCTGCCTGCAAATTTTTATGGCCAGGTTGGAAAACCAGCCGCTGCAAACCACTGACCTTGCCCAACTGAAGGATGAAAAAACATTTCGGATTCTGGGCCGCAGCGACAACGTCATTATCTCCGGAGGTATCAAATTTTCGCCCGAGCAAATCGAAAAAAAGCTGGAACCGTTTATTTCAGAACCGTTTTTGATTTCTTTACAGCCTCATGAATCGCTGGGAGAGCAGTTGGTTTTGGTAGTGGAAGGGAAAGATTCCGCTGCAGGAACCAAACGTTTGGAAGAAATTTGCCGGCGGGAACTGGAAAAGTTTGAGCAACCGAGAAAAATTATTTCTGTTTCGGAAATCCCTAAAACGGAAAACGGAAAGGCAAACCGGAAAGGGCTGTTTATTGCATGAGCCGTTTATAATAATCCCGCTATTTTGAGAAGATTATCCAATTCATGATCTGATATATTTTCTTTTTGGGATTTGTCGTAAATGGACAGTAAAAAAACGATTTAGCTACGATTTTAAGGCAGTAAATAATTCGGCTACCTCCACTTTTACCTTTTCCTTTAGAAGAAATTGACATTCGAATTTTGTAACAATCTTTACCCAAAGGCTGTCCGTGTTGCGGATTTTCTTTCAATGATTTTACAAGAGATTTGAAATCGGTTTTTAACGATGGGTATTTCTTTGCAAGCCTTTTTAGTTCTTTTTCAAAAAAGCCGGTAGTATAAATATCAAAGCTCATCTAATAGTTGATCAGCAGTTTTTAGTTTGATTTCACCCCTTAAATGCCTTTCAACCTGATCGAGTGCATTTTTGTTACCCTCCACAAATTCCAAATCCTTCTTTGTCAGTTTTTGTTCCTTTGAAACTTTAATAAAACCAAGGTTTTTTACAAGTTCCATAAAAAAGGAGTATTTATTATCCGGTATGTTTAAAACTACCTGTTTCATAATCTTTTCGTTTACAACAAAACTACAAAAAAATAATTTCATAACACCGGACCCAATTTTTTCACCCAACCAGTCAACCGTTGCCCTGTTTCAATATAACCCGGACCAATCATCAGCAATCCTCCATCGGAAGTGCATACAATCCTCGCGGCCTGGTCGTGCACAAACCGAAATTTAAAAACCGTGTCTTTTACCATTTTACCGTTTTTATCGACCATTAGCAACCACGGACCGATGGTGCCGGTAAAGGAGGTTTCGCATTTGCCGGCAGCCATAATATTCCCGTCGGGCAAAACGGCAATGGCAGTTCCTTTCTCCGAACCTTCGCGGTTGTAATTTTGTGTCCAGAGCACTTTCCCCGTGACATCGAGCTTGGTGAGCAAATAGTCGTAGTCCCATATTTGCTCTTCTGCCGGTACATCCGGATTGTAGCACAAACCGGCCCAGCCTCCTACCAGCATTGCATTGTCAGGAGAACAGCACAGGCATTGTGGAGTAAGTATTTTTTCCGTTTGAGGAAGGTTTGTTTTCCAAAGTTCATTCCCATCGGTATCGATTCGAATAACCTGAACAGTAGCCTTTCCGTTTGCGGGTTGAACCTGGCAGGTGATGCCCAGTGTTCCGTCCCGTAGGGTGCGGATGGCATAACCTTCTGATGCAGTGTCGGTTTCAATATTAAATTCGGCTGTTTTGTTTCCCTGGCTGTCCAGCTTCCAAAGTGAAACCACTGGTTTTTCTCCCTCGCCCGCAAATGTATTCAGCCACCAGATTTGCCCGGATTGGTCCACCGTTACATCGGTTCGCAAAAGAGCAGATTGTTGTTTAGTCACAAATGCCCAAAGTTCTGTAAAAGCAGAGTCAAATGCTACCAGTCGGGCCATAAGCCCTGTATTTTCTGATGAGTTCATTAAAACAATCAACAGCCCGTTTTCTCCGTTGGCAATAATTCTCATGGGAATATCATTTCCGGGGAAATTTATCACTTTGCTTTTTAGTGTGTCGCCCTGGCTGTTGCATTCCAGCAACCAAATGTCATAGCTCCGGTCACCCGGCTTTTTAATGGCGCCCAACAGAATAAAATTCCCTCCCGGCATTTCCAGAACATCGGAAAAATAGTGTGATGCGCGAATTTCAAAACTCTTTTCCCAGGTGATTTCAGGCATTTGGGAAAAAACAGGATGAATTGCAAACAATAATGTTGCAATACAATAGAATAGTTTGCGGTAGTCAGTTAATTTTTTCATGGCCGCTTTAGTTTAATTGATATAAACGACACCTTAAATTACGATAATATGAAAGGAAGGTTATAGAAAAAAACAGTCTGTTATTTTTAATTTTGGAAAATTTTTTATTCTTTTGACCTCAGTAAAAAGAAAAAATGATTCAAAATATAAATACAATATGGCTTCCGTGGTGGGGTCTTCTTACTTAAGTGAGGAGTTTATAGCCATATTGGTATTTTTAAAAGATATTTCAATTTGGACCTGCTCCTCGAAAAGGGCAGGTTTTTTTGTTTAAAACCGAAGAACAAAATGATAAGAAAAGCTGTTGGAAGAGTATTGGAAGGAAAATTAAAATGAAAGTTTACAAAAATACAAACTGGTGGTGGCGAAGCAACTTTTTACAAATCCGTGAAGAGAAGTAACGTTATTGCCCAAAAAGCAAAAAACGGCTCATCGAATCACGGTGAGCCGTTTTTTTTGGATGCCATTGATAATGAATAAGAAACAAAATAGAATAACATGGAAAAATTACAATTTAAACCTGTGGTGCGCAAAATTCTGGCCGACACGGTAACGCCGGTTAGCATTTACCTGCGGTTGCGAACGCTTTATTCAAAAGCTATCCTTCTGGAAAGTTCGGATTACCACGGGCACGAAAATGCCTACTCGTTTGTGTGTTTCAATCCGGTAGCCTGTTTTACGGTCAACAACAGCGAAGTAACCCGCGAGTTCCCGGGAAAAGAGAAAGAGAAATTCATGCTTTCAGAAAAGCGAAAACTTCACGATGAACTGGATGCTTTTTTCAAAACGTTCAGTGTGGAATCCGAAGAAATTAAAATTCCGGCAAACGGGCTGTTCGGGTATATCAATTTCGATGCAGTGCAGCATTTCGAGAACATTCATTTTACAGCGGAAAAGAAAGATGGATATCAGATTCCTGAAGTGAAATATTGCTTCTACAAGTATATTGTGGCCATCGACCACCATAAAAACCAAATTCACATGGTGGAAAACCTGCTCGATGGAGAAACTTCGCAAATGGATTATATTCATCATCTCCTCATCAACCTGAATTTTTCGACGGCTAAATTTCAACCTTTGAACAGCGAAGCTTCGAATATTACCGATGAGGAATACAGGCAGATGGTTACCAAAGGGAAACAGCACTGCTACCGCGGCGATGTGTTTCAGATTGTGCTCAGTCGTCAGTTTTCGCAACAATATGAAGGTGATGATTTTAATGTATATCGCGCACTGCGTTCCATTAATCCATCGCCTTATTTGTTTTATTTCGATTATGGAAGCTATAGGATTTTTGGTTCCAGTCCTGAAGCCGAAATTCGCATTCAGCAAAACAAAGCGTACATACATCCCATAGCAGGAACGTTTAAACGTACCGGCAACGACGAGCAGGACCGCGAACTGGCCGAGCAACTCAGCAATGACCCGAAAGAAAATGCCGAACATGTGATGCTGGTTGATTTGGCCCGCAACGACCTAAGTCGGAATGCAGACCATGTGGTTGTGGAAACTTATCGCGAAGTGCAGTTTTATTCGCATGTGATTCATCTCGTTTCACAGGTTTCGGGTGAAATAACCGACGATACCAACCTGATAAAAGTTCTCGGCGAAACGTTCCCGGCTGGTACGCTTTCCGGAGCGCCCAAATACAAAGCGATGGAACTCATTGACCGGTACGAAAACCAAAACCGAGGCTACTACGGTGGGTGCATCGGTTATTTGGGTTTTGACCGTACAGTGAACCATGCCATTATGATTCGTTCGTTTCTGAGTAAAAACAATCGCCTGTTTTATCAGGCCGGTGCCGGAATTGTGGCCGATTCGAAAGAAGAAAGCGAACTGCAGGAAGTGAACAATAAACTGGCTGCACTGAAAAAAGCCATTGAAATGGCGAAAGAAATTAATTAAAGAGGTTTCAGTCACAGTCACAGTTAAAAGCGACAAGGCAAAACTTGTTGTAAAAACAAACAACAAAAATGGGAAAAATGAAAATACTGGTTATAGATAATTACGATTCGTTCACCTACAACCTGGTGCATGCCATCAAAAAAATTTCGGGTTTGCCTGTGGATGTGTTTCGCAACGATGAAATTGCACTGGGCGAAATTGAAAAGTATGACAAAATTGTGCTTTCTCCGGGTCCCGGACTGCCGAATGAATCGGGATTGCTTTTGGAGATTATTAAAACTTATGCTCCTGGAAAAAGTATGCTGGGTGTTTGTTTGGGCCACCAGGCCATTGGCGAAGCTTTTGGCGGAACATTACGAAACATGAACCGCGTGATTCACGGAATGGCCACGCCTGTTAAACGAACTGCAAGCTACTCTGTTCTTTTTAACGGGTTGCCTGAATTGTTTGATGTGGGACGCTATCATTCCTGGATTGTGGAAAAGGAAAATCTTCCTGAATGCTTCGAAATCACAAGCTTCGACAACGAAGGAATGATTATGTCGATGAAACATAAATCGTTCGATGTGGAAGGGGTTCAGTTTCATCCCGAGTCGGTTTTAACACCGCTGGGAGAAAAAATGATTGAAAACTGGCTAAAAAAAGATGATTAGATTTTTAGACACAAGACTTTTAGACAATTAAAAGAACAAAATATAATGAAAGAAACATTACAATATCTGTTTGAAGGAAACACGCTTTCCCGCGTCGATGCCAAAAAAAGTTTGCTTGAAGTGGGAAAAGGGATGCACAGTGAAGTGGAATTTGCCTCGTTTCTAACTGTTTTTAAAATGCGGCCAATCACCTCGGATGAGCTGGCCGGATTTCGCGATGCCATGGCTGAGTTGTGCCTGGTAACAGACCTTTCGAATTACGAAGCCATTGATGTGGTTGGGACTGGCGGCGACGGAAAAAACACGTTCAACATTTCCACGCTGGCCTGCTTTATCATTGCCGGCGCCGGAGTGAATGTGGCCAAACACGGCAACTATGCTGTTTCGTCAACCAGCGGTTCGTCCAACCTTCTGGAACTCATGGGTTACAAATTCAGCAACGACCTGGCCAAACTGAAAAACGATTTGGACAAAAGCAACTTCTGCTTTATGCACGCGCCGCTTTTTCACCCGGCCATGAAGTACATTGCGCCGGTGCGCCGTGCGCTGAAAGTGCAGACTTTTTTCAATATTCTGGGCCCGATGGTTAATCCGTCACTGCCAAAATACCAGGTGCTGGGCGTAAACAATACTGAAAATTTCAACCACTACAGAAATGTGTACGAAACGCTGGATGTAAATTTTACGGTTATCAACAGCAACGACGGGTACGACGAGGTTTCGCTGACCGATTCAACCCGTTTTGCACAGAATGAAAAAGAAGGATATTTTTCGCCGTCTGATTTTGGGTTTGAAAAAATTCATCCCAAAACTATTTATGGCGGCGACTCCATTGAAGAAGCCGCACGAATATTTATGGATATTTTAAAAGGAAAAGGTTCGCCAGAACAAAACAATGTGGTGATAGCAAATGCTGCGGTCGGATTAAATCTGATTTATGCTGAAAAAAGTTTACCGGAATGTGTGGATATGGCGGGTGAATCGCTGAAAAGCGGGAAAGCGTTGCAAAAACTGAAAGCAGTAACAACATTATAACACGCGCTTAGCGGTTTGGAACCGCTTAGCGCATAAAACAGTGGTATGAACATTCTCGAAAAAATAGTAGAAACCAAAAAGGGCGAAGTTGTCCGGCAGAAAAAAGTGGTTCCTGTGGCGACACTCAAAAAATATCCGGGTTACCAACGGAAATGCAATTCGCTAAAAACAGCTTTGCTGAAACACAATTCTTCCGGAATTATTGCCGAGTTTAAACAAAAGTCACCATCGAAAGGGGAAATCAACTTTGGGGTGAAAGTGGAAGAAGTAACAAAAGGTTATGCAGAAGCCGAAGCAGCAGGATTGTCCGTTTTAACCGATTACGAATATTTTGGCGGAACACTGGCCAGCCTGGGCAAGGCGCGTGAAGTCAATCCCGAAATTCCCATTCTCCGGAAAGATTTTATAATTGACACTTACCAGATTGTGGAAGCAAAAGCGTTTGGCGCCGATGTGATTCTGCTCATTGCAGCCTGTCTGGAAGAAGAACAGGCTGAAGCACTGGCTAAAAAAGCCAAAAGTCTAGGCATGGAAGTACTGATGGAAGTTCACAACGCCGAAGAGTTGAAAATGGTAAATGATTTTGTTGACCTGGTGGGCGTGAACAACCGCAACCTAAAGACTTTTGAAGTGGATGTGGAAACGTCGGTGAAACTGGCAAAGTTTATTCCCGAAAAGTTTGTGAAAATTTCGGAAAGCGGACTCACCGGTGCAGAAACCATTCACTATTTAAGAAAAAGCGGGTTTAAAGGATTTCTGATTGGTGAAACATTTATGAAAACGAAAAACCCGGGTGAGGCCTGTAAAAAATTGATTTCGGAATTATGACAAAAAATCTGAAAATAAAAGTTTGTGGAATGAAATACACCGCAAATCGCGAAGCCGTGGAAAAACTGCCGGTGGATTTTCTGGGATTTATATTTTACCCAAAATCGAAACGGTTTGTGGGGGTAAATACTGAACCGGGACTTTTCCATTCAGCCAAAACCAAAGTGGCGGTTTTTGTGGATGAAAACGCTTTTGAAATCCTGGGGTTGACTAAAAACCTTGGATTTGATTACGTACAGTTACATGGAAAGGAAAATCCGAAAACCTGCCATTTGTTGAAAAAACAGGGATTGAAAGTGATAAAGGCTTTCAACCTGAATGAAGATTTTGATTTTGGTTCGTTGAAGGATTATGAAAAAAGTGTCGATTATTTTCTGTTCGACACAAAAACGAATTTGCCGGGAGGTTCCGGGAAAAAATTCAACTGGAAAATCCTGGAAAAATACAACGGAAAAGTTCCTTTCTTTTTAAGCGGCGGCATTGGACCGGATGATGCAGTAGCAATAAGAAAAATGGAATATCGGCAGCTTTTCGGAATTGACCTGAACAGCGGTTTTGAAGATGAACCGGGAGTAAAAAACATGGAAAAACTCAGTCGGTTTTTAGCTGAGCTGAGACTTTCGGATTTAAAGTGACCCCCTTATATCCGCAATCATGATTTATAGGTTAAGGCTTTGCGGAATATTTCTGCAAATTTTGTGCGTTTGTAAAAAGTAATTATATTTGCACCCGCGTTCTGAGAAAATAGTGAGACTACTATAAAAATATATTGCGGGGTGGAGTCCCGATAGCTATCGGGAGTAGCTCGTTGGGCTCATGTCCGGTAGATGCCGGACAGAGGTTCAAGACCTGCCACAGTTATTAAGTTCTTTTGAAATAAAATATTAAAAATATATTGCGGGGTGGAGCAGTTGGTAGCTCGTTGGGCTCATAACCCAAAGGTCGTAGGTTCAAGTCCTGCCCCCGCTACCAGCAAAAGGAGAGTTGTAAATTCAGCTCTCCTTTTTTAGTTTTAAGCAATCAATTATTTAGGATCTGCAACATTTTTTTTACGTCACTATTTTAAAAAGAATAAGAAGAACCTTATCCGAATTAGACGATAAAAATAAAAACCAGAAAGAAAAAGAAGCCCTTAAAAAATGGCATCAACTCAAGACAGCATTGTTTCGATTCCTGAAAATAGTTTTATAATGGGCAGTAAACAATCGGTTGTTACAGAAATAAACGGCCATATAATTAATGGATGTCGCAATAATTACCTCAACGTTACACTGGGACGAAAAAAGCTGTAATGGGTTTCGTAAACAGAATTTTATACTATCTTTGCGCCCACATTTTCAAAAAAATAATTTTAGAATTATGCCAGCAAAAATGAGATTAGCGCGGCACGGCCGCAAACGTTATGCTTACTACCACATTGTGGTAGCAGATAGCAGGGCGCCACGAGATGGCAGGTACATTGAACGGATTGGCACGTATAATCCGAATACGAATCCTGCTACGATAGATCTCGATTTTGACAAAGCTTACGACTGGCTTGTAAAAGGCGCCCAACCTACCGACACCGTGAAGGCAATTTTGTCTTACAAAGGTGTGCTCTACAAAAAACACCTGATGGGTGGAGTGAAAAAAGGAGCTTTCAGCGAAGAAGAAGCTGAACGCAAACTGGAAAAATGGCTAACTGAAAAAGAAGCCCAGATTCAGGCCAAACGCGAACGCCTGGCCGGGGAAGAGAGTGCAGCCGTTAAAAAACAGATGGATGCTGAAGCCAAACTGAGGGAAGCAAAAGAAGCGGCAATTGCTGCCAGAAATGCTGAACTGGCGGCTGAAGCAAAAGCTGCTGCTGCACCGGCAGAAGAAGAAGTTACTGAAGTAGCTCCGGCCGAAGAAGTAGCTGAAACCCCGGTTGCAGAAGAAAAAACAGAAGCTCCGGTTGAAGAAAAAGCTGCCGAAACTGAAGAGGCTGCAAAAGAAGTTACCGAAGAAGCGCCAGCTCCTGAGAAAACTACCGAAGCAACTGTTGCTGAAGAGAAAGCCGAAACTCCGGCTAAAGAAAAAGCTGCTGAAGAACCGGTTGCAGAAAAAGCTGAGGAGGCTCCGGCCGCTGAAGAAAAACCAGATGAAAGCGAAGAAGCACCAAAAGAAAAGGGCGCTGAATCATAATCAGAAGTTTTTCACACGAAATAAAAACCACGTGCTTTTTAGGCAGGTGGTTTTTTTATGCACAGAACCCTGATTTGCGTATATTTGCAACTAATGGAAACAATACCAAAATCGGATTGCCAAAGGATTGGCTTCATTCGCAAAACCCACGGGGTGCATGGCGAACTGGTGCTGGAGTATGAACCTGAGTTTGAAGAGTCGGTTGTTGAGACCGAACGGTTTTTCCTGGAAATTGACGGGCTGCTGGTGCCATTTTTTGTGGCCGAAGACGGACTCCGGTTTAAGTCGGCCAAAACAGCGCTGGTAACGTTCGACTGGGTGGATACTGAAAAATATGCCCGCCGGCTGGTGGGTAGCCCGGTCTATCTTTTCAACTATGAAATTGTAGATGAACCTGAAGAAGCTGGAACTTCGCAGTTTTTGCATTTTCGGTTACTGGACGAAAAGGGGAAAGAATTGGGCGAAATTTCAGCAGTTGATGATTACTCGGGAAACATTGTTTTTACGGTAGATGCAGAAGGCGGAGAAATTCTGGTTCCGTTTAACGAAGATTTTCTGCTAAAACTGGATCAAGGTCTGAAAATTATTCAGCTACGATTGCCGGAAGGATTGATGGATTAATCGCGTAAAAAAAATAAAACAGCAGCAATAATCGGAATAAAAATCTCGTGTTTGAATACGAATTGGTTTTTCATAACTGAGAAAATTGAAATAAAAATAAATTTTTTTACGAATGGTGCAACTTTCAGCTATTTTGTACGTCCTTACTACATTGCAATTCAAAATCGATTAAAACAATAACCATGAAGACAAAACAATTTTTTCTTTCACTTTTCATTCTTGGATTTCTGTTTTCAAATACCGCTTTTGCCGAGCGGGAAGACCGGGAAGTTTCTTCCTTTTCAGAAATATCGTTGCGTATTTCAGGCAAAGTTCATCTGGAACAGGGAAACCGGCAAAGTGTCCGGGTGGAAGCAAAACCTTCCACACTGGAGGAAATAATCACTGAAGTAAAGGGCCGCACGTTAATTATCCGGTTTAAAAGCAACAACATTTTCAGGCGGTCGTTTAATCCGGGACGTGTTGATATTTACATTACCGTGCCGGAAATCAATGCCTTGTCAGTGTCAGGTTCGGGCGACATTGTAGCCGACAGTAAAATAAAATCGCGCATTCTGGATTTAGCGGTAAGCGGCAGTGGCGATATTTCGCTGAAAAACCTGGATGCCGAGCGGGTGAAAGCTGCTGTTTCTGGGTCAGGAAATATACTGATTGGCAAAGGTGGCGTGGCCGATGAACTGGATGTTGCCCTCTCAGGTTCGGGCAATGTAAAAGCAGAAAATTTTGAAGCCAAAAACGTAAATGCAAAAATTGCCGGTTCAGGAAGTTGCATGGTACACGCCGCTGATTATTTAAAGGCAAGGGTATCCGGCTCAGGAAATGTTATGTATAAGGGAAATCCACAAATTGACACCTCGGTTGCAGGTTCAGGCAGGGTAAAAAAACTCTGAAAAAATTTCTCCTTTATGTAAATTAAATTCTTTAAATTTCCCATGGTTTTCCGTACAGGCCAGAATCAACATCTTGCTGACCAGATGGAAACAAAATTAGTTTTAACTTAAATCACTTATTATGGGAATGTTAAAAGAATTTAAGAGCTTTGCCATGAAGGGCAATGTGCTCGATTTGGCTGTTGCCGTAATCATTGGCGGCGCCTTTGGTAAAATCATCACATCATTTGTAAACGATGTGCTCATGCCACCCATTGGCATGCTTCTCGGCAACCGCGACTTCGGAAACATGCGGGTTATTCTGAAACATGCTCAGGAGGCGGTTATGCAGGGTGACGACATTGTTACTCCGGCTATTGCTGAGGTTTCAGTTAAGTATGGAGCATTTGTGAACACCGTGCTTGATTTTATTATTGTAGCCTTTGCCATTTTCATGGTAATTAAAGCTTATAATAGAATGAAAAGGAAAGAAGAAGCCGCCCCGGCAGCTCCGCCAGCTCCATCAAAAGAGGAAGTTTTGCTGGGTGAAATAAGGGATATTCTGAAAGAAAAAAAATAAGCTGAAATTTACTTACGGATAATGTCAATCCGGCCACCGGGCCAGAGTTTCATAATGCCCGACGGTTGTGCCGGATTGATGTCGTCTTGCCTGTATTCCACAATGTAGTCCACCTGGTTTTTAATATCTTCGGAAATTTCATCGAAAAAAGCCGGCGATTTTTGGCCGCTGATGTTGGCCGAAGTAGAAACGATGGGACGGCGAAACCGCTGCAAAAGTTTAGTAGTAAATTCTTCTTTGGTGAACCGGATTCCGATACTGCCATCGTCGGCAATCAGGTTGTTTGCCAGATTTTTAGCGCCGGGATAAATTACCGTAAGTGGCGTGGTGCTGATTTCCACCAAATCCCAGGCTATTTCGGGCACATCATTCACATAGCGTTCCAGCAAAGCCGGATTTTCCATTAACACCAGCATGCTTTTGGAGTCTTCACGCTTTTTTATCTGATAAATACGGGCAACAGCTTCCGGATTGGTGGCATCGCATCCAATGCCCCAAATGGTATCGGTTGGGTATAAAATTACTCCTCCGCTTTTCAAAACTTCCACAGCTTTCTTAATGTCGTTATGCATGTTTTCTGTTCAAAATTTCGGTGTACAAAGAAATCAATTTTTGGGAATAATTCTCCGGATGAAACAGGGCTGCCCGCTGTTTGCCTTTTTCGGTGATTTCCTTTCTGAAAAGCTCATTTCCCAAAAGCAAAGAAACCTTTTGTGCAATCTCTTCCACTTTTGCAGGATTGCATAAAACGGCGGCATCGCCTGCCGTTTCGGGCAAAACAGAAACCGATGAAGTAATCACCGGACAACTGCAGGCCATGGATTCGATAACCGGAAGGCCAAATCCTTCGAAAACAGAAATGTAAACCGAAAAAATGGCCGTTTGGTAAAGTGCAGCTAAATCAGCTTCAGAAATATTGCTTAAAAACTTCACCTGGCTTTCCATTTCGTTGTCATTGAGAAACTTTTGAATTCCAGCCATGTACGAAGTGGTTTGCTTTCCCACAAAAACGACCGGAACTTTAATTTCCATCGAATGAAGAGCCTGCAGTAATGCTAACTGATTTTTGCGCGGTTCAAGCGTGCCCACCGACAAGATGAACTTTTCGGGAAGGTGATATTTTTTGCGAATTTCAGCAACATTCTGTTTCTCAAAGAAAACCGGAGAAACGGGCTGGTAAATCAATTCAACTTTTTCAGTTGGAACATGAAAAAACGTTTCAATATCGTTTTTGGTTTGCCGGCTGATAGCGATGATTTTATCGGCTGAATGACAGGCATATTTCACCTTTTTAAAATAGATTTTCCGGTCGATCGGCTTGTAAAACTCCGGGTAGCGCATAAAAATCAGGTCGTGAATGGTAACCACTGAAGGGATTTCGCTTTTGTGAATCCCTTTGGGCAGTTCGTTGCTCAACCCGTGAAACAGTTCAACTCCGTGCTTTTTTAACTGCGGAACCAAAAACAGACTTCGCCAGAGCGATTTCATTTTTTTGGCAATCCGGTTTTGTGGAGAAACCACTTTAAACCGGTTGTAATTGCCGAAAAGCCTGTCTTTTATTTCCGGTGTGAATAAAATATACTCGTTCTCCGGAAAAAACCGTTGAAGCGCATTCAGCGTGTTCCGGCTGTAATTTCCCAGCCCGGAGGAGTTGAGGAATGCCCGTTTTGCATCGAAGCCAATCCTAATCTGCATAAACTCCTGTTTTTAAAGCATCAGTAATTAAAGGGTGTTTCCCCCAGAATTTATTATCAATCTCTTCCTGAGAAATAATTTTCGAATCCACCAGAATCTCATAATCTAATGAAATATCAGAACACACATCCCTGATTATGTTTTTTTGCTGCCATGTAAGAATTTTGTCAGTAACAATTAAAACATCCAAATCAGAATATTCATTTCCTTCATTTCTACCCCATGAACCAAAAAGAATTACCTTTTGAATTTTTTTGCCGAGAACTTCCTGTAAGTTCCTTTTCAGATGATTTAATATTTCGATTTTATCTGACATAGAACAAATTTACCAAAAAGGCCGGGTAAAATGCGCCCGACCTCAAATATATTATTTCTTTTGCGCTCACACGTCAAAATCCTTCAGTCCCCCAAAATCGAGGGTGGCAAAATAATCCTCCACGGTTTCGGGGCGACGGATTTGCACCACTTCGCCGTTTTCGCGCAGCAGAAGCTCAGCAGATTTCAGTTTGCCGTTGTAGTTGAATCCCATGGCGTGCCCGTGGGCGCCGGCATCGTGAATGACAACAATATCGCCGGACTCCACTTCGGGCAACATGCGGTCGATGGCAAATTTGTCGTTGTTTTCGCACAAGGAACCGGTTACATCGTATTTTTGGTTGTGCGGCGCATTTTCTTTGCCTAAAACCGTAATGTGATGGTAGGCACCATACATTCCCGGGCGCATCAGGTTCACCATACTGGCATCGAGGCCTGCAAACTGCTTGTAGGTTTTTTTGATGTGCAGAACATTTGAAACCAGATATCCGTATGGTCCTGTGATCGCACGCCCCAACTCAAAAAAGATTTTCAGGGGTGCCAGACCGTTTGCTTCAATTTTTTCTTCATACAATTTTCTAATTCCGGCACTCACATATTCCAAATCAACGGCCTTTTCTTCCGGTTTATATGGAATGCCGACACCTCCGCCTAGATTGGCAAAACTGATTTTCACACCGGCTTTTTCTTTCGCTTCAACAATCAGATTAAAAAGCAATTCCGCCGTTTCAATAAAATAATCGGGATCCAGTTCGTTGGAAGCAACCATGGTATGCACCCCAAACTGCTTCACACCTTTGCTTTTCAAAATGCGGTAACCTTCAATAATCTGCTCGTGGGTAAATCCGTATTTGGCTTCTTCGGGGTGGCCGATAATCAGGTTGCCTTGTTTCAGATCGCCCGGATTATAGCGCATGCAAATGGTTTCCGGCAGTCCCACATTCTTTTCGAGATAATCAATGTGTGAAATATCGTCGAGGTTGATGATAGCACCCAATTCATTTGCTGCGCGGAATTCCGATGCCGGCGTATCGTTGGATGTGAGCATAATTTCATCGCCACTCAAACCAACGCGTTTTACCAGTTCCAGTTCGGCTTCAGAGCTGCAGTCGGCGCCAAACCCCTCTTCACGTAAAATTTTTACCAGGTAAGGATTTGGAGTAGCTTTTACAGCAAAGTATTCCTTAAATCCGTCGTTCCACTCGAATGCTTTTTTAAATCTGCGGGCATTTTCACGAATGGCCTTTTCATCGTAAATATGAAATGGTGTGGGATATTTTTCAATTATTTTTTCAATTTCTCCTTTTGAAAACGGAATATTTTTCTCTACCATACCTTTATAAAATCTTTTGGTTTAATACAAATGTACCATTTGGAATTAACTTTCTGGAATTATTCTAAATAACACGCTGATATTTAGTGGAGAATTAATAAAACCGTTGCATTACAAAAGTTCGGCAACCAGCTCGCGGCTTAAAAATCCGCTGGCAATTTCACTCACTTCGCCGGTCATGCGCATGTTCCAGTTTTCGTCTGTTTCAATTTTCAAATCGCCGCCGGGCATTTTTACGGTCAGGCAGCGTTGGGTAAGACCTTTTTTTACTATAACCGCAGCCACCGCGCAAGCCGAACTTCCCGATGCCAAAGTCCAGCCGGCGCCGCGTTCCCAAATCATCACTTCCACCTCTGTTGGCGAAAGCACTTTGGCAAACTGCACATTAATGCGGTTGGGAAAAAACGAATTGGTTTCAATTTGCGGGCCGAAGGTTTTCACTTCCTTCTCGTCGAGATTATCGGTTAAAATCACGCAGTGCGGATTTCCAACTGAAACGCAGTTAATCAAATAATCGCGGTATTCCAGGTGAAGCGTTTCATCGATGCACTCTTCTTTTTCGCAATTCACCGGAATTTCAGGGGAAGAAAAAATGGCTTTCCCCATATCCACTTTAATGTTTTTCGCTTTCCCGTTTTTTTCCTGAATGATTTCAGCCTGAACCAGTCCACCTAAAGTTTCAATGGTGAACTTCCTCGATTTGGCAAACTGGTAATCAAACAGGTATTTGGCAAAAATGCGCAGTCCGTTGCCACTTTTTTCAGCTTCGGAACCATCCGGATTCAAAATCCGCAATCCGAACTGGGCATTGAAACTGGGCACTTTCAGCAAAATGCCGTCGGACCCGATACCAAAATGCACGTCACAAATTTTCCGGATGGCATTTTCGGTAAGTTTAAAGCTGATTTCATTCTGATTTAAAACAATATAATCGTTTCCCAAACCATGGGATTTTACAAATGAATTTTGCATAACACAAATTTTAATTTTACAAAAGTATTAAACATCAGTCAATTTTCTCTGGCAAAGCTAAACGAATTCTTTGCTCATCAATTTATTTTTAACTTTGCGTACATGTACACAAAAGAGCAGATAATTCAAAAATAATATGGCAAAAATTAATGAAAATTACCTGAAACTTCAGGCGGGCTATCTCTTCCCGGAAATAGGGAGAAGGGTAAGCGAATTTGTAGCTGCAAACCCCGACAAAAAAGTGATTAAAATGGGCATTGGCGACGTTACGCAGCCGCTGGTGCCGAGTGTGGTAAAAGCTTTCCACGAAGGTGTGGACGAAATGGCCAAAGCTGAAACATTTAAAGGGTACGGCCCGGAACAGGGTTACACCTTTTTGCGCGAAGCCATTGCAAAAAATGCTTATCAGGAAAACGGCATCGATATTTCGGCGGACGATATTTTTATCTCCGATGGCTCGAAATGCGACACCGGAAACATCCAGGAAATTTTCGGGCATGACAATAAAATTGCCATTTGCGACCCGGTTTATCCGGTTTATGCCGACACCACCGTGATGTCGGGAAAAACAGGGGGCTATGATGCCGGGCACTACGAAGGTATCATTTACATGCCGTGTACCATTGAAAACGACTTTGTTCCAGAGTTGCCCGAAGAAACTCCGGATTTGATTTTCCTGTGTTACCCCAATAACCCGATGGGTACGGTAGCCACCAAAGAGGAATTAAAAAAATGGGTGGATTATGCCCGCGAAAACAAAAGCATTATTTTGTACGATGCAGCATACGAAGCATTCATTACCGAAGAGGGAATTCCACATTCCATTTATGAAATCGAGGGAGCCAAAGAAGTTGCCATCGAATTCCGCAGCTTCTCCAAAACTGCAGGTTTTACAGGCACCCGGTGTGCGTTTACCGTGGTTCCGTCAGAACTAAAAGCTTATGATTCGGCAGGGAAAGCCCACCCGGTGAAACCACTTTGGAACCGCCGGCAATCGACCAAATTCAACGGTGTTTCCTATCCGGTGCAGAAGGCGGCAACCGCTGTTTATACCGAAGAAGGTAAAACAGAGGTGAACGAAGTAATTGCCTATTACCTGGAAAATGCACGAATTATGAAGGAAAGCCTCACTAAGGCTGGTTATGAAGTTTTTGGCGGTGTAAATGCGCCTTACATTTGGGTAAAAACCAAAGACGGTATGAGTTCATGGGAGTTCTTCGACAAAGTGCTGAATGAAGCCAATGTGGTGGGAACACCCGGTTCGGGATTCGGACCTGCCGGCGAAGGGTATTTCCGCTTCTCCGCATTTGCCGACAGGGAAAGTACCATTGAAGCGATGGAACGGATTAAGAACCTGAAATAGAAGGAAGCCCCTCCTGACCTCCCCAAAAGGGAGGAAAAAGAAATCCGGATTGAGCTATTCAATCCGGATTTCTTTTTTTAAAAATTCCGTTTATTTTCCCGCTGGAAAAATCACTTCCAAGTCTTTACAAATTTTCTCAACCGTAAACAGTTTGATGTCAAGATGTCTTGGAATTGCTGTAATTTTCCCAGCCAGCGGATTATAAAAAATACTGTGTTTCTTTCCTTCCCGAAGCAAAACACATCCATTTTGAGTTAAATGTTTTATGAGCTTTGTGCGTTTCATTCAGAAAAAAGCAATGGTTCTCTATGACTTTTTGTGCCTTCCAAAATGTTTTTTTGAGAAAGCATTTTATTCGTCTCTAATACCAATTGAAGCGCTTCTTTCAGGTTTTCCCTTGCTTCTTCCAATGTTTCACCCTGAGTATTTGCCCCGGGAATTTCCTCAACGTAGGCAGCATACCCGCCTTCCGGAACTTCAACAAAAACAGCCGTAAACGACAAATTATCAACTACCATTTTTTTTATATTTTATTACAAATATACAGGAAATTAAGGCAGATTAGAACCCGAACAATCTGCGAGATAAAAGTCAAACTCTTAATTTAGTTTTCTTCTGGATTAAAATCAAACTGATTCCTTCACCGTAACCTCTCTTTTTACTTTGCTTCCCGGATAGACTTTTAGCGCTGCATCCAGAATTTTAAGGCAAACAGCCAGGTCTTCCTTTTTCAGGACGTAAGCAATTCGAACTTCGTCCACTCCTTTGTCGGAAGCGGTGTAAAATCCTGAAGCCGGCGCCAGAAAAACCGTTTGGTTTTCATATTCAAAATCGGATAGCAACCAGGCACAAAAGTCGTCGGCATTATCAACCGGCAACCGCGCTACTGTGTAAAAAGCGCCCATAGGAATAGGCGAATAAACGCCCTCGATGCGGTTCAACCCGTCAATCAAAAATTTCCGGCGGTTAACGTATTCGTTGTAATTGTTCAGCATATATTCCGGGTCGGCATCCAGCGATGCTTCGGCGGCAATCTGGCCAATCAGCGGCGGGCTAAGTCGTGCCTGGCAAAACTTCATCACATTTCGTTTTACCTCGGCATTTTTGGAAATAAGCGCACCTATCCGCAACCCGCACTCACTATATCTTTTCGAAACTGAATCGATAAGTACCACATTCTGCTCAATTCCATCCAAATGGAAAGCAGAAATATAAGGAGATCCGGTATAGCAAAATTCACGGTAAACCTCATCGGAAAAAAGGTACAAATCGTACTTTTTCACCAGGTCGCGAATTTTATTCATCTCCTCGCGGGTATATAAATATCCGGTAGGATTGTTTGGGTTGCAAATCATGATGCCCTTGGTTTTGGGCGTGATGAGTTTTTCGAATTCCTCCACCGGAGGCAATGCAAATCCGTCGTCAATGCTGGCGGCAATGGATTTAATTACCGCGCCGGCTACAATGGCAAAGGCCTCGTAGTTGGCATAAGCGGGCTCGGGCACAATAATTTCGTCGCCCGGGTCGAGGCAACTCATAAATGCAAAAGTTACCGCTTCGCTTCCCCCTGTGGTAATAATAATATCGTCCACAGTTACATCAATGTTGAACTTGTGGTAATATTTCACCAGTTTTTCACGAAACGAGCGGATTCCTTCACTTGGTGTATATTCAAGAATTTTCCGGTCAATATTTTTAATAGCTGCCAACGCTTCGGGGGGAGTGGGTAAATCGGGCTGACCGATGTTTAGATGGTAAACCTTTACACCCCGCTCTTTGGCTTTATCGGCCAGCGGAGCCAATTTCCGTATGGGTGAATCGGGCATGGCCCTACCTCTTTCTGAAACTTGTGGCATGTTGTAAAATATTTGTAAGGGGACAAATATACAAGTATCAAACTGAAAATAACAATTCCCAAAAAAATTCAATTCTGCATATTATTAAAAAATTAACTTTCAATTTATTAGAGATTCATGTTTTGTTCATCAGATACAACAAAACAGGTTCATTTAGTTAAGTTTTATCATATTTTAGTAATGCCCGGGTATCTATTTTTGTTCTGAAAATTAAAACAGTAAAGCAATGATTATTGGAATTCCAAAAGAAATAATGCAGGGAGAAAGGCGTGTGTCTGCAATTCCCGAGACCGTGAAAAAAATGGTTGATGGCGGTGCTATGGTTCTGTTTGAAAAAGGTGCGGGCGTTGGGTCGCATTACATGGATGAAGCCTATGAAGAGGCAGGAGCTCAGATAATTGATGACGTGGAAGAAATTTTCACACAGGCAAAGGTTATCCTGAAAGTAAAAGAGCCTCAGTTTAATCATGATAAAAACAAGCACGAGCTGGATATGATGAATGAAGGCCAGTACCTGATTACCTTCATTCATCCTGCATCACCAGCCAACCACCAGATGGTTAAGCACATGGCCGAACGGGGAATTATCGGGCTGACACTTGACGGTGTTCCGCGCATCAGCCGGGCACAGGCTATGGACGCACTTTCGTCGATGAGTGCATGTGCCGGTTACAAAGGAATGATAATGGGTATTAACGACATCAGCAAATTTGTACCATTTGTAACCAGCGCTGTAGGTCGTTTGAAACCGGCCACTGTTCTTGTGATTGGCACCGGAGTTGCCGGAATGCGTGCGCTGGCTACGGCAAAGGGACTGGGAGCCACCGTTTATTCGGCAGATATTCGTCCCGAAGCCAACAGTAACGCCGAATCGCTCGGAGCAATTATTGTTGACACAGGTGTTCCTGCCGAAATTGCAGTAAGTGCCGACGGGAAACATGCCAACCAATTGCCCGAAAAATGGCTGGAGGTTGAACGCGAACATCTGAAAGAGACCATTGCCAAATCGGACATCGTTTTTTGCTCGGCACTGATTCAGGGGAAAGTTGCACCGGTTTTACTCACCAAAGAACTGGTTGAAATGATGCAGCCGGGCAGCGTTATCGTTGACATTTCAATCGACCAGGGTGGAAACTGTGCAATTACCACACCGGGCGCCGTTGAAACAAAACATGATGTTATCATTCAGGGAATTAAAAATATTCCGGGCATGTTGTCAACCAGCTCAACCATCATGTTCTCGAAAAATATTTACAATCTATTGACCTTCCTGATGAAAGACGGAGAAATCACGCTTGATATGTCGGACGAAATCGTTTCATCGATTCTGGTAACAAAAGATGGTGAAATAGTGCATGAAGGCGCTATGGAAGCAATGGGAATGAAATAATTGCAGGCATCAGACCTGTTTCAAAAAAAGGATTATGGATTTGATTCAATACATTTTAATCGGCGTTTTTATTGTGGCCTCGGTAGTTGGTTACCTGCTCATCAACAATGTTCCGAGCAGATTGCACACGCCACTCATGTCGGGGATGAATGCCTTGTCGGGTGTAACCATTCTAGGTGCGTTGCTGGCAACAGCTACTGCTCTTTCAACTTCGAACCCTGTAACAGGCTATATTTTTGGCAGCATTGCCATTATTCTGGCGATGATAAACGTAGCCGGCGGATTTGCCGTTACCAACCGCATGTTAAAAATGTTTGGCAAAAAAAAGGAGGAGAAAGATGAACAGTAGTATAATCCTGAGTTTTTCCACAGCCAGTCTGCTGTCAGACCCGGTTTACTATATTCTGTGTGTTGTTCTGGCATCGGCAGTTTTGCTGGGTATTCATTTTATGAGCAAGGTGGAAACAGCCAAACGCGGAAACCAAATCAGCGCGCTGGCTATTGCCCTGGGCATCATTATCACCCTCATAAAAAAAGACATTCTTCCGGTTTGGTTGATTTATCCGGGCATGGTTATCGGGCTGATTATCGGACTGATACTGGCAAAAAGGGTAAAAATGATTCAGATGCCGCAACTGGTTGCCCTGCTGAACGGAATTGGCGGAGCGGCTTCCGCGATTGTGGCCTCCTTTGCGCTCATCACAATGTATCAAAGTCCGGAGATATTCGGAAAAACCACAGCATCGCTGGCTATTGTAATTGGTGCAGTTACGCTGTTTGGAAGTTTGGTAGCAGCCGGGAAACTGCACAAGGTGCTTCCGCAGAAGCCGGTAATTCTGCCTGCCCATGAAGCGTTAACAGGTGTATTGCTGTTGATTTTACTGGCATCAGTTGTTTTTGGTGGCTTTCTGAATATGATTTCAGCACCTGTTTTATTGGTTGTGATGATACTTTTTGCAGCAGCCTTTGGCGTCATATTTTCCATCCGCGTTGGCGGAGCCGATATGCCCATTACCATTTCGCTGCTGAACAGTTTGAGCGGCGTGGCAGCAGCTATTGCCGGTTTTGCCGTCACCGATATTCTTTTGGTAGCCGTTGGTGGAATTGTGGGTGCTTCGGGGTTGTTCCTCACACAAATTATGTGCAGGGCGATGAACCGGAACCTCATGGACATTTTGCTTGGAAAAACTGCTCTTCAGGGCAAAAAAGAGGAAAAAGCAGCTGAAGAACCAGTAGCTAAAGCTGAAGAAGAAAAAGAAGTAGAGGCAAAACCTGCCGACCCGGTGGAGGTTATAAAAGCGGCCAAAAGCGTTTTCATTGTTCCGGGTTACGGCATGGCTTTAGCACACGCACAACACCTGGTTAAAAGCCTGGCTCAGAAGCTCACTTCCGGAGGAGCTACGGTAAAATATGCCATCCATCCCGTTGCCGGACGAATGCCGGGACACATGGATGTTTTGCTGATTGAAGCCGGCGTTCCTTTCGAAGATGTTTACGAAATGGATGACATCAATGATGAATTTAAAGATGCTGATGCCACCATTGTAATCGGCGCAAACGATGTGTTAAATCCGGCTGCCCGTAACGCCGAAGGAACACCTATTTACGGTATGCCCATTTTAAATGTTGACCAGTGCAGCAACATCATCATCTTCAACTACGACCTGCAGCCGGGCTACTCTGGTGTGGATAATCCGATTTACGACCGAAAAAGCGGTGTTTGGGTTATTCAGGGCGATGCAAAAGATACACTGGCTGATTTTCTGACCAAACTCTAATTTACGAAACCAAAAATCAATTCGCTTTTTATCTAACCAAATCAAATTGCCAAAGCCTTCTGTCGGTTGACAGGAGGCTTTATTTTTAAATTTTTGTTGAAATACAGTTTCTGTTTCCGATTTTTCCTGATTGAAACTACCTTTGTCGGGTATTAACATGATTATGGCCACATTTCTTTTCGATGAAATCATTTTCGGGCCGGTGCAGAGCCGCCGGCTGGGCGTTTCGCTGGGCGTAAACCTGCTGCCTGTAAATGTAAAAGTATGTTCATTCGACTGCATTTACTGCGAATGTGGTTTTACACCCAAAAAACACAAGGAGAAAGCCGTTCTTCCCACCCGGCAGGAGGTAAAACAAAAACTGGAAGAAAAGCTGAAAAAAATGGCTGCTGACAATCAGAAACCAGACGTAATTACCTTTGCCGGAAACGGCGAACCCACACTCCACCCGGAATTTTTCGGAATTATTGTCGACACCATCGAACTACGAAACCAACTTACACCCAAAGCCCGGATAGCAGTTCTGTCGAACGCCACCATGCTGCACAAACCCGATGTTTTCAATGCCCTGCTGAAAGTGGAAGACAACATTCTGAAACTCGATTCGGCATTTGAAGAAACGATTGAACTGCTCGACTGCCCCCGCGGAAATTTCAGCCTGCAAAAAGTAGTGGAACAATTGAAAAGCTTCAACGGGAAAGTAATCATTCAAACCCTTTTTGTAAAAGGCGAATTTAAAGGCCAAACCGTTGACAACACTACTGAAAAAGAGATTTCAGCCTGGCTGGAACTGTTGCAAAAAGTTCAACCCGAACAGGTAATGATTTACACCATTGCCCGCGATACGCCGATAGATACACTTGAAAAAATTCCTGTAAAGAAGCTGGATGATATAGCTGCAAAAGTCGAAAAAGCAGGTTTCAAAGCGCAGGTTTCGTATTGAAAATCCGTTTTTTTTGTTCCGACAAAAGAAAACCAAAAATTAAATCGAAAGGAATTTCGTGTACGATTTTCTCTTTTACTTTATTTTTTCCGAACAATAGTCCTCATTTTATTTTCAAGAAACAAATCGTATATATCATTAGTTGATATGGTTCTTGTGTAGCCTTTACTTATTAATCCGTAAGTTAGCTTCTTATCACCAGTCCATAACTTTGCATTCATGTAATTTGCAAGTGCGACAAACAAAGAATCCTTTTCATCAATACCAGCAACCAAATCAACTGCCTCACTAATCACCTCGTCAGGAATTAAAATATCATCAATAAAAATTATTCTGCTTGTAATTTTTTGAAAAGAAATCAGAAATTGTTGATTGGTAAAACCTGTAATGGAGCGTATTTTATCTTTATGGAGCTTAATTTCCTCCTTTAAAAGCATTACAGAATAAAACTGAAAAAAATTGGAGCTATTAATAATGACCTGACCTATTCTGCTTTGTGAGTTTAAAATTGCACTGAATACAATATTGGAATCAACAACGATTTTCATTTCAGATTCCTTTTGTCCTTAACCCTGGTCCAGATTTTATCATTAACTGTCTTTGCAAGGTTATCAACTTCTTCCTGAGTTGCTTTGGATTTTGCTGTATTTTCTTTGTATTCCAAATAATCCAGCATATCCTGCAGTTCAGTTAAATCAACATAGGCAGGGAGTCTTACCAGAATTTCCTTTTTTGTTCTTTCCAAAATCATACCCGAAATTTTGCTTAAAGATATAAAATTTAAAAATGGAAATCTATCCAATTATCTCTCCGCTATCAATTCCGGCATTCTATTTTTTTTTGATTTCTTCTCCGCCAAATACCGGTGTTCTGTTTACTTTCGATAAAAATCACATTTCTGTCCTGTACCACTCCGAGCTGCGACCTAACATGCGGATTCCGGCCACAAAACCTTTCAGTTTCATCAGGTCGCTGCTTTCGAGCCAAACGTAACATTCGTAAGTTTTTCCGGATTTCGGGTCATAAATGGAACCTTTTTCCCACTCTTTGTCTTTAGCATCGTATTCCAAACCGCTTAAAATTTGTAACCCAATTAATGAGCGGTTTTGCAATGCTTTATCCGGGTTATTGTCGTCTTTGGGTGGCTGGCCGTTTTCGTACTTTTCCGGAATCATATACACAATGGTCCCAATGTACTTACCGTCTTTTTTCTCTACCTTAATTTTTGTGGTTTTTTCATCGTTCCACCAGATTCCGGCAATTTTATCGGCTTCCTGCGCAATGCCGGCAACTGCGTACAAGCTCAGTAAAAAAAGAATTACAATTTTTTTCATGATTATTAATTTGATTTCTAACTTTATAGGCCATAAAATTAGAAATAAAACGGATTCATATAGCGAAATACAACATCTTTTTTAAAAATACCATAAAACTGAAACCAAATGAAATTATTTAAACGCATCTTGCTAATCATAGGGCTTCTGATAGTCCTTGCCCTGATTGTGGGTTATTTTTTTCTGAACCATGTAAAAACTGCTGCTCTCCCTGATTATACAAAAGATGTTCAAATTCCGGGGCTGACCGAAGAAGTAACTATTTTGCGCGATTCATTTGCCATTCCGCACATTTATGCCGAAAATGAAGCCGATTTGTACCGCGCCGTTGGTTTTGCCATGGCACAGGACCGACTGTGGCAAATGGATTTGCTGCGACGGGTTACTCAGGGCCGGCTGTCCGAAATACTTGGAGAGGATCAGCTCAACACCGACTTACTGATGCGCGCCCTCCGTATTCAGGAAAAATCAGAGAAAGTGCTCGCTCAATCGTCGCCTGAAATAATTGCTGCACTTGAAAGTTTCTCGGCAGGCGTAAACTTTTACATGGAAAATTATCCGCTGCCGCCGGAATACAGAATATTAAACTACAAACCCGAACCCTGGCAGCCTGTTCATTCCATTAACCTCATCGGCTACATGTCGTGGGATCTTACCTCAGGCTGGAGCACCGAAATTCTGCTTCACAATCTGGCACAGAAAATTTCATCAGAACACATCATGCACCTTATTCCGGATTTAAAAAACCACCCCACTCCTGTTTTTCATCAGGATGTTCCGGCAATTGTTCCCGGTGAAATCATTTTATCGGCCAATACTGAACTACAAAAACTGGGTGTGGAAATATTCAGCGGCAGCAACAACTGGGCGGTTTCGGGCAAAAAGAGCAGAACCGGAAAACCACTGCTGGCCAACGACATGCACCTTGGATTGCTCGCTCCCGGAATATGGTACCAGATGCACCAGGTGGTAGAAGGAACCTTGAATGTTACCGGTGTAGTACTTCCCGGTCAGCCGTTTGTAATTGGAGGGCACAACGACTCGATTGCCTGGGGAACAACCAACGTTACCGTTGACGACCTCGATTATTATGCCGAAACGCTGAACGAGGATTCCACCAAATATTTGCTTGACAGCGAGTGGAAAAATCTGATCATCAAAGAAGAATTCATTAAAACCAAAGAGGGGCAGGAAATCAGGGAAACATTGAAATTCACACACCGGGGCCCGATTGTAAACCGTTTTAACCGTCCAAATGAAACAGCGATCTCCATTCGGTGGATTGGAAACGAAATGAGCGATGAAATACGCTCAGTTTATTTATTAAACCGGGCCAGAAACTGGGAAGATTTTCGAGATGCCGTAAAATCATTTAAATCGGTAAGTCAGAATTTTGTTTATGCTGATGCTGCAGGAAATATCGGAATGCAGAGCGCTGCCGGTGTGCCCATTCGCGAGGGCAGTGGTATTGAAATTTACCCCGGAAATACCAGCCGGTACGACTGGACCGGATTGGTATCGTTTGAAGAATTACCTTATGAATTTAATCCTGAACGGGGTTACGTTTCGTCAGCCAATAACAAAACAGCACCTGATGATTATCCTTACTACATCGGCACCTGGTTTTCCATACCCGACCGCATCGACCGCATACGCGAAATGCTGGAAGAAACCGACAGGCACAGTACAGAAACTTTTGCACAAATGCACAGCGATTACAAATCAAAAAAAGCAGAAAAATTTACGCCGCTATTTGTTGAAGCCATTGAAACCGCAACGGACTGGAATGAAACCCGGCAGGAAGCTCTGAATAAGCTTAGAAACTGGAATTTTTTACTGAGCCGCGAAAGTCAGGCTGCCTCCATTTTTGAAATTCTTTACCGGAAAACAGCTGAAAACCTGACAAAAGACGACCTTCCTGACAGCCTTTTCCAGATGCTGATGGGTCAAAGGATTCTCATTGAAAACCTGATGGCCAATATACTCATGGTTGAAGATTCACCCTGGATTGATGACCAGACCACTTCTGAAACGGAAACCTGGAACGATATTGTCATCAGGGCATTTCACGAAACCGTGAACGATTTAATGCAGGAACTCGGACCAGATGTGGAAAGCTGGAACTGGGAAAAACTCCATACTTTTACCATGAGTCATCCCCTAAGTGCCGTTAAAGTGCTCGATAAAGCATTTAAACTGAACCGGGGACCCTTTGGCGTTCCGGGAAGCTACCATACCGTTACTCCCTTTTCTTATTCCTACAACAATCTGTACCATACAAACCACGGGGCATCGCAACGGCACATTTTCGACCCGGCCAACTGGGACGCCTCAAAAACTGTAATTCCTACCGGAACCAGCGGCATTCCCGCCAGCAAATTTTACCTCGACCAAACCGAAATGTACCTGAAAAACCGCTACCATCCCGATCCGTTCAGCTGGGTGGAAGTATTGAAGCAAACACAATTTAGAATGAAGCTTACGCCCGGAGAAAATAATTAGAAAAAAGGTTCGCAAGTTTTTTCCGGTTGTAGTGTCTTATTCTTAAATCGCAGATGACAAATGATTGAATGAGCGAAACCGAGATCATAGATAAACTCAAGCAGGGCAATGAAGCTGCTTTCAGGGAACTGGTTGACAGCTACCGGCAAATGGTGGTAAACACCTGTTTTGGGTTGCTACACAACACCGACGATGCCGAAGATGTTGCTCAGGATGTATTCATCGAGGTATTTCGTTCGGTTGAAAATTTCAGATCCGATTCAAAAATCTCCACCTGGCTTTACCGCATTGCCGTTAACCGCTCGCTCAACTTTATTCGCGACAACAAAAAACGCAAATGGTTTCAATCGTTCGACGAGGTGGTGGAATCAAAAAAAGAAACGCTGAACCAGTTGAATCATCAAAGTGACGACGACCCGGAATCAGAATTGGAAAACAGCCAGCGTGCAATATTGCTCCACGAAACCATCGATTCGCTGCCAGAAAACCAGCGGGTGGCATTCACTCTGAATAAATACGAAGATTTGGCTTACAAAGAAATATCGGAAGTAATGAACCTTTCGGTTTCTTCGGTAGAATCATTAATTCACCGGGCCAAAAAGAATCTTCAGAAAAAATTACACCACTGCTACAAAAAAAAGTGTATTTAACCGCAAGTTTTTAACCGATTATGTGTCAAACCAATAAATAAAAAATGTGATGAAATGCGAAACACTACATAAAAAACTGATTTTCTTCCTTGAGGGTGATTTGCCCGAAAAGGAAGCAAATGAAATGAAAGCGCATCTTGCTAAATGTGAATCGTGTGCTGCTTTTGCCGAAGATATGCAGAAAACACTGGGAATTATTCAAATTGAAAAATCACCCGAAGTGAATCCTTTTTTCTATACACGATTAAAGGCCCGGTTGGAAAATGAGGAAGTCAAAGAAAAACAGCGGGTTGGATTTCCGGTTTGGGAAAAAGTGTTGCAACCTGCGTTCTTTTCATTGCTTTTGCTGGCAGGAATTTATACCGGAATAAAAATCGGGCAGCCGGTAACTGCTGAAACCAGCCACAGCATTTTTGCTGAAACTGAACTGGTTCCGTTTTTAAACGAAATGAAGGCCGAGCCCATTGAAACCTTTTTAATGGAATAACACAATGACAACACGAAACAAATACCGCATTCTGATTTGGGTGATTGTCATCCTGGTGGCCACTAATCTGTCCATGGGTTTTTCATTCCTGTATCACAAACAGCAGGACAAAAAACTGCTGGAACAAACAGAACAGGAAACCATTGAACTACCCGCCCAGCAGCGCACCCGCTTTTTCAGGGAACAACTGAATCTGGAGCCGGGACAGGTTGAAGTTTTCAGGGAACTGAACCGAAGTTTTAACCGCACTGCATGGCAAATCAACCACCAACTGGAAAGGCTGAGGGTGGACATGGTACGGGAAATGGGACGCGAAAACCCTGATAAACAAAAGCTGGAAAGCATTTCAGAAGATATTGGCGACTTGCACACCCGGTTAAAAAACGAAACCATTGACTATTACCTTTCTATGAAAGAAGTTTGCAACCAGGACCAACAAACAAGGCTAAACGAAATATTCCTTTCCGTTTTGGAAGGAAACGAAGACGTCAGGCTGCCGCAGCGTGGCCGGCGGTTTAGAAATAACAGATGATAATATTGAATAACATTAAAATTTCAAAAATCATGAAGACCGGAAAATTTGCAATTGTTTTAATCGCCCTGATGCTGGGTACCAGCATGATTTATGCACAGGGCAGGAGAAATTTCAACCGCCCGGGGTATGGTTACGGATACGGACCGGGTACTTGTCTTACAGTTCTTTCGGATTTAACCGAAGACCAGAAAGCTAAAATTACCGCACTGGAAGCTGCACATCAGGAATCAATGGCTGAGTTGCGCGTAAAACAACGATCAACTTTTGAACCCATCGAAAAGAATGAGATTCGCGGTGAAATGCTGAAAAAAGTGCAGGCACACCGGGATGAGGTAAAAAGTTTACTTACCGAAGACCAGCAGAAACAATACGATTTGCTGCACGCCCGAACTTATTACGGTGGCCGGGGTTTTACTCCGGGATGCAGGCCTGGACGTGGACAGGCAGGCTACGGCGGACGCGGAGGACGTGGATTCCGCGGAGGCTGGTAATTGAAAAGGAAAACAGAAAACCGGAAACAAACGCCCTGGATTTTTTTAAGTCCGGGGTTCTTATATTAATCTTTTTACCTTGCTGTTTTCAGTAAGTTTCAACTGCTGCAAGTCTGCACCGGTAATCAGGTTTATTCCCGGTTTTTTTCCGGGCTCCAAATTTCCAGACAAGTGGGTTAAACCCAACGCCCGTGCACCGTTCAGACTTGCCCACACGACCAGTTCCTGTAAAGTTACTTCCGGAAAATGTTTTTGAATGGTTACCATTTCCCGCAAAATGGAAAGTTTATGGTTCGACGCCAGACTGTCGGTTCCCAGGCAAATTTTCAGCTTTTCCTTCTGAAAAAGCGATACCGGCGGCAGACGATCTTCAATATAAAGATTGGCATTGGGACAAAGCACCAGAAAAGTATTCTCCATACTCCGTTGCCGCTTCAAAAACTGAATATCTTCCGGCGAAGTGAATGTGTTGTGTACCAGTAGCAATGGGTTTTCCTGGGGAATAAAAGCCAACGAAAATTCAAGCGAACTTTTACCGGTTGGCTGCCAGTGCGAACTGTCAATACCAAGTATTTCATTTATATGCCGGGCAATTCCTCCGCTGCCATCTTTAAAAAACGCCAGTTCATCGTAACTTTCCTGGTTGTGAATGGATAAAACGGATTTTTCTGCCAGCGCTTTTTCGCTGATTTTTTGAAACAGCTTTTCCGAAACCGAATAAGGCGAATGTGGCGTTACTGACGCCGGCAAGTCAAATTCTCTGAACATCGTTTCCACAAATTCAGCAAAAGCAAAAGCCTTTTCTGCCCGCGACGGATGAAACCCAAATGCTTCTACAAACGTGTGGTAGAATATTCTGCTGTTTCGTTTTATTTCGAGCGAGGAGTATGAATTGGAAACATCGCCTACAGTAACCACTCCTGAATTCCACATTTGAAAATCAGCCTGTTCCATTTCTGCTTCCTGACTTTCAACTTCCAGATTCCGAAGTTTGTTAATGGCGCTCAAAAATCCACCCAACCCGGTTTTTTCAGAAATTTTTCCTTTCAGATGCGAAAGCTCGAGGTGGCAGTGTGCATTTACAAATCCGGGAACCAGAATGCCACTGTAATACTCCAGACTGGCTTGCTCCCGAAGTTGTCCGCCTGTATCAATCAAATCCATTACCGTACCGTCATTTTCGCAAACTAAAATGCCGTTTTTTAAGGGAGGCTGGTTTCCGGGGAATACCCAGGTTGCTGCAATTTTTCTCACCTTTTGCCGCGCTGAAGTTCAAGCTCCTGAGGTTCAGTATTTCGGCCCGAATATTCCTGTTCCATTTCATTCAGTTTATTCATGGTCTGCCGGTACATACGTTCAAATTTTCGGGGCTGGCTCGCATAAAATACAAACGACTTTTCGAAAACGGAATCGGGAATCTGATGTTTTTCGAGAATGGAATAATAAAAATTAACCGAACTGCTTTTCTCTATCAGCGTGTCGCGATGCCTTCGGTTATTGAAGGTGGCTTCGGCCAAATGAATATCAACAAGCAAGTCAATCATTTTATCTTCCTGAAGCAGATTTTCAGGCTTTTCAACCGGTGGCTTGCTGCATGAAAAAAAAGCCAGTACGATAAGTAATATAAAAAAGTTCTTTTTTGTTTTCATTTCTCAAGTCTCACAGTCTCAACTTTTGTTCTGTTTAACGGCTGCCAAATTATAAATAGTTTGCAGATCAGGCAACAAACCGGGTGTTAAAAAATCTAATTCAATGCTTGCATAAGAAAAATTCAGAAAACATACAAAAATGATAATTTAGTCAGCTGACTTTCTGAATTTAGCTAATTTTGGCAAGATTACTGACCAAATGAACGTTTACACATTTGAATCATTTATGTCAAAAAAAGCAAAAATCTCACTCCAACCTCTGGGAAAACAAATCACCGTTAACACGGGCACACCATTAATCGATGTTTTACACGAATTTGGCGTAGAGTTTCCCTGTGGCGGAAAAGGAACCTGTGGGCGCTGCAAAGTAAAACTATTGCAGGGAGAACTTCTGGCAGATACCATTCAACAGCAAAAACTGGATAAATTGAGATTAGGGAAAAATTGGCGCCTGTCCTGTTTTTGTAAAGTTGAATCCGACATCACCATTGAAATTGCCCAGTTTGAGGATATTATTCTGGCCGATAACACCACATTCCGTTTTAAACCGAAAGAGGGTTTTGGAATTGCCGTGGATGTGGGAACAACCACGCTGGTGGCTCAGTTGCTCGATTTAAAAACCGGCCATGTGCTGGATGTAGCTACGGCTTTAAATCCGCAGGTGAAATTTGGCGCCGACCTTATTTCGAGAATCCAAAGCTGCCTGGACGGAAAGCAGGAGGAAATGCAAATGCTGATTCGCGAAAAAACCGGAGAAATGATTCGGTCACTGCTGGAAAAAAACCCGGTAGAAATTTCAAAAATGGTATTGGTGGGTAACACAGCCATGCACCACATTTTTTCGGGTTTGAATGTGCAGCCACTTTCGTTTTATCCGTTTGAATCGCCTGATTTGGGAATGCAGCAGTTTTCGTCCGAACAGTTAATCTGGAAGCTTCCGGCTCAAACTGAAATCCGGTTTTATCCTTCCATCGGCAGTTTTGTGGGCAGCGATATTCTGGCCGGGATTGCCGCAATCAACATGGCTGAAAGAGAGAACTTCACCATTTTAATTGATTTAGGCACCAACGGAGAAATTGTATTGGGAAACCAAGAGAAAATCATTTGTGCTTCCACGGCAGCCGGCCCGGCGTTCGAGGGTGCCAAAATCAGCCAGGGAATGCGGGCGGTTACGGGCGCTATTTCTTCAGTTCAGTTTGAAAATGGGAAGATGAAATGCCATGTAATTGGCAATGTACCGGCGAAAGGAATTTGCGGCAGTGGACTCGTCGATGCCATGGCCGTTTTGCTCCAGCAGGAAAAAATCGGGATGTTTGGCGAAATCAATTCCGGCGAAGAAAAAATTGAACTCACAAAAGGTGTTTTTCTCACCCAGCAGGATATCCGCGAATTTCAACTGGCCAAAGCAGCAATTGCGGCAGGACTACAGATTTTACTGAACACATTTGAAATTACCTTCGATGAAGTTGAAAACGTTTTTATTGCTGGCGGGTTCGGAAATTTTCTGAATTTGAAACATGTAATCCAAACCGGATTAATCGGGACTGCAGAGGAGAAAATTGTAAAAATGGGCAACACAGCGCTCATCGGCGCCAAAATGTTTTTGTTCGGGAATGAATCCTTCATTCAGCAAATTCTGGAAAAAGCTTCACACATAAATCTGGAGGGCGATTCTAATTTTCAGGATATTTATATAGAGAAAATGATGCTGAGTTAAGCCCCACTCAATTCTTTGGTAGAAAGCAACCCGCACGCCGCATAAATATCCTGACCGCAGGAAGCACGAATGGTGGTTAGTGTTCCTTTTTCATTTTTAGATCATTCTCTGCTTTTTATCCAATACCCTAGTGCAGAGGACAATTTTTCTCCGCTTTCTTTGTTCAAATGAACTCCATCTATGTATTTATATTCAGAGTTGGAGGCTGAGAAATCGATATATCCATCGGATATTTCAATTGCTTTTTGGATTACTGAGTCGAAGTTGGGCATTAATGTGTTTTCAACTTCCATCAAAGCAGGATGTACAGGTAGCCTTACCAGATAAACTTTACCGTAAATATTTAGATAGTCTATTGTTTTTTTTAGATATTCAAAACGGACATCCGAATATCTATAGCTGGCTAGTTTTTCCCTGTAATCATCAACAGTAAATTCAGTCCTGCGCTCAACATCTTTATTATCAGCGACTAACTCAACCTCAAGCCAACCATCATTATGTAAGAAGGCGGGTGACTTGTTGAAGATTAGTTTATAATAACTTCCTTGAAAATGATGAATCAAATAGTAAAAGTTTGGGCTCGTGTTAACATTCCTAACTGAATAAAGAAATGACTTATTTTCGCGAAAATATGATGAATCGTTTGAATTTTGTGTAAGAGAACAGATACTCCAGGGATCGATAGTGAGGATGAATATATTGCCTTTGGTTGATCTATCCAGCTTATTTTTTATGCTGGTTAAATATGTTTTCCCGTAAGGGCTGGCCAAAAGGGAAAATGCAAAATTGTAAAATTTTTTATCTAATACATTTTCCAAAACTTTGGGCTGTAATCCCTGTGCTGCTTTGGAAGTCCCCAGTATCAGATTCTCTTGTTTTGGCGTGGTTAATTTTAAATAAAATTCATCAGAACTTCCGTCTGCAAAAGAGAAGATAGTTAGTATTGATGCTGTTACACATAAAATGAATAAGCTTGTATGTAAAACAAATTTTTTCATTACTAAAATTGAAAATAGATAAAGTCTTGTTGCTTTCCGCCAAATAAAAATATAATTATCGCAATAGTAAAACAAACAATCCACTGAATGAAAACATTTTGTTTCTTGTCAAAATGCAGAGCATGCAGTTTTCTTCTTCCAAACCACTCTGTAATAATCAAAACTGATATAAATATTATTATGAGTAGAGCTTGGGTTTCTCCAATACCAAAAACATAAGGTTTTGAAAATAATGATCTGGTAAAGATATTATTCAGATAGGAAAATGCTTTAGGTAAACTTTCTGCCCTGAAAAATATCCATCCAAGCGAAGTAAGAACGAAGGTCGATGCCATGCTAATTACATCTCTAAAATTCGGGAACATACTTTGTGTAGCAACTACATCTAAATTTTTTCTATTACGTTTGGTTAAAAGAAGTGGCAAAAATAAAAGTGCATTAAAAATTCCCCAGACGATAAAAGTCCAGTTTGCGCCATGCCACAATCCACTAATAAGAAAAATAACAAATGTATTTCGTGTTTTCACCCAGGAGCCGCCTCTGCTTCCACCTAAAGGAATATAAAGATAATCGCGAAACCAGGTGCTTAAGGAAATATGCCATCTCCGCCAAAATTCAGCGATATCGCGCGAGAAATATGGATAGGCAAAATTTTGTTTCAGTTCAAAACCAAATAACCGGGCAGTGCCAATCGCAATATCGGAATAGCCCGAGAAATCGCCATAAATTTGAAAAGCAAAGAAGAATGCTCCTAAAAGCAAGGTGCTACCGGAGTAGTTGGTGTAATTATCAAATACCTGATTTACAATTAGGGCACAATTATCGGCGATAACTACTTTTTTAAAAAGGCCCCACAATATTTGTTTAACTCCATCGAAAGCGTTGTTATATTCAAAGGTTCGTTTGGCAGAAAATTGCGGTAATAAATTGGTTGCTCTTTCAATCGGCCCAGCAACCAATTGAGGAAAGAAACTGACAAAAGCAAAAAAGGAAACAATGTCTCTGGTAGGTTTAAATTTCCGTTTATAAACGTCTATCGAATAACTTAAGGGCACCTCTAAAAACTGCTTTTTTCTTAATCCATTATTCATAGAAATCTTCTTTTAGATTAATTCATTTTTCAATGTTTTCGAGGCATTTAT
>Ga0334883_1000636_pt1 | contig 61180 bp, 44 predicted proteins | sample GraSluR1_MG_6_FD_207230 | JGI IMG/M metagenome (GOLD analysis project Ga0334883, IMG submission 207230) | Sludge microbial communities from methane-producing bioreactor in Wageningen University, Netherlands - Granular Sludge_09_05-R1 | ecosystem: Engineered > Bioreactor > Anaerobic >...
CGGGCGGGGGGGACGGCGGAGGTAACGGCGGGCGTGACGACGGGGGCAGGTGGCCCGGCGTCGCCGGCGAAGTTCCCCCCATCGGGCCGGCGAGCGCGTCCTTCGTGACCCGGTGCTTCCGGCCCAACGCAGCCTGCCAGGAGGCAGTCACTATGGCGAAGATCGTCCTGATCGGAGCCGGCAGCGGCTTCGGAAGCCGCCTGTCGGTGGACATCCTGTCCTTCCCTGAGCTACAAGACAGCACCATCGCCCTGGTGGACATCGACCAGGAGGCCGTCGAGGGCGTGTCGCGCTTCGTCCGGCGCGTCGTGGACCACCACAAGCTGCCGGCAAAGGTCATCGGCACCACCGACCGGCGGCAGGTGCTCGAGGGCGCCGACCATGTGGTCACCGCCATCGCCGTGGGCGGCCCGGCCTACAACGGAGTGCCCTACTTCTACGAGATCGACATCCCCGCGCAGTACGGCGTCCATCAGCAGGTGGGAGACACCATCGGCCCCGGCGGGGTGCTGCGCACCCTGCGCACCGCCCCGGAGATGATGGCCATCTGCCGGGACATGGAGGAGCTGTGCCCCAACGCGCTGTTGCTCAACTACACCAACCCCATGGCGATGCTAAGTTGGGTCATGAGCGAGGCCAGCGCCGTGCAGAATGTGGGGCTGTGTCACAGCGTGCAGGGCACGCACCACCAACTGGCGGGCTATATCGGCGTCCCGGCCAATGAGATCACCCACTGGGTGGCGGGCATCAACCACATGTCGTGGTTCCTGCAGTTCGACCGCAAGGGCGAGGACCTCTACCCCAGGCTCTTCGAGGCCATGCAGGACCCGGAGATCTACGCCAAGGACACCGTCCGCTTCGAGATCATGAAGCACTTCGGGTACTTCGTCACCGAGTCCACGCGGCACATGTCCGAGTATGTGCCCTACTTTGGCAAGCGCGAGGCGCTCCGCACGGAGTTCGGGCTGCCACCCCGGAAACCGGACAAGGACGGCGGCCGCGCCCGGCGCTTCTGGCAGCAGGACGTCCCCGACGCCGGCTCTGTGGATGAGGACGCCGTCAAACTCCACCGCTCCGGCGAGTACGCCTCCAGCATCATCAACGCCGTGGAGACCAACACCCTGTTCCGCTTCAACGGGAACGTGCCCAATGAGGATATCATCAGCAATCTGCAGTTCGGCTGCTCGGTCGAGGTCCCGTGCCTGACCGACGGCTCCGGGGTGCGGCCGTGCAATGTAGGGACGCTCCCGACCCAGCTCGCGGCGCTGAACCAGTCGAACATCGCCGTGCAGCAGTTGACGGTGGAGGCCGTTTTGGAGCGCGACCTGAACAAGGCCCGGATGGCCACGCTCCTGGACCCGCTCACCGCCGCCGTCTGCTCGGCCGCCGAGGCCAGGGACATGTTCAACCAGATGGTGGAGGCCGAGAAGCCCTGGCTCGAGGGCTACTGGCCCGTGTAGCCGCCAGAGGGCAGGGAAGGACGAACGGCACAACACACCGGGCCAACGGCAGAAGGCACCCGATGGATATCACTCGGCCCCGGGAGGTCCGTCCCCATGTCTTCCGCTATGCAGGCCCGCATCAGGCTGCTTTTCAGAGCCATTGCGCTCACATTTCTGCTGTTCAAGGGAGGCCCCGCGATGGCCGAGCCCGTGACGGTTCAGGTCGTCCCCGCAGGCGAGGCAACCGCTTCCTACTCCGACTGCCGGCGCATGCTGGTGGGGCCCGGAGTGAACCAACCCGACCCTCATCCCGGCTACGCCGGCTTCGTGGGCTGGCAGCACCCCACGCGCCTGCGTGACGGCTCGTGGCTGGTGGGCTTCTCCACCGGCTATTGGCACGCCTCACCGCCCACCCCTTTGCAGATCGGCGAAGGGACGTTGGCGGAGTGGATCAAGATCGGCTTCCCCGCCGACATCGAGGCCCCCAGCGGCGGGCGGGCGATGCTCATCCGCTCCGAGGACGAAGGGGTCACCTGGAGCAGGCCTCAGACCATCATCGACACGCCACTGGACGACCGGTCTCCGGCCTTCCTCGAGCTGCCGGACGGAACGGTGCTGTGTTCCTTTTTCACCTATTCGGGAGCCGACTTCCACGCGCACCCGGACCTGGCGTACCGCACCGCAATCATCCGCTCCCCGGACGGCGGCCGTACCTGGGAGCAAGAGCCGCGGCGGCTGCCGTCGCCATTCCTGGCCGATGCCACCGACGGTCCGCCGATCCTGCTGCAGGATGGCTCCGTGCTTGTGGCCGTCTACGGCTCTCCACGGGAGGGAGGCCCGGAGCAGCAGGCCATTTTCCGCAGCACCGACAGCGGCCAAAGCTGGGAGTTGCTGTCTGTGCTCAAGACCGACCACGAATACAGCGAGACCGGGATCACACAGCTCCCCGACGGCAGACTGGTGATGATCGGCAGGCCCGAGGGCGACATCACCTGGTCCGAGGATGGCGGGCGCACGTGGACGGAGCCGGTCGCCTTCGGGATGCGCATGTTCGAGCCCAGCCTGCTGGTGCTGCCCGACGGCACACTCCTGTGCCTGCACGGCTCCTATGGTGCCGGGGGCTTCCGGGCGATCTTCAGCACCGACGGCGGGCAGACGTGGATCGCGCCCGCCGCCGACCACGGCTTCGCCGTCGACCCCAGCGTCTACGGCTATGGCCGGGGCACGCTGCTGCCGGACGGCTCGGTGTTCGTGGCCTATATCCACACCGGCGGCCACGCGACCGAGGATGCCCGGACTGAGGCCATCTGGGGCATGCGCCTGAAGGTGAGAGACGACAAGGAGGGTATCGACCTCTTGCCGGCGCCGGGCCGGTAGCGCCCACCGTTTGCCGTTCCCGGCGTCCCGCCCCGGGGGGCGTCTGGCCTGCATGGCGTTCGCCGTCTGCCGTCATCGAGAGCCGAATGGGCAGCCGTACCGCCCATCGGGCCCAGCCGCGCGACGCCCCACCGTTGGCGGGCGGGGACCTGTGCCCCGCCCGACTTGGCGCTCCACCCGGCGCGGTACAGGCCCGCGCCCTACAGCCATGCAGCGCCTCGCCCGCGCAGACCGGGGTCGCGCAGGCGCGGAGACGAAGCACCCGTCTACAGAACGTGTCGCGTCATGTTCAGCCCGCTGACATAGATCGTTGAGGGAGCTCCCTCCATGGCGATGGTCGCTTCCTCCCCCGGCGCTATCAGCAGGTAGTTGTCGCCAAATTCCGCCCAGCTCTCGGTTTCGAGGCGCACGCCGATACCCATGGTGTCTCCGGTGTTGGCCAGCACGATGCGCCCCTCCGCCTTGCTCGCCTCCACGCTTGCCTCCGGGACTGCCTGCAGACCCGCCCACACGGGGTCGGGCCTGGCGCCGAAAAGGTAGTCGTTGCGCGACGTCTGCCCGTCCGCCGTGGTCGCCCGCAGCCGGAGCACGAACAGATCGTGGGCCACCTTCTCGACAGGCCAGGAGACGTTCGCCACGGGCCTCGCGCTACCGGCCTCGACCTTCAGACTCTCTTCCCCGTCGGCCAGCACACTCCCCTTGATGTCGCAAAGCTCCCAGTTCACATCACAGCGGCCCTCGTACACGGAGCTGTTGAGCCAGAGCTCGGCGGCGAAGGTCTCCCCGGGCTTCCACCCGAGCTTGTCGTACCTGGCGCTGGGGTGCAGCGGCTCATACGCCTTGCGGCACCACCAGTACGCCGGGCGGGGCTGGCCGTAGAAATCCAGCACATTGGTGCAGGCCAGGTTGGGCCAAGACTCGTTGAACTGCCAGGGGGCGGTCCCCGCGCAGTGCCACTTGCGGCGCCTGTTGGCCTCGATGGCGTAACGGAGCCCCTCGGCCTGCATGAGCTGGCTGAGTTTGACGAAGGTCTGCAGGTCACGCACCGGGCCGAACAGATTCTCCAACGTGGCGTTGTGGATCCACCAGGCCCCCTTGTGGGTCCACAGCGGATTGGTGTCATCCGGCGGCCAGATGCTGCCGGGGGAGTTGGACCTCTCCATCGCTGCGAGGTTCGCGGCGCCCTCGACACCGAATTCGGCGTGTAGCAGAGGATCGATGGTGTTGTACAAGGCGTAGTGCCCTTCCGGCCCCTGGTACTGCCAGGGGCCGTGCACGTCGTGCATCTGGCCGACCTTCGAAACGTCCGCGTTGGCGCAGGGCCCCGTCCCGGAGGTAGGCAGCCACAGGCGCGTCGGATCCAGCCGGTGAACACAGTCCCTGAGAACGGCCAGCGCCGGGTGGGTGTCGTCCAGAGGGGTCCAGTCGTCGTGCATCAGCTCGTTGCCGCCACACCACAGGATGAGGGAGGGGTGGTTGCGGCGGCGCGGGATCATCTTCTCCGCCTGGTCACGAACGTAGGTGAGATACTCCGCATCGGTGGCCGGGCTGTTGTCGATCCCGGATGATGACTGGATGAACTCCTGCCAGACCATGATCCCCAGCTCGTCGCAGAGGCTGTAGAAGACCTCCTTCTCCAGGCAGGCGCCGCCCCAGACTCGCAGGAGATTGCAGTGGGCGTTCCGGGCCATGCGCAGCCGGCGCCTGTATTCGGTCTCCCCCTGGCGCCCGTAGAGCTGGCTAATCGGGGCCCAGTTCCAGCCCTTGATGAACACCTTCCTGCCATTGACCTCCAGGACGTACGGAAGTGCCCCCTCGGGAGCGTCATCATTGGCCACGGCGAGCACCCGCCGCACGCCGAAGCGCACACAGCGGCGGTCCAGGACCTCGCCGCCGGCCGAGGCCAAAGTGACATCCGCCTCGTACAGCGGCTGCGGGCCGTGGCCGTTGGGCCACCAGAGGTCGGGCCTGTCGAGGGTGAAGGCACAGGAGGCCCACGAGGTCAGGCCACCGGGCACGGCGGTTCGGGTCATCTCCGCGATCTTTGCGCCCTCGCGGAGTATGGCCACCCGCATGTCTACCCTTTCGGCGGCCACCACACCCATGTGCGCGGCGACCTGCACATCGGCCTTCTGAAGATCGGGCGCCAAAGCGACGTCGACCTGCACATCATCCATCCACGCCGGCCCAGACACGTGCAGGCTCACGCCGTCGTGGATACCCAGGGGCACAAGACGGGTGCACCAGTCCCAGTCATAGGCAAAGCGCGCCTTCCAGTGCCTCACCTGACCGGTACGCCCGATCTGGCCAACTTGCTCCGGAGCGTGCTCCACGACGACCACCAGCGTGTTTTCTCCGTCCAGGGATAGCAGGGAGGTGACGTCATAGTCGAAGGCGTCGTTCTGCCCCGTGTGGTCGCCCAGGTGCGACCCGTTCAGGAAGACGTGGCAGGCATAATCGACGCCTTCGAACCGCAGCCGCACCACGCCCTCGACCGGGACCTCGGGGGTGGCAAACTGCCGGGTATAGACCCAGTCGCGGGCGCCGGTCCATTCGCAGGCGCGGCTGTTGAGGTCATAGGTCCAGTCCGGGATCAGGCCGGCATCACGGGCGTCCTCCTGAACGGCTCCGGGCACTCGTGCGGGGATCCATTGCGTGGGCATGACAGATCGCGGGTCCTGCCACACTCGGCGCCACTCCCACTCGCCGGGCATCATGTGCAGGACAAGCCAATCGCCGCCGTCCAGAGATATCTGCTTGGGTTCCATGCGCGTCTTCCTCCAGTGGCCGTGGCGGTCCCGCCGCCGGTTGGGTCCGGCATCATTGTTCTTCCGCGTGCTCACAGCCACCTGCCCCGGACTGCGACGGTCGCGGGGCAGGTGGTTGCAGTCTGAGGCCTCGGCGGCGGCCGAGGAAAGCCTCAGCTCCGCCCGCGCGCACGCGGGCAGGGCGTCTGGGGGCACAAACGGCGCTTTGGAGCGCTCGGTGCACGCGACCGCACGGGTGGTGCGACTCGATGGTGCAAAAAACGCGTCACATCGTGCCTCATCGCCGGCCGTCCCAGCTCGCTCACCGGGGGCCGGGGCGTGCAGATCGTGCCGAGACGAAGCGGTTTCACTGATCCCCCGCATTCACCGTGATTTCACACCATTTGGCGGGGCGGTACGGATGAGCTAAGGAAGTGGGCAGGGCGGCCGAGAAGGAATCAGCGGGCGGCGATCGGGCAGACGCCGTCCGGCTCCCTGCCGTTGCGGTGCGGCACCGCGATGCCTCAGGCGGGGACGCCCACAGAATGAACTCAGGCCCGGCCTTGAGCGCCGGGGGGAGAGCGAATGGAGAAGCTACTGCGGGCGCTGGTCGGGCGCTTCAGGCCCGGCCGCCGCGCCGCCGCGCGCCGCTCGGACGCCCCAGCAACCGGAGAACGCGACACAGGGCTACTGATCGCGCTGGGTGCGCTGGGGGTGGCATTCCTGGCGACTGTGCTCTGCCAGACCTGGCACTGGACGCGGGGGCATATCGAGCAGACCGCGAACCAGCAGGCCCTGCTGGCGGTGCACTTCGACAACTCGCTGCGCGAGTACGTCGCGACGCATGTGCGCCCGGAGATGGAAAAGCGGGTGGGTCCCGGCGAGTTCGTGCCGGAGTCGATGTCGACTTCCTTTGTGGCCAGGAGCGTGTTCGACCAGGTGAGCATGCACTTCCCGGGCTACCTGCTCCGTTTCCCCTCGGACAACCCGCGCAATCCCGCCAATGCCGCGACGCCGGCCGAGAGCAGGGTCATCGAGTTCTTTCGCCGGAACCCCACGGCGGAGGGCTGGAGTGGTCCTATCGAGCACCAGGGTGTACTGTACTACGCACAGGCGATCCCGCGACGGTTTGACCGGAGCTGCCTGAGCTGTCACGGCCGGCCCCAGGACGCCCCGGCGGCACTCGTGGAGCGCTACGGCGCCACCGCGGGCTTCGGCAGGGCACCGGGCGAGGTCTCCATAGACCTGATGGGGGTGCCCGTGACTGCGGCGATGGCGGCCGCGGCAGGCAGAGTGCGCGGGCAGATGCTGGGGGCTGTAGCTCTGTGCCTCGCCTTCATCCTCGCCATCGCGCTGGTCGTGGCTCGCGACGCCCGACGCCGGTGCGCGGCTAAAGACGCGTTGAGGGCCGCCGACGAGCGCCTGGCGGCGACACTGCATTCCATCGGCGAGGGGGTCATCGGTACCGATGCCCGGGGGCGCGTGACGGCGTTCAACCCCTGCGCCGAGCAACTGACCGGCTGGTCATCGGCCGACGCGCAGGGACTGCCGGTCTGGCGGCTCTTCCGGATGGTGCCCAAGAGCGGTGCCGACGACCCGCCCGACCCGGTGCGGTCCGTGCTGCAGGACGCGCAATCCGTGGAGCTGGCGAAGGGCACCGTGCTTGTCGCGCGGGACGGCACGCAGCGGCGGATCGATGGCGGTTGCACCCCGATCCGCGACCGTGACGGTGCGGTCATCGGGGCAGCACTGGTCATCCGTGATGTCACCGAGGACCACCGCGCCCGCGAGGAGCTTGCGGAAAGCCGCGAGCGCCTCGCTCAGATCGCCGAGCTCAGTGGCGAGCTGATCTGGGAGACCGACGCCCACGGCCGTCTCACCTATCTGAGTCGCGCGTGCGGCACGCTGGTGGGGTGCGAAGCCGAGGACCTCGTGGGGAGCATGCTCTGCGACTTGCTCCCCGACGTGAAACAGGACGGGTTCGCCGCCACTGCCGGGCCGTCGGATGATGAGGCGGCCTCGTATCGCGATTGGCCCAGTCGTCTCCCGGCCCGTGACGGTCGTGTCTCGCAGGTCATGGTCAATGCGGTCGCCATGCTCGGACCGGACGGCGAGTTCCGCGGCTACCGCGGCTCGGCCCGGGACGTGACGGAGCAGATCAGGACGCAGGCCGAGATCGAGAGGAGTCGGGAGCAGTTCATGCTGGCGGTCAACGGCTCTCAGGACGGAATCTGGGACTGGGACCTCCGCGGCGGGGAGCTGTTCTTGTCACCGCGCTGGAAGCAGATGATTGGCTACGAGGACCACGAACTCCCCAACTGCGTGGACACCTTCTTCGGGCGCCTTCACCCTGAGGACTCCCATCGTGTGCGGGACTACCTGGCCTCGTACCTCCGCGGCGAGATCCCCTGCTACAGCATCGAGTTCCGTTTCCGACACCGGGATGGGTCCTATCTGTGGATTCTGGCGCGGGGTGAAGCCCTGCGCGACGAGCGGGGCATCCCGTACCGCATGGCCGGCTCCCACACGGATATCACGGAGCGCAAACGGACGGAGTCTGCCATCATCGAGAGTGAGGGCAAGTACCGGCTCCTGCTGGAGCACTCTTCGGAGTTGATCTGGAGCCTGGACGGCGAAGGGATCTTCTGCTACGCCTCTCCGTCGTGGCAGACGGTGCTGGGATACGATCCGTCTCAGATCGTGGGCACCTGCTTCCGGGATATCATCCACCCGGAGGATCTGGCCGAGTGCTGCGAGGCCATCGGCACATCGGCCCGGACCGGCGACAGGCTGGCCGATGTGGACTATCGGGTGAGACACGCGGACGGGACGTGGCGCTGGCACACCGCCAGCGGGAGATCGGTGATCAACTCCCGGGGCGAGTGCACTCTTCTGGTAGGTATCTCGCGGGACATCACGGAGCGTCGAAGAGCCGAGCATGCCCTCCGCGACCAGCGGCAACTGCTGGATGCCATTGTCAGCGCGATCCAGGCGCCCGTGTTCTACAAGGACCTCGATGGCGTATACCTCGGAGGCAACCAGGCCTTCGCCGACTTCCTGGGTCTGGACCTATCATCGGTCATCGGGCGGACGTCGGATGAGATCGATCCCCCCGACCTGGCGGACAGGTACCGCTCGGCGGACGAAGTCATCCTGCGAACCGGGCAGCCGCAGGTATACGAGGCCGAGGTGCTGTGCGCCGACGGTACCAGACGGCAGGTCGTGTTCCACACATCGCCCTTCCGGGCGCCGGACGGCAGCGTCGCCGGCACCGTGGGGGCCATGCTGGACATCACGGAGCGCAAGCGGGCAGAGCTGGAACTGCAAAAGGCCCTGGCGGAGGCCGGGAGACTCAACGTCCACCTGCAGGAGCAGACGGCGCTGGCCAAGCGCCTGGCGGCCGACGCCGAGGCCGCCAGTGCCGCCAAGAGCGAGTTTCTGGCCAACATGAGCCACGAGATTCGCACGCCGATGAACGGCGTACTGGGCATGACCGGGCTACTTCTGGAGACCGACCTGGACGAGGAGCAACGGCGGTATGCCGAGACCTCGCTCTCCAGCGCTCAGGCCCTGCTGGACCTGATCAACGACATCCTCGACCTGAGCAAGGTCGAGGCCGGGCACATGGAGCTGGAGGTCCTGGACTTCGACCTGAGCGCCCTGCTGGACGACTTCGCGGCCATGATGGGAGTTCGCGCCCGGGACAAGGGCCTCGAGTTCGTCTGTGCCCTGGAGACGGGAACGCCGGAATTGCTGCGGGGAGACCCGGGCAGACTGCGCCAGGCGCTGACGAACCTGGCCGGCAATGCGCTCAAGTTCACCGAGCGTGGTGAGGTCTCGGTGTTTGTCGGGGTGCAGGAGCAATCCGCCGAAGACGTCGTCATCCGCTTCTCGGTGCGCGACACAGGCATCGGGATTCCCCAGGAAGCCCTGGACCGTCTGTTCACCAGCTTCTCTCAGGTGGACGCCTCCACCACGCGGCGCTTCGGCGGCACAGGGCTGGGCCTGGCGATCTCCAGGCGCCTGGCGGAGATGATGGGCGGGCGGATCGGGGTGTACAGCAAGCCGGGCGTCGGGTCGGAGTTCTGGTTCACCGCCCGCCTGGAGCCGCGCCAGGCGGCGGGCCAGGTGACACGAGGTGCGCCGGAGAGCGCCGTGGCCGGACGGCGGGTCCTGGTGGTGGACGACAACGCCACCAGCCGCGACTCGCTGCGCGCCGTGCTGACGGCCTGGGGTCTGGACGTCACCGAGGCCGCCGGCGGGGAACAGGCCATCCGGAGGGTCCGGGAGGCCGCCGCGGCCGGGGTGCCCCTGGAACTGGCGCTGGTCGACATGCAGATGCCGGGCATGGATGGTGTCGCGGTCGGCCGCGCGATGGCGAGTGATGCAGACCTGCGCGGCGTCCGCCTGGTGCTGCTCACGCCGCTGGGCCATCACGCGGACTGCGAGCGGCTGCACAGCGACGGCTTCGTGGCCTCACTGGACAAGCCCGTCGGGCGGGCGGCACTTGCCGATGTCGTAGCGACCGCTCTGGCCGGAGAGCCGTGGCATCCACGGCGTGTCACCGCGGCCACGGAATCCGGAGCGGACGACCCCGCGTTGGCGCCGGCGCGCATTCTGCTCGCCGAGGACAACATCACCAATCAGCGGGTCGCGGCGGGCATTCTGCGCCGATTCGGGCTGCGCGCCGACACTGTGGCCAACGGCACCGAGGTCATCACGGCACTGGAAAGCCTGCCGTACGATTTGGTCTTGATGGATGTGCAGATGCCGCAGATGGATGGCCTGGAGGCGACCCGGGTGATCCGTGATCCGGGGTCCGCGGTCCTGGACCACACCATCCCGATCATCGCCATGACGGCTCACGCCATGCAGGGCGACCGGGAGCGCTGTATCGCCGCCGGCATGAACGACTATGTGACCAAGCCCGTGGTTCCTCAGGCGCTGGCCGAAGCTCTGCGGCGTTGGCTGCCCGGGCAGGGGGCTCTCTTCGCCAGGTCCACCTCCGAGCCCTCGCCTCAGCCCTCCGATACCCCGCCTTCGCCGCCGGTGTTCGACCGCGCGGGCATGATGGACCGGCTCGAGGGCGACGAGGAGCTGGCAGAGATGGTGATCGAGAGCTTCCTGGATGACATTCCGCGCCAATTGCAGGCGCTGCGGGAGCTACTGGCCGCGGGGGACGTCAGGACTGCGCAGCGGCAGGCGCATACCATCAAGGGGGCGGCCGGCAATGTCGGAGCCGAGGCGCTGCGCGCCGTGGCCGCCGAGACCGAGCTCGCCCTTCGTGCCGGCGCCCTGCAGGCGGCCGGTGCTCACCTGCAAAGCCTGCAGGACCAGTTCGACCGGCTGAGGCAAGCCGTTCTGAGCGGCGAATCCGACCGCCCGGCTTCCGACGATGGGAGACAGTACCGTTGCGCGTCCTGATGGCGGAAGACGATCTGACCTCGCGCACGATTCTGAGGGCCATGCTGAGCCGCTGGGGCTTCGAGCCCGTTCCGGTGAACGACGGCCACGCGGCCTGGGCCGTGCTCCGGCGGCCGGACGCCCCTCGACTGGTGATCCTGGACTGGAACATGCCGGGCATGGACGGACTGGAGGTCTGTCGGCGGGTGAGAGAGGCGGAGGTCTCTGATCCGCCCTACATCATCATCCTGACTTCCGAGGGCGAGAAACGCAGCATCGTCACCGGCCTGGAAGCCGGGGCCAATGACTACATCACCAAACCATACGATGCCGAGGAGCTGCGGGCGAGGATCAAGGTCGGTGAGCGCATGCTGGATTTGCAGGCAGACCTCAATGCCGCCAAGAGTGCCCTGGCCCACGAGGCCACCCACGACGCCCTCACCGGGGTCCTCAATCGCCGTGCCGTGCTGGGATGCCTGGAGAAGGAGTTGGCCCGCGCCCGCCGTCAGGAGACGCCGGTAAGTGTGGCCATCTGCGACATAGATCACTTCAAGCGCGTTAACGATCGCTACGGCCATCAGGTGGGGGACCAGGTGCTCTGCGGCTTCTCGGCCGTCCTGGAGTCCGGCATCAGGGCCTACGACGTCCTGGGGCGCTACGGTGGCGAGGAGTTCGTGATCGTCGCTCCGGGCGCGCGCGATGCCTCCGAGGAGCCGCTCTACGAGCGGCTCTGTGCGCGGGTGGCCGCAACCCCGATCGCCACACGCGCCGGCGAGGTGGCCATCACCGTGAGCATCGGTGTTGCCACGGCCACGGGCGATGGGACCGTGGACAAGATGCTCGAGGCCGCCGACTCGGCGCTCTACCGAGCCAAGGAGGAAGGCCGCAATCGCGTCTGCCATGCGGCGACGCCTGCCGGCATCCCGGCAGACGCAGCGCTCACTCCCCGCAATGCGGCGTGATCGCTGCCTTGTTCGACAGTCCCCGCTACCTCAACCCCGCGAGCCCTGCTGCTCTTCGGCGGCCTGTCTCTGCTCCGTCTCACCCTCCTCCCCGATGTAGTACCGGTAGTTGGCGAACACCACATGCGGCTTGCCGTGCAGGGCGATCTGCAACTGCAGAGCCGTCTGATTGTGCAGAAGCTGCTCCCACCAGTGCTTCGTCACCACCTCAGGCAGGACGACGGTGACCACATCGAAGCGCTTCTGAGCCAGGACCGTGTCGATGTACTCCACCAGGGGTCCCAGCAGACTGCGGTACGGTGAGTGCAGCACGACCAGAGGGATTCCCAGGCCAAAGGTGTCCCAGCTCGCCATGAGGGAAGGCCGAGGCGCGGGCCTCTCGGTCTCGATGTGGATGGCCCGCACGTCGTCGTCGCTGGTGGACAGGGACTTGGCGTAGTGCACCGCCTCCAACATGCCGCGGTGCACGCTGGCCACCAGGACCAGCACCAGGTTCGAGACCGGCCCGGGCCGGGTCGCATCGTCCAGACTGATGCGGGCGGCGAAGTCCAGATAGTGGCGGTGGATGCGCACGAAAGCCCACACGAGGGCGGGGATGAGCACCACCACGATCCAGGCGCCGTGGGTGAACTTGGTGATCGCGATGACGACCGTCACGACGGCGGTCACCGCGGCCCCGAAGCCGTTGATCGCCACACGGGTTCGCCAGTGCGACTCCTCCTGCCGCCGCAGCAGCCAGTGCCGCACCATTCCCGCCTGAGAGAGCGTGAAGCTCAGGAACACTCCCACCGCATAGAGCGGGATGAGCCTGTGGGTATCGCCGTGGAAGGCAACGATCAGACCGGCAGACACGGCGCCCAGTAGGACGATACCATTGGCGAAGACGAGCCTGTCGCCCAGGCTCCCGAGCTGGCGCGGCAGGTAGCCGTCGGAGGCCTGAACGCTGGCCAGACGCGGAAAGCCGTTGAAGCTGGCATTCGCGGCCAGAATGAGGATCACGGCGGTCAGAAACTACACCGCGTAGTACATCAGGCCACGGCCGAGTGTGGCCCGAGCCAGTTGCGAGACGATCGTCTCATACTCCACCGGGACAACGTGCAGCAGGCCGGCCAGGGTGGTGATGCCGATGAACAGACCTCCGAGCAGCACGGCCAGCCACGTCAGGACCTTCGCCGCGTTTCGGGCCACCGGCTCGCGGAACGCCTGGACGCCGTTGGCGACGGCTTCGATCCCCGTCAAAGCCGCACACCCCGAGGAGAACGCCCGCAGGATGAGAAACAGCGTCAGGGCCCCGGTGGCCTGGATGTGAGTCCGGTGGCCAAGGGCTCCATCACCGGCAGACCCGCCAGGCGGCGAGCAATCCCGACCACGATGAGTACCCCCAGCGCGACAATGAACCCGTAGATCGGGGCCATGAAGACCCGCGCCGACTCCCGTACTCCGCGCAGGTTGGCCAGCGTGATGAAGGCCACGCAGCCCACGCCGATAGCGACGCGATGCGCCAAGAGCTGCGGAAAGGCCGATGTGGTAGCCGCGACCCCCGAAGCCACCGAGACGGCCACGGTCAGGACATAGTCCACGAACAGCGCGGCACCGGCGACCTGCCCGGCGGTCATGCCGAGGTTCTCGCGGGCAACCGCATAGGCGCCGCCGCGGGCCGGATAGGCCGCCACCACCTGCCGGTACGAAGTGGCCACGATGGCGATGAGCACGACGATCGCGATTCCCACGGGCAGCGAGACCGGCAGAGCCCCGGTGCCTGCCAAGGCCAGCATAAGCAAGATCTCGTCGGTGGCATCGGCCACCGAGGACACGCCATCCGAGGCAAAGACGGCGAGAGCGGCGCAGTTGGAGAGGCGCTGGTGCGCCTGCTCCACTGTGGCCAGAGGGTCTCCGAGCAGAAGACGGCGCAGGGGGTTAGGCATGTTCGTTCAGCTCCCAGCCCACAGCAGACGGAACAGGACCCACGGGACCTGCTCTCGGACCAGGCAGGCGCTCAGAAAGGGCCGCGTCGAGCCCCGGTGTCGCGTTGGGATGCGCCCCATGGGTGGACGGGTGATGAGGAACTACCTCGACGCCTTCGATCATACGCCGTTGGCGGCGGCTGACAAGGCGGCTTTGCGACAGCGCCGGGCCGCCTGCGGTCGCGGAGAACGCTGAGGTCGTCGCAACGGCAACCGGCGACGCGGAACCGGCGCCCAGGTGCAGGCGTTGCTTCTTGGTTGGAGGTACCGCGCCCGCCCGGACGGCCTATGCATGGTCCCGCAGGCGGCGGGCACGACGCCATGCCCTACTAGCAGGCCGAGACGAGGGATACATGCGGGCGCGACGCATACGGAAGCTGATCTGGTTGGTGGTGGTGCTGACGGGCCTCGGGGTCGGCGGGAGGCGCCTGGTCCTGTCACGCGCTCTTTACCGCCTCAACCTCGGCGAGACGGCAGACCTCCCCGAGATGCCGGAGCCCCGGGCCGGCCAACGCATACTCATCTTCGCCCCCCATCAGGACGACGAAACCCTCGGTTGCGCGGGGTATATCCAGCGGGCAGTGGCCGCGGGCGCCCGGGTCCACGTGGTCCTGATGACTAATGGCGAGTACCCGGAGCTGTCGCTGCTCATCACCGAGCGGACACTGCACAAGACCCCAGACAAGTTCATCCGACTGGGCTACATGAGGCAGAGCGAGACCGTGGGTGCCGCTGCGTCGCTGGGTCTGGACGCGACCGCCCTGACCTTCCTGGGCTATCCCAATAACTATCTGGACCGGATGTGGCTGCCCTCCAACTGGTCGCCCGAGAACCCGGTGCGGTCGGCCCGGACCCACGCCACGCGGTCGCCCTACGGCAACTCTATGACGCCGGGCGCCATCCACTGCGGTGAGTCCGTGCTGGCGGACATCGAAGCGCTCCTGCGGCGGCACAGGCCGGACACGGTCCTCACCGTTGACCCCAACGACGTCCATGTGGATCATTGGCCCACCTACGGCTTTGTGAAGCTCGCGCTGATCGAGTTGGCCGTGGACGGGAACCGCTTCGCCGCCGACTGCGCCCTGTACGGGTACCTGATCCACAGGCCCCACTGGCCGGCCCCGCGGGGCTATAAGCCGTGGCTGCGCATGGAGCCCCCGGCCCTGCTCCATGCATCGGGGAGCCCGCGCTGGTACAGCCTGCCCCTAACACTGGAGCAGACCATGGTCAAACGCGAGGCCATCGGCCTGTACCACAGCCAGGGGGGCTCGGTGTCGCCGTTCCTGCATTCCTTCGCCCGCGCCAACGAGCTGTTCACCTCCACCGCGGAGGTGCCGTGGTCCGTGGCCGCCAACGTTGTGCCAACCCCGGTGATCGACGATCCGCGCTCGGACATCGACAGCGCCGCCGCCGCCCCGGCAGGCGACATCGTCCAGGTCAAGGTGGGGCGCAGGGAGGGCCGCCTGATCGTCGGCCTCGTCACCGCAGGACCGATCAACGGCCACACCCACTACCACATCTCCGTCCATTGCATCGGCCGATCCCGGGCGGAACGCGCAGTGTGCCACTACACCTGGCAGGCCCGGGCCGCCCGAGGCCGGATCTACCGGGGGGGCGTCCTGAAGGACATCGCCGCCGACACGCTCCACAGCGAGACCGCCGGAAGGTCCGCGCGCCTCTATGCCCCCTGGCCGGGGACCGATACCGGCCCGGCCACGCTCATGGTCCGCGCCTGGAGCACCAGGCGCGGACGTGTCCTGGACGAGACGACCATCGCCACCATCGATGTCCCGGCGCCGCGGGCGCAGGACGGTGGGTAAAGGACTGGATCGGAATGCCACCGGACGCAGGTCCCGCTGAGGAGCCGCACATCCGCCCCGCAGACCATGACGACCTCCTGCCTGCCGCGACCGCCTACCTCAGGGCCTTCCCCGATACCCTGGATCAACTCGGTGCACGCGACATGAGACCCGTCGCGGTGGCCGACATCATGCGCGTCTGTCTGCAGGCGGAGCCGCGGGGCTTTTTCGTGGCCGAGGTGGGCGGGCGCCCGGCGGGATACACCATCTGCCCCTCGCGGACCGATCGGGTCGCGCGGGTGGCATTCCTGCGCGGGCACGTGCTCCGGGTGCTGTGGAACTGGGGCACCGGCAGGTACGGCATCGGCATCGGCCCCGCGCTTCAGGCACTTGCGGACAAGATGCACTTTCTCCGCTCGGACCACCTGCCCGGCGCCGACTGTAGAGCGCGGGTCCTGTCCATCGCCGTCGACCCGGACTTCCAGGGCAGGGGCATCGGCCGCCGGCTGCTTCGGGAGGGACTGAGCTACCTGCGTCGGGAGGGGGCGCCGGACGTCCGGCTGGAGGTCCGGCCGCACAACGCGGCCGCGAAGGCCCTGTACGAGAGCGTCGGGTTCGTCACCGTGGGGCAGGTCAGCGATACCCGGGGGCCGTGGGACGTGATGGTCCTAAGGTGGGAGGATAGCAAGGAATGACGCACCGTCAGGGGACGGTCACCTCCTGTACCGAGACGTCGTCCAACAGGACTGTGGAACTCTCCTTGTGGAGTGTCTCGAAGACCAGCTCATAGGCACCGTCTGCGGCAGCGGTGAAGGAGGCGCTTTCCACCCGCACGAAGGGCGCGGTGAAGTCGTCGCGTCGGGAGACGGGCCGCACCTCGTGTGGCGAGACGATCACCTTCCCGCCCAAAGTCACTTGCACTCGCGGCCACGCCGCCTCAGGCGCGGGCCTGTGGACCCGGGCGTTCTCGCGGAACAGGACCCGGTAGGTCCTGCCCGCCTCGAACCCCGACACTCTCTGGGAGAGTCGCCCCGGCCCCTGGATGAAGGCGAGCTGCTTGCCCTCCGGGATCTTGCCGTTGTCGCAGAAGGGAGCTTCCGGGCCCTTCTGGGTCTCCGGGTGGTTCCAGATCGGGTTGACGCCGCTCCCTCCCTGCCATCCGGCGATGCCGCCGCCGTTGTGGCGCAGGTAGCCCGGCCAGACGGTGAACCTGTCCTGCTCGAAGCCGGGGTTGGCCACCCGCGGCTGAGCGGAGGCCGCCACGGCAAGCGTCAGACCGGCCCAGACGAGCAACGCTGTGAGTCTCACGATCCGGCCCCTCCTTGGCGGGCGCTCACCCGGCCGCAAGTGCCGGGTCCATCCTGCTGTTCCATTCCGCGAGCAGCCGGCGGTGCTCCGCGACGGTGCCCGCCAAGGCGGGCTCGGCGACCCGGTTGTTCATCTCCCACGGATCCGCCTGCATGTCGAAGAGCTGCTCCGCCGGATCGTCTTCAACCATCACGTACTTGTACCGCTCCGTGCGCACGATCCGCCCCTGCTCCTTCCACTCGCAGACCAGGTGATCCCGCCACGTGACTTGTCTGCCCTCCAGCAGAGGGCGCAGGCTCCTGCCCTTGACGCCATCGGGAGCCCCGATGGAGGCATAGTCGCAGAAGGTGCTCATCACGTCCAGCCCGGAGACCAGGTGCGTACCGTCCCGGAGACCCTCAGCGACTTGGCCCGGGCAGGACCAGAGCATGGGAACCTTCATGGACTCATCGTAGGGGTGCCACTTCTGGACGTTGCCGTGCCGCCCGGCGCCCTCCCCGTGGTCCGAGGTGAACACCACCACGGTGTTCTCCGCCTGACCCGTCTCCTGCAGGGCATCCAGCACCCGGCCCACATCGGCGTCCAGCATCTCCACCATGCGGTAGTAGCAGTACAGGTAGTACCGCCACTGCAGCGCCATCTTGAACCCGGCGTAGCCATTGCCGATCCTCTGCGGCCCCGGCGGTCTGCTGGCGTGGTTGGGCGGCAGCTCCGGGAGCCGATCGGCGATGTGCCGCAGAGGCAGCCTCTCGGGCACGAGGGTCTCGGGATGGATCATCCAGTAGCAGATGTCGTGGGGCTGCATAAAGGAGGCCACCATCAGGAATGGGCCGGAGTTCATGCTCCGATTCCTCAGGTAAGCCTCGCAACTGCGCGAGACGAACCCGTCGTCTCCCGCGCCCTGCCCGCCGCCGGTAGGCAGCACGCGAAAGCCCGCCAGTCCCGGCGGGGCATACCCCTGGGGGAGGTGCCACTTGCCGCAGTACACCGTCTCATAGCCGCCCCGGTCGCCCAGCCACTGTCCAAGGTTGGGGAGGTCGGGACGGATCGGCAGGTCGTTGTGGATGACGCCCGTCTCCACGGGCATGCGGCCGGTGAGCACGCTGCTGCGGGCCGGCGAGCAGACGGGGTTGGTGCTGTGCGACTGGATGAAGGTCACCCCCCGTGCCGCGAGCCGGTCCAGGTTGGGGGTGCGCAGGTGGGTCTGGCCCAACGCCGACATGGCATCGAGGTTCATCTGGTCGCACAGGATCAGCAGCAGGTTCGGGGGGCGCTGCGCGTGCACGGCCGGCGCCCCCGGCCCCGCCGCCATGGCGCCGAGCCCGAGCGCTCCCGCCTTCACGAACTCCCGACGCGTGATGGCACGGGCGTCCCGCGGCGTGCTCCGGCAATGCTCCGGCATGCGCAGGCTCCTTGTGTCACGGCCGGTCGCGGCAGGCGGCGTCCGCCCCCGGCACGGCGCTATGTACCGCCCTCTCCCGCATGGATGTAGGCGATCAGGCCCGAGCTGACCACCAGCAACTCTCCCCGCTCATCCACCCAGTAGAACGTGGGGAGGATGCCCGTCCCCGTCTGCTCGTAGCAACGGAGGTTGGTGGCCACGGCTCCCAGCCGCCGCTGAACGGGCCTGTACAGCGTCCCGGCCTCCAGCTCCTGCTTCTGCTCATCCCACACAGGGCGTCCACCCAGCTCGATGGTGGCCTCTTCGGCGAAGGCCAGGATGTGCCCGGGCTTCGCCTGGCAGTTGAGACGGTCGATGAGGGTGAAGGACAGCGGCGCGCCATCATCGCCGGGTAGGCGCTGCACGGCGTCCAGCAGCGACCAGTGGAGGGTGAACGCTCCGGGGATGACGAGGCGCCGGGTCTTCCCGCCGGTGCTGACCTCCAGACCCCCGTCCACGGCGCGACCGGTCTCCTCCAGACGAATATCCGCGATGGCCTTGCCCTCCGTATCCAGCAGGTAGGTTTCCAGCTCCCAGGAGATGGGGCCCGAAAGCGCGTTCGCACCGCACAGGAGCCGAGCGACGTACCGCTGGGTTCCGCCGGAGGCCCTCTTGGTGCATTCCACCTGCAGGCGTGCCGTCCCGTCGGCCAGGGGTGTGCGCTCCACGATGAGCATCCCCTGACGGGTGACCTTTCCGACGCTCATGAGCATGTGGTAGCCGTGCCGCCAGGAGCCCGAGGGATCGAAGGGGCCGGTGGGCGGCGTGAAGCCCTCGAGGCCGCCCAGGAAGTGTGCCAGGGAGAAGTGGTCGGCCATCTGGGTCGTGGTCTTCGGCATCGGAGGCCTCCGGGTGGGTGGGAGACGCGCCGTCAATGGGGTGGGTACCGAAGCGAGCTACTCGGGCACAGAGCCCTCATCACTCCGTGGCCCTGAGCGCCGAGGGACATCTTCGCCCCGTGGCCCAAGATGCCCTGCAGCAGGGGTTCGCGCTGGATCGCGCTTGGGAGCCGCCGACGATGCCCCCGGGTTCTGAGGCGGTCACCGCTGCTCGGAAGCGGCCTCACCGGTGGCCATCAGACCGGATACCGCCAACGAATCGGCCGGATGCACGGGACATCCGTGCATCCGGCCTCGGTACGGCACGCCGTAGCTGCAGGCAGGCCTTCGCTACCCGATCTCGGTCAGTACTCGGTCCAAAGCGTCGATGCTCCGGTCGGCCTGCGCCAGGGTGATGACCAGTGGCGGGGCGACGCGCAACACGTTGCCGTAGATGCCCACGCGCCCGCAGACCACGCCCTGCCGACACATGCGCGTGATGACCTCCATGGTCAGGTCCGCCGCCGGCTCCTTGCTCTGCTTGTCCTTCACAAACTCCAGGCCGATGACCAGGCCCTTGCCCCGGGCCTCGCCGAGGACCTCGTGCTTCTCGGAGAGTTGCTTCAGGCGAGAGAGCATGTGGGCGCCTACGGTGGCGGAGTTGTCCACCAGCTTCTCCTGCTCCATGATGTCCAGGACCGCATGGGCCGCCGCGCAGGAGACCGGATTGCCGCCGGTGGTGCTGCTCATCTCGCCCGGGGCGAAGGTGGCCATGATGCCGCGCTCTGCCATGAGGGCCGCGGTCGGGATGCCGCTGCCGATGCCCTTGCCCAGGCACAGCAGGTTCGGCGACAGGCCCTCGTGCTCGATGGCAAAGAGCTTGCCCGTGCGGCCGAAGGACGCCTGCACCTCGTCGACGATGAACAGCACGCCCCTGTCGCGACACCACTCCTGCACCCGGGTCAGCCAGCCGTCGGGAGGGAAGATGAACCCCGCACCGCCCTGATAGGGCTCCAGGATGACGGCGGCCAGATCGCCGGTGGAGGCGGTCTCGACGGTCTTGTCCATCCAGGTCTGGCAGTGGAAGTCGCACGTCTCGGGCTTGAGGCCAAAGGGGCAGCGGTAGCAGTAGGCGTAGGGGCTGTAGAGGCAGCCGGGCATCAGCGGCCCCCACTGCTTCTTGGTGCCCATCTTCCCGGCCATGCTCATGGCGCCCCATGTGCGGCCGTGAAAGCCGCCCCAGAACGACATGATCTCATGCCTGCCGGTGTAGTGCTTGGCCACGCGCATGGCCGCCTCGGTGGCCTCCGAGCCGGTGGTGAGCAAAAAGCAGGTGTCGAGGTTCTTGGCCGAGGCCGGCATGGCCTGAACCATCCGCCTGGCCAGCGTGACGCGCTCCGGTGTGGGAAAGTCATACGGGTTCATCAGCCGCGCCACGGCATCCTGTATCTTCTTCACATGGTGCGGGTGGCAGTGGCCGACATTGGTCACCAGGACGCCGGAGGTCCAGTCGATGTACTTGTTGCCATCGACATCGGTGACGATGCAGCCCTCGGCGCTCTCCCAGACGATGGGAGCCTGCTGGCTGGTGCAGCCGGGCTCGAACTGCTCGGAGATCTGAAGGTACTCGGCCGACTTGGGGCCGGGGATGTTGCAGTTGGGCATGACAGCCTCCTGGGTTGGTTGACGGCGACGAGGGAAAGATCTGGGTCCGCAGGCAGCGCAGCGTCACCAGAGAGCGGATCTGGTCAGCGAGGCCTACGCCTCGCGGTACACCTTCCCTCCCAGCACCTCGTCGATCTCCCCGTTCACCGTATTGGCCGGGGCACGGCCCTCGAGGCAGGCGAGGATGTCGCCGACGATCTTCTTGCGAATGTCCCAGCCGGCCTCCACCGAGCACCAGCCCAGATGGGCCGAGAGCGTGGCCGACTCGTGGTTGAACAGGTCCATGTCCCGCGGCGGTGGCTCCACCTCGTACACGTCGATGCCCGCGCCGGCGATCCACTTCTCCCGCAAAGCCTTCTCCAGCGCCTCGGTCCGGATCACCCCGCCGCGCGAGGTGTTGATCAGGTACGCGGTGGGCTTCATCATCCGCAGTTGCGCCTCGTCGATCATGTACCTTGTCTCGTCATTCAGCGGCGTGTGCATGGTGACCACGTCCGCCTCCTTGAGCACCGTGTCCAGGTCGTAGGTCCTGTCCAGGCCCAGGGCGCCCTTCTGGCGGTCGTCGATGTACGGGTCGCAGACCATGATGTTCATTCCCACGGCCTTCATGATGCGATAGACGCGCCCGCCGATGCGGCCACAGCCGATGATACCCAACCGCGAGCCCATCAGGCGGTGGATATCGCCCAGGGTGGAGAAGTCCCACTGCTGCGTGGCGCTGCTTTCCTCCAGGATGCGGCGGCTTGAAAACAGCTTCCGGGCGCAGCCGAAGATCAGCGCCACGGCCTGCTCGGCCACCTCGGTGGCGCAGTAATCCGGCTGATAGGCGAAGCGGATGCCGTGCCGGGTGCAGGCGGCCACATCAACGTTGTCATAGCCGATGCCGTGGCGGATCAGCAGCCTGCACCTTTGGCAGGCCGCGATGACCTCCTCATCGAACCTGGCCATGTTGACCACGATGATGTCCGCGTCCTTGACCTTCTCGATCAGCTCGGCCTTCGGGGCCAGCTTGAGCTGGTGGAAGTCGAACTGTATCTCCGGGTACGCGGCGAGGGTCTCGACTTCCCAGTCGAGGTCCAGCTCAATATAGTCGGTGACCACGACCTTGCACTTCTGCACGATGGTATTTCCTCCTGGCTCGAGTTGGGCAGTGATGGCTGATGAAGGCGGCGAGCGGCCCGCGGGTCGCCCCCCGGCGGCACCCGCGCGGCCTCTGGTCTTGGAGGCCGCGAATCGGGTACAATGGCGTTCCTGCTCACTATCTTCCACCCACAAGGAACACCATCCATGCACGAAGCAATGGAATGGCTGGCGGACACCATCGGACACCTGGGCTATCCGGGCGTCTTCCTGCTCATGGCCATGGAAAGCTCCGTGATCCCGGTCCCCAGCGAGCTGGTCATGCCGCCCGCCGGCTACCTCGCCAGTAGGGGCGAGATGAGCATCCTCATCGCCATCCTCTGCGGCACCTTCGGCAGCCTCCTGGGCTCCTACTGCATGTACTTCGCCGCCCAGTACCTGGGACGCCCGCTGGTCGTGCGCTACGGCCGCTACGTCGGGATCAGCGAGGAGAAGCTCAGCAAGGTCGAGAAGTACTTCGCCACCCATGGCGAGATCTCAATCTTCGTCGCCCGTTTGCTCCCGGTGGTCAGGCACCTGATCTCACTGCCCGCCGGCCTCTCCCGCATGAACCACGCCCGCTTCACGGCCTACACCCTGCTGGGAGCCGGGATCTGGGTCACGGTGCTCACGTACATCGGCTACTACATCGGCGAGAACCGCGAACTGGTGGCGGAATACTCCCACAGGGCGCTGGTCTACGTGGTCGTCGGCCTCGTGGTGCTGGTGGGAGTCTACATCAAGTTCTTCGCCCACCGGCACGCGGCCAAGGCGGCCGTCACCGAAGCCGATCTTTAGCGCGCGGGCCACACACCTGGGTGATGATACCTGGAACGCGAAGCGGAGGCAAGGCGAGGGCAGGCCGGAGAGCCTGCCCCAGCGACGGCGGACGACACACAGCCACGGGGAAGGACTGTCGCAGCGGCTATTCGTAGAACTTGCCGTCGAGGATCTCGACCTCCGCCTCGCCGGCGGCGCCCATGTGGGCGAGCAGGCGCTCCTTGAGATGGGCCCTCTGTCCGTCGTACTCCCTGCGGCCGATGAGGTTCACCTGTTCCCACGGATCGGCGTACAGATCGTACAGGTGGTGTTCCACATACCCAGCGGCGGCGGGCTTACCCCAGCCGCTGTTGTGCGGGTCGTGCACGCAGTACTTCCAGCGCGGTGTGCGGATCGCGCGGCCCACCGTGTACTCGCTGATCTGGATGAACACCTCCTCCTCCCACTCCCCCTCTGCCCCACCCACAAGAGCCGTCGCGTCCCTGCCCTGCATTGCCTGTGGTACCGCCAGACCGGCGGCGCTCAGCAGCGTCGGTGCGAAGTCCACCACGCTCACCATCTGCGGCACGCTGCGGGACAGGTTCAGTCCCGGCCCCTGCATGACCATGGGGATTCTGGTGCAGCCGTCGTGACAACTGCGCTTGTACTCGGCGTTCCGGGTCCGGAAGTGGCAGCCGTGGTCGCTGGTGAACAGCACGAGGGTGTTGTCCGCGATGCCCCTTTGTTCCAGGGCCTCCAGCACCCGTCCCAGCGCTTCGTCCAGGGCTCTGACGCAGCCGTAGTAGCCGGGAAGGCTCTCCTGCCAGTTGCCGGGGCGGGCCCTGAGGTCCGGCGGGACGTAGGGATTCTTGTAGCTCGCGGCGTAGCGCTCCGGGGGCACGAACCGGTCCATGTCGTTCTGGTGGTGGGGCTCGAGGTAGGACACGAAGAAGAAGAACGGCGCCTCCCTGTCGCGGGAGATGAACTCCACGGCCCGGTCGGTCATGGCGTCCACCCGGTAGCCCGGATAGTAGACAGGCTCGTTGTCCTGGTCGTACATGCGGCAGTCGTAGGGGTGGGAGGTGAACTCGAGGATGTCGGCCCCCTCCCAGTAGCCCTCATAGCCGCCGCGCAGCTCCAGGGGCACAGGCCGATCTCCGGTGCCCGACAGATGCCACTTGCCCAGGTACCCCACCTCATAGCCGGCGGCGCGGAAATGGTGAGCCAGGGTACGGTGGGATGGATCGAGAGCCAGGCCGTTGCGCCACACCCCGTGTGCGGTGCCGTGCAGGCCGGTCTGCAGCGACGCTCTGGCCGGAGCACACACGGGCTGGCAGGTGAACACGTTCTCGAACCTGACGCCGCGGCGCGCCATCGCGTCCAGATTCGGCGTGAGCTCCATGGGGCTTCCGTAGCAACCACAGGTATCCCAGCGCTGCTGATCGGTGAAGAACACCAAGACGTTCGGGCTGCTCTGAGACCGGCTCATGACGACACCTCGATATGCGCTTTGCCCACGGCACCGGGCGTGCGACTCATACGGTCCGGGCGCGAGCACTCCCCTGCGAGCAGACCGGGAGGTTGTTCCGCGCGCCGGCCGCCGAGTCCTGCGCGATTCCGGCACACAGGCAGGTGAGCCGTCGGGCGCCGCGAAGGTGTCCTATTGCCGAATTCGCACCCAGGAGGCGCACATGCCAATCAGAACCCTCGCACCGCACCTGTGGGCAATGGCCATCGTGGCCATGGGCTGTGCCCAGGACGCCGCCCCAATCTGGGAGAGCTTCGAGGACGCCGACGTTCCCCGGGGATGGACCGTCATCGGCGGCTCCGTCCAGATCACCGACCGGCGCTACAAGTCGGGTGCGCAGAGCCTGTGCTGGACCTGGAACCATCCGGCGGCCACGCTGACCTTCTCAGCCCCCGCCGCCTTCTCGGGGCTCACGCCCCCGGAGGAGAAGGCGCCCGGCACTGCTCTGGCGCTGTGGCTGCACAGCGACCGGGAGCAGGAGGGGTTCCTGTGGCTGGACCTGATGGCCGGGGGTGAGGTGGCCGGGCGTTGCTGGGTGGACATGGACTTCCGCGGCTGGCGGCCGATTGGGGTGCCCTACTCTGCCGTGCTGCCGGACCCCGAGGCGTCCGTGGATGCCGTGCGCCTGCACGCCCCGGAGGGCAGCCCGGCAGGCAGGCTGCACCTGGACTACATCACCTTCGGCCTGCAGGCCGCGGTGCCGCGCAGCTACCAGGTGCCCTGGATTGGCGTGGATGGTGGCCTGCAGGACCCGGAGCGCTGCAGGCTGACCGCGGAGGACATCAGCGTCGGGAGGCCGTGGCTGGTCACCCGACCGCGGCAGGTGGCCGAGGAAGAGGCCGAAGACCTGGACAGGATCGCGACGCGGGTGCTCGCGCCGGTGGCGGCGGGTACCGGAGACCTGGAACCGGGAGTGCTCGACGGGCTGCGGCAACAGGTCGCCGCATGGGCGATCCGCCTCGAGGGCGATGCGGTGACCGGGCGCCCGGTGGACCTGGCGTCCTTCGCCCGACCGCCGGATTTCGTCGCGCTGGGCGACTACATGGCCTTCTGCGGCCGGGTGGCCTCCGCCACCCGCAATACCGGGAACGCAGAGGAGCTAGCCGAGCTGCAGGGGATGTTTGTGGCCCTGACCGCCCATCTGCTGGACCAGGGCTGGGGCTACGGCAGTGGTCTGCGCGGCGCCGGGAATGGCTACGTCTTCCGTGATTGGCCGCCCATCTTCTACCCCCTGCGGCAGGTACTGGCCGAAGCCGGTCTGCTGCGCGAGACCGCGCTGTGTCTCCTCTATCAGATGGGGGGTGCTGAGGGGGCTTTGGCCGAGGCGCCGGTGGCCAGCATGGACACGCTGCACCTCGAGAACAAGGCCCTGCTGCCGCTGGTGTCCCTGCTACCGGACGCCGCCGAGAGGCTGCAGTGGATGCGGGCGGTGCAAAGGTACTACAGCCTCGTTTTGCTCAACCCCTCCACCACCGGCCCGGACGGCAGCGCCTACCATCACTGGATGCACCATTTCGCCTACGCCTCGTACTCGATGCCCTTCCCCATCACGGCGGCGCACACCATGGCGGACACGGTGTTTCGTATCGGCCCGGAGGCGCATCAGAGGCTGCGGCAGTATGTCTACGCCATGAGCTTCGCGCTCATCGGCGGCTCGCAGCCGCCGAACATGAACGGGCGGGCAGGCACGCCGCTGTCATACGACATGACGGCCCAGGCCCGCCTCCTGGCGGAGATGGGTACACCGGACGGGGAGCGGCCGCTGGACCCGCTGATGGCGGGGCTGTACCTGACGCTGACGGACAAGCCCGACGAGGCCCCGGCGAGACAGTGGCGCGAAGCGGGCATCGCACCACTGGAGCTGACCGGGCATCTGACGATGAACGGCACGGCCGCGGCCCTGCATCGCCGGGACGGCTGGCTCATCAGCGCGGTGGGGATGATCAAGTTCTGGCGCGGACTGGAGATCTACGGCTGGCTGCAGAACAACAACTATGGACGCTACGCCAGAAACGGGTCGGTACTGCTGGCCGGCGGCAGTCCGCCTTCGGTGGAGGGCGGCGGCTACTCCTACGACGGCTGGAACTGGTGCCACTGGCCGGGGAGCACCAGCCCGGTGAGACCCTCGCACGAGATGTTCGACGGCTATGCCATGTACGGCAACCCCTCCACCTTCGCCGGCGGCACGAGCCTCGAGGGCGACGGCATCTTCGGTCTGGACTTCCAGGGCGGCGATGTGCAGTTCCGTAAGTCCGTGTTCTGCTTCGATGACCGGGTGACCGTGGTCACCACCGACATCCACAGCGAGCAGCAGCGTCCGGTGGCCACCACACTGTGGCAGAATGCCTTCGCTCCCGATGCGGAGAAGCTGACGGTCAACGGCGAAACGGTGGGACGAGCTCCCTGGGAGACCGAGATCACCGGGGCAGAGGCCTGTCGGGTGGTGGATAACAAGGGCACCGGTTACTACCTCTACCCGGACCACCCGCCACTGCATCTCGCCTTGCAGGAGCAGCAGTGGACGTACATGATGGAGCGCTATCTCAAGGACCCCGCGGACAACCCCATCATCGACTATCAGAAGCGACAGTACCGCCACAGGGACATGGCCCGGAACGAGGCCTACTTCAACCCCACCCGGGGGACCTTTGCACTGGGTTACTTCTCCCACGGCATGGCGCCCGCGGGGGCCCACTGCGCCTGGACGATGATCCCGAAGTGCACGCCGCAGCGAATCGAGGCTTTCGCGGCGCAGATGTCCGACCCCGACCTGGCCCCATGTCGCCTGCTCCGCCGGGACGAGCAGGCCCACATCCTGTGGGACAGGGCGACGGACACCACCGCGTACGTGCTGTTCGCGGCCGGCGAGGATGTTGGCGTTGAGGGTCTTCTGAGGAGGGTGACCCGGCCGTGCCTGGTGATGGTGCGCCGCGGACAGCGCGAGCTTGCCGTGAGCGTGGCTTCGACCGACATCAGCAACACCGAGCCCATCGTGCTGACGCTCGCGGGGCACTGGAAGCCCGAGGAAGGCGGCTTTGAGACACGCGCGTCCGCAGACGCGACGATGCTAACGGTTCCCTACACATCGTACACGCCCACCGTGGTGCGACTGCGTGCGGGGTAGGGACGGCCCGGGACTACGAAGCGTACCCCGGCCCGGCCGGGGCAGCAGACACACAAGCGCCTCTCCCAGTTGGGAGAGGCGCGTTGTTTTGGGGCGGCAAAGCCGGCTAGAGACTGCGGGTGAGCGGAACCTGCGCGCGGCGGGTGGCGGCCAGCAGCAGCAGATCCTGAATGTGCGTGCGTCCTACCAGGACGTTGGTGATGCGGCCCGCCTCCCAGGCGACCAGCGAGTAGCTGCCGCCGCCCTCGGTGCGGCACAGGAAGGGGGCCCCGTTGACCCGGACCTCGGAGTACCCCCTGGGGGAGAATGTCTCCGAGGGGAGAACGAACTCCGAGACAGGAGTGCGGTCCACCCGGTACAACGACTGCTCGATGATCTGACCCCTGAGGGGCATAAGTGCGCGCGCCACGGGCACCCATTGCGTCCCCACAGAGCGCGGCGTCGTGACTTCGGAGACGTCCGCCCATGCTCCGGGGTTGCGGGTCGCGCCGATGGGGGCGAACTGGCCCCAAGCGGCTTCATGGGCCCTGGCGAAGAGGCCGGGGCTTGCCGGCGGCGGTGCATGGCGAGACTGCCAGCCCCAGACGCCGAGGAGCAAGACGAGGCCGGCGGCGGCGAGGGCGGGCAAGTAGCTGCGCCGAGGCCTGAGAGGGTCCATGGTGGCGGTCCGGGCGAGGCCGTCGGCCCTGTCAATCTCGGCGATGAGGCGCTGCCAGGAGCCGGCCGGCACGTCCACCGGCTGACCCCGGGCGCTGAGGAACCTCTTGCCGGCCAGCAGAGAGCCCAGCATCTGGGCACAGTGCGGGCAGTTGACCGCGTGGGAGGCGACACGGCGCTGCGCACGTCCGGAGAGCTCGTCGTCAACCAGAGAGCTGAGCTCGTCTTCCGTTACCGGGCAATGAGGGCGCATGGCTGATCCCTATATCATCCCATTGGCTTTGGCGTAATCTGCAAGAGACTCGCGTAGCAACCTCCTCCCCCTGAAAATACGACTGCGGACGGTGCCCAGGGGGATTTCCAGGGCCTCAGCGATCTCCTTGTACGATAGCTCGTGCATATCCGAGAGGATCACGGCCTCCCGGAACTCGTCGGGTATCTGCTGCAGCGCATCGGCGATCCGATCATCCGGTATGTCCGCGAGGACCTCTTCCTCGGGCAGAGGATCGGGCGACGACTCCTGCGGCAACCGGCGCATCCCGCCGTCGGTGATGTCTTCCCAGGCTACCGTCTCCGGACTGCGGCACGCCCTGCGGTAGCGGTTGATGTGAGTGTTGGTCAGGATCCTGAGTATCCACGCCCGGAAGTTGGTGCCCAATGCGAACTGATCGAAGGCCACGTACGCCTTGAGCAACGCTTCCTGAACCAGGTCCTCCGCGTCCGCATACTTGCCGGTCATGCGCAGAGCGGCATTGAACACCTCTCGATGGTACTGGCTCGCCAGTGCCTCGAACTGCTGGCGCCGGTACTGCCGCTCTCGTTCTACCTTGCCGGGAAATAGCCGCACTGTCATTCACCCTAGCCAATGAGGGCCATGGAACCCGGGCTTCGGCTGCTCCCAATGGGTGGTAACGCCGTAGACCCGGGGGGGGTTCCCGCACGAAACACAATCCAGTGCTTCCCACCGTTGCCCTGGTGTCTTTCTGTAGACGGATGCCGCCCCGGATCGGTTCCGGGACTGCCCCAAGACCGCGCTCACTTGAGCTCCACAGCTCCGCGTTGGTCCCTGGGGGTCGAGTAGAACTTGACGAGGTACCGCACGTAGCGTCGCGACCAGCGGAACAGCTTCTCCATGGTGCTCCGCTCGGAGAGAAACCGCCGCTCTTCTTCGTTCAGCAGATGTGGCGCACATCTGGCCTTGAGCTTCGAGACCGCTCGGATGTCGTCATCGCACAAGGACGGGAAGACCGCCGCCGACAGGGGGCTGGACCCGGTGACGAAGGCGGCCGTGAAATCCACGAGGTAAGGCCGCCCGTCCGGCGTGACCAGGATGTTCTCCAGCTTCTTGAGGTCTCCATGGGCCACGCCGCGGGCATGCAGCTCCTTCACCAGCCCGTTCAGACGCTGGAAGAAGCCCTCATCCAGGAGCCCTGCGGGAGCCGAGGTGGCTTCAGAGCCCTCGATGAACTCCGTCACCAGAGCGCACGGTCCCAAGGTACCGGCCAGGCCCGGCACCCCCGCCACGCCCTGAGCCCGCTCGTAGGCGATCTTCTCCCTGAGCACGAGATAGGCGCCCAGAGCGCGCTTAAAGGGCAGGGCACCGGGGGAGTAATCCTTGACCACGTACCGACGGCCCTCGGTCTCCACGACCCGCACATCCGGTCGCGCACGCTCGGGGCTGCGAATCACCCTTACGGTGCACTGCTCAAGTTCGTTGCGGTCGGGCACGATGCACTTCATAGTGGGCTTTGTCTTCCGTCCAAAGGGTCTGCAGGCGATGACGCCTGGCCCTCGTCTTCGTGTGAGATGCTGCGCCGAGGGCCGTGGTGCCCGGCCCCCATCCTAGCAGGTGCGGCCGAGAACCCCGCATCGGCCGGGAATGTCATTGCCAGAGCGACCGCTCCCAGAGGGAGCAGCTCGAAGGATCTCCTGGTATTGAGCGAGATTCCTCGCTGTCTCGCTGCGCGGGATGGACGCTCAGAATGACAGGAACCGGGCCGGCCAGACTTCCCGGCCGCGCCTCTATCTAGCCGCCCGCCGCCTCGCCCTCATGCCCCGTCTCGCCCTCATGCCCCGTCTCGCCCCGGGCCCTGGGCGGCGCCCACTTCGGGGCCGAGTAGATCGCGCCATAGGGGCACTTCTGACATTCCAGGCACCCCACACACTTGTGACCATTGACCTCAAGCCGCGGGTCGATCCCCTGCGGGCAGTGCTTCACGCACCACATGCAGTCCACACACTTGTCGCGCTCGAACCGTATCTCCCAGGCGCTCATGCGGTTGAAGAGCGAGAAGATCGCCCCCAGCGGGCAGATCGTCGCGCAGAACGGACGGCGCCAGAAGACCATCGCCACCAGAACCACCAGCAGAATCGCCTGTTTGGCCCACCACCACTCCTGCATCATCTCACGCACGCCGGGGTCGACCAATGGGTGCAGAAGACCGCCCTGCAGCGCTCCCATGGGGCAGAGCTTCGAGAACCATGGCGTCTGCGTCTGAAACGGGATCACGAACACCAGCACCACCAAGACCACGTAGCGCAGGTAGCTGAGGGCATTGGGGATCGGCAGCTTCTTGCGCCGCAGCCGCCCGACCTGCTCCTGGAGCCACCCGAAGGGGCAGAGCCAACCGCACATCATCCGCCCGAAGAGCGCGCCCAGCACAACCAGCGTCCCGATGGCATAGACGGGAATGGCGCGTAGTACCGCCTGGCCCAGGTTGGGCGCGGTGGTCAGCGTGAGACCCGCATCGCTGCCGGCATTCTGCAAGACCCCGATGGGGCAGGCGAAGTTCGCCGCGGGGCACGACCAGCAGTTCAGCGCCGGGTAGCACAGGCCCTTGAAGCGGCGGAGGAAGAAGGAGTTGGCCAGGACGATCGAGGCAAGCTGAATGAGGAAGCGGTTGCGCAGCCACCAGGGATGGCGCGTGGCCGAGAGCTTCTTGTTCGGGGCCTGGGGTTGGTCCATGGGCGTTGTCACAGGGCGTGCGGCTCCGAAATGGCAAGCAGGCGATGGCAGGGCACCGACCACCGACCGGCAGGGCTCCGAGAGCGTTCACCGGGCGCCCACGCGGCGTCGACCGATGGGTACAAGGGGCCTCCGTTGGCCAACACGCCGCCCGGGCCCACGTCATCCCATGCGCCCGCGGCGATCGGGCCGGGTCAGTAGCGCGCCGTCAGCCCGATACAGGCGGTACACAGGGTCTCGGCCCAACCCTTCACCACGTTCCACTCGCCCCGGTTCAGACCGAGGCCGACCATACCGAGGCCGACGAGCGCCCACAGGAGCCAGGCGTAGCGCTTCAGCTTTCTCACCCGTCCCCGCAGGCCGCGCGGAGGAAGGCGGCATCCTCGGCCAACGCCTCTTCCCTGCCGGACTGCTCGGTGTAGGCAAACTCCACGGCGACACAGCCACGATAGCCGAAGTCCTTCAGCCTCGCGAGCAGGCTCCGGTAGTCCACGGCTCCCGAGGCCAGGGGAGCCCTCTGCAGCGCCTCGCCCGGGGCCGGCACTCTCTCGTAGTTCTGGGCATGCACGTGGGCGATCCACGGCAGCGTCTCTTGAAGCCGCTGCTCCGGGCTCACGCCATCCTCCACGGAAGCCACCTGGAAGTTGAGCCTGAAGTTGTCTCGGTCCACTTCGCGCATCAGGCGGAGGGCGCTCTGGGCGGTGTCGGCAAGAGTGTCCGCATGCATCTCCACCACCAGCGTCATCTCCAGCTTCGCCGCGGCCTCAGCGGCGGACCGGGCCTGCTCGATGCAGGCTCTCCATACGTCCTCCCCCGCCTCGGCCGATCCCACGTCCGAGGCCCACACCCGAACCAGCGGAGTACGAAGCCATCGAGCGATGTGAAGCGTATCGGCAAGCTCTATACTGTCGCCGTTTTTGGTCGCGCCAAAGCGCAGGTACGAGCCCAGGACGTAGGGGGTCACCTCACACGCCTGCAGGAGCTTTCGGGTGGCCCGCATCCGGGTCTCGTCGAAAGCCTCCGGCAGATGCGGCTCACGTCCCCACAGCTCGACGCCGTCAAAGCCCGTCCTGGCCGCGACCTCCAGGGCACGTTCCAGCAGCTTGTCGCGATAGGCGATGGTACACAGAATGACGCGGAGGTCGGTGTCCGACCTGCTGTCCCGGCTGGTAGTCATGGCTGGGTCCCCGGATCCCGGCGGAACGCGCGGCCGTCACGCCTCCAGTTCAACCGGTAGTCCCTTCGCCGCCGACTCGTGGACGGCCACGAGGGCCGCCACGTTGCGCACGCCCTCCTCGGGCGTCACCAGCGGCTCCTTGTCATGGACAACGCAGTCGGCGAAGTGCAGGATGCTCTCGATGCCAAAGCCGCCGGGCTTGCCGTGCACATCGGTGGCAACCGCCACGTCGGGATAGGCGGTGCCCGGCGAGCTGGAGAGCGGGAATATCTCCTGGCTGGAGAACTTCTGCAGCATTCGATGGGAGCTGCAGTCGATGAACGCCGTGCCCTCGGAGCCGATGAACTCGCACTTGAAGTCAAACACGGTGGGCATGGCCGTGGACATGATCCAGCAGTTCTCCACGTGGGCCACGCCGCCACCCTCGAGCTCCACGATGGTGTGGAAGAAGTCCGGGGTGTTGACGCCCCTGGCGGCCAGGACGCGGGAGCGGGCCACCGAGTAGACCCGTGTGATCCGGTCGCCGAACAGCCAGGTGACCAGGTCCAGTGAGTGCGAGCCCAGGAACCACACCACGGTGGAGGTGCCCGCCCACGAGAGCATCTTGGTGGGCACGTACACCGTGTCATTGAGCCGCAGGGTCATGACCTGAGGCTCGCCCATCTCGCCTTGCTCGATGGCCTGTCGAAGCCCGTACATCGCCGGGTTCCAGCGGTTGTGGAAGTCCACCATGAGCTTCACGCCGTTGGCCCCGGCGGCGTCGGCCATGGCCTGCGCGTCGGCGACGGTGGTTGCCATGGGCTTCTCGATCAGGACGTGCTTGCCCGCCTCGCAGGCGGCCACGGCCACCTCCTTGTGCAGGAAGTCCGGTGTGACCACCGACACGGCCACGATGTCCTCCCGGGCCAGCAACTCCCTGTAATCGCCGGTGGCGTAGGGCACACCGTACTCCGACTGACGCCGCCCAAGCAGCTCCGCGTTCTTGTCGCAGATCCCCACCAGGTCCACAATCGGAGACGAGCAGTACGCCTTGAGGTGCGTCTCCCCCCACACGCCGACGCCGATGACGCCAAAGCCCTTCTTCGCGCACGACATGCCGGATGCCCTCCCGGTAGACACTGTAGATGCTCGGAACGACCCACTGATGCGACAGGGCCCGCCGGCCGACACGGGGCCCATAGGGGCTACACGAGGGTGCTGAACACGACAGGAGGCCGCGGCGCCGGACCGGTCCACGACGCCCGGGCAGGCCGGGGCCACGCCTCGGATTATAGTGGATACGGAATCGCGTTGTCAACGAAGCGGCCGGGGCACGAGGCCGGCCTGCATGCCCCGCGCCGGGGGCCGGCCGCAAGGTCCGGCCGCCGGCTGAGGGGAACCGGTCCTCTGCCGTGCGTGCCGCGCAGCTTCCCGGTGGAGGTGCCCCGATGGATCGGCCCTTGATGGCTGTCTACCTGCTCAGCCTCTGCGGCTGTACGTGCTGTGTTGCCCAGACGTGGGACTTCGAGGACGGCCTGCCTCCCGATGCTGTGGTGCAGGGGGATGTGACGGTGCAGACAGAGGTGGTGCACGGCGGCGAGCACGCGCTGCGCCTGGGGCGCGGCGCCGAGCTGCTCTTGCCCGTCGCAGCCGAGGACGGTTTTGGCCGGGTGAGCCTGTGGGTCCATGATCCGGGGCCGAAGCTGACGGCGGATCAGGCCAGGGAGCGCCTGTTCGGCCCGCTCTGGGGCCTATCCAGCAGTGCCGATGAGCGCCTTTGCTTCGGGCTACTGTACGCACCATACCTCTCCGGCAATGACAGCTACGGCTGGATCAGCACCGCCGAGAACGGCTGGGGTAGCCGGCGCTACGCCCGTGCGCGACGCTCCCCCGGCTGGCACCGGTGGGTCTTCGAGGTCCGCAATGAGACGGATATCGGGGTCAGCGTGGATGGCGAGGTTGCCTCGGGCTTCGACGTCATGACGGCCAAGTTCTTCCGCGGGTTCTCGGCCATCTACCTGCGCGGCGCCGTGGACACCGACGAGCCGCTGATCGCCGACGACATCGAGGTGAGCCACCAGTCGGAGCCACCGGCCCGGCGCACCCGTCCGCTGCCCTCCGAGGGGCGTCCGGCCCCGGACCTGGCGCCGCTCGCGCTGAAGCCCGACCTCGTCGGCGCCCACCCGCGGCTGTTCTTCTCCCAAAGCGACATCCCCGCCCTGCGAGCGCGTTGCGCCACCACTCACAGGGACTTCTTTGATCGGCTCCTGGGCGGCGCAGACAGCTATCTGCAGCAGTTGCCCCCCAGTGCCGCCGCCGACTGCAGCAACGACCAGGACATGCAGCAGTGGGGCTGGTGGCGGCTGAGCACGTTGAGTTTCGCCTACGTGGTCACCGGCGAGGAGCGGTACGGCGAGAAGGCCGTGGAGTGGCTGGACATTCTCACCTCATACGAGGACTGGGGTGCCGGTGGGGAGGTGAACCAGTCCATGGGTGCGGGGAATATGCTCTCCGGCGTGGCCTGTGCCTATGACTGGTGCTACGACCTGCTGTCGGCCCAACAACGGGAGAGTATTCGCGACAAGCTGCTGCGCCAGGTGGGCGAGATGACCTGGGCCGGGTTCATGGACCCGAACACCAATGGCTATTGGAAGGCAGACCATCAGAACAACCATCGCCACCACCGTCTGTGCGGGCTGACGCTGGCCTGTTTGGCAATCCTCGGCGAATGTCCGGAAGCCGGTGCCTATGCGGCCTTCGCCGCGGGGGATGCCGAGAAGGTCGCGGCCGCCATTCCCCCGGATGGCAGCAACCACGAGAGCCCCTCGTACATGGCCTACGGGTTCAGCTATGTTGTCCACGCCTTCGACGCCCTGTTCCACTGCACCGGTCTGGACCTGTTCTCCCGGGCTCCGGGACTGGCGAACGCGCCGCTGTTCCGCGCCCATGTCTTGTCTCCCGGCTTCCGCAGCGTCTTCAACTACGGCGACGGCGGAGACGGCACGTACTACTTCAACCACTACCTGTTCAAGCTGGCCGCTCAGTACCAAGATCCCCGGGCGCAGGCGCTGATGAAAGCCGCCTACGACGCCTCGCCCGAGTCGTTCATCTACCATCCGTGGAACATCCTGTGGTACGATTCGGACCTCGCTCCGGCCGATCTGGAGACCATCGACCGCCGGCGCCACTTCCCCGATCTACAGATCGCCACCTATCGTTCCTCGTGGACGGACCCGCAGGCTCTCGCGGTCCTGCTCAAGTGCGGGCCCTACGGCGGTCATCGGCTCAATGAACTGGCGGAGGGCTGGGTGAATGTCGCCCACGATCACCCGGACGCCAATATGTTCCTTCTCCACTGGGGCGGGGAGCGCTGGGCCAAGGATGACGGTTACCCAAAGCAAGACAAGGCCGGCAGGAACCACAACATCATCCTGGTGGACGGCAACGGCCCCGCTCAACGCGGGACCGGCTGGCTGCAACCAATCCCCAACATGGGGAACATGGGCAGGGTCGACAGCGTCGCGTATGATGACGGCCTGTTCACGGCCCGTGGCGACGCCACCGGCTACTATCCCGGCATGACCGCAATGCACCGTTGGCTGGCCGTGATCGACGACCGCTACGTGGTGGTCCTCGACGACCTGCACTCGGAGCAGGAGCACGAGTACCGGTGGCTGCTGCACTCCGACGCCCGGGGGCTGGTGTCCGGGGACGGAGGCTTCGTTCTGGAGACAGGCGAGCAGGCGCTGAAGGGGCGTTTCGCGCTACCGGCCGGCGTGCGTCCAGAGGTGGCGCCCTTCGAGCTGGAGGGCAAGCCCCATAGCAACCTGCTATGCGCCGCGCAGAGAGCCGCGTCCGGCCGCTTCCTGGTGGTGATGGCCCTGGAGAACCTGCCCGAGGTGGAGGTCACCGAGGCCGAGGGGCGAGTGGAACTGTCCGTAGGCAGAGAGTATGCGCTTCACTTCGACCTGACCGGGGCGAAGGTTGTGCTGGAACGTTTCTGATGAGGCGATCTGATCGGGCGGGGCTCGTCGGCACGCGCAGGCATCTGTCGGGCCGACGAGCACCGGTATAGGTGGCGCACCATACCATGGTGCGCCGATAGCCGTCTTTGGCCGGAGGTCGACGGGCATGCGCATTGCCACGGCTCTCACCATCGCTGCGGCACTGGCTTCGGGCCTGTGCCTGGCTAAGGCCGAGCTCGGAGGGCTGTACGGTCAGGTCGTGGACCTCGGCACCGGGCAACCCATCGAGGGCGCCCTGGTCATGGCCCCGGCCACGGGAGATACCCAGCGCGCCGACGGCCACGGCTGCTTTTCGGTGAGCGATGCCATCGTCGACACCGGCTCGGCGGTGAAAGTCGACCTCCTGGGCATGATCTTCGGTGGCTCGCTGCTGACCGGGGAGTCTCGCATCGCCGTGTCCACAGACCCCCGGTGGCTCATCGTATGGGCCCCCGGCTACCGCGCCTTCGACGGTCTGGCACCGATCGTCTTCGCCGACGCCACCATCGGCTCGGCGGTGGCCGAGCGCATCTGTCTGGCCCCCCGAGGCGGCGGCCGCCGGTCGGCGCAGGCGGGCCGCGATGACGCCGCCCATGTGAGAGGCATCGGCCTGGCCCCGATCGTCGAACCCGAACGCATCGTCGTCCCGTCTCAGTCGCCGACCGAGACGCTCCGCGTCCGCGGTCAGGCTCCTGAGGCGCTCCCCCTGAGCTACGAGGTCGGGGCGCTGCTCTCCACCGGCCGGCGGGTCCAGTTCCCCACCGGGGCCACAGCCCAGGTACGTCTTCCGGCACAGGCCGGGGTCGTCGAGGTGGTGTCGGCCTCCCGCCTGCCCAGCATCGCCGGGGTGAGCCGCAAGTACCGCGGCTCCAGAGGCGTCCTGGGGCGCTACGGCCCCCGCTCATGGGAGAGCGACCCTGCGCTGGAGCTGAGGCCGGGCATCACGGACGAGACGGCCGAGGGTCTCGCACAGGCGGTCAAGTACCTGGTGTTGACCCCGGAATCCACGGTCCGCGAGACCGAGGCCGCCGACTGGGCCGAGCTGTGCCTGTGGCGCGGCCGGCTCAACAGTGGCGACCTCGCCTGGGAGGACGCCCAGCAGCGGCTCGCGGGCCTTCCCGAGGGACCCCAGCGCCTGTACTTCCAGGGCATATTGGCACTGGCCCGGGGGCTGGACCATGGGGACTTGGCCTCGGGGATCGAGCAACTGGATGCGCTGGTGGGCTCAAGCGGCATGGCGCTGCCGCCGCTCCTGGCCCGCGACCGCGCCCTGGCCTACACCCGGCTGGCCCTGCAAAGCGCCGCGGATCACGCACGGGAGACGGCCCTGGAGGCGATCGCGGGGGCCGCCGAGGCACTGTGGGACTACGGGCCGGGACTGCGGCAGTTGGCGGACGGCGCCCACGAGCTGGGAGATACCGCCACCGCCGCCGGGCTCTACCACAGGGCCGCCCAACGCCTGGCACCCATCGACCGCGAGGTCACACACATCGCCAGTTTCGTCTACCGCTGCGGGCAGCCATGGGGCCGGCGGTCCGCCCGGCGGCTTGCCGAGACCCTCGGCGCGGAACTGAAGGCCGCAAGGACCACTGCGGCCGGGGACTGGATCGATGCTTCCCGGGCCCTGCTGGAATCGGGAGTACCGGACCGGGCCGAGAAGGCGGCCGCCACGGCAACGACTCTGGCCTCCGACGACGCCCGGGCCTGGCTGCAGTTGGGGCGCGCCCTGCAGGCTCAGGGCAAGCCGGCCCTCGAGGCGTACCGAACCGCGGCTCGCCTGTGCCCGGAGACCGCCGAGGCCTGGTACGCAATGGGGAGGATCTACTGGGAGCAGGGACGGCGCGAGCGAGCCGTTCGGGATTTCACAAGGGCCGCCGAGGCCGCCCCCGGCAGCGAGCTCTACCTCCGAGCGGCGCTGCTTGGCAATGCGTGGGCACAGGCGCAGCAAGACCCCGGCGCCGGCGAAGCGGCGGCCGTCATGTTCTATCTCGACCGGCTGCAGTCCACGCCGGGGCAGATGCAGACCGCCGCCGAGCTGGCCGCGGCGGCACCGCAGACCGAGTGGACCAGGTGGGTCCTGGGCTGTACCGAGACGGACTCGGAGAAGGCCGTGGAGCATCTCTCGGCGGCCGCCGACCTCTCCCCCACCGAGCCCTTCCTCGCCGCCGAGATCGCCGCATTCGAGCTTCGCGAGAGCGGCCCGGATGAGGCCGCGGAAGCCGCCCGGCAGGCCCGCAGGATCGATGTCGGGGCCTTCGCCACCCCCTCCGGTCTGCCCCCGGAGTATCAGGACCTGCTCCGGCAGTTGCGGCGCAGGGCGCTGATGACCGTGGAGGCGGTGCTGGCGGCGGCGCAGGGCGCCGGTTAGCCGCGACGCCCCGCGGACGCAACGACGAAGGACGCGAAGCGCACCGGCGGCCGCCCTCCATGCGACCGGGCTCTACTCACCGGCCACGGCTCGACACAGAGGTGATTGGACTGAAGGACCGGCTGAGCCTCGGCTCCCTGATCGTCGTGGCTTGTGTGGCCGCCGCGCTGGCCGGCGGCTGCTCCCGCGGCCCACAGCCCGAGACGCGGATCCCGGCGGCGGCCCTGCGTCCCACACCCCAGGACACCCTTCCTCACATGCAGTTCGCAAGGTTCCGGCAGGTGTACATCCGAGAGCCAGGCCATGGATCCTGCATCTGGGTCGGGCTGCGCGAGGGGAGCGCCGAAGGGGCCGAGCCCAACTGCAACGTGATAATGACATGGGCGGCGGGCATCTGTCTCGCGCCGGTGAACTGGGGACCGTTAGGGGCGCCCGGTGCCATACGTCCCGCCCCCGATGCCATTGAGCCCGGCACTCCCTCCGGACGAGCGATCGGTGACCATGCGCTTCACTTCCGGACCCCGGACGATCCGCGCTTGGGGGTTGCGAGCCTCGAGGTGGCCCGGGGGCCTGCGACAGCGCGTGTGCATGCCACCGTGCACGGGGGCACCGAGGCCGCGGCGGTCTCTGTCGCCGAACAGCTTGCCCAGGAGTTCTGTGAACGCGTGGACCGGGCTCTCGAGTACATCGGGGCACAAAACCACCGCCTGAAGCTGAACGGGGCCACGGTCTGGTGCCGGCAGATGCCGGGCGGTGCCCTGGTGGGGGACGTGAAGGCCTTCTGTGACGCCCTCGATGGCGAGGTGGTGGCCTCGACGGACGGGGTAACGGTCGTTTTACATGCCGAAGGACACGATGTCTGGCTGGATGTGGGGTTGACCACGGCCGAAATCGGGAAGGCTACGACCACGCTGAGCTTCCCGACACTGCAGTGGGGGGATGAGAGCCACATCGCGGATCTGTCGGGCCTGGCGAGGCTTGTGGGAGCGGGACTGAGGCAGTGAAGGGTCGCGCCGGGGGCCTGGGGCATCGACAGAGGAGAGACGGGCACATCCACGGGCGACGCCGTCCGTCCCTCGACGCCCTCATGGGGCGAAGGAGAACTACCGTCCGGCGAGGAATTCCCGCTTCATGCGCATCAGTCTCCCACGTGCCATGACTCTCTGCCTGCCCCTTTGCCTTGTGCTCGTACACGGCTGCGCCCGTGATGTCACCGAGGTCGGTGGCCGCAAGGTCGTGCGAGTCTGGCACGTCTGGGGCGGCACGATGGCCGAGGGCTTCACGCGCATCTGTGATGAGTACCAAAGACAGCACCCCGAGATCCTGCTCAGGCCGGTGTTCGCAGCCAATGACCTGGCCACGAACCAGAAGTTCTTCACCGCCGTGGCGGCCCACAAGCCCCCCGAGGTCATCTTCGTCGACGGCCCCCAGGTCGCCCCGTGGGCGGAGTGGGGAGCTCTCAGCCCTCTGACCGAGCTGTGCCAGGAGGCCGGCATCGGCCGGGACGACTACTTCGACCCGTGCTGGCGTCAGACCGTGTACCGCGACCAGGTCTGGGCCCTGACATTCTGCGCCGACCCCAACTTCGGCTTCGTCTGGAGCAAGCAGGCCTTCGCCGAGGCGGGTCTGGATCCCGAACGACCGCCGCAGACCATTGAGGAGCTGGACCGCTACGCGGATCTGCTCACCAGGCATGAGGGCTCCGAGATCGTGCGCATCGGCCTGATCCCGTGGTCGCAGTACGGAGCCGCGAACTCGATGTTCACCTGGGGCTGGGCCTTCGGCGGTGACTTCTACGACTACGACAAGGACCTCGTCACCGCGGACGACCCCGGCGTCGTGCGGGCCCTGGAGTGGATGGCCTCCTATGCGGACAAGTACGGGGCCGACAAGGTCGCGGGGCTCGAGCGCGGCTTCGGGGCCGCGGAGCAGAACCCCTTCATCACCGGCAAGGTGGCCATGATGTGCCTGCACATCGGCGGCATCGCCGACCTCGCCCGCTATGCACCCGACCTTGACTACGGTGTTACCTTCATCCCCGCGCCGCCGGACGGCGAGCAGCGCAGTTCATGGGTAGGCGGATGGTGCATGGGACTGCCGGCCGCCGCGGCCAATCGGCGGGAGGCCTGGGAGTTCGTGCGCTGGCTGTGCGCCGACGACGAGGGTACGGCCCTGGTCGGAGAGCAGACCGGGCTGTTTCCAGGCTACAAGGCTTCCCCGTACCTGGAAAAGGTCCGCCACAAGAAGCACTACGACAAGTTCCTCCGGATCCTGCAGGAGTGCCGTCACCAGCGGCCCGTCATGCCCATCCAGGCCCGGTACATGCGCGAGCTAGGTCGCGCCGTGGACGCAGCCGTCTACGCCGAGACGACCCCGAAGTCCGCGGTCGCCAAGTCGGCCCTTGACAAGGCGCGCCGCGCCACCCAGGACGAGCTGGACATCATCCTCGGCGACAGGGGGGGCACGCCTTGATGACCCACAGCCAACCCGACCCTCGGCGCCGACGTCTCTGGCTGGGCCTGGCCTTCTGCTCTCCGGTGATCGTGGGGCTCTGCATCTTCACTCTCTACCCGGTGCTGGCGTCACTTGGCTACAGTTTCACCCGCTACAGCGTCATGCGTCCGCCCCAGTGGATCGGCGCCGCCAACTACCAGCATCTCCTGCGGGATGAGCTGTTCTTCAAGTCATTGGCCAACACAGCCTACTACGCCGCTCTGGCGGTGCCGCTGGGCATCGTGGTGGCGCTGGGTCTGGCTTTCCTGCTGAACCTGAAGGTCCGCGGCCAGGCTCTCTACCGCACCTTCTTCTTCGTCCCCACGATTGTCCCGCTGGTGGCTTCCTCCGTGCTGTGGATCTGGCTGTTCAACCCGCAAAACGGCGCCATCAATGCGCTCCTGCGGCCGGTCCTGTCGGCCTGGGGCCTCGAGCCGCCGGGATGGTTCGCCTCACCCGACTGGTCCAAGCCCGCCATCGTCCTGTGGAGTCTGTGGGGTGTCGGCGGATCGATGGTCATCTTCCTGGCGGCGTTGCAGGATGTGCCGGCGGAGCTGTACGAGGCCGCTCAGGTGGATGGCGCCCGCACCTGGCACCGCATCCGGCATATCACGCTCCCCTTCATCAGCCCGCAGATTCTCTTCGTGCTCATCATGGGCCTGATCGGGGCCTTCCAGTTCTTCACCCCGGCCTACGTGATGACGGGCGGCACCGGCGGTCCTGTGGATTCGACACTCTTTTACTCTCTGTACCTGTTCAATGTGGCTTTCGCGGACTTCAAGATGGGTTACGCCTGCGCATTGGCCTGGATCTTGTTCCTCCTGATCCTGTGCTGCACGGCTCTGATCTTCAAGACGTCCGCACGCCATGTGTACTATGCCGGTGAGGAGAGGGGGTGAGCCGGGAAGCAGAGAAACAGACCCGAACCGACCTGACTGCACCCATGACAGCCACACGGATTCGCGAGAAAGCCGCGCAACCATACGCAGGTGCGATGCACCCAGGCCCTACGGAGGCGATAAGATTGAGGACACGTGGATTCACGCTCATCGAACTGCTCGTCGTGATCGCCATTATCGCGATTCTGGCGGCGATACTGTTCCCGGTTTTCGCACGCGCGCGGGAGAAGGCCCGCCAGGCCTCTTGTCTTTCCAATGTCAAACAGCTCGGTCTTGGTGTGCAGATGTACGTGCAGGACTATGACGAGTGCCTGCCCATCGCGATGTACCAAAGCGGGGCCGTGATCGTGACGGTCTTTGATGCGGTGACACCGTACGTCAAGAACCAGCAGATCGCGTCGTGCCCGAGCAAGAGCGGCTCCTTCGTGCTGCCCAATGGCACCGGGCCGCTGGGGGGCGAGATGGATCTGAGCCTTATCGGCAAGCCCAAGTACTCCTACGGCTTCAACGCCCACATCATCTACAACCCCGGACCGGGGTACCCGTCGACAACGGCCAGTCTCGGTGCCATTCAACTGCCCTCCGAGACGCCCCTGTTCTACGACGCCTACAGCTACCAGGCCCAGCACGACTTCGCCCACCCCGGGCCAATGAACCCCACCGACGTGGGCTTCGGCGTGGCGTGGCGGCACAATCAGGCGGCCAACGTGGTCTTCGTGGACGGCCACGCCAAGGCCTACACGGGCACCAATCTGCCCTACTACTACTCCGCGGTGAACGAGGTCTGGGGCGGCGGCGGCTGGTAAGAGACCACATGGGTGCTCCGGCGCGGTCGTGACCGGTGGCGCCGGAGCACCCAAGGGCCCTGCAATGGCCCGGCATTCATGGGCACTGAGCCGCACCGTCCCACACCACAGCGTCGCCGCCCCACGGCGGCCGCGGGAGTGACCACATGGCCGCAGCAGACACAGAGTCCGGCAAAGGCCTCTCTCCGGCGCGGAGTGCCGCGGCCCACGCGGCACTGATCGTCCTCAGCGTCATCTTCCTCGTGCCCCTACTGTGGCTGGTCACGTCCTCGCTGAAGACCGATGACCAGATCTTCAAGTTCCCCCCGGAGTGGATCCCCGCTCCACTCACCTTCGCCAACTACCCCGCAGGCCTCACCTTCATCCCCTTCTGGCGCTACCTGCTCAACACTACCGTTATCTGCGTGTTGTCGGTGCTGGGCACACTGCTCTCGTGCTCCCTGGTCGCCTACGGCCTGGCCCGTATCCGCTGGCGGGGGCGCAATGTGCTGTTCTACATCATCCTGGGCACGATGATGCTGCCGTTCCAGGTCACGATGGTGCCCGTATTCGTGATGTTCGCGACAATCGGCTGGGTCGACACGTTCTGGCCCCTGATCGCGCCGCATTTCCTCGGCAATGCTTTCTTCATCTTCCTGATGCGCCAGTTCTTCCTGACCATCCCTCCGGAGCTGACGGAGGCCGCGCGCATCGACGGTTGCAGCGACTGGGGCATCTACCGGCGCATCATCATCCCGCTGAGCAAGCCCGTGCTGGCAACGGTAGGGCTGTTCGCGTTCATGGCTGCCTGGAACGACTATCTGGGTCCGCTGATCTACCTGGCCGACGAGAGCAAGTACACCCTCTCATTGGGGCTGGCGAGCTTCTCCAGCCAATACGGGTCCTATCCGGGCATGCTGATGGCCGTGACGACGGTCATCACGGTCCCGATCATCGCGATCTTCTTCTTCGCCCAGAGAACCTTCATCCAGGGGATTACACTAACGGGGATCAAGGGGTGAGGGGACTACAGGGGACGGCCACGCTCCGTGTGCCGGCAGACGCTCCGGGGCATACTGGCACTGAACTGACAACGACGTACCCGCTGAGTACGCCGGGCAGGGCGCCCATCGCGACGCTCCGCCAGGCGCGCGGGCGATGTCAGCACAGGCATCAAGGAGAGGCCGATACCATGCGCTTCGTAGTCACCATCGACCGCGACGAGGACGGTGTCTGGGTGGTGGAGTGCCCAGCCATACCGGGATGCGTGAGTCAGGGCACCACCAAGGACGAAGCCGTTCAGAACGTGCGCGAGGCCATCGCTCTGTGCCTCGAGGTTAGGGCTGAGCAGGGCCTGCCGCTGACCATCGAGACACAGCAGGTTGAGGTGAGCGTCTAGTGCCTCCACTGCCCGTGCTCAGCGCGAGACAGGTTGTTGGGGCGGTGGAGCGTCTCGGCTGGCAGGTGGCGCGGCAGTGCGGGAGTCACATCATCCTCACCAAGCCCGGCCACATGGCGTCTCTCTCTGTGCCCGACCACAGGGAGGTCGCCAGGGGAACGCTCCGGTCGCTGATCCGCTCGGCCGGGCTGACAATTGAAGAGTTCTTGGAGGCCGCGGCCGACATCTGAGCCCAACGCAGGGCGCACACCGGTACGGCGCCCGGTGGGAGCACCTGGCCGCGAGCGGCGCGCTCGTGTCCCCGCGCGGCGTGGTGAGTTGTGTCCCCACGCGTTCCCCTGTCGCGGCGGCATACGTGCGAAGGCCGGGCCGCCCAGGGCGTCGTGGCCGGCAGCCAGACGGGGGGACTGCCGGGCTTGCCGCGGCTCTCGCGTGCACCCCATGGAGGCCGGCGCTATGTATCTTGCTCCCTCTGACCGGGATCAAGGGGTGAGGGGACTACAGGGGACGGCCACGCTCTGTGGGCAGGCAGACGCCCCGGGGCATACTGGCATTGCCCAGGTCTGTCAACGATAGCAACTGCAGTAGAGGTGGTGCCTGGCATGCCGACCTTCGACCGCATTACCGTGGACCCGGATGTGATGAACGGGCAGCCGTGCATACGTGGGATGCGCCTCACGGTGCGCCGCGTCGTGGCGATCATTGCTGACGGCCTAGACCGCGATGCCATTCGGCAGGACTACCCAGAGCTGGAGGACGAGGACATCCGACAGGCCCTCGACTACGCCGGCAGCCGCCTGGAGGACCGCTGGGTGCCCATGGAGCGGCTTCCATGAAGCTCCTGCTCGATATGGGCGTCGCGCGCAGGACTGCGGGCCTGTTGCGTGAGAGGGGCTTGGACTGCATCCACGTAGGCGAACTCGGGCAGCCGCGGATGGCGGATGTTGACATCATCTCGATGGCCGACGAGCAACAGCGCGCGGTAGTAACCCTCGACGCCGACTTCTCCGCGCTGCTGGCTCTGTCCGGGGCATCGTCGCCTTCTGTCGTGCATGTGCGCATCCAGGGGCTGGATCACGCCGCCATGGCCCATCTCATCCAGCGCGTTCTGAGACTGCTGGGTGATGACCTGACGCAGGGCTGCATCGCGTCTGTGTCCGAGGGCGGCGTGCGCGTTCGCCGCCTCCCTGTGCTACCGGCCGGCCGATGACGACGCGCCCTGTCCTGCCGCGGGGGCCTGCGGCTGGACCCTCAACCACGACATCAGGAGCGACGACGGCCCGGTGGGGAGGCAGTCTGTGCTGGGCACACTGTGTATCACGCATCCTCTGACCGGGATCAAGGGGTGATGGGCGGGCTACGTGAGGCGGCAGGTGATGAGGGCGGCCAGGGCGCAGGGCGCACGCGGCGTGCGGGGCAGCGCACGACCATCCGACCCGGCCGTAGACGTTCCGCCCTGACGTTCTGCCCTTGCCGCCGCCGGGGGCCCGTCCTATACTGCAGCAGAGGGCGGTGCTTCTGAGGCGCTCGCAGGCATCCTCTCGGAGGGGCCGTCATGAACTGGCAAGACCGCATCATCATCGATCCCCGCATCCTCGTAGGCAAGCCCGTCGTCAAGGGCACGCGCCTCGCGGTGGAGTTCATCGTCGAGCTGCTGGCTCAGGGCTGGACGGAGCAGCAGATACTGGACAACTATCCGGGGCTGACGAAGGAAGACATTCTGGCCTGCCTGGCCTACGCCAGCGCGCGCCTGCAGTCCGAACGCGTGTATCCGATTGGGGTGCAGGCGGTGCGGGTTTTGGCCAACGAGAGCTTCCCCGCCGACGCAGTCGAGGCGCTGCGCACCTCGGGGCACGATGTGACGTGGGTTCGCACCGACTGCCCGGGCATCTCGGACCAGGAGGTTCTGCGGAGGGCCACGGCAGAGGGGCGAGTGCTGGTCACCTTCGACGAGGACTTCGGCGAACTGGCCTATCGCGTGCGCACCCCAGCGCCGTTCGGTATCATCCTCTTCCGCTTGCCGCTGACGTCGCCCTCGGAACTGGCCTCCATGGCCATCGCCGCGGTCGAGAGCCTCGGAGACTGCGCCGGATGGTTCGCAGTCGTAGAGCGGGATCGAGTCCGCGCCACACCTCTGCCGAGCGGCCCGTGAGCCGCGCGAGTGGGCCGCCAACGGGCCTGCCTACCGACCGGGGAGCCCTGGAAGGCGTGTGCTCCGCGCCCTTCCGTGCCGGCGGCTGACCTGTGGCTCGGCCGCCACGTCGCCGGCGGAGTGCGTTGGCCGTGAGCGGGCCCGGCAGTGGGGCGGGCCGCCCATGGCCCGGGCCATGGGCCGCGATAGGAGTCAGTCACAGGCCATGGCGCGCAAGCGCCGCATAGTGTGCATATTGCTGCATCTGACCGGGATCAAGGGATGAGGGGGAGTTGGACGGCGAGGGGCGGGCCAGCACGGCCCCACCTGCGCAAGGCGACGGCGACCACGGCAATGGAGGCCAAAGCAAACGTGTTTCCCCCCCACTCCGATGACGGCTACAGACAGGTACTGCCCGGCGTGCGGCTCAAAGCCCTTGCACACGGGGAGCGAATGCTCATGACCGAGTTCCGTCTGGTTGCGGGCCACTGTCTGCCCCGCCACTCTCACCCGCAGGAGCAGACGGGGTACCTCGTCAGCGGCCATCTGCGGCTATCCATCGGGGAGGAGACCTTCGACGCCCTCCCGGGCGGTAGCTGGTACGTGCCGGCGGATGTGGAGCACGGGGCGGAGGTGCTGCAAGACACCATCGCGATCGAGGTCTTCTCTCCCGTGCGGGAGGACTACCTCCCCCCTCATGACGAGTAGCGGGCACCGCCGTGATGGGAGGTGACACCCCCCGGGGCCTGTGACCGGGCCGGGTGCTCGTCCGAGACGCGACGAGATCAGGGCCGACCCAGCCACTTGAGCGTTTGGATGACCGACTCTGGGTATACTGGACATATTGGGGCGGACAGAGGACCGCGACGCGAACCCGGCACACGAGGTGTCTGTTTGCAGGCGAAGTGTTGATCTTTGCCGCCGGGGCATCCGCGTCACGTCCTCGCGCGAAGAGGGCGGCCTGTGGCCCGCCGGGGCTCCTGAGGCAGGATTGGTCGCGGGCCGTCAGGCGGTGGGCGGGGAAGGATGCGGCGGGAATGCGCGCCATCGCGTACACCAGGTCCACGAAGGCAACGCCGCCGCCCTGGCCCTTGGCGTCTCCCGGGGCCTGCGCACTGGATGACGGTCCGGGTCGCTGTTTTCGACGTCCCCCCGGACTGGGCGTCATCGTTGCGTCGGTGCCTTCCTTGGCGCAAGACTGGCCGCCTGCGCCCCCTGCTCGCCGGCAGGTATCAGGTGCCCTCCGCAACCGCCGGTGAACGCCCCCTGAGATTGCGGGTGCCACCGGCGCGGCCTGACGCGGCGCGCACGGCCCCACGACGGCAGCAGGGGGCACAGGTTTCACCGCCGTATGCGCAGAGGCGGTCAGACCGACCTGCGCCGCCCGTAAGGGTCACACGTGTGCCAGACGGGCGCCGCGACACACGCGGCGGAAGGGAGAGATCGAGATGTCTCTGCGGACGAGAGACCTGACACGACCGGTCTTCTTGCTGATGGCAGGACTGCTTGCGGGCCTCCTGGGCCTGGCCGGCTGCGGGAGCGGCGGGGGAGGCGACAGTGCCCTGACGCCCGACCCGGTCGATCCAACCGTCGAGGCCCCCTACTCCGCCCGCTTCCATGTGGACGTAGCGACAGGTGAGGTAACCTCCACAGCCTCCTCCGCTGCCGTGGGGACCAGCGCGGTGCTGACGGGAACTGCGGTGAGCTTCTCGGCAACCCGACTGGTGGATGAGGGCGGTGGCGTGGGGGTCAAGGCGACGGCCGTGAGGGTCACCAACCGCACCGGCCGCTCGCTGAAGAGCGCTCGCGTGGTGTTCGGCGAGTTCGCCAACGTCTCGGCCTGGTCGGACATCAGGAGCCAGGTGTACGTGAACACCCTGGCGTCAACTGCACCGGACCCACCGTCAGGGACGACTGTGGGCAATGACAGAGCCGTCTATGCCACGGCCGGCCACCGGGTACTCAAGGTCGTCGGGAGCTCCACATCGGTGTTCGCCGGTGGTGGTGCCTCCGGCTACCTGGAGGGCGTCGGCGAGACGGCACGTTTCAACTCACCTATCGGGATCGCGGTCAACCCGACCGATGGCTCACTGATCGTTGCGGAGAGTTCGGGGCGTCGCATCCGACGCATCGACACCGGTGGCAGCACATCGCTCATCGCCGGAACCGGGGCCTCGGGTGGCACAAATGGCCTGGGCACGGTGGCGACCTTCAATGCCCCGAGCGGCGTCGCGGTCACCTCCGGCGGCATCATCTACGTCTCCGAGGCCGGTGGGCACCGGATCCGGAAGATCACCAAGACCGGCTCGGATCCCACTGCGCCGGGGAGCTACACCGTCGCCACACTGGCGGGGTCGGGTACCGCTTCTTACGTAGACGGCACCGGCACGGGCGCGGGGTTCAGCACGCCCAGAGGAGTGGCCGTGGATGCAGACGGCAACGTGTACGTGGCCGATTCCAGCAACCGACGGATTCGCATGATTCGCCCCAACGGGCAGACCGCGACCATAGCCGGCTCCGGGTCCTTCGGGGCGGTAGACGGTGCCGGGAATGCGGCCAGTTTCTCTTCACCCTACGGCATTGCCGTTCTCCCCAACGCCGGTCAGGGGATCGCCCTGGTGGTGTCTGACAATACGTGGCTGCTGCGCCAGGTGCGGATCAAGGACTGGGGCACAGGGAGCCCGACGTCCGCGACCGGCTGGGTCGTGCAGACCATCGCCGGTGCCTACACCTCTCCGGGCAGCAGCGATGGCGATGGCTCGGTGGCCCGGTTCAACGGGCCGCGCCTGCTGGGATCCGACACCAGCGGGAACGTGTACGTGGCGGACAATGGGAACTCGGCCATCCGCAGGGCGGCCCCCAACAGCGGGTCGTTCCCGATTGGCGACATCACCACGGCGCCGCCGCCCGAGCCGGTGCGAATGGCCAATGTGGACGGGTACTTCCCCTGGGCCGGAGGAGGCAACCGGCCGTTCCTCGAGTACGGCAACATCGCCGCAGGGGCCACAAGCGCCCCGTGCAACTGGACCTTCGCCGTTCCCGACGGTGTGACGGCCTTCGAGTTCACCGTGACCGTTGAGGGCGTCGCTGAGCCGTACGCGCCGCCGGAAGGGCGAACGGGTTCCGGCTCCACGCGGGTGGTGATGAGCACTCTCGCGGGCTCCAGCACAGGGGTCGACGGTTACGTGGATGGCGTGGGCACGAACGCCCGTTTCAGATGCGTCATCGGTATGACAACAGACGCAGATGGAAACGCCTACGTCTGCGACGCTGAGAACAACGCGATCCGTCGGGTTGGCCGAGACGGGCGTACGACATCGGTCGCCGGCAGCAGCTCCAGCGGCGGCTATGTGGATGGCCTGGGGAACGTCGCGCGCTTCCTGTACCCCACCGGGATTGCCTACATCGGCGGGGAGAACCTGTCCGAGCCCACCGCCTGGCCCACCGGGACGGAGGGCTTCCACCTGATCGTCGCCGACCTGGACAACGACCGGGTTCGCATCATCCGCTGTCCGTACACGTCATACAACGGCAACACACCATGGGAGCTGTGGAATCCGGCCTTCTATCAGGTGGGTACCATCGCCGGTGACGGCACCTCGAGCTATGCCAGCGGCACGGGTGACGTGGCCCGGTTCGCCGCTCCAGGCTCCGTGGCGGTGGGCCCCGGAGGGATCGTCTACATCTGTGAGCGTGGCGGCGGGAACCGGGTCCGCGCCCTGCGCTGGCTGGGCGGAGACCCGCTGAGCGCCACCAATTGGCAGGTCGATCTGCTCGCCGGTCCCGTCGATGGCAGCAGCGGCTACGTGAACGCCACCGGCGGCAGCGCCCGGTTCAACGATCCCCGCGGCATCACCGTCGGGCCCGACGGGAACGTGTACGTCGCGGACACCTACAACCATTGCATCCGCAGGATAACGCCCGACGGTGTGGTGACCACGCTTGCGGGGATCAACTCCAGTGGCTATGTAGACGCCACCGGCTCTGAGGCCCGCCTCTACTGCCCCTGGGACATCGCGACGGGTCCGGACGGGCATCTCTACGTGGCCGACCGGTACAACTACCGCATCCGTCGAGTCACGCTCAGCGGCGCTGTGACGACCGTCGCCGGAACCGGCTCGTCCACGCGCGCCGACGGCCGCGGCGACACGGCGGGATTCCACGACGACCTGGGCATCGCCGTCAACTCGGGCGGCGACCTGTACATCGCCGAGGCCGAGTGCATCCGCCTGGCCCAGAGGATCGTGGACGTGGGCGGCAACCTGGCGGCCGCCCCGTAGCGCTCGAAGCCGGAATGCCGAGCGGACAACACGTCATACACACGGCAGCCGCCCCCCACACAGAGGGCGGCTGCCTGCCTGTCGGTCCGCGCCTGCGGGCATTGCGCCTTGGGCTCACGGCCGTACTCTGCTATGATATGGCGTCGGCCGACGCGGCGGAGAGAGCAATCGCCGACAAACGCGGAGAGCCCTCATGGAACTTGGCCGCCCACTCACGCTGCGCCTCGCCGCCTCCGGAGACGACAGGACTGAGCAACTGCCCCTTCCCGCCGGCTGGGATGCCCGGGTCTACCCCATGCAGGACCGCCCTGCGTTGTCCGATGAACAGGTCGCCAGAGCCTTCTCAGAGCCGGTGGCCGCCGAGCCCATCAGCCGGGCCGCGAAGGGCGCCACCTCGGCGGCGATCCTTGTCGACGACTTCCGCCGCCCGACGCCCGCCGAGCGGCTCTGCCATCTGGTCATCGACGAGCTGACCGCGGCCGGCGTGCCCGCCGCGGGGATCACGATCGTCCTGGGCAACGGGGCCCACCGGCCAATGAACAAGCAGGAGGTTGCCCGACGCCTGGGCGGCGCGATGGACCGGGTGGGCAGGGTGATCTCCCATGATGCCTACAGCCCGGAAGTGACCTATGTCGGCATGACCTCCTCGGGGAACCCGGTACTGGTCAATGCCGCCGCCGCGGCGGCCGACTTCTCCGTCACCATCGGCATGGTCTATCCCCACCGCCTGACCTCATGGGCCGGTGGGGCAAAGATGGTGCTCCCCGGCATCAGCCACGTCTCCACCATCCATTATCACCACAGCCGAATCGGTGGCGGCGAATGGGCCGGAGCTCCGGGGAAGTCCCGCTCGCGGAGGGATATCGAGGAGGCCGGGAGGCTCTTCGGCCTGAACGTCTCGCTGTGTGCGGTCATCAACTCCGGGGGGCAGATGTGCGGCCTGGCCGTGGGGGAGCCCACAAAGGCACACGCGAAGGCCGTGGCCTTGGCCCGACGCGTGGGCGCTACGCCCATCGACCCGGGACCATTCGACCTGGCAATCGTCAATGCCTATCCCCTGGACGGCGATGCAACCCAGTACACCAAGGCGCAGGCACCGGCCCTGGAGCTCAACTGCCCGATGCTCATCATCAACGACTTCGCCGACCCCAGCACCTACCACGGGCTCTATGACGGCCCGCTGGGTGAGTACCGGAAGCGTCCCCTGCCTCCCCTGCAGGAGCACACGGAGAGCCTGCTGATGAGCGCCAGGGTGTTCATGTACTGCCCTCAGTACGGGAGCGGGTTTCTCCCACCGGACCGCACCTGGTACTGCGACAGCGACTGGGGGCGTCTGGTGGAGGCCATGGCCCGGAGGTTCGACAGGGCGCGGGTGGCGGTGTTCCCCACGGCACCGCTGCAGCTTCCCGCGGCCGCGGAAGGCGGGAAGTGATGGGGCAAAGCTGCTCCATGCGGAGGGAGTCGCGTCGCAAAGAGCGCCCGCGGAGGCCGCCTACCGCCCCCGGTCCAGCGCCGCCTGCACCACCGGCAGCAGAGCCTCGGCGATGAGCCGGTGGCCCTCGACGTACGGGTGGCAGCCGTCCTGTATCAGGTCCAGCCCGCCGGGACGATCCTCGAACAGGGAGAAGACGTCCACCACGGGGACCGCCACTTCCTGGCCCAGCTCTTCCACCGCCTGGGCGTACTCCCTGACAAGGTAGTTCATGTCGTCGTTTTCGGCATATCCGCTCATGTCGGAGTACAGATAGGCTCGGGTCATCGGGTTGGGGGTGCAAAGCACCACGGCGGCCCCGGCCGCCTGCGCCCGAGACACCATGGTGCGCAGATTCGCCGCGTAGTCCGTCAATGACACTCTGGGCTCTTCACGCGCCACCGGACCGCCGTCCACGACGCAGGCATCGTTGAGGCCGAACATGATGACCACGGCCTGCGGCTCCTCGGCGAGCACGTCTCGGTCCATGCGGGCCAATCCCCCGGCCGTCGTATCCGAGCCCAGTCCCGCGTTGACGACCTCGACCTCCACACCCCGCTCCTGCAGCCCGGCCTGCAGAAGGGCGGCGAAGGTCTGGGCCTCGGTCACCCCGGGTCGGACCCCGCGAGTGACCGAGTCGCCGAAGGCCACCACCTTCGGCGGCTGCGGGGTCAGGGCGACCTCGTCCAGCCATTCGCGGCTTAGGCGGGCATAGTGCACGCTGTTGCGCCCGCGCGCCCGCTGCCACCAGGCCAGCAGAATCGTGCCGTCGGCGGCCTGAGCGATGGTGGGGTAGCAGGCGGTGTCGAAGGACAGGCCGCCCTCGGGCGTCGTGGCCGGCGTGGCTACGGTGCGTGCCCGCGACCACGTCTCACACTCGTCTCGGCTCAGCGCCACCACCAGAGGGTAGCGATTGGCGCTGCTGTTGTCCCATGCGCGGAGGATGTCGCCGTCGGCGAGGCGGCAAAGTGCCGCCGGTGAGTTGAAGCCGCGGAGCCGGCTGGGCTGCACGGGGTCCCAGGTCAGCCCCCCGTCGTGGCTGACGGTCTCGTAGGGGCGGGCCTGATTGGTGCGCAGGATGGCGAACAGGTCGCCATTGGCCAGCCTCACGAGAGCCGGCTCGTCCAGGCCCATGGTGGGGATATCCGGCCCCGCGTCGGCTCCCGGCGTCCAGGTGCGGCCGCGATCGTGGGAGATCAGCACCCCCGAGCGGATGGTCATGGCGCCCTCGTCGGCCACGGGCCTGTCGGCCTCCGCGTGCAGGTCCCAGGAGTAGCCCATCACCACCGTGTCGCCATCCAACCACACCGGGCTATGCACGCAGCCGCAGACGTATCTGCGCGCCACCGGCAGAGGGTCCTGCTGGGTCCACGTCTGCCCGCGGTCCTCGCTGACGGCAACGCGAAACACGCTGCGCGCGATCTTGCCCTCCTGCCCTTCTCGAGGCATGGCGTGGGTGGCGAACACCGTGATGCGGTCACCATCCACCAGAAGGTTCGCATCGGTGATGTAGTTGGGGCCGGGCAGGCCCATGACCTGTACGGGCTCGGACCACGTCTTCCCGGCGTCCTCGGTGGCCTGGATCCAGATGGAGCTGATGTTGGCCGAGTAGACGCAGTAGATGGTGTTACCGTCGCTGGTGCCCAGCGTGGGTATCTCCACATCGCCCTGGAGACCGGCGCCAAGCTGTCCGGTCTCGAAGAGGGGCTGGGCACCGACACCGGCCAGGGGCAGAGCGGCGATTATCGCGGCGGGTATCAGCATGCGAAGTGCTCCTTGGGGAACGGCGGTCGCGCGTCACAAGTCGCGGGTCGCAGATCAGTGGCAACGGTCCCGCAAGGCGGGAGCTACGGCGGACGAGCAGCGCGCTGGGAGGCACGCCCCTGCCTCTCCCCTATCCCCTTCCCAGGCGGTGCAGCAGGTATTCCATGTACTCGCCGAACCGGTCCCACGTGATGTCCGGCGGAGCGCCGTGGTCGAGCTCCGGGATGTAGCCCCCGTCCTCCACCAGCGGCATCACGCGGTCTACCTCCTCGCGCATCGCCTGCCCGCCTTGCGCGACGGCCGACTTGGCGATGCCCCCGCCCAGCGCCAGAGCGTGCCCGTACTCCCGGCGCACGGCGAGCACATCCATCCCGGCCGCCACCTCGAAGGGCCACAGGAAGTTGATCCCCGCCTCCAACCACAGCGGGATCAGCTCCGTGATGTCGCCATCGCTATCGAGGCCGATGTAGCGAATGCCGCGGGAGTGCAGAAACTCCACAACCCTCCGGTAGTTGGGCAGCGCGAAGCGGCGAAACACGCGGGGGTCGATGAGAGACCCATGGTTGTAAGCCATGTCCTCCCAGAACCAGAACACGTCGATCTGCGTGTGCTCGAGCACTTCGTCGGTCACGGCGATCATCAGGTCGGCGAGGTGGGACATGATGGTCTCGACCAGGGCCGGCTGGTCGTAGAAGGCCAGGCTGAGGCCCTCCAGGCCCATGAGATTGCGCGGGGAGCCGAAGAAGCCGCCCCAGCGTCCCGGCCAACAACGGCGGGGCAGGCCGCTGCTCTCCGCCGAGGCGACGCGCGCCCGCCAGCCGGGCGTCAGCCGCAGCTCGAGGCTCGGCGCGAGGCGCTCGGCCGCGATGCGCTCGAAGTCCGCGAGGTTCTCCACGGGGAACCTCACGAACTGCGGCATGCTGGTGTCGCTGTGCTGCCGGAACTCGCGCTTGAGGATACCCTCATGGTCCACGTACAGGCGGGTCTCGGCGTCTTCTTCCACCACCTCGTAGGCGAAGGCCGGCGCGGGGCCGTAGTCTGCGGTGACCTCGAAGTACGCGTCGGTGCCGAACACCCGGGCAAGCCCGGTGCCGTCCCAGCCCTGCCTCTGCCACTGCTCGCACGTCTCCGTCCAGGCCCAACCGGGCACGACGAAAGGCGGATCGGTGGGTCGGAACTGCATGGTGTCGATGAACCGTTCGCGGGCATCTGACATGGTCGCCTCCTGGACCCCGTGAGGGTACCGGCAAGCGGTGCCGGCGCGACTTCAGCGCGACCGGCTCTTCGCCCAGCCCTCCGGGTAGATGCCGTACCGATCCATCAGACCTCTCAGGTTCTCCCCCAGGATCTTGCGCTTGTCGGCCTCCGGGATGTTGGCGTACAGCACCTGCCCCAAGCCCCAGGCCACCGGCAGATCCGTGAGGTCGGAGCCGAAGAGGATGCGGTCCGCGCCGTAGGCGTCCACGATGTGCTCGGTGGCCTGCCAGTCCAGCAGCGGACAGGTGCAGATGAACAGGTTGTCCACCTCGCGGCAGACGTCGGCATAGGCCAACGTGGCGTGCCCCTGGATGTAACAGGCTTCCGGGTACTGGGTGCAGAGCCGCCGGATCTGGCCCGCCGAGCCCCAGTGGTGGTTGAGGATGAACTGCGCGTGCTCGGAGGCGAACCGGCAGGCCACGTCGATCAGTGGCCCCTCCTCGGGGTAGCTGATGTAGGCGCTGATGAGCTTGATGCCCTTCATCCCCATCTCCAGGCCCCGCTCCAGCTCCGCCAACATGGCCTTCTCGCCGTGGTGCGGGTTGACGTACGTGAAGGGGATAAACCGGTCCGGGTACCGGGAGACGACCTCCATCGTCTCGTCGTTGCCGTAGACACCGTCTCCCACGATCTGGAGAGTGAACACGCAGCACACGTCGATCCCCAGCCGGTCCATCTCCCCCACGATGCCCTCGGGCGTGTCGTCGATCACGTGGTAGGGGCTGCACCAGCCGATGTGGCCGTGGCAGTCGTAGAACCGCTCATCGCGGAAGCTCTCGCGGAGGCGCACCTTGCGGTGCAGGGTGTCGATCGGCTCGGGGAACTGGATGCTGGCGGGCTCCACAGGCTTCACGTTGGGGTTCCACGATACCAGTTCCCGCATCGTCCCGCCGGCGACCCTTGCCAGTTCGTCGTGCGGCACATCGGAGTAGTTGAGCTGCATCAGCGGCGAGCCGGGAGTGCGGGTGGGAAGCTGGCTTGCCCACACCACGCGGCCGGGCCCGAAATGCCGGGAGATGAACTCCACGCGATCGCGGAGCCACAGGGCCGACAGATCGACCTTGAGGTTCGGGCACGTCTCCATGGCGGCATACAACGGGCGCTGGGTGCGGTAGATGCGCCTCTCGGTGACGATGACCGGCAGGTCGGGGAAGGCCTGACAGACGTTGACCACTCCCTGCCAGTCGGTGATGTCGTTGCGCCCCGGCTCCATGAGCGCGTTGGGGCAGAGGAACACGGGCACCCGTGCTCCCTCGAGGGCCGCCATCAGGCCGCCCGCGGCCCACTCGGTGAGGGGCAGGCTGAACTGCCCGTAGAAGAGGTACAGGGCGGCAACGCCCTGCTGTCGCATCTGGTCGATGAACTCCTCAGGCGGCGGCAGCTCGTAGCTGCTGGGCAGCAGGGCCGCCCAGGCCGGGTGCAGGCGCGGGAAGTCTCGGCAGCGCTGCACGATGCGAGCATTGCCGGCCATCGGATTGGTGGAGGCCGAGAGCGTGTCCACCACGAGGGCCTCGTGGATGCCGAAGTGGTCCATCGCGGCGAGAAGCTGCTCGGGCGTCTCCGGCTGGCCCTCGGCCATGTGTACGTGGCGTCCCAGATAGCAGCAGGCGTCGAAGTAGCGGATCGGGTCGTCGTTCATGGTGGCTCCTTGGTTGTCAGGAAGAGCTCGGCGGCGGGCGCGGAGGCCCCGCGAAGCCCGGCCGGGCTCAGCGCGCGCGGGCTGAGCCGGTGGAACGAAGCAGAGCAGCGGCCGGGTCATGGCCGGGAGCAGACCCGGACCGACCTACGGTAGGCGGCGAGCACGGCCGGGCCGAGAGCCGGTACTCCTGGCCATGGCCGACGGTGGCGACTCATCGCGGACCGGCGAGGTCCACCAGCGCCTGCAGCACCTCGATCCTCACCTGGTCCTGCACCGACCGGTCCTTCGCCTCATCCCAGCGGTAATTGGCGCCCTTCTCCATGGCCAGCACGCGGTCCGGGCCCGTGGCTAGCAGCTCCCGTGCTGTGGCGAGCCGGTCCTCGGGCACGCCCTCGCCGGCCAGCTCCTCCACCCGCGTCTTGAGCATCGTCAGGTACTCGAAGTCCTGCACACCCTCGCGGATGGCCTCCATGTACTTGGCCGCCGTGATGCCGGTCTCGTCGATGTACGTTGGGCAGTAGGGACCATTGCCGGCGGCCGGGTACTCGTTCCAGCACGACACCCGCCCATTGTCCCCGAAGGCCCAGAAGCACGAGCCCTTGGCCCCGATCTTGAAGCAGTGCCACTCCTGGGCCAGATAGTACGAGTACGGGTCGAAGCACCGGGCGGGGCCGTCGGCACTGTAGAACCACAGCTCCTTGCCCTGCCTTTGCATGCCCAGGAACAACTCGCGGTACCAGTCCGGCATGGACAGGAAGGGGTGTCGGTACGGGCACAGCACGTCCACGCTGGAGAACATCTCCAGGCAGTCCTTGTCCTCCTGCGGCTGGGGGTCTTCCCAGGTCACCAGGCCCGGGGCGGCGGCCTCAATGGCCTTGGCCCAGGCGGTGATGATGTCATACTGCGCCTTCTCGTGGGGCTCGTCGAGGATCAGGATGCCGAGCTGCTCGGGCCTCAGGCCCAGGCTCTCCATGTGATCAGACCAGAACCTCGCCCAGGCTCCGACCTTGGCGTCGAAGGCGGCGGTGCCTATCTTCGCACCGTCGAAGCCGTCTCCGACGGCCTTGAACACCATGTACATCTTCGCCTCCGGCCACTGAGCCACCCAGGCGTCGAAGTTGGCCGTGTCCGGCGCCTGGGTCATCACCCCTGTGTCGTCGTAGCTGCCGTTGTCCATCGCGGTGCTCGTCGCCCACGGGGCGTTGACATAGTGGGCCTGCAGGTGCGCGATCACCGCCTGCTTGTTCTGAGTTGTGATCCCGTACATGGTCTCGGCATTGGTGTACGACCAGCCGCCCACCAGCAGCGTGGTCTGCTCCGGGAACTGCAGGGGGTAGACGTACAGCCGCAAAGGCACCGAGCCGGCCGCCTCATCGCCGGCGCGGAGCTCCACGGACCCTTCGTGCAGCCCCGCCGGGAGCTCGTCGGGACTGAAGCTCAACCAGACCTGGCGGGTCATGCCCTCCGGAACGGTGACCACATGGCCACCATCGGTCTTCTCGGCCTCGGGCAGGGCGGCGGAGACCTCGGTGAACCGCCTGGTTCCGACGGTCAGGACCTCGTGAACCGACATATAGGGCGGGTCGGCGCCGCCCGGCAGGCCGGTGAAGCTCAGAGTCAGACGCGCATCGGCATCGGCGGCATTGGTGATGTTGAACACATCGGCGCGGTGCTCGCCGCTCATCATGTGGACCTCGACCGCCGCCGGAGGCCCGTCTGGGCCGGGCTCCTCCGAGGGTGCCAGCGGGTCCCAGCGGTGCTTGTCCCACAGGCGCAGGCTCGGCTTGCCCTGCTCTCGCCAGACCGCGGCCTGCAGACGGAAGATCTCGCGCTCCAGGTCGGTCATGGGCAATATGGCCTTGAAGCCCTCCATCGGCACGTGCGGCATGGCGGCGACGCGGTCGGCGAGCGCGTCCGCGCGTAGTGTCATCCGGGCGCGGGCGGGCGCCGGCAGGCTCGCAACGTCCTCCCGCACCGCCGCCAGGTCGCGGAGAAGCTGCTGCTGGATGAGCCCATCGGTGATGCGGTCGGTCATGTGCTCCTGTACGTCTGCAATGCCGTCGCCCTGCCGGGCGTCGGCGGTCCAGGCGTCGTCACCACGGTAGACCTCGATCTCGTCGCAGAAGGTGTAGCTGCCGTCGGGCTCGACGTAGAGCTTGACGTACCGGCCGTGCGTGCGGAGCCGGTCGGTCGCCAGCGTGGCGGCGTGGTACTCACCGTAGGCGGGGAGGGGAGCATCGGCGGCCGAGAGGGCCACGAGGTCACCGGCCTCGTACCATACCTGGCCGTCATCGCTGACGAACAGGAGGATGTGGGCCGGCCAGCGCACGTCGGCCACTCCCGCCGCGGTGCCGAAGGCAACGCCCCGGATCGGGTAGACCTCGCCCAGGTCGATGGTCACATAGGCCCCGGCCTTCCCGCTCCAGCCGACCGTGGTCTTCTGGGTCCAGAAATGCCCCTGGGTCCGGACGCCGTCGGTGAGCTGCACGCCGTCGTCCGGGTCTGTGGAGTAGCTGTAGTTGGGCGGCGTCATGGTGTAGGGCTTGCCGAGGGCGAGGTTCTCGCCTGCCTGCTGACAGAGGCTCGGGGCGGCGAGGAGCGCGGCGAGCAGGCCGAGAAGGGCGGTGCGTTCTCTTCCGTGATGCATGGGAACTCCCTCGGTGGGGCATGATGTCGTCGCCCGGCTATCGCCTGTGCCGCGGCCGAGCAAGCGGCCGCAACTCCCGCACTCGCACGGTCATGTCCGGCGCCTGCGCAGTCCCCGGCGGCGCGGACTTGTCTTTCCCCGCGTCGGGCGGCTTGTCCTTGGCGGCACGGGCCTTGTCGCCGACCATCGGGCTGACGCCGGGCGGCCGGACGAAGTACACCTCGCCCACCTGCCCGCCCTTCCAGCTCTCCCCCGCCTCGTTCGCGGTCCAGTCCAGCACAACCCGCACGCGCTCCGGCACGTTGGGCTCCGGGATCGACAGCGGCCACCGGAAGTCGGCGCCATCGGGGCGGCGGACGCCGAAGACGAGGTCTCCCGTGCTCTCGGAGCACTCAATGGTGAAGGCGATCCCCCCCGCGTCAGGGGGCCGCGGGAAGCTCGCCGAGGCCAGCGCCAGCTTGTCCTTCTCGGGCCGGAACCGCCACGTGAACCCGTCGGCGCTCGACTCCACCGTGCCCGTCATGCCCGGCGCCGTCACGGCTCGCCACTTAAGCCCCGGGGGCTCGCCGGCAGGAGCCAGAGGGTGCGGCTTGCGGATGCCGATGTCGAACCGGCCGATGTCGCGACGCTCGTCCACTCCCGGCATGGGGCCGCCCTCTCCGAGAATCGAGCCCGCATCGGCCTCGGGCTTGATGTAGACGAATGTAGCCCGCGGCTTCCAGTCGCGGTAGGCCCGGCCGTACAAGACGGCCGACTGCTTGCTGCATTCCCACCAGGCACCGTAGTCCGTGCGCCGGTCTGTGAGCAGGGAGATCATGTCCGCCACCCAGACCTTGTTGACGTGGATGATCTCGTCTCTGTCGGTGTTGGCCTGAAGCCAGCGCGCCAGTTGGTCGCAGTCCCCGCGGTACGCCTCGGTCTTGTCGCCATTGTCGAGCATCGCGCGCCCGGTGACCGCCACCATCGCCAGCACGTGGCTGCCGGTCAGAGGCAGCGGCATGGGCCGGCCGCCGTTCACAGTCAGACTGGGCCAGGGCAACAGCGTGAGCCCGATGACACCTGCCACCATCCGGCGTGAGGCGTCACGGGGCAATAGGCCACCGATCACCGAAGCCCCCAGGATCGCCCACAGGGGCATGGTGTGCATCGTGTAGCGCCCGCCGTACGAGAACAGGATGGGCAGAAAGCCGATCAGGAGGTACACCGGCATGAGGCGAGCCGCGCTGCGTCGCGGCGCTCTGGCAAGGCCCCAGAAGCCCAGGACGAGGACGAGCAGGTTGAAGGCCTGCAGCGACAGGAGCTTCTCCAGCAGGCCCCCCGGCATACCCCGGTTCTGCAGCACCGCCAGCCAGTCCAGATTCCCCATCACGTGAGCCAGCCAGGGAGTAAAGAACAGAAAGCCGACGCAGACGACCTTCAGCGCCACGCCCAGATAGACCCGGTACTTGAGCCCGAACAGCAGCAACCCCAGGGCGACACAGTGGGGAAAGCCCAGGTGGGCATAGTACATCACCGTCATGCAGGCAATGGCCCACCAGGTGCGGCGCGACAGGACGCAGACCATCAGCACGGGCATGAGGATGTTCACCAGGCACCCGGCGATGTACGCCTCCATGACGATGAAGTGGAACAGGTCGGTCATCATCAGGAGAATCGCCAGCAGGGCGTGGCGGTCGTCCAGGAGGCGCCGGGCGCAGTACCAGGTGGTCAGCAGAGCCAGGGGGTAGAAGGTGGCGGCACAGAGCTGGCCCGCGAGCATGACGCTCCCGGTGACCTTCGCCAGGCCCGCGATCAGAACATGCAGAGCCG
>Ga0334883_1000641_pt1 | contig 60998 bp, 36 predicted proteins | sample GraSluR1_MG_6_FD_207230 | JGI IMG/M metagenome (GOLD analysis project Ga0334883, IMG submission 207230) | Sludge microbial communities from methane-producing bioreactor in Wageningen University, Netherlands - Granular Sludge_09_05-R1 | ecosystem: Engineered > Bioreactor > Anaerobic >...
TCACCCCCGCCGTCACCCCCGCCGTCCATTCAGCTTGACCCGCTTTCCTTCGGCCTCGTATAATCCAAAACGACATCGGCACAACGGTCCGGTACACCAATAGCGCTCAATGCCGCAAAGCGAGGGGGCCAGCATCTCGTGGTAGACGACGACCTCGACCTTGAGATGGACATGGACTCGACCGACGTACCCAGGCGCCGTAGGCCGGCACCCAGACCTCCCGCTGCACCCCCGCCGCCGCCGGACACCACGCCGGAGACCGCCCCGGCCGCGACGTCGGACAAGACCCCGGACAAGACCGGGCAAGCGGCCAGGAAGGTGCAAGTCGTGCCCTCCGCCAGGAAGGGGTTCGTCGCCAGGGTCGGCGCCGCCATCGGCGGGATGGTGGCCAAGGTCCCCGTTCCCGAGTGGAATGCGCGGAACTTCATCATCGGTCTCCTGGCGCTGCTGGCTCTCGTGTTGATTGTGGAAAACTGGCCTTTGATGCGTCTGAGCTTCCTGGGCCTGCACGCGGACGTCCCCAAGTCCCTGGTTCTGATCATCGCGCTGGCGGCCGGCTTTGCCCTGGGCTGGCTGATGTTCGGGCGCCAGGCGAAGGCCCCCAAGCCCAAGGGGTCCGACTGAAGCGGCACTGGAGGACCTATGAGACACCGCCTGTTAGCAGTCGCGGTCAGCTTAGCCGCTGTCCCCTACCTGCTCTTGTCCTCATCGCGGCAGGCCGGGGTCATCACCCACCTGGCCCCCGACGGGTCCGGCGAGCGCCTGGTCTATGCCCGCGCCGCCACCGACCGCGCCCCCGAGGCGCTCAAGTACGTCCGCCGCGCCATCCCCACCCAGGCCCGGGAGGGCCGCAGCCTTGAGACCGAGAGTCTCCTCTTGTGGCGCGACATGCAGGGGGCCAATCTGCAGCGCATCGCGGATGTCGAGATCACCACCAGGGGCATCATCCAGGCGCCGTTGTCCATCTTCACCTACCATACCTGGAAAGAGACCCTCAGCTTCGATCGCGGAGAGGCCACGGAGGTCGAACTCCAGGGCAAGGGCCTGGCAGAGCTCAAGTACATTCTCCGCATGCCGGGGAAGGTGATCTCCCAAAGCCCGCCGGCGAAGGTGGAAGACAACAAGATCGAGTGGGATGTGAGGCCCTCGGCCAACGCGCAGACCTTCAGCGCCGAATCCCGCACGGTGCGCTGGGCCTACATCCTTCTGCTTCTGTATGTGCTGGTGTTCCTCGGTGTCAAGACCGCTCAGTATGCCCCGCGGGTGGCCAGGCAGATTCGCAGACGGCCGCGGAGGATCTGAGAACGCCGCGGGGCGATCGCCCGTGGGCCGCGGGCGGCCGGTCCATGCCCTCTGCGTCCGCAGACCTTGCGGCCGATCCTCCCGGCCATTCCCGGACCACAGCTTCGCAGGCCGCGGACCTTGCTCCGCGGCCATCTTCACGTTTGGGGGAGCGCGTACCGATGATTGATCTGCGCAGCGATACCAAGACCATGCCCACGCCCGAGATGCTACAGGCCATCGTGGCCGCCGAGGTGGGCGACGACGTCTCCGGCGAGGACCCCACCGTCAACGCGCTGGAGAGACACTGCGCCGAGCTCCTGGGTAAGGAGGCCGGCCTCTTCGTCACCTCCGGGACCCAGGGCAACCTGGTGGCCTTCATGGCCCATACCACCCCGGGCCAGATGCTCGTCTGCCACGAGAGCGCCCATGTCTTCGTCTACGAGCAGGGCGGCATGTCGCGCATCGCGGGTCTGCTGCTGCAGACCGTGCCCGGCAAGTACGGGGTCATCGAGCCCGACGTGCTGCAGGCCGCGATCCCTCCGGAGGATATCCACCGCTGCCCGCTGGGTCTGGTGGAGCTGGAGAACACCCACAACAACTGCGGCGGCACAGTGCTTACCAGGGCCCAGATCGACGCCGTGGCGGAGGTGACCCACAGGCACGGGGCCAAGCTGCACATCGACGGCGCGCGGATCTTCAATGCCGCCACGGCCCTGGGGGTCGAGGCCAGGGACCTCGTGGCCGAGGCCGACTCGGTGCAGTTCTGCTTCTCCAAGGGCCTCGGAGCGCCGATCGGGAGCATGGTGGTGGGTGAGGCGGGCTTCATCCAGGAGGCCCGGCGGGCCCGCAAGGTGCTCGGTGGCGGCATGCGGCAGGCCGGCCTGCTGGCCGCCGCGGCTTTCTACTCCCTAGAGCACGGTGTTCCACGTCTGCAGCAGGACCATGACAATGCCCGCAGGATCGCCCAGGCGCTGGCCGCCCTGCCCGGTATCGTCATCGATCTGGACAGCGTCCAGACCAACATCATCTACTTCCAGGTCTGCCGGGACGACCTCAGCGCGCCCCAGCTTTGCGACCGTCTGGCACAGCACGGGATCGCCACCTCGGCCCGGGACCAGACGACGATCCGCTTCGTCACCCACCGGGACATCTCGGCCGACGATGCCGAGACGGTGTGCAGCGCGCTGAGGGATGTGATGGGGTAGGTGCGTGGGCCGGGCACAGAAACGCGGACACGCAGGGGGCGCGGGGCGGCGAAGTGAGACCGCCACGCCGGTCGGACGCCGGAGTGAACAGGGTGTCGCCACCCCCGTTGCCGTCGTCCCCAAAGCACCTTGACGCATGTCGGACACCGTGGTAGTTTAGCCACGCTATCCCGTCTGAGCCCCGCGTCAAACGCGCGATTGAGAGGAGCTTCCTCACATGCCACACGTGATCGACTGCGACAAGTGCACCTCCTGCGGTTCCTGCGCCGAGGTCTGCCCCGTGTCCGCCATCTCCGAGGGTGAAGAGTGCTACGTGATCGACCCCGACGTCTGCACCGACTGCGATCTGTGCACCGGAGAGTGCGCGGTGGACGCGATCTCGGAGGAGTAGGACCCTCTTAGGTCGGGATGTTCCGGTGAAGTACCCAGGGACCGCCCGCAGTGGGGCGGTCCCTGCTTTTTGCAGTTGCCCTCAGAGCCAGAACGCCTCCGGGCCCTCGGCGTCTGGAGGTGCCGGCGGCGTCTCAGGAGAACCCGCCATGGGAGGACCGGGCTCCGGCGGCGTCCCCCTGCCGCAGGCGCCTCTGATCTGCCTGGGGGTGAGCCAGATGCAGCCGACCGGAGGGCCGTTCACCGCGCGCCGGGTCTGCCCGCAGTGTGGCAAGCCCGTGCAGCCGAGCGACACGCACTGCATGGAATGCGGGCAGTTCCTGCCGCCCCCGCCCAGACCCCAGCCCCGTCCGGCGACCCCGCCGCCCACTCCGGCGACGACCGCGCCCGCTCAGACTCCCTCCGCGCCCGCTCCGCCGAGTTCGCCTGCTCGGCCGGGTCCGTGGGCTGCATACGCCGCGGAAATCGTCCAGTACTACGCCAGAGCCGAGGAGAACTCGAAGGCCGCGGCGGGTTTCTCCCTGTGTGTGGGTATCGTGTTCCTGGCCGCCGGGGCCGTTCTGTGCCTGGTTCCCACAGGCCCGCAGCCCGTGCTGCTTGCGGGCGTGGCCCTGAGCACAGGCGCGGTCGGCCTGATCGTTGCCCCCCTCGCCTACGAAGCCGCCCGCCGCAACCGCTGGGCAAGGATCATGCTGGAGCTGAACGTCTCAATGGCGGACAACCTCGAGGCGATGAGGAGGGGGCTGGGGAGGGGGAAGGTGGGGTGCCACGCTGAGTTGCCGGACGACGAGGCCGCGATGCCTACGGGTCATTGGCCCGCATTCACGCCCGCGGCACAGGTCGGGCGCGACGCGCCGAGGGCTCCCCGACGGAGCCCGGCGCGGACATCCGCGGCCCGTGCCGTCGGCGGGTGCCGATGGCGGATTCCGCCCTGTGTCGATTGGGCCACGTTTTGGTATAATAGGGGGGCGCACAAGGTCGTCTCAACCACACAGGAGGTATTGCCGGTGACCGCACGCTCCCTAATCGTCTTGTTGGTGATCGCCGCGTCGGTTCTGTCGCCATGCGTTCACGCCGGAGTGATCTACGTCGCCCCCAAGGACAGCGCAGACCTGGAGGCCGCCAAGGCCCTGGATGCCGTGGCGGTGGAGAGGACCTTCCACAAAGCTCTCGACCGTGCCGCCGAGGAGTTGGCCAAGCCCGGCGCTCAGACTGTGGTGGTCAAGCTCGCCGAGGGGACCTACACGGGACAGGCGGGGGCCGGATCCTGGGAGTTCGAGAGGGTCAACAATCCCGAAGCCACCCTGAAGATTGTCGGCGGCTACTACGACGGCTTCACCAAACGGGACCCCTTCGGTCACATGACGATCCTGCAGACCTCCGAGGGCCGCGACGGTGCCTTCATCAACTTCACCACCCGGTCGGCTCTGGCCGAGCTGGTGATCTCCGGGCTCGTCTTCGATGCCGCGCCCTCCAACGTGTACGACGGCGGCGTCCTGATGAAGGGCAGCTCGCGCACATACCCCCTCCTGGCCTTCGGCATCATCAAGACCGGACACCTGCACATCTGCGACAACGTGTTCATCAACGGTGCCCACGGCGCCTTCGACCCCAACATCCACCCGGCCTCGGAAGAGGCCGTCGTCACCATCGAGAACAACTTCTTCCTCAACAACGTGAAGCTCATGCAGGTCGGGGCGGGAATCAACCAGGTCAAGGAGGTCCGCTTCCGGCACAACACGGTGGTTCTGAACTGGCCGTACAATCCGGACCCCACCTCCGGCGATGTGGGCGCCCTGAAGCTCCACAACAGCTCCAGCGCCAAGCACCTGCTGATCGAGGGCAACATCTTCGCCTACAACATCGGCGGGGCGATGCAGCACGACTGGCCGGAGAAGGGCATGCCGGAGCTGACCATCAGAAGCAACTTGTTCTTCCGCAACGCCGGGCTGTTTGGCAATGACGACCCGGACGCCGGTGCGGTGGTGGGCAAGTTCGGGACCAACCCCAAGTACCTCATTCTTGACATTGAGACGGTCGAAGACGACTTCGACTACACCGTCGAGGGCAACGTAGTCGCCGACCCCAAGATCACGGTGGAGACGGACCTGCAGGTGGAGGAAGACGGTGACGATGTGACTGTCCAGGGGTATGCTCCGAAGATGGAGTTGAGCCTGCCGTTCCCGGGAGACGAGAGGCTGACGCGATTCGGCGTACAGGCGAGCCAGGTTCTGCGGCCCTAGAACTCAGATCATGCATGAACGCATCGGGGCCACATTTCGCCATTCCCACGTCCGGAACGGTCGAAGTGCTGCCGTTCTCCCCCCTCATCCCGTCTCCGCCTGCCGTTTGGCGGAGTAAGGGAGAGGGGGGCTGGGGGGGTGAGGCGACGTGAATCGGCGCCTGCCCGGAACCTGCATAATCTGAGCTAGAAGTCCTGCCGGAAACCCCACCTTCGCCGGGAATCTCATTGCCAGAGCGTCCGCTCCCGGCAAGAGCGGCTCGAGGAATCTCCTGGCGTTCAGCGAGATTCTCCGCTATCTCGCTGCGCGAGATGAACGCTCAGAATGACATGAAACGGACCAGCCGGACTTTTCGGCCGGGCTTCTAGTCAGGAGGGTTTGCCATGAGGCGTGTGACCGTCATCGGATGTTGTCTGGCTACCGTCGTGTGTCTGGCCTGTGGCTCCGTATCGGGGGCGGCGGAGGAGTGGAAGGCGAAGGTGCAGATACAGCGTTCCCCGGCGACGCTGGACCCCGGGGAGAAGGGGACGGTACGGGTCAACATCTCCAATGCCGGCAAGAACGACTGGCCGGTGAACACCCAGGCGGTGATCCGGGCCATCAAGGACCCCCGCGGCAATGAGCGGCTTGCCGACACGCCCTTCAGCGACACGAAGGCCCTGGGCATCGTCACCGCGGGTACCGGCGCCGGATCCCCGGACATGCAGATCGCGGGTGGCAATCAGCGGGGCGAGTGGACGCTGGAGGTCTTCGTCCAGGTGGCGGGCAAGCGCATCGAGGGCTCGGACACCTGCGTGGTCAACGTGACCGCCGACTATGCGGGCAGGTTCACCGTCCGCAAGTACCCGAAGAAGGTGAAGATCGGCCCGAAGCTGGTGTTCGAGTTCGATGTGGAGAACCGCGGGAACATCGAGTGGGACGCGGGCGAGGTGTGCCTGAACTGCAAGGTGCTCAGCGCCAACGGGCAGGGCGCCATGGACGAGGGCAAGAAGCTCTTCCAGAAGCGGTTCGAGCAGAAGGCGAACGGCGATACCGTGCTACCCGGTGACCGCACCCGTTTCATGCTCACCATCGACAGTCCCAAGAAGCCGGGCGTCTGGAAACTGGAGTGGCAGCTCTACGACCTGGAGAACCGGGAGCTGTTCGGGCAGAAGGTCGTGGGGACGGTGGAGGTGACGCCGAAGTAGCACCCTCGGCCGTCGCGGCCGGACATGATGCGCGGGCGGGTGCGGGGCCCAACGGCCCTGTGGCCGCCCGTTGTGCTGCTCGGAGGGCCGCTTCCTGCGCACGCGAGGGGGTCAGGAGCAGAACGACTGTGGAGCTGTGGGCTATCCCCCATCCGCTACGCGCGCGGGGGGTCAGGGAAGCTCGATCAGTTCGACTTCCTCGTCTCTGACCGTCTTCTACGCGCGCGGGGAGTCAGGCGAGGTGGAGCGGGCGATAGCGCAGCTACCTGCCCGTCTTCTACGCGCGCGGGGAGTCAGGGCGGTTCGGCGGATGGGCGAGGCTCGCGCACGCCCGTCTTCTGCGCGCGCGGGGGGTCAGGGTCCGCGCCCACGGCGAGGCTGAAGCGATTGCCCCGTCTTCTACGCGCGCGGAGGGGCGGCCGGTGCTGGATGTAGAGCAGCTTCGTTTCTTTCCCGTCTTCTACGCGCGCGGAGGGGCGGCCCGCCACCCACGGGACGGGCGTCGCTGGGCCTTCGGGAAGAGGTGACGGCCGTCTGGCTGCAGAATAGCCCGTCAGTCTGGAGGGCGGCGCCCGCCACCGGGCACGGCACTATCGCTGGGGGCCTCCTGCGTGGGAGTGCCCTCTGGGGAGGACAGACATGCGCCCAACCGACCGCAGGGAACTGGCCAACACCCTCCACGATCGCATGGCGGGCAGCTACGAGGCCCGGGCGAGAAAGGACGAGCACGACGCGGAAGACGGCCTGGTCAAGACCTACCTCCTGGAGGCCGACCCCTCCTGCTTTGGCGCGTCCGACGACCTGCCGGGCTACCTGGGTTCGTGTGTCAAGGATAGTGCGAGGCCGGGCATCACGGATCTCCGCAGCGAGGCGACCGATGACAGTCGACTTCTCAGGCTGAGTGGCCGTTGCCACGGCCGTGTCGCCGAGTTTCACATTGACGCAAGCCACGAGCGGTACTGGCTCGCCCACACCATGGCAAGCAGCCGCGTAGCTGACGCATTCCTCAAGCAGACCGTGGATCGCTGTCGCCAGATCGACAGAGCATGGTTGGACGTCTCAATGCTGGAGTGGGTTGCGCAGCAGGGGCAGTTCAGCGGCCTTGGCCTCGACTTCGACCGCGGACCGCTGCTATCGCGCGAGAGCGCTGCCTCGGCTAGAGTAGACTCGATGAAGATGCAGGTCTGGGGACGCAGCGCACGTGACGTGATGGAGGTGCTGCGCACAACAGGTGAGTTCGGCCCTGAGACCAGCCTTGCCAAGGTCAAGGTGCGCTACGGGGACGCAGACGACGCCTCCGGGTTCACGATCGACGAGGTGAAGTACAACGGGAAGTTCACGGCGCGCGGCACCTCGTTCATGGCTCACGCCGATCTGGTGCACCGGGTGCAACGTAGGTACTCTCGCATGATCGAGCATGTCGAGCGCCATGGACGCCTGCGCGTCGAGCGTGTCGATCGCGGCTGGGAGTTCAGGGGGGCCTGTATCACCTATCAGTTCACGCCGTCCTGCGCTCCGTTCAGGGAGTGGGTAGGGCGCATGTTCTCGTGCGCCCTACCATTCCGGCTTTGGGGCGTTCCTGACTTCGACGGGGACGATTTCGCTCGCGTCGCTGCGCTGGACCTCCACGTCGGGCAGCCGCTCGACTTCGAGATAGCGCCCGACCGCATACGTCTCTTCATGCACGAGGCCTCGTGTGGCAACACCGTTCTGCGCCTGTTGGCCAACCTCCAGCGAACACTCGACGCCGGGACGAGGGCTGATATGAATGGCGAGTCCATTTCCGGGGTTCAACCTCAAGGCGCTCAACCTGATCATAGCAATGTGCCAAGGTGACAGACAGGTACCGCGCGTTCTACACGACAACGGGTACATGGTCTGCTGGGTCGAGCAGTGGTTCAGGAACTCCGATGACAGCAGGGTGAAGCCGGAGATACTGACCGCATCGCCCCATGTGCGCCACGCGATCATGTGGGAATGGAAGTCGGGCGGGAACCTTGACCAGGACCAGTTGGCGCGGTATCTCGCAGTGCGCCCGGACGACGTTGCGCAGGGCGCCTTCGTCGAGCCACAGGCCTGCGAGACGGTCGGCCCGGCAGTCGTGGTTCCGGATGGCCTGGGGTCCCGATGCTCGGGCGTGCTCGCTCAGTGGCAGATGGAGGCGCCACTGCTCGAACTCAGCGACACGCAGATACGCCTGTCGGTCAGTGGTTTCGGCATCCCCGAGTTGGATGACCCTCTGCAGCAGGGACTGCCGATCACGCGCATCCCGATCTCCTATGTACCCTTCGACAGGGAGGCCCCCGACTACGTGGTGGTTGAGCACCTCATGCGTTTCGTTTTGCAGACGATGTTGGAGCGCCGACCCCGCCTCGAACTGAGCAGCATGGGCGGAGCCCTCTTCCGTATGTGGCCCGCTCTTGCGCCCAGCATGCGGACCGAACTCGAGAAGCAGATGGAGCAACTAATGGCCGACCTGTCAGCCAACGAACTCGCGCGCTACCTCGAGCGCGACAAGGCAGTCCAGGGGCAGGTAACACACGTGCCCACTTGGGCCATCATCCACAACCCCTTTGCCGACCCGACTACGGATATCACCCATGCCGCGCGGGCCTTGCGGAAGGCCACGCGAGATGCTGTCCTCCGCCACAAGGGAGGGCGGCAGCTTCAGTTCCGAGAACTCACTGGCCCCGATGACGGTTCCGTTGTTCCTGACGGAACGCCCCGCGCATAGCTCGCACCGGCAGCGTGGCGAGGCAGGGAATCGTTGCTGTCGTGGCGCCGCCGTGACCGTCCCCGCCTCCTCAGAAGGCCTCCTCCCTCCTCCCGCCGAACTGTCCTCCCACTCGGCAGCCCGCGTCCCCTTGCCGCTCCTGGAGGCCCTCCATGACCGATCGGCCCGCTGCTCCCGTATTCCCTTTCGGCTCCCAATACCTGCGGGGCCTCACGCCGTCTCGAGCCGACTGGGCTTCCGACATGGGCGCCATGCGCGCCGCAGGCTTCAACACCATCCGCGCCTGGCTGGTCTGGGGGGTGCTGGAACCCGCGCCGGACCAGATCGACCTCGAATACATCGACGAGTTCCTCTCCCTCGCCCACCGCAATGACCTCGCCGTCGGCTTCCTCTTCCATCTCCACGGCTGTCCCGAGTGGGCGATCCGGCAGTACGAGGACTGCTGGTACGTGGACATCCACGGCCGGCCCTTCGAGCCCTCTCAGCGAGCGAATACGCCCTCCGGCGGCTGGCCGGGGCTCTGCCCCGACTGGGACGATGTCCAGGTGCTGGAGGACAGGTTCATCTCAGACGTGGTGGAGCATGTGGGCACTCATCCCGCCCTGGGATTTTGGGAGCCCATCAATGAGCCCCACATGTGGGTGGACCTGGCCGAATCCCCCCTGGGGCCCTTCTGCTACTGCGAGGCCACGCGGGAGGCTTTCCGCCGGTGGCTGCGCCGCCGCCACGGTAGCCTGGAGGCGGTGGGCGAGGCCTGGGGTCGGCGGTTCTCGGACTGGCAGGACGTGCGGCCGCCCACCTGGTGCTTCGGCCTCTCGGACTGGATCGACTGGCGCGCCTTCACCATCGACAATATCGCCGCCCTGGTGGAGCGGCGGGCCCACATCATCCGGGCCCACTCGCAGGCTCCTGTGATCGCCCACGCCTGGGGTGGCGGGTGTGTCACCTGCCCGCAACTGGGGGCCATGGCTTTCGACGACTGGCGCAATGCCGAGCCCGTGGACATGTGGGGCTACAGCGCCTTTCCTTCGCGGGCTGGGCAGACGCTGATGGTGGGTCTGGGCACCGATGCCACGCGCAATGCGGCGCAGGGAAAGGTGTTCTGGCAGTCCGAGCTGGGCGCGGGGGACTATGGGTCGGGCTTCGACCGGAGCGGGCGCATCCGGCCTGAGGTGGAGGCGATGTTCTGCTGGGAGTCCATCCGGCATGGGGCCAAGGGGCTGCTGTTTTGGCAGTACCGCAAAGAGGCCCACGGCTCGGAGATGGGCGCCTTCGGCCTGACCGACTATGCCGGTGGCCCTACGGAGCTACTGGACGCCGTGGCCCGGGTGGGACGCTGCCTGAATGACAACGCGGAGCTGTTCCTGAGGGCGCAGGTGCGGCCGGCCGAGGTGGCCCTGATCTTCTCCCTCAACACCTATCTCGCCGACTGGGCCCAGCACCGCAACTGCCAACTGAGCGTGGACTGCCTCAGCGGCTACTATCGCATGTTGTGGGAGCAGGACATCCCTGTGGATGTCCTGCACGAGCAGTACCTGCGGGACGGTGGACTGGAGCGGTACAAGATCGTCATCCTGCCCAATCCGGTGGCGCTGGCGGCCGAGGCCATCGAGCCTTTGCAGCAGTACGTCAAGGGCGGCGGGGTGCTCTTGTCAGACCCATACCTGTGTGCCCTGAGCCCCCACGGCGCCTTGGCCTCCGAGGTGCCCGGGGCGGGCTTCGCGGAGGTCTTTGGCTGCCGCGAAAGAGACATCACCTCGGCCCGCAACCGCACGGTGAACCTGACCCTGGGCGGCCGGCAGGTGCCCGTCACCGGCAGTCACCTACAGGCCTTCTGGGTCGTCTCCGAGGGCGCCCAGGTGCTGGCCACCTACGAGACCGGGGAGCCCGCGGTGGTGAGCAACCGCTTCGGTGAGGGGCGCGCCATCCTCTCCGGGCTGAACCTGGGGCTGGCGTATTCGACTCGCCAGGGGGTGGGCGATGACTTCACCCGCGAGGGCGCGGACGCGACGGCGGGCGATGTCCGTCGGCTCGTGCTGGACGCAGTGGCCCAGGCCGGCGTGGCGATCCCTCTCATTACCCCGCCCGACGTGCGCGCGAGCGTGCTGTCGGCGGCCGACGGACGCCACGTGCTGATCGCCATCAACACGGCCGATGCGCCCAGGGAGGGCGAGGTGCGCCTGGCGCACGTGGCGGTGACCGAGGCCCGCTCGCTGCTGGAGGACGGCGCACAGGTGGCGGTACAGTCAGGGGCGATCCCGCTGCGCTTCTCGCCTTACGAGAGCAAGGTGCTGGTGGTGGGTTGAGGGGGGCCGCTGTGCCCACGCCAACGGCGCCTCACCCCCCGGCCCTTCGGGCCGCCCCCCCTCCCTTACTCGCCGATACGACTGGCGAGACGGGAGGAGGGGGGAGAACGGCGTTACGGCGACCGTCGCGGGGCGTCACCGGCGCGGTACAGGCCCGCGCCCTACAGCCGTCTGCCCCTTGTGTGATGGCGGGGCGTGGGGGAGAGGATGCCGTTCGTCCTTGCCCTCTCCAGAGCGGCGTCTGCGCAAGCGGCTCGCAGTGACGCCGAGAGGGAAAGCGGGCCGGCGGCCCGCAGGGAGCGACGCCGTTGCCGTTGGCCCCGTGCCTACCCCTCCCCCAGTAGCCACTCCACGAGCTTGACCAGAAGCGCCCTCTCCGCCTCGCCGGGGAGGGCGTCCCTGGTGTCCGCGTTGAGGCCGAAGGCGATGCCGCTGGCGGCGTAGCGCCCCTTGCCGAGCTCACCGATCACCACAACCGGCCGCCCCTCCTCATCGGTGACGACGGCCTCGGCCCGTTCGCCGACCTTCAGGATCACGTGGTCATAGAAGGCGTGCTGAAGAAGGCCGTCGGTCAGGCCGGGGGGGACCAGGTCGGGCTCCGTGACGCGCACCGTGTCCGATTTCAGATGGTCTACGCCTGCTGCGATCTCGGGCACGATCGCCGGGTGGCTGCGGTAGCCCACGGCATCGTGGGTGGTCAGGACCGCACCTCCGGCCCGGATCCAGGTGCGCAGTGCCGCGGCGACAAGCTCATCGCCCGCGCCGGAGCGATCCTGGGTGATGATGAGGAGGTTGTAGCGCCGGGCCACCTCCGGGGTCACCTCGGCCACCGGCTCGACCTCGATGCCCTCCACGCTCTGCAGGGCCTCCACGATGCCCCCGGCCCCATAGCCGCTGCTGAGGACACCCACACGGGCCCTGTCGCCCGCGGGCTCCGGAGCGGGCAACTCGCCCCGACGCAGTGCGGCCGCCGCTTCGTCGAGCACCACGAGGGGACGGCTGCGACAGATGAAGGGCTGCCTGGTGCCATCGGTCAGGGTCATCTCGCCCTCGATGGCCATGCGGTAGCCGCCGGGCGCAAGGTGCGTGCTTGTGGTGAAGGCAGATACGCCCTTGGCCACGATGGTTCCGCGACCCTCCACCAAGCCGGGCAGCGTCCGGCCGTCGATGCCCTGCAAGACCCAGGTGAAGCTTGCGTCCGCGGGGACCTTCGGCCCCTGCGCGTCGCCGGGCAGGGCCACATCGGCGCTGAGCTTGACCGCGTCTTCCGGGTCGGCGAACCACTCGCCCTCCGGGTCGTCGTTGAGGGCGAAGACCACTTCTGGGCGCAGCACCGGGATGGTGTAGGTGCGCTCTCCCGTGCAGCCCTGAGCGAGCGCGGGAAGGAAGTCCTTCTGCACCGAGGCCGTGTAGGAGAAGACACAGAATCCGTCGGCACCGTGCCGTCGGGAGGTCTCGATCTGCTGAATGAGCTGATCGGGCCCGGTGAACTGCGAATGGCTGCTGAAGGCCCCGATTCCCTCGGCGAGGAGCGCGCGGCCCCTGGCTAGCGCCACGTGCTGGTCGGTGAGCTTGGCCAGGCTGTCGTTGCTGTTGGTATACGTCATCGGCATCAGCAGGTCGATGATGCCCTCCTCGGCCCACGCGGCGGCATCCTGGCCGATGGAGACGCGGGAGGACGGCCAGTTGGAGAACACCGCCGCCGAGACCACGATCTCCGGCCGAATCTCGTGGGCCTGCCGGTAGACATCGCGCACCACTCGGGTGATCTGCTCTCGGCGCCAGTCCTGGAACGCCTCGTAGTGCGGGCCCTCCTTGAGCACGTCCTTGGGCCATTCCGCCACCTGCACCTCAGCGTCGCGCTCGAAGTTCACATGGCACTTGTCACAGTAGCAGTAGCTGGGACCATCGTAGCGGATGTAGTCGAAATGGACGCCGGTTACCGGGTAGCGCCGGGCCATCTCCACCATGGCGTCCACTTCCAGCTTCCGGTTGCGCTCGTCCGAGGGGCAGAGCCACTCGCCGCCCTCGCCGGTGAGGGGCTTGGCCAGGCGGTCGTCGGCCCGGAACTGCGCTACCCGCTCGGGCGTGGCGCCGCTGAGCCGCCAGTTGATGCGCCACGGGTGGACCTCGATGTCGTACTTCTCCGCGGCCTGCAGACAGGCGGCGAGCTGATTGCCCGAGTAGCCCGCAATCGGGGGCAGGATGTCGCTTTCGTACTGCGCCCCGCCGGCGCTGCAGAAGTTCGGGAACACCGCGTTGAACCCGGCGTCGGCCAGGGCCTTCATCTGCCCGTCCCAGTCGCTGCTGCGCCCGCTCATCCATACGGCCCGCAGCTCGCCCTCGCGACTTGCCGCCAGAGGGTACGTCGCCGAGCGCAGGGCTTCATGGGCCTCCTCGGCGGCCTGCAGCGCCTGCGGGTACTCGCCCCCCTCATACAGCTCCCGGGCCCTGGCTCGCAGATCGTCGGAGCGCTTGAGCCGCTCGGTGGCCACCGACACGTCGCGTCCCGCCGCCCGTGCCGCCCCCAGGGCCTTCTGCACGTCCTCGACGGAAGCGTAGCCGTGAAGCTGCGTCATCTTCGGCAATGCCTCAGCCACGGCCGCCTGCCACGTCTCGGGGAAGAAGTGGCCGATGAGGGCCAGGAACATGCGCCCCTTGCCGCCGACATCGCCGCCCAGCATCACATGGCCGTGGTAGCAGCCATTGGCATTGAGCGTGAGCGCGGGAATGCCGGTGTCGGCGTCATCCACGTCCGTCCAGGTGGCGATGACCTGTGTGCCCTCCCCGGGCCGAATACGGTGGCTGTTCCACGAGCCATTGGCGACGACCACGGGCATCCCCGGGGGAGCGGCCTTTGTGAAGAGCATCCCCGCGTACCCGCCGGCCTTCTCCGGCCCGATGCCCCCGGCGATACTCACCCCCAGCAGCTCATCCAGGACGGGGTCCTGGGTGAAGCCGGCCCAGAGCTTTCCGCCCTCGGCGACGAACCGGCGGATGGCGGCATGCTCCTCGTCCGTGAGGCCGGAGTTGTAGGGGAAGATGGCGAACTTGCGCCCCTGAAGCGCGCCGCCGGGCAAGTCGGAATCCTTGGAGGTGGCATACTTGATGCCGACGGCGTCCAACGCGCGGGCGATGTTCTCCATGTAGCTGCGGGTGCCGGGGGCTTCTTTGGCGTTCGCCGCCGCCAGATGCTCCCCCCAGACCAGTACGACCGGTTCCTTGTCCTGAGCGAGCACCTGAACGGCCCACAGCACCAGAAGAGCGCACAAGAGCAGCCTGGGCATGTCAGCCACCTCCGCGAGAGTGAAACGAGTCACGGGGAGGAGGTTCGACCGGGGGAGGAAGAGGACCTCTGAGCGGGCGTGGCGCGAAGGTCAGATGGCGAACGGCTGACTTCGCGGGGCTCTGCCCCGCCCCCCGCCGGGGCCACGGGCTTCAGACCCCGTGAATCGGGCGGTCCGCGAGGCCTCGGTACGGGGTGGTCCGCCGCAAAGGTCCCGCCCCCTCCGCGACGAAGACTCCCTCGCCCGGCCAACCTCCGGCGATGGTGACCCGCGTGAACCTCCCGCGCCCGCGCATGCTGCTGCTCTTGCTGCTCGTCCCGGCCCACGGGCTGTTCGGCGCCGGTCACTGCGCCGAGGCACCCCTCCGCGACTTCCGGACCTTCATGGGCATCGCCCGTGGCGACGGCGAGGTTACCGTATCCCCCCGACGTGGCTTCTCGTTCCACTCCCCCGCCTATGCCGACGTGGCCTTCGCCCAGACTACCGGCCCATTGCCGCTTGCCTATGCCCTCAGCATCCACGTGACCAACGTGGACATCGAATACTCCGGCTGCCGCTTCGGCGTCTTCGAGGAGGCGGCGCGGTTCTCGGGCGACAACGACGCCATCAATGCCCTGTGCAAGTATGCCGTGGTGTTCCAGGAGGTCCGGGGCGAGCGGCTCATCTACCTGTGGTACTTCACCGACGAAGGCGACTACTACTGCTTCGACGGCGCCTCGTGGCAACACGACTCGTGGCGGCCGACGAAGGCCCGTTGGGAGCCCAAGACCGCCTACACCATCGAGATCACCAGGGGGGCGGAGGGCTTCTCGTCCCGCGTCTCGCAGGGCGAGACGGAGCTGTTCTCCGCGCCGGTAGTGGACTATGGCTCGGTGAGGGGCGCGGATACCGCTGACTATCTGGCCTTCGGGGACATGGTGCGCGACTTCGTGCGTGGCCGAATCGAGGTCTCTTCCGTGGATATCGAGCAGCAGCCCCTGCGACCGTACCTGGATCACGACATGGAGCATGTCACCATCCGCCGCGCCCCGCCGGGGCGCTATGCCATGTACGGGGGGCTCACGAGGCTGCCCGATGGCGAGGTGCTCTGCGTGTACAAGGTGGGCTCGCTGGACGACGAGGGCAGCCCCTGGACGGTGCGGGACGAGGTGATCGTGTGGAGCCAGTCGGAGGGGCGAGGGCGGCAATGGCCGCCGCTGGAGGACTACATCTACGATAACCCCAAGACCCGGCAGGAGAACTGTTGCGGCAAGGGGTATATGAATGGTGCGGGCGTCTTCATGCACCCCTTCTACGTACTCAACGCCGACTACGAGGAGCAGGCACAGGAGCAGAACTGGTCAAAGCTGCACCTTGCTGTGACGGGTGACCGAGGTGGGACATGGGACATTCGAGAGATCGAGACGCCGTTTTGTATCGCCGCTTCATTCGGGGGCTTGCTGAGGCTCAGAGACGGCGAGGTCTTGCTCGGCGTCTATGGAGCGGTGGAGCCCGGGTCTTTCCGCCACCAGGCTGGGCATCTGCGCTCTCGCGACGATGGGGCAACGTGGTCCGACTACCGGGTCATCGGCGCGCATGCTGACCCGGACGGCGGGCCGGCGCGGCTGAATGAGACGGACATCGCGCAGCTTCCAGACGGCAAGCTGCTGGCCATGTCGCGCACCCAGTATGACGGCTTTCCCCTCTACCGCAGTCAGTCCACCGACGGTGGCGAAAGCTGGACCACCGGCCCCAGCGGACTGACCGGCCTTTGCCCGGCCCTGTGGTACTCGCCCTCGGGTCCGCCCGAGGGCACTCTCGTCTTGGCCTATCACGACCGCTGGGGCCGACACGCCCTGCAGGGCGGCGTCTACCTGGCCTTCAGCCATGACGGTGGCACCACCTGGGGCGAGCCGATGTGGATCTCCGGCGGCGCCTACCCGTGCCTGATCGCACTGGACGACGGCTCGCTCCTGTGTAGCTACTACCAGAGCAACTCCCTGCTGCGCGCAACCATCTTCAGGGTTCCCTTCCCCTCCGGGCTCGTTACCGAGAACTCCTCTGCCGGGCTGCTTGTGAAGTGGGACACCTACTCCGGCGAGAAGGCCGGAGTCTACCGATACCGCGTGTACCGCGCAGAGCAGGCGCCGGTGCAGGCAGGGCCGGATGGCCTGCTGGGCGAAGTGGCCGGCAATGAGTTCGTGGACGAGACCGCCGAGCCCGGGCGGGTCTACTATTACCGGGTGGCGGCCCTGGAGGGCGACGAGGAGATCGGGCGCTCCTGGCAGACGGTGGGGCGGTGGCTGCAAGATGGACGGTAGGCCGCCGGAGCCGGGGGCCCGCGCCGACGGAAGACCTCCAGCGGCCACCATCACCATTGCCGGGAGTGCCGACAGCCATGCCTGCTGACTTCCTGTGTACCGACGAGTTCCGCTTCATCGTCATCAATGACCCGCACTACGAAAACGAGCAGTGCGGCGCGTACCTCACCGCGGCCTTCGAGCAGATGAAGCGGGGTCCGGAGTTCGACTTCATGCTCACCTGCGGCGACCTTGCCACCGCGGGTCGCGCCGAGGAGCTGGCGGGCTACAAGACGGCCACTCAGGTGCTGGGCAGGCCCTCGTACGTGGTGATGGGCAACCACGACTGGCTCACCGATAGCGACCGGGGTCCATGGATCGAGACCTTCGGCGAACAGACCATCAACTACCGCTTCGAGCACAAGGGCTGGACATTCCTGGCGCTGGACAGCACGATGGGGACGGAGTGGGAGCGAGTCCGGATGCAGCCCGAGGCGATGGCCTGGCTCGAAGCGGCCCTGGCGGACATCCCCCGGACGCGTCCCCTGGTCTGCTTCACCCACACGCCCATGGGCGAGGGCGTCGAGTTGCGCCTGGTGGATGCCGAGACGGTCCTGGCTAGGTTCTCCGGCCACAACCTCCGGCACCTCTTCTGCGGCCACTTCCATGGCAATACAGAGCGCAAGATAGGTGTGACGACCTTCACCACCTGCGCCTGTCTCTCCCACAGCCGCGGGAACCACGACGACACCACGAAGAAGGGCTATCTGCTGTGCACGGCTCAGGATGGCGAGATCGCCTGCGAGTTCGTGCCCTTCGTCCCGGGGGACTGATGCCACGGCGCCGCCCCGAATCGCGGCTGGGGAGAGAGGTGGAACGGGTCCGGGGCACCGTCGCAGTCTCCCCGCATGAGATTGCGGGGCCGTCGCCGGCAGGGTCGAGTTTCGCACGGGATGTTTGCCCTGGGTCTCTAGTGGGTAACTCAAGAAACAACGAGTTATCTCCACATGGTCTCTGCTTTGAGACCACAGGGATGGGGATGGAATGGGTCATCGACACGTAGCCGGGGAGTATCAGGGCGCCGCATCGGTCTCCGGGCGGGGCGGGGCTCCGTTCATCCCCGGTCTGCAGCTTTGCGAGTCCTTCTACTACGAGGTGGTACGTCCGATCCTGGACTCCGAACTGCCGAGTCTGCACTACGCCGCGGCGCTGATCGGCGACGGTTCCGACGTGCTTGGCCTGGATGACCGGCAGTCCACGGACCATGACTGGGGTCCGCGACTGCTGCTGTTTCTGAGCGAATCGGATCGGGCCCGCTACGCGCCGTTGGTGGACGCGGCCCTGCGCAACTGTCTGCCGGCACGGTTCCGCGGGTATCCCACGGCCTTTTGCCGTGCGGAGGACGACAGGGTAATGACCCTGGATTACGGTGGGGCAGTGTCCACCACCCACGGGGTGCAGGTCCACAGCGTCGGCGGCTTCCTGGCCGACTACCTCGGCGTGCAACACCGGGAGGCACCCGGTGTCGCCGAGTGGCTGACCCTGTCGGAGCAAAAGCTCCTGGGGTTCACCTCCGGAGCTGTGTACCGGGATGATGTGGGCCTGCAGGAGGCCCGGGACCGCTTCTCGTATTACCCCCACGATGTGTGGCTGTACCTGATGGCCGCGGGCTGGACGCGAATCGGCCAGGAGGAACACCTGGTCGGACGTGCCGGAAGCGTGGGCGATGAGCTGGGATCGGCCATCATCGGCTCCCGCCTGGTACGGGACATCATGCGCCTGAGCTTCCTGATGGAGAAGCAGTACGCACCGTACCCCAAGTGGCTGGGAACCGCCTTCCGTCGACTGAGCTGCTCTGATGACTTGCTGCCGGAGCTGCGGAATGCGGTGCTGGCGGAGACCTGGCGGCAGCGAGAGGTCTGCCTGGCCCGGGCCTATGAGTGTCTGGCGCGGATGCACAATGATCTGGCCGTGACCTCCCCTCTGCCCACGGCGGTGACCGGGTTCCACGACCGGCCCTATCTGGTGATCGGTGGCGGTCGCTTCGCCGAAGCCCTCCTACGTGCCGTCGTCGACCCGGATGTGACCCGGCTGATCTCGCGCCCGATCATCGGAGGCCTGGACCAGATCACCGATAGCACCGACCTCGCCTCCTGCCGGGAATACCAGGACGCCCTCAAGGCCCTGTACTGACGCGGTGCGGCCACGGCGACTGTGGCGGGCCGCAGGCGCGGCGGGAAAGCCCACATTCGCAGGGGAGTGTCATGCAAAGAGCGTCGGCTCCCGTAGGGAGCAGCTCGAGGAACCTCCCGGCATCCAGGGGGATTGTGCGCTCAAGCGGCGCAGGTTCGGGCCTGCGACGCCGGCGCTCCGGGATGGCATCTTCACGACGGCCCCGGCCTCCCGGCCGGACCGCTACAGGCAAACCCAGCGCACATCATCGGAGCCCAGATAGATGTCGACGGAGTGCCCGGGTGCCGGGTACACCCGGGTGCCTGTGAGCAGGTCCACAGGCTCATCTGAGACCTCGATGCTCGCGTTCACCCTCAGCCGGCACCAGCCGGCCTCGCCGGAGAGATTGGCCACCAGAAGGTGGTGACGCTCCCTCAGCGAGAAAAGCCGCGCATACACCTCCTGCACCTCCGATCCCTCCACTACCTGCTCCACCGGAGCGCTGATGCCGTAACCCTCGAGCTGCTCCACCAGCCAGCGGCGACCGGCGGCCGCGGGAGTGTCTGTCTCCACCCCCAGCTCTGCCCCGCAGGCGAGCACATGGCCGCGGCCGACATTGCGCCAATAGGCCGCCAGCTCCCCGGAGGCCGCCAGTTGTCCGGCCGCCGTGAGGTAGCGGGCAACGGGGGCGTAGCATGCCACGGGCACCTCGCCGGTGATGACCTGTGACCCCACGGCGATCTGCCCGCTTTGCACCGCCGTGATCCGCGCCCCCATCACCTCCCTCAACGCTTCGACCGGTGCCGGGTCACACAGCGCGGCGAGGCCATCGAAGACCCCGCAGGGGCCCAGAACGACCAGCAGGCCGCCGGCGACGGTGAAGTCCGCCATATGCCGGGCGATTCCGGCGTCCAGGAACGGTGACCCCGTGAGGATCAAGGCATCATGGGCGGTCAGGCCCCCGGCGGCGATCTCGCGGTCCGAGACGAAGGCCAGCGGATAGTGGGCGTCGACGGACAGCATCTGCCACAGCGACCGCAGGGCCCGCGTGGAGCCGTGACGCTCGCCGCCCGCGCGCCCGTAGAAGATGCTGTCCCGGGGCCAGTAAACGGCGATGCGGGGGCTCGCCGGTTGGGACTCGTTGAGCAAGGGGCCCAGGGCGGCGAATTCGGCACTCAGTACCCCGAACTCCTCCAGGACCGGCAGCGGTGAGTCGTCGAAGCTACCGACCACCCCGTTGCCGCCCGAATGGCCATGGGCGAAGACACCGCGGAGACCCTCGGCCACCGCGGTCCAGGTCATCAGGCGCACATCGGCCCGGGTGGCCGGAGGTGTCTGTGCTCCGCACTCCAGCGGGCTCCATTCCGCGCACCAGAGGGGGCGACCGCCCACAGCGCTCCGCTGCAGTGCGGTGCTGAAAGCCCACGCCAGGCGACGGTCGCCTTCGGTCTCGGCTGCGGCGCCGGGCCGGTGGCCGCAGTCGAAGCTGTTGCAGTGCACCGGGTCTTGCACTCTCTCAAACAGCCACGGGTCTCCGACCGTGGCGGGATCCAGGCCGCACAGGGCATCGAGGCTTTTGACGGCGGCGGGCCGCCCGGGGTCGAGTCTGCGGGCCAGCTTGGCCAGAGCCTCGCAATTGGCCACCATGGCCTCGACCCCGTAGAGCGCCAGATCTCGGGCCGCCACCGCGGGACCCGGCGCGGGGCCCGGCGCGCTCAGGGGCCTGTCCGGCACGATGCGGGGGGCCGCCGCCGCCGCCGGCATCTGCACCTCGGAGAACTCCGAGTGCTCCCGGCCCCAGGCGAGGTTCAGCGCGTCCACCGTCGGGTACCGCCGGGCCAGCCAGTCCCGGAAGCCGTACAGACCGGGCGCCTCCGGCTCGGGCCCCCAGGCCACGGGCTCATTGCGCACGATCCATGCCAGGGGCGCCTCATGGGACCTGTAGCGCAGGAGCACCTGCTCCAGGTAGCGCTGGGCCGCCGCCGGAGCCTCGGCCGGGTCCAGCCACGGCGGCGGCGACAGCCAGGGGTCGACGCAGGGGAGGTAGCGCAGGCCCAGCTCCTGCAGCATGTCCATGAGCCCATCGGGCCGGCGGAAGTCGAACGTGCCGGGGCGGGGTTCGCAGGTGGCCCAGGACAGCGTGTCGGTGTCGTGGATGCAGCCGATACCGTAGTGGCTCAGGCGCTCCAGCGAGCGCCTGAAGCCGGCGGGGAAGTCCCGGCCGCGCCCGGTGAACAGCACCCCGGTGAGGACCTCGCCGTCGCGGCCCAGCTCCGGTCGGCGCAGGCGGCGCTCCTGGGAATCGGCGAGGAAGGAGCGGGCTCCGCTGGCGCGCTCGGCCACCTCCAGCGCCAGCCGGCTCGCCTGGACCTCCCGGTGGTTCCGGGCACAGACCTCCGCCATCGCCAGCAGGTGCTCCGAGGCCCGCAACTGGACCTCGGCCGGGGTCACGAAGCTCTCGCCGCGCCTGGCCTCCGCCAGTTGCGCGGCCAGGTCGCTCAGGATGCCGCGGGCCTCCGTCAGCTCCGCCAGCGCCATGGCCTTGGGGTTGTCCACGACGATCGGCCGGCTGAGGCGGTACAGCAGGGGCGAGATGTCATCCCGCGCCAGATGTGGGACCAGCCACAGGGTACTCTCGGCGCTGTCGACAAACCGCGTGTAGGAGAGCAAGTCTCGAGGGGGGGCTTCCAGCCGGCAGTCGCGGAGCTCCACGGCCCCGGTGGTGGCCACCTCGTGCACCAGAGCCAGGCCGGCCGTGGGTCCCACCAGGTCCACAAACGGCTCCTGTCCCAGGTCCGGCATCACCGGCGGTAGCGGGGATTGCGGGTCCGCGACGCCGGGCAGGACGCCCTCGCCGGCCGCGGTGATCCAGTGGCTGAGCACTCCCGAGCGACTGCCGGGGGCGGCCAGGAGTGCTTCAACCTCACAGGTCTCCACGGGGCAGGCGCCGTCTCCGGCGATGACGCGGTGGGTGACGCTGAGGGTGTCGTGGTAGAAGGCGTAGAGCACCTCACCACGGGTGCCGGGGCGAGGTTTGGCGCCGGGGTCGGTGGCGTGGGGGTCAGGCGGCGGCCCGCCGTCCAGGTCATAGCGGGCCAGGACCGCCTCGCGCAGAGGCCCGACGCAGTGCACGATCTCGGCCGCGAGCCCCTGCTGGGAGAAGACTACTCCGGGCTCGGGCCCGGCACCGCGCAGCGTCTGGCTCAGCGAGGCCACCAGGGGGCCGGCCTCGGCTCCCACACTCAGGTCCAGCAGCCGGCCACCGTCCTCGGCGATCGTCACCCGGTACCCGCCGGCCGCGATCGTCAGCCCTCCGGCCGCTACCCAGCGCGCCCGGGACATGCGCGCGTCCCCGGCCCTGACCGTCACCGTTACCGTTTCGTGGGGGCCGACGGCGACCAGGAAGGCCAGTTCGTCTTCGGGCGAGAGGCCGCCGCTGAGGTCCAGGTCATCTATCTGCGAGGGCAGCGGCCCGCCGCTGCCGTCCAGTACCTGCAGCCCACCGGCGGGCGGCAGGCCGAGGTCCAGCTCGTAGAGGCGGAGCGTGACGATCTCGGCCCTGGGTGCATTCGTGGGATTGCGCAGCGTCAGCTCCACCGCGCCGTCTGCCCACACCCATGGCGTCGCAAGCAGAAGGAAGGCGACTGTGCGCATCCGTGGCCAGCCTCCCTGTATCGCCGGCCGGGGGCCCGAGCCCAGCTTCCCGGGTCAGGAAACGTGGCCGGGAAGCCCGCTTTCGCCGGGGAGTGTCATTCTGAGAGCGTCCGCTCCCGTAGGGAGCAGCTCGAGGAATCTCCCGGGATGTGGCGAGATCCCTCGCCCAAGCGGCGCAAGCGCGGAGTTGTGCCGCCGGCGCTCCAGGGTGACATCTTCACGGCAGGACCGGCTTTGCGGCCGGACCCGTGGGGCCGCGTTGCCCCCAGAACCGTTGGGGTCCAAAGGCGACGGTCGGGCATAGGTATGGGCCCAAACGCGCTTCAGCCCAACTACCCGTACGTCGTCCTCAGGCCACCGCGCTCCGCGTGGCGCTCGAGCGCCAACTCGATCAGCCGGTCCAGGAGCCGGCCGTAGGGAAGCCCGCTGGCCTCCCACAGCTTGGGGTACATGGAGATCTCGGTGAACCCGGGAAGCGTGTTGATCTCGCTCACATAGATCTCGTAGCTCCCGCGAGTCACGAGGAAGTCCACCCTCGCCAGACCCGCGCAGTCCACGCACCCAAACGCCGTCACGGCCATCTCGCGAACCTGCCGCGTCACGTCCGGCGGCAACGTCGCGGGGATGATCAACTCCGAGTCACCGTCCACGTACTTGGCCTCATAGGAGTAGAACTCCCGCGAGGGGATCACCTCTCCCAGTACGGAGGCCTCGGGCTCTTGGTTGCCCAACACGCTGCACTCGATCTCGTGAGCGTTTTCCACGGACCGCTCAACGAGGACTTTGACATCGTACTCCGCCGCCAGGTTCACGGCTCCCACGAGATCCGGCAGCGTCCGGACCTTGGTGATCCCCACGCTGGAGCCGAGATTGGCGGGCTTCACGAAACAGGGGAAACCAATCGTGTCTCTCACCTGCGCCACAATGGCCTCGCCATCGGCGACCCAGTCGCGGCGCTTGAAGTGCAGAGCCTTGGGCGTGCGCAGCCCGGCGGCCTCAAAGAGCGTCTTCATGACGACCTTGTCCATCCCCACCGCGCTGCCCAGCACCCCGGCCCCCACGTACGGCAGTCCGGCCAGCTCCAGTAGGCCCTGGACGGTCCCGTCCTCCCCGTAAGGGCCGTGCAGGACGGGGAAGACCACGTCGATGGCCCCGGCCTGTTCCACGCCGCCGTCGGTGATCCGCAGCAGATGGTTCGACCGGTGATCGGCCGAGATCATCGCCCGCTCCGACGGGATGTTGGCCAGGCCGTCGGTGAGGGCGCGCTCGCTCTCTCCGGGGATCAGCCAGCGGCCCTCCTTGGTGATACCCATCAGGTGGACCTGGTACTTCTCGGGGTCAAGATTGGCGACGACCGAGCGGGCGGAGGCCAGCGACACCTCGTGCTCTCCCGACCTGCCGCCGAAGATGACCGCCACGTTCAGCCGGCGGTCTCCGGGCTGTGCTGCCATGCTTCCTGCTCCCTTCGTCCCGGGCAACTGCCGCGCGCGGCGTCTCCCCTCACGCAATGGGTTCGGCGCCCGAGGACCGCGTGATGATACCACGGGCACCGGGGTTTGACAAAGAGAGCCCGCGCCGGGAGATGGGGCAGGTGCAGGCGGCCCCCCCGGCACCCTCCCGCCGTCTCCCGTGGTTTGCCTGCCCCTGCCGCTGTGCTATAATCCAGCTATGGAACCCCTTGCCCCGCAGGCCGGCCGCGAGACGCCGGCACAGGTGGTCGAAGTCGCCGTGGAGGTCCTCCCCCATGCCCAGGGCCTCCCTCTGCCCCGGTACGAGACGGCGCAGGCCGCGGGGATGGACCTGCGCGCGGCTGTGGAGGCGCCGGTGCAACTGCGGCCCGGGCAGAGGACTGCAGTGCCCACCGGGCTCAAGATCGCCCTGCCCGCCGGCTACGAGGCCCAGGTCAGGCCGCGCAGCGGTCTGGCCCTCAAGCAGGGCATCGCCCTGGTGAACGCCCCCGGCACTATCGACGCCGACTACCGGGGCGAGATCAAGGTCATCGTCATCAACCTCGGGCAGGAGCCGGTAGTCATCTCCCGGGGCGACCGCATCGCCCAGATGGTGGTGGCGCCGGTCACCCGGGTCTGCCTGCGGGCCGTGGGCAACGTGGACGAGACGCAGCGCGGCTCCGGGGGCTTCGGGCACACCGGGATGCAGTGACATTGTCCGTCCGGCGATGGCTACCGCACAGCGGCCCGCGCCGGCACTTCCACCGATCCAGAACGGGGGCACAGCATGTTCCGCATCGCGCTCATGTTGACCGTGATCAGTCTTGCCGCGGTACTCGTCGGCTGCCCGGGACCGCAGTCCGACAGGGCATCCAAGACCGCGGAGGAGGGCGGACTTCCCGCCTCGGGAGCCGGGCAGCCGCAGACCTCCGAACCCTCCTACTCCAGCGGTGTTTCCCAGGTGGACGAAGAAGCGCCGGACTTCGCACTCACCGACACCGCCGGCAATGAGATCACCCGCGACGACTTCCGGGGCAGGGTGCTGGTGCTGGACTTCTGGGCCACGTGGTGTGAGCCGTGCAAGGACAAGCTCAAGAAATACGAGCCCATCGTGGACAAGTACCGCGACCAGGGCGTGGAACTGCTGGCCGTCTCGCTGGACTCGCGGCCCGAGGTGGCCGCGGGCTGGGCCACCAAGAACAACCTCCCCTTCACCGTGGTAATGATGACCGATCAGCTTAAGGCCGACTACTTCCCCGAGGTCGGCGGGGACGTGAAGATCCCCGAGGTCCGGATCATCGACCGGGACGGTAATCTCCGCTTCAAGCTCGATGCCAAGAGCACGGTGGAGGACATGGAGCTGGCGCTGGCGGAACTCGTCGCCGAGTCCGTGGGGGGCGACGAGAGTGTGAGCAAGGAGCTGCTGGACGCCGAGACGCCCGCCAAAGCGGCCCCCGCGGACACCGCGGGTGACAAGGAAGGCGAGTTCCAGATCCCGCCGCCCTCAGCGGAGGAGACCGGGAGCAAGCTGTAGGGGCTCGCCCATCGCGACACCCCGGCGGCCGCCGGAGGCGCTTTCCGGCGGCCGCCATCTCTGTGCTCGAGGCCGCTGAATGGCAAACCCCTACAAGCTCCTGCGCCGAGTGATCCAGTGCGCCTTCCTGCTCCTGTTTCTGGGGCTGTTTTGGCAGGCACGCTGGCACGGCCCGGGCCTCAGCGCCCCACCCCCGCTCTTCCTGCGCATGGACCCGCTGTCGGCGCTCTGCGTCTGGCTGGCCCCGACCCCCACCTGGCCCGTCCTGCTCATCCCCGCCCTGCTGCTGCTCTTGCTCACCGCCCTCCTGGGCCGGTTCTTCTGCGGCTGGATCTGCCCGCTGGGCACAACCATCGACATCTTCGACCACCTGTTTCTCCGCAAAACCAGGCGCAGCCACGAGCACCTCAACCGCCCGGCCCTCAAGTTCCACATCCTTGGCCTCACGCTGCTCGCCGCACTCTTCGGCACCCAGCTCGCCTGGCTCCTGGACCCGATACCGCTTCTCACCCGCACCCTGGCCGTGGTCTTCTACCCGCTCGCCGTCGGCCTGTACAATGCGGGAGTCATCGCCTCCAGGCCGGCACTCGGAGGCCTGGGTGTGCGGCTGGACCCCACCGATACCGCACCCACCTTCGCTCTGAATCTCCTCGTCCTGCTCGTCTTCGCCGCCGTGCTCGCCACGAGCTTCCTCAGTCGCCGGTACTACTGCCGCACGCTGTGTCCGCTGGGGGCCCTGCTGGGATTCCTGGGGCGCTTTGGGCTGCTTCGGAGGCACGTGACGGGCTGCGTGAGCTGTGGCCGCTGCGTGCGTGAGTGCAAGATGGGCGCCGTGCTGCCCCCCGACGACTGCGCCGAGGACTATCATCGCACCCACACCGCCGAGTGCATCCTGTGCTACGACTGTCTGGCCTGCCCCCGGCCGGGGATCACCCACATCGGGCTGCATCCCGGCACGCAGGGCGCCGAGCCCGGCCTACGCCTGAGCAAGCGCCATTTCCTGGCCTCCCTGGGACTGGGGGCGCTGTACGGGGCGACGGCAAGCACCGGCGCGGGCCGCCGTGCCACCAGCGGCCGCCTCATCCGCCCGCCCGGCGCCATCCTCCGCACCCCGGCCGGAATCCGCCCCATGCGCGAGGAGCAGTTCCGCGACTTGTGCGTGCGCTGCGGCAATTGCATGAAGGCCTGCGTCACCGGCGGGCTCCAGCCCGCGGTGGTGGAGGCGGGCTTCGACGGGGTCTTCACTCCGATCCTCGTCCCGAAGCTGGGCTACTGCGAGCAGGGCTGCACCGCCTGTGGCGAGGTCTGCCCAACCGGCGCCCTGGCCCGCTTCACCGTGGAGGAGAAGGCCCACATCAAGCTCGGGCTGGCCGCGGTCCACAAGGACAAGTGCCTGTCGTGGCAAACGGGCCACAGGTACAGGCTCTGCCTGGTATGCAACGAGCACTGCCCCTACGGGGCCGTCGCGGTCATCGACGATGACGGCCGGCAGCGCCCGGTAGTCAACGCCGGCGTCTGTGTGGGCTGCGGCCAGTGCGAGAAGAGCTGTCCCGTCAGGCCCGAGGCGGCCATCGTCGTGTACCGCTCGGCGTCCCGGGTGTAGCGACCGAACACCTACAGTTGTCCCCATTTTCCAGAGACTCTGCTGCTCCCCTCCGGTAGTGCCCTGCCCACGCCCCTCCCCCGGGATCCACACGCAGTTCCTCGATCAGAATAAGGCAATTCTTACTTGACAGATGCCCTGCTGGGGTCCAGAATGTTAGATGCGTCTAACTATGACGGCGTGACTCTACGACACCGGGTGGGTTGCGCGCGTGTCGGGGTTAGGGTTTCCAGTGTCGGGATGCCCACGCCTGAGGGAGCAAACTATGGCAAAGGAAGGCAATGGACCACCTCTTGGGTACCTGTTGCGGATCTCGAGGCGTGGTGGTGGCCTGCTTGTGGTGACGGCACTCCTGAGCGCGGTCTCCGGCGTGCTCACTGTAGCGCCGTTTTACTATCTGTACCGGCTGATCGGGGCGCTGCTGTCGAAGACGGCCACCAACCCCGAACTCATGCATTGGGGGGTGCTGATCCTGGTTGCCGGCGGGGCGCAGATCGTGACGCTCGCCTTGGCGATGATCGCGTCGCACATAGCGGCGTTCCGCATACTGCGGGATTTGCGGTACGCTCTGGCGGCCAAGCTGCTGGAGCTTCCTCTGGGGTGGTTCACGGCACGCACGTCGGGCGACACGCGGAAGCTGTTTTCGGAGGATGTGGAGAAGATCGAGCTATTCATCGCCCACCACATTCCCGACATGACCAGGGGCATCGTGACTCCCGCGGCCACCCTGGTACTGCTGCTTGCGGCCGACTGGCGCCTGGCGTTGGTATCGCTGATACCGGCGGTAGTGGCCCCCTGTTTCCTGATCGCCATGTACCGTCGCTACGATGAGAACATGGCGCGATACTACGGTCTGCTGGCACGGATGAATGGCACGATCATCGAGTACATCCGGGGGATGAGCGTGGTGCGGGCGTTCAACCGGACCGCGGCTTCCTTCGGCGACTACCGGGAGCCGGTGGAGGCTTACTTCCGTTTCTGGCGTGACTGGACAGTCCGGGTGATGTCCTTCTACGGAGGCTTCCAGACGATTCTGGAGTCCGGGGCATTGTTCATTCTCGGGGTGGGAGGTGCGCTCTATCTGGGCGGCCACGTGAGCTTGCCGGCCTTTGTCATCAGCCTCATCCTGGGTCCGGCCTACGTGGCGTCACTTCGCCAGTTGAACTTCTTGTCCTCTCACATGAGTATGAACCTGCAGGGCGTGACGCGACTGCGGGAAGTCTTGGAGAGTGATGCGCTGTCGGAGCCGGCTTTGCCGGCACAGCCGGGCGGGCATCAGATCACATACCATTGCGTGGGTTTCGCCTACGACCAGGCCGAGGCGCTCTCAGGCCTGAGCCTGGTGGCACGACCCGGCACGGTGACGGCTTTCGTCGGGCCTTCGGGAGCGGGGAAGACCACGGCGGCCCTGCTGGCGGCGAGATTCTACGACCCGGCCTCGGGTATCCTGCGCATGGGTGGCCTGGACTACCGTGATGTGGGCACGAAGCTTCTGATGCAGAGGGTGGGCATCTGCTTCCAGGAGGCCCAGCTCTTCAAGGGCACGATTGAGGACAACATACGCATGGGGAACCGTGACGCAAGCATGGATGAGGTGGTGGCTGCAGCAAGGGCCGCCAGGGCGCACCAGTTCATCTGCGAGCTTCCCGGTGGCTACGGCGCCAGGGTCTCCGGTGACCGCACCCTGTCTGGGGGGCAGATCCAGCGGATCGCCATCGCCCGCGCGATGCTGAAGAACTCCCCGGTCGTGGTGCTTGATGAGGCCACCAGCTATGCGGATCCGGAAAACGAGCGGCTGATCCAGGAGGCGCTCAACGAGCTACTGGTGGACAAGACGGTGATCGTTGTCGCCCACCGGCTCAACACCATCCGCCATGTGGACAGCATCGTCGTCTTCGAGGCCGGGAAGGCTGTGGAGTGCGGGACATGGGAGCAGTTGTCCGCGGCCGCAGGGCCGTTCTCTCGGCTCCGGCGCAGCGCGGACGCGGCCCTGCAATGGAGCGTACAGACACAGCACAAGGAGGCAGGCCATGTTGCCGGTTAGCGTCAGCAACCTCCTGGGGATCCAGGAGCGTCCGCGTATGAGCAAGCCGGTGGTGTATGCCGTGCTCGAGGGCTGGCTGTCCGCCTGCATCCAGGGGACACTGCTCATCGCGGTCTACCGCCTGGTTTCCGGGACCTTCACCGCCGAGTTCCTGGCCTGGACGTTGGCCGGGCTGTTGATTGCCCTCATCGCGCGCTACTTCGCGGGGAGACAGGCCCTCTTGGAGTGCCAGGTCCGGGGCGCCGACTATATCCGGCACGCGCGCATGGCACTGGGCGAGCACCTGCGCCTCCTGCCTCTGGGCTTCTTCCAGCGATTCCGCGCCGGCGACCTCACCAGCCGGCTGATGAGCAACATCCAGGACGTCGAGATGGTCATCACCCACCTGTACACGGACGTGGTCACCGCCGCGGTCTCGGCCCTGGGCATCGCCCTGTGTTTGTTCTGGGTGGACTGGCGTCTGGCGCTGGCCGCCGTGGCCGTCCTGCCTCTGGGAGTACCCGTCTTCTTGCTCACCACGAAGGTATTCGCCTCCACCGGCCGCAAGCGCTATGCCGTGTCCGGGGAGATGAACGACGCCTTCGTGGAGTTCCTCTCCGGCATTCGGACCCTCAAGGCCCATGACATGGCGGTGGAGAAGCTGGATGTCTTGCGGGGCGCCATCGATGCTTCGATGCGTACGAGCATCGCGCTGGAGGCCACGCTGGCGCCGGTGATCGTTGGGTTCCAGCTCCTGCTGGACGTGGCGCTGACGCTCACGCTGCTTCTCGGCGTGTCGTATCTGGCCGGGGGAAGCCTGGGGCCGGCCGAGTTTGTTGCCGCGGCGATGCTGGCGTTCTACCTCTACCGGCCCATCAAGAACATCGCCTTGTTTCAGGCGGAGATACGCAACGCGGAGCAGGCCGCCAAGACCATCCGCGGCGTCTTGTCCGAACCGACGCAGTCCTGGGACCAGGAGGCCGGACCCACCTTCGCCTCCCCTGACCCCTCCGTGCCCACGCTGGAGTTTCGCGATGTGACCTTCTCCTACGACGGCGACTCCACCGCGGTCAGCGGGTTGTCGTTCTGCGTGCCGCGCGGGTCTGTGGTTGCCCTGGTCGGGGCGTCCGGCTCCGGGAAGACCACGACGGCAAACCTTGCCATGCGCCTGTGGGACCCTGACGAGGGCCGGATACTTTATGAGGGGCGAGACATCGCCACCATACGGCCGGAGCGATTGCTGTCACAGATGAGCGTGGTGTTCCAGGACGTATATCTGTTCCACGACACGGTGCGCGCCAACATCGCCATCGGCAAGGAAGGCGCCACGGACGATGAGATCGTGGCCGCCTCTCGGGCGGCGCGCGCCGACGAGTTCATCCGTCGCTTGCCCGACGGTTACGATACCGTCCTGGCCGAGGGCGGTGCCAGCCTCTCGGGCGGGGAAAGACAGCGCATCGCCATAGCGCGCTGCATGCTCAAGGATGCCCCCTTCGTCATCCTCGACGAGGCCACCGCCTCGCTGGACCCCGAGAACGAGCGGGACGTACAGCAGGCGTTGGCACATCTGCTGCAGGATCGCACCGTCCTGGTCATCGCCCATCGCCTCAAGACAATCCGGGCGGCCGACCGCATCATCGTCCTGGACCACGGGCGGGTGGTGCAATCCGGCACTCACGACGAGCTGCGGGCCGAAGGCGGAGCCTATGCCGCCATGTGGCACAATCAGGAGGCGAGTGAGGGCTGGAGTCTCAGCCGGGCCCATGCAGCGTCACCGGGTCTGGCCTAAGGGTGTCTGCGCATGCGCCCGTCAGGACGGCGCCGGACAGCGCTTCCGCTGCGCGTCCGGCGCCGCCTCCCTTCAGTACACATAGATCAAGTTCCCCGTCGTCCCCGTGATGGCATCCACCACCAGCCAGCCCGCGCAGCCCAGTGACTGGCCCAGGATCACCCCCAGCAGGACAGGCAGCCCGGCCTGATACGTGCGGTAGCCGCCGTAGCGCAGGGCCAGGGCCTTCAGCGCCCAGCCGATCAGGATCGGCAGCCACAGGTCCTGCACCGGCTGGGTGGCGGCGACGGCGAAGCCCAGCGGATGCAGAGGCCACCACAGGAAGCTACGGTGGGCCGCGGTCAGAAGCCACATCACCCCGGCGCCGATGCCCAGGTAGGAGAAGCGCGCCAGGCCGGGCTCGGCGGGAGTCTGCAGTTGCGAGGCCACGTACCCGAAGGCCGAGGTCGGGTTGCCCGAGAACAGCCAGGAGCTGAGACTCACCCCACCCCGCGTGTAGGCCAGGTAGAGAGTGACCAAGGTCCCGCCCACAGCGCTGACCAGCAGCGTGAGAGCGGTGGCCGTGAGCAGTCCGCGGGGCCGCCGGCCGCCGTTGGTGTTGCGGGCCTCTCTGTCGTTGGTGTTGCGGGCTTTCCAGCCCGCCGCCGTTGCCTCTGGCCGTCCTCCGCCCTGCCCCCTACCTCCCTCCCCGGGCCCCGCCTCACTCCACAGCTTCAGAGCATGGGCGAAGTACGTCATCAACGTCACCCGGATGTCCGCCGTCCAGGCGAAGGCATAGCCCAGGCTGAGCAGCCCCCCGGGGCCGAGGTACCGGCTGCCCAGGGAATAGGCGGTGAGCGATTGGGGGATCAGGGCCGCCCGGGTCACCGGCACGCCACCCTGGACGGTGGACCGCGACAGGGCGATGAAGTTGACGAAGGCCGAGAACAGGAATACCGCCGCACCCGGGGGCGGAACCCCGCTGGCAACCAACCACGCTCCCAGGGCCAGCAGGCCGCCGGCCGCCAGCGCCCAGGCGACCGCCGGATGGCAGGGCTCCTCGTCCTGCCGGGCCAACCGGCGACGCCCCCACGCCGCGGCCCACATGTCCGAAAGCAGCTCCCGGGCCGACCACAGCGCCGTGAGCACCAGCAGGATCATGGCTCCCATCGCCTGGTAAGAGACGGCCGGCGAGCCCGCGCAGTAGACCTCCTTGGCCCCCAGCCCCACTCCGGCCAGGCGCATCAGCGGCGTCTGCAGCCCGGCAACCAGCGCGAAGAACCACAGCGTGAACCCCAGGTCGGCGCTGACCACGTACGAGAACCCCGCCACCGCCGGATTGAGCCACAGGCGCAGGAGGAAGGTCTCGCGCTGCATCGGGATGAGGATGTCCCGGTTCATGCGGATCTGCGGTACGCCGGGGATGTAGAAGTGTAGGCCATTGAGGACCGTAGGAATGAGCGCGATCCCGACGCCGAGCCACAGCAGGCGATTGCGGAGGATCGCCGGCAGGCCCCCGTCGCGATTGTCGGCAAGCTCCAGGGGCAGGCGCATCAGGGGGTAGATGAGGCGCTCGCGGTCCACCCACTGGCGGCGCAGAAGCAGCATGATGCCGATGGTGGCGGAGTAGAAGGCGGCCACCATCACCGCCCAGGAGGCCAAAGGCACCGCCCAGGCGCCCCAGGGGACCCGCGCCCCCGGTGGCATGGCCTCGTAGAACCGGCGACTTACCTCGAGGTCGACCGGAACCATCCATTCCGGCACGTGGGGCAAGAGCATCTCGCCCCAGCGGTTCTCCGGTGTGGCGTAATACTGCAGGCCCGTCATGATGGGCAGAAGCTGGCCGATGAGGCCCCAGGTGGGGACGGCGGCGGCGATCAGGACCATGGCAAACACGATCAGCATGGCCTCGCGGGACAGGGAAAGCCGCCTGCTGAGCCGCGCCAGCAGCGGATTGCAGAGAGCCAGGACAAACCAGATGGCCACGGCGCCGAAGGGCAGGGAGGTATTGGCCGGGCGGCTGCCGCGGATGACAAGATTGGCGTACGGGAAGGCCAGGGAGACGCAGGCGGCGCACAGAAGCCCGATGGCCAGTACCCGGGCGTCCGGGGAGTGCTGCCGGTTTCGCATCGGCTTCGGAGGCGTGTTGACCATGGTCCACGGTCCTTCCGAAGGTATTCCTCTCTGCGTTTGGGGCAAGTTCCGGGGCTCGTCCCCGCCGTTCGCAGCCGCGCCGTTCGCAGCCTCGTAGGTCGGGCTTTTCGCTCACATTGTGCGTGAACGCACTGGGGCCACATCTCGCCATTCCCACGTCCGGAGCGGACGCTCTCAGAATGACATTCCCATGCGACTTTGGACCTTCCCGCCACGCTTCGAGCCCCCCCGCAGACGGGGGAAGACACGACGCAGCCCGGCCCCCGGCTCAGAAGTAGATCAGCGGGTCGGCCAGCTTCTTCCAGTCATCGCCGGCGAAGTGGGCGAAGGCCGGCCAGACCAGGCTCAGAGCGAAGATCTGCCCCAACACAAGCCCCACGAACACAGGAGTAAGCTGGTGGTACAGCCGCACCCCGCCGATCCGCAGGATCACGGACTTGACGGCCCAGATCGTCAGGAATGAGCCCCAGTAGGCGTAGCCGTAGGAGGTGGTCATCACGAACCCCAGCGGATGCAGCGGCGATCTGGGGAATACCTGGCGCAGCGCCACCAGCAGGAGGGTGAAGGCGAAGGCGCCGATGGTAAAGCCGTTGCGGTTCCAGTCCGGGAGCAGGGCGTTTCCATCGGCGATGCCGCTCACCTCGTCCCACTCCGCCCGTGAGATCGAGACGTGATAGCCCCCCTGAGTGGTTCCGCCCTGCAGCGTGTTCATCCCCCACTCATACGCCTGGCCCACGAAGGCGTGGAACACCACCATCAGCCCCACCAGCATGGCGACAATCACCAGCAGGGACATGTGGGAGGTCTTGACTCCGGTCTCCTCGCCCAGCCGCAGGCTCTCGATCTGGTACGTCATGCCCTCGGGATAGTCGCCGAAGTGCAGGAAGATCAGGCTGCCCAGATGCACGAGGTTGGCGTAGCTTCCTCCGGGCATCAGCGGCTGTGAGCCCACGAAGGACTTCAGTTGGCGACTGGCCTGCCAGAACGGGAAGGAGGACAGATAGCCCACACCGCTTTCGGCCCTGCCGCGGGTGAAGATGGTGGCGAAGAGCAGGATGAGGCAGAAGAAGATGCCCGCCACCCACCAACTCATCCCGGCCAGGTTGTACCACACGCACAGGGCCAGAAGGCCGCAGGCACCGGCGATGAGGGCCAGTCGCGGGGACATGGGATCGGCCCAGGGATGGGGCTCGCCCTCGCCGGCCAGTGCTTTCCCGGCCACGGCGGCCTGCCAGACTCGTGCCAGGAAGCTCCGGGCGGTCCAGGCGTAGAACAGGGCGATGGCGACGAAGGCACCGGCGCTTTGCTCCCAGTAGAAGGGGAAGCCCGCAGGCGGGCGCAGACCGGCGACACCATAGAACAGGCGGATCGGCTTGAAGCAGAACAGGAAAAAGAACCACATGGAGAAGCACAGGTCCTGCGGCGCGAAGTACGCCAGACCGGACAGGGACGGATTGTAGATGAACAGAAACAGCGGCCGCAGGGCATCCAGCGGCCGCTCGGTGAACAGCTTGCCCACATCGAAATGGGTCCCCAATGTGGGCACGCCCGGGTTCAGCGCATGGAGCATGATGCTCAGGAAGTGGACGAAGGAAATCGCGAAGCCCACCCACATGAGTGGCTCGGCCCAGACGGAGGTGCGCGGGCGCAGGCGGCCGGAGCCCGCGGCGGCGATGTACAGAGGGACCGTCACCATCGGGAACCCCAGGTGCTCGTGCTCCACCCAGTAGCGCCGCAGGACGGCGGTGATGCAGTACAAAGTCCCCCACAGGACCATGAAGAAGCCGATCCACAGGCCCAGCGGCCCCAGCCACGCTCGCCAGGGCACCGGCGCATCGCCGGCACCCTCGTAGTACATGCGGATGACTTCCGGGTCCTGCGGCAAGAACCAGGAGGGGACGCACTGCTCGGCAAGACGGGCGTAGTTGTTCTCGGGAGCGGCGAAGTAGTACGGGACGGTATAGGCCGGCAGAAAGCGGCTGACCCCGTCGTAGCAACTGCCCGCGACGAGTACGAAGCAGTAGATGATGACGATGTCGCGGCGCTGCAGCTTCAGCGTGCGGGCCAAGAGCGGGTACAGGGCGGCCAGGACGAACAGAACGGCGAAGTGCACCTGCGGCAGTGCGCCGAGGCCCTGGATCTGGCTGACGGCCTGGTAACGTGCGCCCAGAACGCCCAGCACCAGGGCCAAAAGCAGCGTGCGCAGGGCGATGGGGCGCGGACCGCTGGGGGGACTCTCATGCGCCGACGCCCGGGGGGAAATGGTGTGCATGGCGCCGTATGGTTCGCCGCCGAGGGGCCGCCGTCCTGTAGGAGGGTCGATGCAGGAAGCGGGGAACAAGAACACCGGGCCGGGTGACGCACGGCCCGGTGAGATAGGGCAGGGGCGACCACAGGCGTGGCCGAGAATCCTGCCTTCGCCGGCGATGTCATTCTGAGGGCGTCGGCTCCCGAAGGGAGCAGCCCGAAGAATCCCCTGATATTCAACGAGTCTCTTCGCTCAAGCGTCGCGAGCCCGGGCTTGCGACGCCGACGCCCCAGAATGGCATGCGCCGGCCCGGCCTCTACGACGCCGGGTACCAGTGCACCGGCTTCATGGCCTCGGTAAGGCTCAGCCACTTGGCATGCCCGTCGGCGTAGGTGCAGTTGATGCCACCATTGTGCAGCCCCGCGTCCTGATGGAAGTACATGCTCTGCATCGAGGCCTCCGTGGTCTGCGGGAAGAACCTCCAGCACAGACCGATGGCCTGGCTGTCGGAGTAGCCCAGGACGTTGCGCATCCAGAAGTAGCCGAGGCTGCCGTCGCAGACGATGATGCGCTCCGCCGGCTGCTTCACCCGCGCCTCGGGGAAGCCGTCGTAGGCCAGGCCGGTCCGCGCCGGACTGATCTGTTGGCCGGGGAAGTAGCCGAACTCGATATTGTACGCATAGCCCGTGGGCCACGTCGGGCTCGAGGGGCAGCGGATCATCTGCTCGTTCTTGATATAGGGGGCCAGGTAGTAGGCGTACCAGGTCCCCCAGGGCGCCTGGCTCGTGGAGAACGGGTAGAACCCGTCATAGTCCTGCTTGTACATCTCGATGGCCAGCCCGATCTGCTTGGTATTGCTCAGACAGGAGGTCTGCCGGGCCTTCTCCCGGGCTCGGGCGAACACCGGGAACAAGATAGCGGCCAAAATGGCGATGATCGCGATGACCACCAGCAACTCGATGAGCGTGAACGCCCTGCGCGACATAGGCTTGTCCTCTCTTTTCCCCCACCTCTTGGGTGGGCTGTGGTGGACCGACATGGCTGCTTTCGGGCCGTGGCGACACAGGCGCAAGGCCTGCCGAAGGCGAGCGCGCAAGACAGCCGGCACGGCGAAATCCACGATATGGTACCAACGTTTCTCCATTTGCGCAATGTTTACCAGTGGCGAGATAGGTATGCTTACTCACTTGTTATGCAATCGCCTGCCCTGAGTCCCCGGCCTGTCCGCAGGGCCGGCTACAAGCTCCGGGCGGCCCGGGGGCGGAACGTCCGGCCATGGCGAACCGTCTGATGCAGGGAGCACACCACATCAAGGGGGTCGAGACCATGCTCACGCTTGATCGGACAGGGGTTCTGCTTGCACTGGCGCTGTCGCTTGCCGCGGGAAGTGTGTACGCACAGACGGCCGGAACGATCGTGGCCGTCACCGTCTATCAGGGCCAGGCGTTGGTCACTCGCGAGGTCCGTCTCGAGGCCAAGGCCGGACCGCAGGAGTTCACCGTGCAGCAACTGCCGGAGATGATCATCCCCGATTCGCTGTACGCCACCGGTGGCGATGGCCTCACCATCCGTGCCGTGCGCTACCGGGCCTCGGCGGTGGCCGAGGACGTGCGGCCGGAGGTCAAGGCCATCGACGACCAGATCAAGGCGAAGATGCGACAGCAGCGCAAGACCGAATCGGAGCTCGCGGTGCTGCAGAGCCGGACGGGGTTCCTGGACAACCTGGAGAAGTTCGCGGCCGACAAGGCCACCGCCGAGATGGACAAGGGGACGTTGAACCCCGCGGCCCTCACCGAGACGGCGGAGTTCATCTTCACACAGAGAGATGAGATCGCCACCAAGACGCTGGAGCTGGAGAGCACCAAGGAGACGGTGGCCGAGGAGCTGGTGGTGCTGCAGCGGCAGCGGGCGGAGCTGGCGGGACCGGGGAGCAGGAGTCTGCGGGAGGCCGTCTTGTTCCTGGACGCCGACGCGGCCGGGCCCACAAGCCTGAGACTGAGCTACCTCGTCGCCGGCGTGGGCTGGGCGCCGGCCTACAGCGCCCGGCTCAACGAGGCCCGCGACCTCGTGGCCCTGCAGTACCACGCCCTGGTAACGCAGATGAGTGGCGAGGATTGGCCGGGGGTGAACCTGACCTTGTCCACCAGCAATCCGGACATGCGGGCGGCCGCGCCGCTCCTGTCGCCCCTGCAGATCGCCCTCGTCGCCGGGAGCGAAGCCGGAGGCCCGGAGGATGCCCAGGCCTACGCGCAGGCCAAGCAGATGCTCCAGCAGCAGATGCGGGCCCCCAGAAGCGGCTTCAGGGGAGAGAAGGGCGACAAGGGCGACATGGGTATGCCGGGCATGGGCCCAACGCCGCCGGCCACCCAGAGCGGGGCCGATGACGACATCTTCGACCTCAACCTGCTCGCCGCCAGGCTCCAGAACACGGAGCTCACCGCCCCCGATGAGGCGGTTAAGACCGCCCGCATCCTGGGGGCCGGGCGGGTCGAGGGCATGTCGGTGGACTATCCCATCGAGGGCCAAATCAGCATCGAGAGCCGCCGCGATCAGCAGATGTTCCACATCGCCACCGTCGACCTGACGCCCCAGTTGGTCCACACCGCGGTGCCGCTCTTGACCGAGTACGTGTACCGCTCGGTGGAGTGCACCAATGCCAGCGACTATCCGTTCCTGCCCGGCCCCTACAGCGCGTACCTGCAGGGGGCTTTCGCCGGGCGCGGGCACCTGCCTTTGGTGGCCCAGGGGCAGGGAGTGACCATGGGCTTCGGCACCGAGACGCGGCTGAGGGCCTCGCGCGAGCTGGAGGAGAAGACCACTACGGTCCGAGGCGGCAACAAGGTGGTGCAGTACACCTACGCCCTGCGCCTGAGCAACTTCATGGATACGCCGGTGAAGGTGCAACTGTGGGACCGCATCCCCAAGGCCCCCAACAACCAGGTGACGGTGACTCTCGTCGAGCCCGATCCCGCTCTGAGCCGGGACCCGCTCTATCTGGCCCAGCATCGCCCGCGGGGTCTCTTGCGCTGGGACCTGGAGGTTCCGGCGAAGGCCTCGGGCGCCGATGCCTTCAAGCTCACTTACCAGTTGCAAATAGAGCTGGATAAGAACTACGATATCGGAGAGCTACCGGACACGGTGGCCGAGGACATGCGTCGCGACCTGGACGTCATGCGCAGTATCAACGAGGCGGCCAGCGCGGCCCATTAGGTCTCAGGACCTTGCCGCCGTCTCGCCGGGGATGACGTGGCCGGCGGCGACGCGCCGCGGCATCGGCGCAATCTCCGCGACAGGCGCGGGGTAGCGGGCGCGCGTTTTGTCGAGGAAGATCACGACCCGCCGCCGGCCCATGTCGGCGGCGGTTTTTCCCTGTCCGGGGGAAAGCCGTCTTGGGAGGGATTCCGGTTATGTCTGAGATCATCGAGCTGTTCAAGAGCCCGCCGCCGGCCTATCGCGTGCAGCCGTGTTGGTTCCTCAACAGGGGCTTTGATGAGGCGGAGCTGCGGCGCCAGATCGCCGAGATGGATGACAAGGGGGTGGGCGGGGCGGTGCTGCACTGCCGTCACGGCCTCACCATCGAGTACATGTCCGAGGACTGGCTGAACATGATCGGGGTCTGCATCGACGAGATGAAGGCCCGGGGCATGGAGGCCTGGCTCTATGACGAGGACGACTGGCCCAGCGGCACCGTGGGCGGCCGGCTCACGCAGCCCCATCCGGAATACCGCATGAGGTACCTGCGGGTGCAGGAGATGCGCATCAATGGCGGCGTGACGTACCAAACGCGCCTGCAGCCCGACGACAATACCCTCCTCGCCGTTCAGGCCTGGCCGTACGAGGAGACCGAGGAAGGTCTCCGGCTGGCCCCCGAGCCCCACGACATCACCGAGTTCTACGCCGACGGCAAGCTCCAGTGGCACGCCCCTCTAGGCAAGTGGCTCATCGCGGTGCTGTGGGAATGCCCGGTGGCGGAAAGGGTCACCTGGGACCGCGGCTACTATCTGGACACCATGAACCCCGAGGCGGTGAACGCGTTCAAGTCCATGGCCTACGAGCCCTACCTGCGGTTCAGGGAGGACTTCGGCGCCACGGTGAAGGGCATCTTCACCGATGAGCCGGGGCTCATGATCCACGACGGGTTCTTCGGCGTCGAGGCCATGCGGACGACGGTGGAGGACCCCCGGGGCACGCTGCCGGGGACCATCATCGCCTGGACCCGGGACTTCCTGGAGAAGTTCGAGCAGCTCAAGGGCTACGACCTGTCCGGCAAGCTCCTGTGGCTCCTGTACGGCAGCGGGCCCTCGGTGCGGAAGGTGCGGGCCGACTACTACGACGCCCTGGTTACCTGGTACATCGAGGCCTATCACGGGAACCTGTCGGGCTGGTCGCGAGAGCACGGGCTGCAGTACATCGGCCACACGCTGGAGGACCCCCTGTGGGGCGCGGCGCGCTCGCAGGGCAATCAGATTCGCGTACTGGAGCAGTTCGACCGTCCGGGGCTGGACTATCTGGGCCACGGTGTGGGCACCCGCGAGAATCCCTTCCGCATCCTGGCGGCCAAGTGCGGCTCCTCGGTGGCCCACGTGCAGGGCAAGCCCCGGGTGATGTGCGAGGCCTTCGGAGGCAGCGGCCACGGGCACACCATGGCCGACCGGAAGCTCGACGCCAACTTCATGGCCTGCCTGGGCGTGAACATGTACATCCCCCACGCCTTCTACTTCAGCTTCCAGGGCTTCCGGAAGACCGACTGGCCACCCACCGAGTTCTACCACGCCCCCTTCTGGCCCTGGTACCGGCATTTCGCGGACTACATCGCCCGCCTCTCGGTCTTCGGCTCCGTCGGCACCCATGTGAGCGACGCCTGCGTGCTGCAGCCGATCCTCACCGTGCAGGCCGACATGTTCGCCGACGGCCACAGCGTGCGCGAGCCCGAGGCCCAGCAGGTGTTCAATGAGGTCTCCGACCTGCTCTTGAGGCTGCATCACGACTACGACTACGTGGACGACAGCCAACTTGCCCGGGCGCAGGTGGAGGACGGAAGGGTCAAGCTCCCCGAATCGGCGGAGACCTACCCATGCATCGTCCTGCCGGGCTGTCGGGTGATGTCCATCGCCGCCGCCCGCTATCTGAAGACCTACTTCGAGGCCGGCGGGCGTCTGTTGGCCCTGGGCCAGCTCCCCGCCGAGTGCGACGACCCACAGCATGACGCCGAGCTTGCACAGATCATCAGCGGCATCTTCGGACCGGGGGAGGAGGGGCAGGCCCTCCGCAACGACAACGAGGCGGGCGGCATCGCCATCGCCAGTCCGCTGCGCGGCCAGGACCTGCAGTTGTGGCTCCTGCAGACCATGCCCCAGCTCGTGGGCCCCGATGTGATTGTCGACGACGAGGAGCGCCGGCCGGTGGAGGACATCATCTGCTGCCACCGCACCACGGAGGGCCAGGAGCTCTACCTGCTGGTGAACCGCACCAAGCAGGACATCGAGGGCATCTTCCGCGTGCGCAATGAGGGGCTGCTGCAGGAGTGGTGCCTGGAAAGCGGCCGGGTTCAGACGCTCTTCGGCGCGGAGAAGGACGAGGAAGGATGGCTCTCCTACCGTGTGGCGCTGGACCCCTCGGCGGCGCTGCTTCTGGCGCTTTGCCCCGACCAGAGGGCCACCCCGGGCCTGGCGCCGCCGCAGCAGCGAAAGCCGGTCACTCAGATCAAGCTCGACCCCCACTGGCAGTTCTCGGCGGGTGGCGAGAACGTCTTCATCCTGGACAAGTGGACCTTCGTCCCCCGCGATACCGAGGCCGGCCCCAAGCACGGTGTGGGCATCCCCGGACAGGTCAATACCTACCGCGCCGACTTCTTCGTCGAGGCCCGGCCGGAGGCCATCCGTCTGGTACTGGACGATGTGGAGCAAAACATCCCCTCCCACGTGGGCTTCCTCAGTCGCCGTCGCAATGTGGAGATCTACGTCAACGACAAGCAGGCCCCGGCGCTTGAGCCCTCGACCTGGCAGGACAGGTACTTTTCCCAGGCAGACATCAGCGACCTGGTTGTCGAGGGCCGCAACCGCATCCAGATCGTCACTCTCAGCCTCCTGGAGCCTTTCCAGCACCTCAACGAGCCGGCCTACCTCGTGGGCGACTTCTCCGTCCTCAATGACGCGCTGGTGGCTCCGCTCACCACCATCCATGGCCCTTTCAGTCAGCAGGGCTACCCGCACTTCGTGGGCATCGCGACGTACAGGCAGACGATAAAGGTGCCCTCCGAGTACGTCGAGGGCCACCAGTTCATCCTCGACCCCGGCGACGTGTTCGACTGCTGCCGGGTAGCAGTCAATGGGCAGGAGGTCTCCGTCAGGCTGTGGCCTCCTTACCAGGTGGACATCACCGAGGCGGTGCGCGCGGGCAGCAATGAGATTGTCGTGGACGTCGCCAATTCGCTGACGAACCTGTACGACAAGGCCGACCGCACGGCGGGCCTCAGCGGCCCGGCGAGCGTGTGGGTGTTGAGGTAGCGGCGGGGGGGACGGCGGGTCACAGGAAATCGGTGACAGGAACGGCGGGAACGGCGGGAACGGCGGGAACGGCGGGAACGGCGGGAACGGCGGGAACGGCGGGAACGGCGGGAACGGCGGGAACGGCGGCCGTTCACCTCTCCCAGGTCCGAAGGGCCGCCCGGGAGAGGTCGCCCGCGCCGTTTGCGGGCGGGTGAGGGGAGAATCCACCGGGCGTTGGCCGGAGTGATGTCGTTCGGTTGGCGCTACAGCCGGTGGAGGCTCTCGATGCGCGTTGGGTGGATTTCCCCCTCACCCGCAGGCGACCCAATGGGTCGCCAGACTCTCCCGGACGCCCGCTGACGCGGGCTGGGAGAGGTGGAACGGCCAACGGCCACGGCGCCGCTCCCTGCGTGTCCCGCTGGCGGGACCCGCTTTCGCTCTCCTTCGCTGGACGACGCTCAGGAGAGGGCTGACGACAACGGCTAACGGCTAACGGCTAACGGCTAACGGCTAACGGCTAACGGCTAACGGCTAACGGCTAACGGCTAACGGCCGGCGGGCTTGGAGCCCCACCGGCACGGTGGCTTTCGACAGTGTGTGCCCACGGCCCGGAGGGTGCCTGGAGAGGCCCGGGCCGGCAATCCCAGCAGCGAGGTAGCGCAACCATGCTACAGGAGAAGGCTCTCAAGGCGCGTCAAGACCGGGCACGGCAGGAGGCCTTCAAGATCACCCGCACCGGTGCGGAGCGGGCGTTCTCCGAGTACCAGGTGGACTCCTGGTCCGGGCGGACCTACACGGTGTGCATCCGCAGCCTCCTGGAGCGCACCAACTCCTGCACCTGCCCCGACTTTCAGACCAACAACCTCGGTACCTGCAAGCACATCGAGGCCGTCTTGCTCCACCTGGAGGAAACCGAAGGCACGCCACAGGTCCGGAGGCCACAAAGCTACGCCGAGGTGCGCATGGACTACGGTGACGACCTGGCCGTGATCCTCGACCTGCCCCCCAAGCCTTCGGCCCAGATCCGTGCCGTGGCGGAGGAGTTCTTCCCCGATCGTGCGCTCAGTCAGGAGGGGGCCAGGAATCTGGGCCGCCTGCTGGGCCAACTGCAGGCCGTGCCGGAGCGGGTCGTCATCGGTTCGGATGTGTACGAGCATCTGGACCTGCTCTCCGAGGCCCGCCAGGACGCCGAGGACGAGCCCCGCCTGCTTGAGCAATTGGAGCGCGGACAGCTCACCCTCCCGGGCATGAAGCTGGACCTGTACCCTTACCAGAAGCGCGGCGCGGTCTTCGCCGCCCTGCGGCGCCGCACCATCATCGCCGACGACATGGGCCTGGGCAAGACGATGCAGGCCATCGCCGCCGCCATGCTCCTGCGCGAGCGCCGGGGCATCCGCAGCGTCCTGGTGGTCTGCCCGGCCTCTCTCAAGCATCAGTGGCAGCGCGAGATCCAACGGGCCTGCGACGCGGATGCGCTGGTCATCGAGGGCGGGCAGCGCAACCGGAAGCAGCTCTACGGGCAGGACGCCTTCTTCAAGATCGGCAACTATGAGTCGGTCATGCGAGACGAGAAGTACATCAATGACGCGGGCTTCGATCTGGTCATTCTCGATGAGGCGCAGAAGATCAAGAACTGGAAGACGAAGACGGCCACGGCCATCAAGGGGCTCAGCAGCCGCTACTGCATCGTCCTCACCGGCACGCCGCTTGAGAACCGTCTGGAGGAGCTGTACTCCGTGGTGCAGGTGGTGGACGGACGCCTCCTGGGGCCGCTGTGGCGCTTCGAGGAGGAGCACATCCGGGTGGACGACCGCGGTCGTGCGGTGGGCTACAAGGGCCTGGACGACATCCGCAAGCGCCTGGCTCCCGTCATGCTGCGTCGCCGCCGCCAGGATGTGCTCAAGGACCTGCCCGACCGCATCGATCAGGACTACTATGTGGGCATGACGCCCCAGCAGTTGTCCCCCTACTACGAGCAGCAGCGGGTGGTGGCGCAGCTCGTCAACAAGAAGTACATGACGGAGGTGGACTTCCAAAGGCTCATGTGCGCTTTGCAGAACATGCGCATGCTCTGCGACTCCACCTACCTGTTCGATCAGGAGACCAACTACTCGCCGAAGCTGGAGGACTTCGAGGAGCTGATCTCCGAGATCGCGCTGGAAGGCGGGCGGAAGGTGGTGGTGTTCACCCAGTGGGAGCGGATGCAGCAGAAGGTCATGGAGATCCTGGATCGCCTGGGCATCGGCTACGCTCGGCTTCACGGCGGCGTGCCGTCGGCCAAGCGCGGGGCCCTGATCGACAGGTTCCGCGAGGAGCCCGAGTGCAAGGTCTTCCTGAGCACCGACGCCGGAGGCGTCGGCCTCAACCTCCAGGCCGCCTCCACGGTGATCAACCTCGATTTGCCCTGGAACCCGGCGGTACTGGAGCAGCGCATCGCCCGCGTCCATCGCATGGGGCAGACGGATACGGTGCACGTGATCAACCTCATCGCCCAGGGGGCCATAGAGGAGCACATCCGCGGCGTCCTGCATACCAAGCAGGCGCTCTTCACGGGCCTGCTCGAGGGCGATATCGATGAGTTCGCCTTCCCGCAGGGCGGGCGCAGGCAGGAGTTCGTGGATACCGTCACCCAGATGATGGAGGGCGAGCAGGAGCAAGAGGACCAGCGGGCCGAGGAGAAGGACGAGGGCATCCTGGGGTTCATCGGCCAGATCGATGCAGCGGCCGAGCCCGCGGAGGAGCGCGCCGGGGCCGAGGCGGAGCCGGAGGCGGACCCGCGGACGGCCGAGGTCAAGGGCGCCGTCTCGGGCTTCGTGGAGGCGGGCCTGAAGCTGCTGGGAGCCGTGGCTCCCGGAGCGATCGAGGAGGATGCGGTGGGCCGCATCCGGCAAAGCGTGGCCGACGCGGTAAGCTACGACGCGGAGGCCGACAAGGTAAACGTGGCCTTCTCCATGCCCAGCCAGGAGCAGATCGCGGCGGCCTTCACCACTCTGGCGGGGCTGTTCGCGCCCAAGAGCGGGTAGCGAGGCGAGGGTCGTGCAGGGGCCGGGGCCGCGGGCATCGGGATTCCGACGGCGCGGCGGGTATCCGGTCCCCAGCGATGCCGCGCGTCCCGGGCGCGGAGGACGCGGCGGGCGCCCGGTGCCAAACGGCGCGGCGGGCTGACGGCCGCCGCTGGGTAGCGCCCCTTGCGGGGCGCTGATGGCCCTTCGGGCCAGACGGCAAACGGCGACGGAGACCGGCCGGTGGCCGGGGTGCCGTTGACTGCCGTCGCCGTTGACTGCCGTCGCCGTTGACTCGAGACTCGCCGACTTGCGACTGCGAAGCCGTCGACGGCGCGGCGGGCTCACGGCCGCCGCTGGGTAGCGCCCCTTGCGGGGCGCTGATGGCCCTTTGGGCCAGACGGCAAACGGCGACGGAGATCGAGGGGTGGCGGGTTTGGCGCTGACTTGGGACCCGGAAGGCCGCCAAACGGCGCGGCGGGCTGACGGCCGCCGCTGGGTAGCGCCCCTTGCGGGGCGCTGATGGCCCTTTGGGCCAGACGGCAAACGGCGACGGAGACCAGCCGGTGGCCGGGGTGCCGTTGACTGCCGTCGCCGTTGACTCGCGACTCGCCGACTCGCGGACCCGCGACTCCCGCAGGAGGGGCCTGATGGCTGTGATTGCATATGTCGAGAACGGCCTGGCCGGTTGCCGGCTGGCTGTGGAACGGGACACGGTGACCATCGTCGTCGATGCCCTGCGGGCCAGCGCCAATATCGTCTCCATGTTCCATTACGGAACCCGCGAGGTGCTGGTGGTGGAGCAAGTCGAGCAGGCCTTCGCCGAGCGGCAGCGCCGGCCGGGGGCGCTCCTGGTTGGTGAGCGGGGCGGGCCCATGGTGCCCGGGTTCGATCTGGGCAATAGCCCGCTGCAGGAGCCGCCGAGCATGGACATCAGCAGTGTGGTCTTCAGCTCGTCGAATTGCTCTCGCTGCTGCGTGGGCGCGGCCTCATGTCCGGTGACGCTGCTGGGCAGCACGGTGAACGCCTCCGCGGTGGCGGCGCTGGCGCTGGCGGAGGCGAGGCGGCTGGGCAAGGAGGAACTGGTCTTCATCACCGCCGGGGCCGCGGTGGACGAGGTGCGCCTGACGATTGAGGACCACCTGGCGGTGGGAGCGATCGTGGCCCGCTGCGGCGATGTGGTGCCCGGCAATGACCGGGCGCGCGTGTGCCGGGCTCTGACGCGCGACATCGGCCGGGAGACGCTGACGGAGTGTTTCCGCGACTGCGACAACGGCTCGCGCCTGACGCGCATCGGCCTGGGGGAGGACGTCAGGTTCGCCGCCTGTCTGGACGTGTTCGAGGTGGTCCCGCGGGTGGTGGGCACCGTGGATCTGCCCGACGGCGGGCTGGGTGCCCTGCTACGCGGGGGCTAGGGCGGCGCCGGCCTTGGCTGACGGCAGCGGAAGTGGTACTCTCTACAAGTCCGGCCGCAAAGTCTGGCTGCCCTGACCCATGCCATTCCATCGGTTTCCTGTCATTCTGAGCGTCCATCTCGCGCAGCGAGATAGCGAAGAATCTCGCTGAATGCCGGGAGATTCCTCGAGCTGCTCTTGCCGGGAGCGGGCGCTCCGACAATGGCATTCCCGGCGAAGGCGGGCTTCTCGGCCGCACCTCTGTCGGCCCGCCGCAATCAGGAACGGAGGCGGCCCCATGAGGCCTTGCTCGCTCATCCTGTGTCTGCTCGGCGCCACCACACTGTGCCATGCCGAGGTCCTGTTCTCCGATTCCTTCGAGACCCCCGACCGCCTGCCGTGGCAGAAGTCCTGGGGGCCCGCGGAGCGGTCGCGGTACGTGGCCCAGGACGGCGAGTGGTCGGTCAAGGAAACCCTCGAGGACGAGCACGGACTCAGCGTCTGGTACCTGGATTTCCCCGCGGAGCTGCGGGCCACATACCGCGCCGGCGCGTGGGTCTACGTGCCGACCCAGGACAAGCCGGGCCTGCCGGCGCTGAGCTTCGGCAGGAAGGATTGGTCGACTCTGGCCTCCGCCACCACTGAGGTGCGCGACGAGTGGGTCAAGCTCGAGATCAGCTTCGAGAACAAGGATCAGACGGCCATCCGGCTGCAGCTCTTCCAGCATGGACAGGGCCCCGGGCTGGGTGGCAGTGTGATGTACTGGGATAGCGTGGTCGTCGAGCGTGAGATGGGAGAGATCCGTGTGGACGAAGGCATCGCCATCAACCCGCATGTAATCGAGGGCCTGCAGGTACGGCCGCTCGGGGGCATGAAGGTCGTCGTCGATCCGGGGAAGATCGAGATCGGCGGCCAGGTCGTGGAGGTCACACAGGCCACGGAGCTTGAGCTTGCCCGCCCGCGGGTGCTTGAGGTACGCGATGAAGCCGGGACGCTCACCGAGCAGGAGCCCAGGGGCTACGGCCAGGGCACCCCGCTGCGGGCCTGTATCGGCGACGGCATCACGCTGGCCGATACGCTCCAGCCGGAGACCCTGGTGGTGAAGGCCGAGGCCGGCCCTGAGGGCAGGCCGTATGTGGAGGGCACGGACTGGCGGGCGGACAAGAAGTGGGCGCGTATCGGCCGCCTTGAGGGCGGGGCCATCGCCGCCGACACCACCGTCTATGTGGACTATGCCTACAGCCTCACCCGTCTGGACACCATCGTCGTGCACTCGGACGGCACGGTGGCCCTGCGTACCGGCGCCGAGGCCAAGGTCTGCCCCGCTCCGCCGGAGCTGGATGTGTTCTCACAGCCGCTGTGCAATGTCTACCTCCCCTGGAGCTGCCGGGAGATCACCCCTGAGCTGATCTACCCCATCGGCCCGGCCTTCCCCAGCGCCGCCCAGGGCGAGCTGGAGCGCAATGCGGCCCTGATCCCCGAGACACTGCGGAAGCTCGAGGCCGGCGGGGACTTCACGATTCTGTTTTGGGGCGATTCGGTCACCTGCGGCGGGACGGCCAGCAGTCAGGCCAAGGCCTTCCCACAGTCCTTCACCGCCTGGCTGCGCAATAAGTACCCGCAGGCCAGTATCAAGTACGTCAATGCCGGCACGGGTGGGTGGAACAGCAACTCCAAGCTCCCCTTGTTCGAGGAGGAGGTCGTCCCGCACAGGCCCGATCTGATGGTCATCGAGTTTGTCAACGACATGGGGATGGACCGGGACACGATCTTCGCCAACTACACGAAGGCCGTATCGCGGGTGCGCGAATGGGGCTGCGAGGTTGTCATCCTCACCCCGCACTTCGTGCGCCCGGATTGGATGCCGGCCGAGAGCATGCGGACCCCCGAGGTGCGGCCCGCGGTGGGGTACTTGAAGGAGTTCGCGGCCGAGAACAACGTGGGCCTGGCCGACGCCTCGCGCCGCTGGGCCCATCTGTGGATCGAGGGCGTCCCGTACATCACCTATCTGTTCAACACCATCAACCATCCCGATGACCGGGGCCACCGGCTCTTCGTTGAGGAGCTGCAGAAGTTGGTCCCGTGAGGAGTCACGAGTCGGCGGGTCGCGGGTCGCGAGTCAACGTCAACGGCCGACGGCGTCAACGGCGTCAACGGCGACGGCGGTCCTCACCCCCGGCCCCTTGCATGGTAGTGGGGCTGGGGGGGTGAGGCGACGTGAATCGGCGCCTGCCCGGAACCCGCCCAATCTGAGTTTCCAGCCCGCCGCCGTTGCTCCCGCCTTGCGGAACCGTTGCCGTTGGCCCCGTCAGGGGCGGAATGAGCCTGCCATCGGCTCAAGCCGCCGGTACGCAGCTTTGCGAACACACCATCAGCCCAAACAGGTGATCGCCAGATGAAGATGCCTCTTGTCCTGCTCGCGCTTGTCCTCCTGACCCCTGCCGTCTTCTCGGCCGACTGTCCCCCGGTGACGGTCGCCAAAGCCGCGCTGCCCGCCCCGGTGCACCTGACCTACGACCTCACCACCTGGCCGCAGGAGAGCTTCCTGATGGCCCGAGAAGAGCGATTCCCCACGGCGGGTGAGTTCTACGTCACCGACAGGGGCCTTCGCAATCGCATTCCCGACGGGGTGGAGGACAAGGACCTCATCGCGGCCAAGGACGGTGTGGGCGTGGCCAGCGCCATCGTCCGGGACCTCTCTCTCGCCGACGTGCGCGTGGATTGCTCCATGGCCTTCGAGGCCAAAGGCGCCCCCTCCGTCCTCCTGCGGGCCCAGCTTCAGGACGGTGTGCTGGGGAAGATGTACTCCCTGGTGCTCTACGACAAGGGGCTCAACCTGTGGTTCTTCAATGGCGAGAAGTGGGCCAAGGCGGCCTTCAGCCAGTTCGACGTCGAGGCCGGCAAGGCCCATGATGTGCGGGTGATGATGAAGGGCAAGCGCTGTTGGGTGGCGGTAGATGGTGATGTCATGCTGGAGACACGGGAGCTTGAGTTCACCGAAGCCGGGGCGATCGGCATCTGGGCCGGCGAGGGCCCCTGCACCTTCGGCGACATGCGTGTCCGCTACATGAGCCGGTAGGATGACGGGTGGTCCGCCGCGCCCTCCCGCAACGTAATGAAGGTCCGCGTGGGGCGCCGTCCGCCGCCGCCGCCGTGTTCCGTTGACGCCGTCCGCCGTTGACGCCGTCCGCCGTTGACTCGCGACCCGCGCCTCGCCGACTCCGGAGGTACACAGGATGCGCCCACAGGCCAGCAGTCGCAGCGACCGCCTTACGGCTCGATCCGCATGGGTGCTGTCCGTGGCACTCTTGCTCGGATCGTGCTGCGCGGTGTACGCAGCCGACCTGAACATCACGATCTCCAAGCGCATCCCCTGCAAGGGGGATACGGTGAAGCTGGGCGCCTATCTGGATGGGTGGGTGAGGCCCGCGGGCGATGACACGGTGGTGTTCAGCGTCGGTGCGGGCAAGGAAGAGCAGGTCATCGGCAAGACGGTGCTGTCCACCGCTGCGGGCCGGCCGTCTGAGGCCTTCGTGGAGTGGTCACCCCGTCAGTCGGGGCAGTACCGTCTCCAGGCCGTGCTGGAATCCACGGGCGCCCGGACCGCGCTCCTGGTTCCGGTGGTCACGCAGGATGTGTACTTCTGCTGGTACGGCAGGACCCGGGATGAGGTGGAGTGGATCACGCACCACCTCACGGCGGCCGAGTCGGAGATTCCCCGGCTTCACGAGCGCGGTATCGTGGCGCTCAAGGCCGTGGGTGGGGTCTCGTACCTGGGCGGGCCACGCTGGGACGAGATGCCCCGGGAGGTGGACTTCGAGAGTCTGGCGCCCCGGGTGGTGCGCGATTACACCGAGGTAGACCCCTGGGACGGCATCGCCATCGACGAGCTGGGCATGTGGGAGCAGCACCCGGAGCAGACCCAGCTCGCGCTGGGCTTCTGGCCCCTGTTGGCGGAGGCCCGCGAGCGGCGCCCGGACAAGTTCATCGCCGCCTGGCAGTTCGCGGCGCTCTCGCCCCTTGTGTGCAATATGTTCCGGGACACCGTGGACCTGATCATGTGCGAGGTGTACACCAACTACTTCAAGGCCTGGTACGACCAGCACACCTTCCACGAGTACCTCAAGCAGCGCATCGACATGGCGCGGACCATGATGGTGAGCAAGAAGACCGTCATCGGCCTATCGATCTCCACGGACTACGGGAGCAGCACGCCGGAGGAGATCGAGGACCATATCCGCACCATCCGGACGCTGGGTCCGGAGATGCGGGGCCTGGCGTTCTTCACCACCAGCCGCTGTGATGAGGCGGTACTGAGGCGGGCCAATGACTGCTGCTATCGGTACTTCGTCAAGCCCGCGGTGGCGCTGTTTTCGGAGGCCGACCTGACGCTCTCGGACTATCAGCCCGACCACCACGGCATGGTGCGGGTGTATGCCACGGTGCACAATGTAGGCGGGATGGAGGCGCGCAATGTGCGGGTGCGATTCTGGGACGGTGACCCGGCCAACGGCGGGTCGCAGGTGGGGGGCACCCAGGTGATCCCGCGTCTGCCGGCGGCGGAGTGGGTGGACCCGCTGGCCAGGGACCAGTCCAGCTACGAGCCGGCGGAGACCATGCGCCGCGAGAGCTTCGGGATGGTGACGGTGTCGGTGCCGTGGCGGGCGCTGGCCGGCCCGCACGAGTTGTGGGCCGAGATCCAGCCGGACCCGCAGTACACCACGATCCGCGCCTGCCAAAGCCGGCGCATCGGAGTTCGCTAGTCCCGGGCCGAGGGCGGGCGCCCGGACTCACACCAGTTACGCGCGGCCGCTTCGGCGCCGCGCCCGCAGGTACCGCCGACCCACGCGGGCCACGGCAGGCGGCCGGGGATACTCGGCCGACGAGGAAGCCGCGGCTTTGCCGGCGAAAGCTATCCGTGCCCGCCGGGACGGCAAAAGGAGACGATGATACCCATGAGTCAGGATGTGCTGTCCGAGTTGGTCGCGATGTCCAATCGCATCGGCGATCCCGTCAATGACTTCGTCATTCTCGGTGAGGGCAATACCTCGGCCCGGTATGATGATGAGACCTTCTATGTCAAAGCCAGCGGTACGGAGCTGCGCACCATCAAGGCCGAGGGCATGGTCCGCGTGCGCTTCGAGACAGTTCTGAAGCTGCTGGACGCCGAGGGCGTCGATGACCAGGTCATGAAGGACACCCTGGCCGCGGCCTCCGTGGACGCCGGGCGCATGCGCCCCTCGGTGGAGACCGTCATGCACGCACTCTTGCTGCAGCTTGAGGACGTGAACTTCATCGGCCACACCCACCCCACCGCGGTGAACTCCATCACCTGCGCCAAGGAGGGGCACAAGGCCTTCAGCGGGAGACTGTTTCCCGACGAGATCGTGTGCTGCGGCGTGGCTCCCATCTGGGTCCCGTATACCGACCCGGGAATCGCGCTGGCCCGCAAGGTGCGTGAGGAGGTACAAAAGTACGTGGCGGAGTTCGGTCTGCGTCCCAAGGTCATCCTCATGCAGAACCACGGGATGATCGCCCTGGGCTCCACGCCGGCCGAGGTGGAGGCGGCGACCCACATGATGTGCAAGACGGCGCGGGTGCTGGCCGGGACCTATACCTTCGGCGGGCCGCGCTATTTCAGCGAGCAGCAGGTCGGCCGCATCTTCAGCCGCCCGGACGAGAAGTACCGGATGGCAATCCTTGACGGCAAGTCCTAGCCGATGGCCGGTCCGCAGCCGGGAGTGGTGTCGCGGCGCGAACAAGACGACATCGGGGAAAGGAAGCTACCCATGACATTCGAGCAATACAAGGCCGGCGGCGGGCAGATCCCCCAGACCATGCCCGCATGGCAGGTCTTCGGCAGCGGGTTCGAGAACCTGGGCAAGGACGGTAGGCCCGTGGACATCGACGTCTATGAGGTGGGTCCCGACCAGGTCCTGGCCCGCATCGACGCGGCGGGGCTGTGCTTTTCAGACATCAAGATTCTCAATCTGGGACGCGAGCATCCGCGCCTGTTTGGCCGCGACCTGGAAAACGACCCCATCGTCATGGGGCACGAGGCGGCCATCACCATCGTCAAGGTGGGCGAGAATCTCCAGGGCAAGTGCGAGATCGGCGACCGCTTCGTGGTGCAGGCCGAGGCGTACTACAAGGGCAAGAACCTCGCCTTCGGCTACATGCTGCCCGGTGCGCTGCAGCCGTACACCATCATCGGGCCTGAGCTACTGGACGGCGACGACGGCTGCTACCTCATCCCGGTCAAGGACGAGACCGGCTACTCCGAGGCCGCTCTGTCCGAGCCGTGGGCCTGCGTGGTCTGCGCCTACCGCGTGCAGCCGCGCAGCGCTCTGAAACAAAGCGGCGTGGTCTGGATCATCGGCACCCCCGGCGGCCGGGGCCGTCCGTACTCCGTGGGGCCGCTGGCCAACGGGATCACCATCCCGGCCAAGGTGTACCTGACAGACGTGGATCCCGGGCCGGCGGGCGATATCAAGACGCTCTGCCGCGAGGGCAATGTGGCGGTGGAAGACACCGCCCCCTTCGGCGAGCTGGACCTGGAGACGTTCCTTCCCGAGGGTGCCGACGACATCTTCATACTCGGCGCCGACTCGCCGGAGACCATTGAGAAGGCCGGGGCAAGACTGGGCAAAGGCGGCATTCTCAGCCTCATCTCCGAGCAGGGGGTGCCCCGCCCGCTGAGCATCGACGTCGGCCGGGTACACTATGACGGCACCTTCTACCAGGGGACTGCCGAGACCGATGTTTCTCGAGCCTACCGCGCGGGGCGCGGGCCGGAGCTGAAGGTCGGCGGCAAGACGTGGATGCTCGGCGGCGCAGGCCCGATGGGGCAGATGCACGTCCAGCTCGCCATCGAGCGCAAAGACGCCCCCTCGGTGATCGTTGCCAGCGACATCGACGCCGAGCGGTTGGCCACCTTGCCCCAGCGTTTCGGCGCCGCGGCGGCGGCCAGGGGTATCGAGCTTATCTGCCTCAATCCGGCGGAGCTGGGGAACGAGGGGTTCGACCAGGCCCTGCGCCGGGTGGCTCCCGACGGCTTCGATGATGTGGTCGTCCTTGTCCCGGTACCCGCCCTGGTCGAGCAGGGCTCACGCTATCTGGCCGACGGCGGCTGGCTGAACATCTTCGCCGGCGTCGCCCGCGGCACCATGGCCACGCTCGAGCTCAGCGACGTGGCCCTGCGCAACGTGCGCTACACCGGCACCAGCGGCTCCTCCATCGACGATCTGCGCAAGACCTTGCACCTCACCGAGGGTGGCGAGCTCTCGCCCAACCGTTCGGTGGCGGCCATCGGCGGCATCCACGCCGCTCATGAGGGGCTGGAGGGGGTCAGGGATGCCAAGTTCACCGGCAAGGTCGTGATCTACCCGCAGTTCCCGGACCTGCCCTTGACCCCGCTGGAGGACCTGGCCGACAAGCTCCCCGAAGTGGCCGCCAAGCTGAGCCCGGAGGGAGCCTGGACCAAGGAGGCCGAGCAGGCGCTGTTCGAGCACTTCCTGGGATAGCCCGGCGTTTCTTGCGCGTTCCCGGGAGCAGGCGTCCTGCCCCGGCATGTCACCGGCCGTCATGCTACCGTAGGCCGCGCGGCCTGTGCCGTTCGGCCTACGGTTGTCTGCCCGCCCCGCGGCCGTCACAATGCGCGGAGCCGCAGCGTCGGCACAGTCCGGCCATCGGCAGACGGCTTTGCCCCAACCGACCCCACACATCCGAGGTATCCTCATATGGCAACACCAGAGACCTACCCCGCGCCCGCCCCCAGCCCGCGTCTGCCGGGCAAGATCGCCATGGTCACCGGCGCCGCTCAGGGCCTGGGCGAGGCCATCGCCGCGCACCTGGCGGCTCAGGGCTGCAGCGTGGTGGTCACCGACATCAATGCCGAGGGCGCCGCCGAGGTCTGCCGGGCATTGGCCGACAAGTACGGCTGCGAGACGCTGGGCCTGGGCTGCGATATCACCGATGAGGCCGATGTCGAGGCCGGCTTCGCCGCCGTCGCCGAGAAGTTCGGCCGCCTTGACATCCTCGTCTCCAATGCCGGTATCCTCATCTCCGGCGAGATCACCCAGTTCGAGGTGGCCAAGTGGCGCAAGGTCGTGGACGTCAACCTCGTCGGCTACATGGTCGTGGCCAAGCATGCGGCCACGATGATGCTGGGCCACGGCGGAGGCTCCATCATCCAGATCAACAGCAAGTCGGGCAAGGTGGGCAGCAGCAAGAACAGCGCCTATGCCGCCAGCAAGTTCGGCGGTATCGGACTCACCCAGAGCCTCGCCCTGGAGCTTGCGGAGCACAATATCCGCGTCAACGCCATCTGCCCGGGGAACCTGCTGGATTCGCCGCTTTGGCAAGACAGCCTCTACGAGCAGTATGCCAAGCGCTGGAACAAGACCGTCGAGGAAGTGCGGCAGATGTACGTGGACAAGGTGCCCATGAAGCGCGGCTGCACCTACGCCGACGTCTGTGGCGCTGTGGTCTACCTGGCCGGCGACGAGGCCGCCTATCTCACCGGCCAGGCGCTGAACGTCGACGGCGGCCAGACGATGCACTGAACGGCCAGTCGCCAGTCGCCACTCGGCGAGTCGCGAGCAAACGACTGACGGCGTCGACGGCTACGGCTGCGGCGTCGGCCGCAACGGCAACGGGGGCAACGGCGCCCGCGGCCGGTGACGTTCGCGGAGGCCGGACCCGGCTTCGGAGCCGCTGCGGGCCTGCCTTGCTCCCGGGCCGCACCACCCTATCCGTCCCGATGGAGGGAAGCGTCATGAGGCGACTACTCACCGGCCTGGCCACGGTCTGCGCTGTGGCAATGATGCTGATGCTCACCGGCTGTCCACCGCCGCGGGCGGTGGGCGACATCCCTCCGCCGCCCACCGTGACCATCGCGGGGGAGGACCGGCCCGCGGATGCTGGGGCCCAGAAGGCCCCGACCGCTCCGGAGGCCTCCCCGCCGCAGCCGGTGACGCCAAAGGGCCCCGCCCCGGCGGCGCCGGATAGCGGTGCCGTCTCCCCGCCGCCGGTCACGCCCACAGGCCCACAGAGCACTCCCGAGCCGGCGAGTGCTCCGGGGGTGCCCGCGAAAGCCAAGGCACAATCCGGGCCTGCCGACAGGCCCGCAGAGCGCCCTAAGGCCGCGCCGTCTGCCGCTTCCGGCAGTGGCGCACGGTCGACGGCTTCCGGCAGCAGCGCCCCGTCTGCCGCCGCCGGCACCACCGTACCCGGGGCCGGGGACAGGCCCGGGACGACAAGCCCGAGCGCCGGGACGCAGCCCAAGAGCGGAGCAAAGACACCCACCTCGAAGAGCAGGACACCCGCCGCTCCGTCCACACCCGCCGCCCGGAGCTCGGCGGGAGCCGCTGTGTCGGGGCAGCGCAGCGCCACTGGTTCGGCCGGCGCGGGGTCACGCGGGACGACGGCCGCCGGGAGCGGTGCCGGCTCTCCGGCCGTCGCCGAGCCGGCGGCCTCGAAGACCTCACCGACCCCGGAGCCCAAGCCTGCCCTCACCCCACGGGCTCCGGAGCCCGTGCAGTCCGGTGCCGGGCGGTAGAAGGAGGCGACAGGATGGACATCCACGATGTGATCGCCAATCGTCGTAGCATCCGCAAGTACCGGCCCCAACCCGTGGAGCCGGAGAAGCTGCAGCGCGTGCTGGAGGCCGGGCGTCTGGCCCCGACGGCCGCCAACAGGCAGGCCTTCGTGATCTACGTGGTGGCCGGCGCGGGATATGAGCCCATCCGGGCGGCCTACGCCAGGGATTGGTGCTGGGAGGCGCCGGTGGTCCTGGTGGTGTGCTCGCGGCCGGCGGCCGCCTGGACACGCGGCGACGGTAGGTGCTATGCCGACGTGGATGCCGCCATCGTGATGGACCACATGATCCTGGCGGCTGCGGCCGAGGGCCTCGGGACCTGCTGGATCGGCGCCTTCGACGCCGCCGCGCTCCGCGCCGGGCTGGGCCTGGAAGATGACCTGGAGCCCGTGTGCATGACCCCCCTGGGCTATCCGGAAGAGAGTCCGGACGCTCGGCCGCGGCTCGCGCTGGAGGCTATCGTGCGTCACGTGAAGTGAGCGGCCGGGCGGACCGAGGCGTGCTCTACGGCACTCGAGACGCGGCGGCGGTTGACGCAGGGCCGAGGTTGCGCTAAGATGACGGTCCGCGCCGGGCCGGGAGGTCGCCGACGCCGCGTTGGGGCAAAGAAGACCTTGACTTGATACGGCCGTCTTGCTTATAATGCTTCGCACCGCCGAGGTGGTGGAACTGGCAGACACGCTAGCTTGAGGGGCTAGTGCCCTTAACGGGTGTGCGGGTTCAAATCCCGCCCTCGGCACCAACACAGACCCCGACGGCTCAGCGGTGCGGGAGTGGCGATCTCGGATGGGCGGTTAGCTCAGCTGGAAGAGCGCTACCTTCACACGGTAGAAGTCGCAGGTTCAAGTCCTGCACCGCCCACCAGATAGACAGCTTGGGCCGTGGGGAGCCAAGTGAGCGTACAGAAGCGGGAATAGCTCAGTTGGTAGAGCATTAGCTTCCCAAGCTAAGGGTCGCGGGTTCGAGTCCCGTTTCCCGCTCCAGATGCTCGGTACCCGGTTCCGACCGGTTGACAATTGCCTACGCAGGGCAGATATAGCAGCGGGAATAGCTCAGCTGGTAGAGCGCCTCCTTGCCAAGGAGAAGGTCGCGAGTTCGAGTCTCGTTTCCCGCTCCAGATAACGAGAAAAGCGGGCCGGGATCGTCCCGGCCCGCTTTTCGACTCATACGTATGCGCCGATCGCAGCGGCGCTCTCCCTTCCCGGGGGCGGCATAGCCAAGTGGCTAAGGCGGCGGTCTGCAAAACCGCTATTCACGGGTTCGACTCCCGTTGCCGCCTCCATTTTCATTGCTCGCGGCCTTTGCGCGTGGGCGTCCTCGATCGCCGCGGCCGCGGCGCCTGAGCCCAGGTGGATGCCGGCGTGCCCTCCGTGGCGCTCGGCCCGGCACAACCGGTCTCGGGGGCGTTGTCCGGCCCGCCGCGACGACGGGCCGTTTCCGCACCGCCAGACCGGCTCACGGCCGGTCGCTTTCCTGTGCCGGACCGAACAAGAAGGTGCCGGCCTGCGCGCGACGAAACATGGCGGGAGGCTCGGGCGTCAGAAGACTCTGTGGTGCCGCCCTCGGAAGCCGGCCGCCTGCTTCCGCCCGCCGAGCGGCAACTGCCCGTCCGCGACGACTGCGCGCGGCTCCGGGATTCGCCCCACCGAACGAACTCGCACCGAGGGGTAATGTGTATGCCGGCCAGCAACAGCAGTGGACGCACTCTCCGTCGGGCGAGCCGGTGGTTCACCGCCGCCCTCGCCCTCTTCGCACTCTGGCTTCCCTGCGCGCTCTGGGCCTTCCCTCCAGATGCCCTGCCGTCGGCGGCCATCTGGACCAACTTCATGAACAAGATCCACGAGGAGGCCTCCAACCTCGTCCGTGAGGAGGACCTCAACGGCGACGGCGTCATCGATATGAAGATCTACCGGCACGATGACGGCAGCTACATCGATGTCGTCCTCCAGCCCGGAGCCGGAGCGGCGATGGTGCCCTTCAGCGTGACGCTGCGCGACCCCCGCAAGGACAGGAAGTCCTGGGTCTACGGCTTCGACATGAACAACGACGGGACCCTGGACACCGTGGTCCAGGGCCAGTTCGCGGACGACAAGTGGGACCAGATGATCGTCGACTCAGACGGCGACGGTCGCCCGGACAAGTTCCTCCGCGACATGGACCAAAACGGCTTCTACGACTGTATGGGCGAGGACGAGAACGGCGACGGCCGCCTGGACTACCTCTACGATCTGGACAACAAGACCGGTGGCATCCTGGAGGGCACCAAGACCGTGGGCTGGGTGGTCTTCAAGGAGCGTCAGCACCGCGAGGCGCTGCCCAGGCTCTGGTACTCCTTCACCCCGGAGCTCAACACCCTGAGCGGGGCCAAGGCCACCGTGGTCAGCGCGATCTGGAACTTCGGTGACGGCATGGAGCGCCAGTTCGACGAGTTGGCCGAGGTGCCGCATGTCTACCGCGAGGCGGGGACGTATGAGGTCACCTTGGATGTGGAGTTCCGGCTGCCCGGCGATGAGACGATCTGGAAGGCCTGGACGGGCCTGCAGCTTCCCATCGAGCCGGGGCCTGCGGGGCCGCCGCCGCTGAGCAAGGAGCGGGCCATCACCGCCGCCCGTGAGTTGTACGGCATCTGCGGCCTGGTGGCCAATTCCGAGCAGCCGCAGATGGGCCAGATCTCGGAGCTGTGGCCGCAGGTCACACTGCCCGAGACGGCTCCGGCCGGCGAGGCGCTGCGCAATAGTGCCGTGGCCCCCGGTGAGCTGGACCTGGCCATCTTCTGGTGGCGCAGTGAGGCCGAAGCCGAGGCCTTCCTCGATGCCCTCATGGCCGGGGCCGACCCCAAGCCCGACCTGCCGCTGATGGTCGAGCGCACCGCGGATGCGAAGTCCTTCGAGCTGGCCAGCAAGCAGAGGGCCCGTCTCGTGGACCTCAAGGGCATCCGCACCGCCTCGTGGCGGGAGGGGGCGTTCGTCGTGACGATACGGACGAACCGCACGGTGGAGGAGCTCCAGCGCTGGATGAGGCTGTTTTACGACCTGCTGCATCCGGCGCCGCTGCAGCCGGCGGAGGACGCGGAGGGCTAGGGGCCTGGCCGAAGAGCCGTTCGCAGCCGCGTAGGTCGGGCTTCCCAGCCCGACTCGGCGGGTCCGTGACCCGCCGAACTGGGTTTTGGACCGGGCCTCGAGAGGCGTATCAACAGTCGCAACCGCGCCGGAGTGGCGGAATCGGCAGACGCATGGGACTTAAAATCCCAGGTCCGTAAGGGCGTGAGGGTTCGAGTCCCTCCTCCGGCACCAATTCGTTGATTGTGGGCCCCAGCACCCCTGTACGGGGTTCTGGGGCCAGTCGTGTTCTTGCAGACTGCCCTCCGAGTTGTCTGGTGATTCGCCTCCTTCTGGCGAAGTCTCAGGCGGCTCGCGAGGGCTTTTTCGTGCCAGCGTGAGCGCTACCAGTCTCACGCGACTCGACCATAGTTCACAGTATGGCCACATCTGGAATCGCGCCCGCAATCGTGCGATGCAGGGTATGAGCGCATTTGCGCGAGACGCATATCTCATGCCCTAATGGAGGTACCCATGGCTCTACTGAAGTCTCAAGCGAAAGTCGGTAACCCAACTCTGCGGGAAGCGCTGGAAGAATTCATCGTCGAGTGTCGCACGAAGAACCTCAGCCCGTCCACAGCAGAGTTCTACGAGAGGAGGGTGAGCGAGTTCCTGGAGCCTTGGCTGGAAGTGCCGCTACTGGACGTGACCATCCACGATGTACGAGAGCGCATCTGCTACTGCCAGGAGCGAAGCTACTCGCCAGCAACCATCAACGGCAACCTGCGCGCAGTAAAAGCGCTCTTCAACTACGCGCTCCGGGAAGACTACGACATTACGCTCAACCCCAAGGCCATCCGGGCCATCAAGGAGCCGAAGAGAGTCATGCCACACCTGAGCACCGAGGACGAAATCAGAGCCCTGCTTAGCCAGCCCAACCAGCAGACTTTCCTGGGGCTTCGGGACTTCACGATGATGCTTGTCACACTCGACAGCGGAATCCGTGTGGGGGAACTCGTGGGGCTGGACGTGGATGATGTGAAGCTTCCGCAGCTCAAGGTGAGAGGTAAGGGCGACAAGGAGCGTCTCATTCGCTTGAGCGACCAGGTCCAGAAGACGATGATGAAGTACCTGCGCGCCAGGAAGGAGTGCGGGGTAGCCGGCAACTTCCTCTTCCCCTCGCGTCACGGACGCCGCATCTCTGCACGGACCTTTGCGGGCCATCTGAAGGAATACGGCGAGGCCGCCGGCATCACAAGCATCACTCTAGCGCCCCATCGCCTTCGATATACTTACGCTACTCACTACCTGCGTAACGGGGGTGACATCGTTAGCCTGCAGGGCATCATGGGCCACACGACCCTAACACAAACCCGTCACTACGCCCAAGTCACGAATGCTGACTTCATCGAACACGCTCCGAAGTTCAGCCCTGTCGGGAAACTGAAGCTCTAAGGACAGGCTTCCGCGCGCTTCCTCATCACGCCCATCCCCTCTGGCGGCCCTTGCCGCCGCATCCCGCTGCCGCGCCACCACCCGCGCTCATCAGCACGCGCACGATTGCGCTGGCATGTCCGCGTCTCGGCATTGGCCGTTCTGTGTCTGCACGGGCTCGCGTTTGCGGACGGACATTCGCGGCTATCTGCCGCTGGCGACTTCGAAGGGAGGTGCTTCCATCACCATACTTGATTGTCGTATACGGGTAATTCCCCCGCCAGGCCGACTGCCGCCCCCAGACCCTTCCGCAACCCCGATGGCCACCGCCACGGGGTTGCTTGCTTTGGTGTGCCTAGCCGTCAGCGTTTACTTGCTCTTGGTGGGGGTCCCGCATCTGGGGCTCATCCCTCCCGGAACCATCCCTCTCCGACTCATCCCGATGCCCCTCCTGGCGATTGCTCTGTCTGCCCCCGACGCCTCCCGACCAGTCTCCAGGTCGCCATTCGCTCCCCAGATGGCAAG
>Ga0334883_1000642_pt1 | contig 60932 bp, 53 predicted proteins | sample GraSluR1_MG_6_FD_207230 | JGI IMG/M metagenome (GOLD analysis project Ga0334883, IMG submission 207230) | Sludge microbial communities from methane-producing bioreactor in Wageningen University, Netherlands - Granular Sludge_09_05-R1 | ecosystem: Engineered > Bioreactor > Anaerobic >...
TTCTGTGCCATGTATGGGGCGATGGCATCGTGCACTTCATCGAGGGATGCAGGGAACGGGGGCATCTCTGGTGGTTCGTAGTTCTTGCGTCCGAACAGCTTTCGCATGCCTTCATCCCCTCGGTTCACTCTGCCCAACAAGGAATATGCGGTCTGCATATGTCCCGCGGCAGCTTGCTGATGCCGTGCCCACGCTACCATACGCCACCTACGGAAGGTAGGGCGGAAAGCAAAGCGTACTACCCACAAGAAGAGGGGTGTTTCGGCTGGCCAGAGCCGCAAGCGTTGACCATCGTTCGGATCCACGCACGGAAGATATGCCGGCCTCACCGAACTACCGGCATCCCATCCCACGCTAGGGCACGCGTTCGGGAGACTCTGTCTCTTCCTCTTCCGCCAAAGAATCGAAACAGCCTAGAGCCGCCTCCACGATCTCCGGGTCGAACTGGGTTCCCGAGCAGGCGCGCAGCTCGAGCAGCGCCTCGTTGCGACTGAGGGCCGTGCGGTATGGCCGGTGACTCGTCATTGCCGAGTATGCGTCGGCCACGGCGAGTATGCGGCCGAGCAGGGGTATCTCATCTCCTGCGAGGCCGCAGGGATAGCCCCCGCCGTCATACCGCTCGTGGTGGGAGACGACGGCGGCGCGGATCTCCTTCCCGCCGGGCAGGGCGGTAACGATCGTCTCGCCGAGCAGCGTGTGACCCTTGACGATCTCGAACTCGGCTTTCGTCAGCCGCCCAGGCCGGCGGAGGATACGATCCGGCACGCCGATCTTGCCGACGTCATGGAGCATGCCGGAGATGCGGAGCACCTCGCGCATCTCCTCTGGCAGCTCCAAGCACTCGGCGATCGCCAGGGCGTACGCGGTCACCTGTTCCGAATGGCGACGGGTGTAGCGGTCTTTGTTGTCAATCGCCGTGACCATCGAGTCGAGCATGTCGAATACAGCGCTGGACTCGACTTGCTCATCGTCGCGGTCTTCTGCCCCGGTGACCGCGTCGCCGCCACGACGCTTGGAAACATAGAGCCGCTGATCGGCGCTGCCGATCAGCTCCCCGGGTCTACTGCCGTCCTCAGGGTAGCTCGCGATACCGATGCTCACACGGATCGGAATTCGCTCCTCGTCGCTCACACTAAACGGGGATCGTCGGAGAGCGTCGCGCAGCCTGTCGGCTAGCGTACTTGCCTGAGAGGGCGCCGCCTCGGGCAAAACGATCAGGAACTCGTCGCCGCCCAGGCGGCCGACGACGTCGGACTCGCGGGTCTCGTTCTTGAGCAGATCGGCCACCATCCGCAGGATCTTGTCGCCAGTAGGATGGCCATGAGCATCATTCAGGAGTTTGAATCCATCGATATCCATGGCCAGCAGACTGAAGTACCTTCCGTAACGACGACACCGTTTCAGCTCAACCGCGAGTGCACGGTGGGTAGCACGGTGGTTCAGCAGGCCGGTCAGCGAATCCGTCTCGCTCCGTCGGCGGAGCTCGGCGAAAGCGTCGTCTAACTGCTCGCTCATCTGATTGAAGGCCACCGCGGCCGCGCCGAACTCGTCGTCGCTTTCGATTGGGACGCGTTGGCATCTGGCGCCTTGCGCGATCGCCATGGCGGCGTCCGCGAGTCGCTGAAGAGGCTGGCGCTGTGCCCTCCGCACGGCGATACCAGCGGCGACGGCGATGATCAGGGCAACGCACCCCGCGAACATGGTGGCGGAGCGCAGAGCCTGACTGGCGGCGGTACTCGCCCGCCTATCCATGCTCACCACCAACATCGCGCCAGTCTGCTCCGCGCGGCCACGAAGCGAGCAGACGTAAGTGATCCGGCGATCCGATTCGTGGAGGCCAGGGTACAGCTTGGCTGATGAGCCAAGCCGCTTCGCACCGGCAGACGATCCGGCCAGGTGCCCGCCTACGTAGGCGTCGAGACGTTCAACGCCGACGATCGATGCGGCCTCAGCCAGAATCGTGTCGTTGACCAACTCCCCGTAGACGATGACGCCATGCGACGACGGGCTTGCAGCAGTCTCATCGACGATGGGCCCGGCACCGATGATGAAGAGCCGGCCCTCGATCACCTGGAGATCGACACCACACGTACGTTCCTCCTTGGCAGCGATGACCACGGGCGCGTCACTCATACATACGTACCTGAGATCGCCGGCGGCCGACAGAACCCTGTCGTCGAGCGTTCTGACCTGCGCTCCACTCATCGCGGAGTTCTTGACTACCCATGCAGTAACGTTGTCCGCCAGCCAGGCAGCATCGCGACGATCCATGGCGGCGCAGCACTCGTTCTCTTCTCCGTTGGCGACGACCAAGTCGAGCACGGCACGGCCACGGCTGTCGAGTACCTTACGAACACCATCTACGCGCCCGAGCAGGTCTTCCCGGGCGCGCGATCGCAGAGCCGTTTCCGCGGAGGTAAGGCTGACGAAGGCGAAGGTCACCACTGGCACCAGGCTCGCCACGACGAAAGCGAGCGTGACCCTTCTGCCGATGGATAACCACCGCGATGGACGAAACCGGCTCAGCATGTCAGTACGCGCTTTGGAAGGTGTCCCCAGAGTGAATCCCGCTTGGTGACCATCGGCGACTAACCCGAGGCACCGCCAAGCTCCCCCCAGACGATTAAGTACTTCTTCAAAGTACTATTTCGACAGCGTGCGGGGTCAGCCTGAGGAGACTGGGCAGAAGTACTTGTTGAACGCTGCGCCCTGGGGCGTAACGTACCTGCTGGATTCGAGGTGTCAGAGCGTCGGCCAGAGCCGTACACGGAACGTGACGATCCGCGGCCAGTCCTTCCGGCAATAGCTGCTCATCTTGCCGCCTCGCCAACTTCTCCGTAATCGTCTCCCCAAGGCGCGCAGTCGGAAGCTGGGGAGCGCGAACTCATATCGCGCATGTATGTAATGGCACAAACGGCATGACTCTTGGCGGTAGCCATAGGGAACGACGACCTCTAGGACACGTTCGCTAGGTGACACAACCCTCCGCTCGCCGCTTGATGCCCCGCAGCTGCTTTCGTGTGTTGAGGAAGTCGCCTACCTCAAAGAAGGGCCACCACAGGATCGGGAGAGAACGCAAAGATGCAGAGAACCGCATGCGGACGATCAGCCTCGTGCATCTCGTGGCCATCGGGCGGACTAGATAGCTCAAGCTACTCGCGCCGAACTTCGGCCAAATGCCATCCTTGAAGACCCACTGAGTGGTTGGATGAGAGAAGGCGAGAACGAGGGATTCTCCGGGCCTGATCGCGCGAATGGTCAGTCCCTCTTCGCCAATCACCTCGCCGATCTTCGGGTTCTGCAGCTCGGGCAAGACTCGCGTCGCACTTGGAATCCCGTCGTTGTCGAACTGGTCGAACCCGTACCAGCCAGCTCGGCGATAGCCCATCTGCGCTATCCAAGGCCAGATGACGTCCGCATCGGCATTGATCGTAATGGCTCGGGTGGCCTGGAAGAAGGCGCTGGCGAGCTCTTCATCGCCAGGCATCGTGCCGCTCGCCTCCTCGGGGCTGGCCCCCCAGCTCCGGTGGTAGCGTCTGAGCAGCACGAGCAGTGGGAACATGAGAACCCCGCCTACGAGGAGCGAGAGCATCAGCGGATAGAGGATTGCCGCCCGCACGTATCTGGCTCCCACAAGTCCTCCTCCGGTTACCTGTTGCCTGACGAGGACCATGCAGTCTGCATATGCTCGCCCCAACCCGCCGATGCCGGACACCACGCTACCATGCCCCGTCTACAGACGGTAGAGCGGAAAACAAAGCGCCCCACCCACCGAGAAGAGGAGGCATTTCGAGGCCAGAGCCGCAAGCGTTGGCCATCGTCCGGGTTTGCCCGATGGCCCAGCTATTGGTTCCGTCCCACGAGGTCGATAGGATGAATGGCGGTCTGTTCGCCGGCACAGTGCAGACCGAGGCTGAGAAAAGGGGGGCGCCAAGGGACGCTGGACGCTGTGGCAAATGCAGCGGGCTCGTCTACACAGGCGGTGACCTGTGCGCGAAGCGCAGTGGAAGCGATGTAGACCGAGCGACGGCGCTCATGCAGCCCTTGTGCGTGTCTCCTCTCAGGACCATTCTTCCCCGCAGGGTAGGGCCACGCACGGTTAGCCCGACGGCTAAGGCCGGTATCGCTCCTGCCGATACATCCATCAGCGTAACCGATGGGGAGTGGAGAAGCGTCACAACGGGGGCAAGCTGGATCTACGTCTACTCTGCCGCCGCTGGCATCGCGTGCCTTCTCGCACTGATGACCACACACATGACGTGGCGGCAACGTCACGTCCCAGGAGCGTACTTCCTCGGCGTGACCATGTTGGGAGCCGCGGTATGGAGTGCGTGCGCTCTGGGAGAGCTTCACTCCGTCTCGCCCGCTCACACCATGCTGTGGGCGCAGCTCACCTACCTAGGAATTGTCGTCACAGGGCCGAGCTGGCTTCTCTTCACCTTGAGCTATACCGGGAGAATGCCGTCGAGGCGATACCTTCAGGTATTGATCATCGGGCTGTTGGCCGTTATCCCGATCCTCACCGTGCTCTTCGTCTTCGGCGCACCGTCCTACCCGCACGTATGGTCCTTGATCCATCTGTCAGCCTCGCACTATGGGCACCCGCTGCTTGTCGAGTACGGCCCATGGTTCACAGTGTGGCTGGCCTTCTCATACTCGACCCTGCTTACCGGCGCGGGCCTACTCCTTCACCTTGTGCTGCGTCACGCCACTGTCCTTCTCCGCCAGGCCACCACCCTCATCGTCGCCATGTTGATTCCGGCTACGGCGAATGTGGTGTACGTACTGGCAGGTGATGCCCTTGGTGGGCTCGATATCACCCCGCCGGCGATCGCCGCGTGCGGAGCCCTCACGCTGTGGGGCATCTCGCGCCACGACGTGCTGCGCGTCTCCCCCGCGCTAGTGCCGATGGCGAAGGCAGCCATCCTGCGAGACATGCAGGATGCGATTCTCATCCTCGACCCACGCAGGAGAGTGCTTGGCGCCAATGCCTCAGCCGAGAAGCTACTGGGTCGATCCGAGAAGGCGCTGTTCGGCATGTCAGTAGCCGACGTTCTGGAAGGCGCCACACAACTGGGTGAGCTCGGCGGCCATACCGAGCTCGACAGAACGCCAGTCGAGACCACGATAACTGACGCGCTTGGGTCGCAGCGCTGGCTGGAGATCGTCGCATCCCCGCTTGGCGACCCGCGGTACCCGACCGGTCGTGTGTTGGTGATGCGCGACATCACACAGCGCAAGCAACTTGAACAGCAGCTACGATACCGCGGCCTCCACGACGAACTCACCGGGCTGCTTAATCGCAGCGCCATCCAGGAACGAATAGCCGCTCTGCTGCACGCATCCGAGTCTGCCTACCCCGCCCAGCCCCTCAGCGTACTAGTGCTGGGCCTCGAGCGTTTCCGCGTGATCAACGGAACCCTCGGCCATCACACTGGAGACACGCTGCTGCGCCAGTTTGCGCGTCGACTCACAACAAAGGTCAAAGACGCCGAGTGGGTTGCGCGCCTGGACGGTGACCGGTTCGTCGTCGTGCTGCCCGGCCTTGATGAGGCTGCAGCGCTATCGGCAGCGACCCGGCTGCGCAGGCAGCTCGCCGCAGCCTTCCGCATCCAGGGGCAGCGAGTCTCGCTATCGGCCAGTATCGGCCTTGCGACCTTCCCAGAACATGGCTCGGAGGCCGGCCTGCTGCTGCGCCACGCAGGAGTCGCCTGCTTCGCAGCCCGGGAAAGCGCCCACGGCGTGGAAGTCTACCGGGCCGATGCAGACCCCAACAGTCGCGAACGACTGGCGCTACTGGCCGACCTTCGGACAGCGCTCAGACGAGGATCCCTGCAGCTCCACTATCAGCCGGAGATTGATCCAGTCAGCGGGCGGCTGGTTCGGGTAGAGGCCTTGGCGCGCTGGATGCGTGGTGATGGCGTGATGGTTCCGCCCTCGGAGTTCATTACATTGGCCGAACACAACGGCTTGCTGTCCTCGATTACCACGTGGGTACTCGATACAGCCATCGAGACGTTCTGCGCCAAAGGAGGGCTGAATTCTGACGTCGGTGTCGCAGTGAACCTCTCGCCAACCAGCCTGCGGGATCCCAGCCTCGCAAGCCAAGTAGAGAGAGCCCTCCAGAGAGCCAACGCATCACCCGACTCCCTTTGGCTTGAGATCACCGAGACGAGCATCATGAGCGACCCCGAGCGGGCGCGACGCGTCCTCCACGAGATCCGCGAGCTGGGAGTACGACTGGCGATCGACGACTTCGGCACGGGTCATTCATCTCTTGCCTACTTGAGCGAGCTACCGATCAGCGATGTGAAGATCGACGGGTCCTTCGTGCGCAGGATGGATACGCGGCGTGAGTTTGGCGCCATCGTCCGCGCCATCATCAGCCTTGCCCACGACCTCGGACTCACAGTTACCGCCGAGGGTGTCGAGACTCCATCGGCACTCGACCGCCTGCGAGAGCTGGGTTGCGATCATGCTCAGGGCTACTACATCGCCCACCCCATGCCGGCCGACGACCTGAGCCGTTGGGCGCAGCAGCGGCAGGTGGCTGCTGATTACCCTGGTACCGAGAATGAGCGGCCTTCTCAGCGCCCCTTCAGCGCCCACCGTGGCGCGTACTGAGCGATGACAGCCGCCAGCTCGGGGTCGGCCTTGTGCACCGCGATGATCTTGCGCCTGGTATCGATAAGCAGCAACACAGATCATCGATTGTTTTCGCATTGAGTAACGAACAGAGAAAACCGCCCCAAGTTTTTCATTTTCCTTGACGAATCGTCGGAGTCCTCTTGCGGTACTTCGCGTCGGATAGCGGCAGACGATGCCAGCCTGAACCAGCTTCTTCATGTTGTACCGGGCGGACGGAGGGTCGATCTCGAGAATCTGGCTCAACTGCGGAACCGTGAGGATCGGCGTTCCAAAGAGCGCGTCAATCGCACGAAGTACGTTAGCTGAGGTCCCCCGCGTCTTGGACACCTCCTCACGCCACGTGTTTCGCAGGTCTCGAAGCTGTTGAGCAATCGAAAGCGCCTCTCGAGCCTGCTCATGAATGCCACGAAGGAAGTACTTGAGCCACTCCGGCCAGGCCACGCGCAACACCGCGGCAGCATCCTTGAGGGTGACAATGCAGAATGATCACAAAACCCCTTCCATGAGAAGGCCAGCCGGTGTCAAGGGCTTCGTCGAGCGTTCTCGGTTGAGCTCCGGTGCGGAGGCCAGGGAGCCCCGCGGCCACGCTTCCATTCGCACTCTTGAGTGAGCCCTGCAGGGCTCGGTGCACATTGGGGCCCGGCGGGCCCAGGCGCTGCAAACTGCAAATCGGGCTTCCGGCCGGCCACCCGAAGGGTGTCCGGATCGCCAAGGGATTTTGCGCAGTCGCCTGGGACAGGGCTACAGGCTTCCTGATGGAGCATCCGTTGCGCTTCGACTCGTTCGTGCGGTCGTTGCCCCCCTTCTTGCGGTGGTGCTCGCTATGCTGTCCCTCACGCGGGCTCGGGCAGCGACTGACCCGTACGGGCAGCGTTGCGCAGCGGTTCGTAGACCTCGCCCGTCGCCCAGAGGCGCAGCAGGAGCACGCTCAGCTTGCGGGCCACCGCGACCACGGCGATTCGCTTGCCGCGTTTGCCTCCTCGTGCCGCCAGCATGAGCCCCCAGCGTCGCAGATCGGTGTCCGGGCCGAAGGGACCGAGGACGTACTGGGCGGCGCCGACCAGGAGGCGGCGCAGCATCTCATCGCCGGCCTTGGTGATGTGCAGCTGCGGTGAGAGATCCCCCGAGTCGGCCCTGCGCGGACGCAGGCCCAGGTAGCTGCCGACCGCCCGGGGATCGCGAAAGCGGGCCGGGTCTTCCAGGGTCAGCACGTAGGTGAGTGCGGTGAGGGTGCCCACCCCGGGCACCTGGCGCAGCAGCGCCGTCTCGGGGTAGGCCTGCCGCGCAAGCTCCTCGATCTCGCGATCGTAGGCGTGGATCCGCTCCCCTATGGCCTCGATCATCTCCAGCAGCGGAACGAGCGCCGGCTCAAGCTCCGCCGGGATGTGGGACTCGGCCTGGCTAGCGAAGCTGGGGCTGGAGCAGCTGGCAAGCCGGCCACCGACCGACTTCACCACGCCGCGCGCGTGGTTGATGAGCCGCACCCGCGCCCTGACCAGGGCGTCACGGCTGCGCAGAAGGGTGAGATCGGTCTGGGTGGCGGCACAGCGGTGATGGAAGGGGGCCAGCAGGGCGGGGTCGAGACGTCCGATACGGGCCAGGTACTGCGCGTCCACGCGGTCACTCTTGGAGTCGTTCTGGTAGACCAGGCGCAGCTTGCGGGGGTTGGCCACGTAGACCTCATGCCCGCAGTCCTCGAGGAGGCGAGAAACCCAGGGTGAGTGGGTGCCGGCTTCGAGAACGAGACGGGCCTTCGGCATCTCGCTGAAGCGTCGGCGCAAGGCTGTGGGGGTGGTGCGCAGGCGAGCTTCCTCGAGGAGCTCGCCGTCGGCATCGATGATGCAGAGCTGCGTGTGCTTATCGCCCAGGCCTAGACCCACTGTGGCCTTGCCCTCACCGAGAGGGGTGCTAGCATCGTCCATGGCCAGCCTCCTTTGGACTCGCAGAAGTCCGTCTTGTGAGTGGGGACCGTACGGTACCCCGTGGAGGCTGGCCTTCTCATCCCATCTGCAAAACTGGTGGACCGCAGGGGATTCGAACCCCTGACCTCCGCCGTGCAAAGGCGGCGCTCTCCCAACTGAGCTAGCGGCCCACGAAGCATGAAGTATAGCCGACCCTGCGGCGCACGCCATGCCGCGCGCGAGGCCGCCGGGTCCCAGGTCCAGATCGTCCAAGTCGTGGATGACTGTGCTCGTCGTGCCCCGCCGGAGCGCCCAGGTCTACGCGCGGGAGGCGACAGTTTCCATCGGTCGTCGGTCTGCACGTGGGAGGGACGTTCCAGCCAGCGCCCGCCGCGCCGCAGTCCCTATTCCTTGCGCGAGACCACCACTACCGTGACATCGTCGGTAAAGGGCTCGCCGCCGCTCTCCTCGATGCTCGTGAGCAGGCGCTCCAGGTTGCGCTCGTCCAGCGTCTGCCCGGCGAACGTCTGCAGCACACGGAACAGCCGCTCCTCCCCGAAGCGTTCGGGCAGACCGGGAGCGGCCCGGCCCTCGATGAGCCCGTCGGTGTAGAAGAAGAGGTTCCAGCCGGGGCTCAGCGCCACCCGCACCGGCTCGTCCAGCGGCACGTCAAAGCTCCCCAGCGGCGGGTGTGGCGGCACCATGAGCCGCGTTACCTCGCCGTTGAGCAGGAGCGGCGGCGGGTGGGCGATGTTCAGCAACGACACCTCGTCGCCGCGCGGATCGATCCATGCCAGGCAGAAGGTGGCGTAGGTCTCCGGGGACGAGCGCTCGCGGACGAGCAGCCGGCCCAGGCTGTGCACGATCTCGGAGGGGCTGGCGTCGGCGAGCTCCAGGGCTTGCCAGGCGGCGCGTAAGGTGGCACCCAGAGCCGCCGAGTCTGGCCCGTGCCCACTGACGTCGCCCACGATCACCGCCAGGCCGCGCTCGCCGTGCTCTAGCGCATCGATGAAGTCGCCGCCCAGCTCCATCCGATGTTCTCCGGGACGATAGAACGATCGCACCAGGAGGTTGGGGTGCTCTACCGGCAAGTTCGGCAGCAAACTGCGCTCGAAGCGGCGATGCAGCGCCTCCGCCTCCTGCTGCGCCTCGTGGCGCCGCGCCTGGGTGAGCGCCACGTCCACCTGATCGCTGAAACGCTGAACCAGAGCCAGTGTGGGCGCGTCGGGCTCGTGGTGCGGCTGTACCCAGCCCAGCATCAGGAGCCGCTCGCCCACCGGGCCCAAACCGATCGGCGCGCGCAGCACGGAGTACAGATCCATCTCGTCCACGAGGGCGGCCAGCCGGAATCGTAGCGTGCACTCGCGAATCTCCGCGCAGAAGCTCGGCCGGCGACCGACCAGCGCCTGACTCAGCTCGGGGTCGTCCGCGAGGGGGTACCGCGTCCCCGGACGCATGCTCGCTGTCGGCGGATCCGCGGCCAAAGCGGTTAAGTCCTCGCCGTCGACCCTGAACAGGAGGGCCCGGTCGCAGGCAAACACCTCGCGAGCCGCGCGGCACACGGCGGTGGCGACTTGGTCGTGTTCGCGCTGCTCATGGAACGAGGGGGTAAGGGCCAGCAGCCGGTCGAGCGCCTCGCACATGAGCTGCTCGCGGAGCTGACCCTCTTGCGCGGCCTGTTCGCTGAGACGCAGGTTAACCACCGCCAACGCATGTGGTACCGCCAGACTGTCCTGCACAACCGCCAGGTACACCAGCCAGATGGAGAACACCAGGAACACGTGGCCCAGCAGGTTGGGCCACTGGTGCGGACCCGTGTACAGGGTGAACCACAGCTCGGCCACGATGCGCATCAGGAGCGCGCCGATGAGCAGCGGCAGAGCGCCGCGTTGGAGACCCTGGCGGCGGCGCCAGAAGAGGACGATGCCGCCGGCCAGCAGGACACAGGCCACGTACTCGCCAACGACCTTGAACGTGGTGAGGCCGTCGGGCCCCAGAGCGACGGGGAACACATCCCACCAGTACACGGAGCACAGAATCAGCGCGACGGCGACGAGGTAACCCGCCAGCACCAGGCGCAGGCGAAGGTGACGACCAATGACGAACGGCGCCGCCAGGAAAGACGCACTCTGCAGAAGCGTGGCCGCCAGCCAGACCTGAGTGGGCTTGTCGCGTGAGCTGACGATGATGTTCACCCCGGGGAAGTCGACCATGTGCACCATGTGCAGCAGCGCGCCGGCGAACAGCGACACGCCGAGGAACACGGGAAAGTCGTCCTCCAGGAAGTCGCGCAGCGTCCAGGCCATGAGGAATACGGTGAAGCCGATCATGGCGTAGAAGATCTCCGCCAGGGAGTGGAACAAGGTGTAGGAGACCAGTCGCGTCAACAAGAGCGCGATGACGATGATGACGATGAGCGCGAAGCTGAAGACGACGCTGCGCTGACCGCCGCCGGTATGAGGTGTCGACATACTGCTCACCGCGTGCGAAGCTTATCCGCCAGACCGTAGAATGACCACAAGACGGCGAGCCACAGGCCGCGTGCCGGGCTGCTCCCCAGGAGGTGGCATTCCTCCATCCCGAGGGAATACCACAACCGGCAGTCCACAGCCGGCGGCCGTGTGGCTCGCTAGTCGACAAAGTCGATACTGAAGGAATCGTCGAGAGTCGATCGCTACCGCGCCAGTCTCGCTTGATTGCGCGACACGGAGGTATACACAGCCATGATGTTCGACACCACCTACTTGCTCTGGATATTTCTGCCCACGCTCCTGCTCTCGGGAGCGGTGCAGCTCTACCTGCGCTCCACGTACAGCCACTGGCGCAAGGTCCGTAACAGCGCCGGCGCCAACGGCTCCCGCGTGGCCGAGATCCTCATGCACGGTGCGCCGACCGACATCGGTGCCGCCGGGCACGGCCGGCGCCCCGCGGGCATTCAGCCGGTCGCGGTGCAGAGCATCAGGGGCGAGCTGACCGACCACTACGACCCGCGGGCCAACGTAGTGCGCCTCTCCCAGGGAGTCGCTACCGGGTCTTCGGTGGCCTCCATGGCCATCGTGGCGCACGAGCTCGGCCACGTCCAGCAGCACCAGCAACGTTCGCCACTCATCCTGGCGCGAAACGTGCTCGTCCCCGCTGTCACCATCAGCCCGACGATCTCCTACATCGCTATCGTCGCCGGCCTGATGCTCAATAGCCTCGGCCTCGTCTGGGCCGGCATCCTGCTCTTCGGCGTCATGGTGTTCTTCACCCTCCTCACGCTGCCGGTAGAGTTCGACGCCAGCCGGCGAGGGCTGCGACTCCTGCGCGAGTCGGGGCTCATGCAGACGGAAGAGGACGCCGTCGGCGCCCGCAAGGTGCTCACAGCGGCCGCGCTCACCTACGTGGCCGCGGCCGTCACGGCCGTGCTGCAGCTGCTGTACTTCGTAGCGCTCGCGCGCCGCGACTAACGGCGGCGCACTCCGCCGCGCCGCGCGCTGCGTTCGTACACGCGCAGCGGCTACCGCCCCGCGGCGCGCGCGCCGCACACGGGGCACGCACTCATGCCCAGCGGCCGCTCCAGGCCGGCGGCGGCCAGCAGCTTGTCGTCGCCGAAGATCTGGCGAGTAGGACCATCGGCCACCAGTCGGCCGGCGTTCAGCACGATGGTCCGCTCGCACAGCTCGGCAGCCAGGTCCAGGTCGTGCGTGGCGACGATGCGCGTGTGTTCGAAGGAGTCGAGGAGGGCGATCAGGCGCCGGCGGGCACGCGGGTCGAGGCCACTCGAAGGCTCGTCCATCACCAGGATGCTGGGCTCCATGGCCAACACCGTGGCGATGGCCACGGCGCGCTTCTCACCGCCCGAGAGCCGGTAAGGGGGGCGCGCCTTTAGATGCGCCGCGCCGACGCGCGCCAGCGCCTCGTCGACGCGCGCCTCCACATCGGCCAGCGGCAGGCCGAGGTTCAGCGGTCCAAAGCCCACGTCCTCGGCCACGGTCGGCATGAAGAGCTGATCGTCCGGATCCTGGAACACCATGCCGACCGTCTTGCGAATGTCGGCCAGCGTGGACCGCACCACCGGGCTGCCCCCGATACGTACTTCGCCCTCCGCGGGCGTGAGCAGTCCGTTGAGGTGCGCCAGCAGCGTGGACTTGCCGGCGCCGTTGGCGCCGACCACGGCGATCGCCTCGCCGTGACCCACCTCGAAGGACACGGCGTGTAGCGCTCGCGTGCCGTCCGGGTAGGCGAAGCCCAAGGCGCGAACGGAGATGGTGTGGTGACTCATGTGCCCACCCCCGTGAGCAGGCGACCGATGAGCAACGACACATCGACCAGACGGAAGAACACAAAGGCGGCCGACCAGCCGAGGAGAAACACCGCGTCGGCCGCCCTGAAATGCAGGCGCCGCGCCATGCGTATCTGCCCGTCGAAGCCACGGCACTTCATGGCCGCGTGGATGCGCTGCGCGCGGTCGGTGGTACGCAGCAGGAGCTGACCGAGCATCAGCCCGTATACGCGCAGCCCCAGCCCGCGGCGGCCAAAGGAGCGCAGCCGCCGCGCCTGCCCCATGCGGTGCACCTCCTCGCCAAGCACGAAGATGTAGCGGTACAGCAGGAGCAGTTGCGTGGCGAACACATCGGGGACACCCAGCCTCTCCAGGGCCAAGCAGACGCCGTTGAAGCTGGTAGTCGCCGTGAGTAACAGGGCCGCCGCCGTAGTCAGCAAGAAGCGCACCAGGATGGAGGCAAAGGAGATCCACCCGCCAGTGATAGACAGGCCCCCGATCTCGGCCACCACCTCGCGGTCGAAGACGGGGTTGAACGCGCCCACCAGCAGGGCGAACGGCGACACCATCAGCAGTAAGCGAGCCAGGAACCCCAGCGGCACGCCACCACTGCTCGCCAAGACCACCGGAAAGAGCAGGAAGGGCAGCAGGGCGAGCACGTGATACGGGCCAAAGGAGACGACGCACACGATGTACACGGCCGTGGCCAGCACCTTGGCGCGGGGATCTACACGGTGGATCGCCGTATCCTGTCCGGCCAGCCGATCCAGGCGATCCACGATGGAGAGCCCTGAAGCAAGGGAGGACATCGAGCTCGCTCAGGCGATCTGGCCAGTGGTTGTAGCCACGAACCTGCCGTGCTTAACGCCCTTGGTGCCGATGAGGCCGTCGGCGATGCGCTTGATTTCGCGCGCCACGCCCCGCAGCACGACGACCTCCAGACAGTGATGCGCATCCAGATGTACGTGAAGTACCGAGACGATCTGGTGGTGATGTGTGTGTTGGTGATCGGTGAGCTTGTCGGCCAGATCGCGCGTGTGGTGGTCGTACACCAGAGTGACCGTGCCCACCGCCTCGGCCTCGCCGGCGTTCCACTGCTCCTCCACGAGCGCGGCACGGATGAGATCCCGCAATGCCTCCGAACGGTTCACGTACGCCTTCTCGGCGATGAAAGCATCGAACCGTTCCAGCAGGCGTTCGTCGATGGAGACCCCGAAGCGCATGACGTTCGACATGGCCGCCCCTTCCCTCTCACTTTCCCGACGTGCTACGTTGTTGCCGCCATGATAGCACGTTTCGTGTCACTCTTGCTCTCCTCGTGTGACTCCCCGCGAGCTGGTTGACCGCCTGCAGCAGGCGAAGTAAAGTGCTGTCGCTGGTGGCACGAGTCATACCACCGTAACACGGTAACACGACACACTACCCTGCCGACAGGCAGCCTGAGGAGGAAGCTCATGCACATGGCGGACGCCCTCATCACTCCCGCCGTGGGTGGCGCCATGTATGCCGCCACGGCGGTCACCGCCGCCTACAGCGCGCGCAAGGTACGCACCTCTCTCGACGAGAGCAAGATCCCGCTGATGGGCGTTGCGGGCGCGTTCGTGTTCGCCGCGCAGATGCTGAACTTCACTATCCCCGGTACCGGCTCCAGCGGGCATCTGGGAGGCGGGCTCATCCTCGCCATCCTCCTCGGCCCGGAGGCCGCCTTCCTGGTCATGGCCTCCATCCTCACCGTCCAGGCGCTGTTCTTCGGCGACGGCGGTCTGCTGGCCCTCGGGTGCAACATCTTCAACCTCGGCTTCTTCACCGTGTTCCTCGCCTACCCGCTCGTCTATCGCAAGATCGTCGGCGGCACTGCCTCGCCGGCGAAGTGGCGCGTGGTCGCCGGCAGCATGGTAGCCGCCATCATCGGGTTGCAGCTCGGCGCCTTCGGCGTGGTGTTGGAGACCACCGCGTCGGGCATCAGCGAGCTGCCCTTCTCCACCTTCCTCCTGCTCATGCAGCCCATCCACCTGGCCATCGGCGCGGTCGAGGGTCTCGCCACCGCCGCCGTGGTGCTCTTCGTCCTCAAGGCGCAGCCAGATCTCCTGGCGCGCACCACCGCTCGCAAACCGCTCCGCGGACTGCGCCTCAAGCCGGTCCTCGCGGGGCTCGCCATCGCCGCGGTGCTCGCCGGTGCCGTGGTCTCGTGGTTCGCCTCCACTCACGCCGACGGCCTGGAGTGGTCTATCGCCAAGGTCACCGGGACGGAGGAGGAGCTGCGGACGAGCGGCGCCGGCGCGTATAAGGCGGCCGCCGACCTGCAGGGGCGCACGGCCTTCCTGCCGGACTATGGCTTCAAGCAGAGCGAAGCCGAGGCCGAGCAGGCGGCGGCAGACGAAGAGGAACCCGTTTGGCCAGCGGTCGACGCCGGTACCAGCGTAGCCGGCATCGTCGGCGGCCTGATCGTCCTGGTGCTAGCCGCGGGCGTCGGCTTCGCGCTGCGTCAGCGTTCTCCGCAAGCGCGAGCCAGCGAGTAGACCGGGGCGGGCGCGCGGTACGGCGGCACCCAAGAACCCGGCGGCCGCGTAGTCACGCCCTACGCGGCCGCCGGTCCGTAGAGGGTCCTCGGCACGGGCGAGAGCGGGTGCCGCCGTACCCCCGCGATCGAGCACACCCCGCGGTGCGTCATGAGCGCACAGTATCGCCGCCCTCTCCCTCCCCACCCCACTACAGCCTCCCTCCGACAGGCCTTCGCCTTGCCCGCCCAGCATGAGCGGCCATATCATCCAAGCGAGACGACACGGGAGGACACCTGCATGGACCGCATCAAGTTCGAGCACAGCGTCGAGAAAGCCGGGTTCTTCAGCCCGCTCGCCGGTATGCAGTACGCCGAGCAGACGGTGGAGGTACGGCGCGATCCTCTCACGGGCGCTACGGCCGTGTCCTCCTCCGAGCTGGCCGCCAAAGAGGAGATGTTCTTCGGCAAGACCGACTGGGAGCACACCCAGCGATTGGCCGCCAGCAGCCGCGAGGGCTGCTTCTTCTGCCCCGAGAAAGTGCTCGGCAGCACGCCGCGCTACCCCGACGAGATGGTGCCCGGCGGACGCCTGCGGCACGGCCGGGCGCTGGTGTTCCCCAACTTGTTCCCTCTGGCGGCCCTCCACGCCGTGGTCACCTACCCGGATCTCCACTTCATCCGGCCCTCGGAGTTCACTCCGGAGCTGCTGGCAGAGGGCCTGGGGGCGGCGGTCGAGTTCTGCGGCCTCGCCGAGCGCTTCCGCGACGACTTGGAGCACCTGCAGCTCTGCTGCAACCACATGCTACCGGCGGGCGCCAGCTTGGTGCACGCGCACTTCCAGGTGTTTGGCGGCCGCGGGGTGCCGTGGCTCGTGCGCACCATGTGGGAGCGCACGGCCGCCTTCCAACACGAGCACGGCGTCTCCTTCTGGGAGACTCTCGTCGAAGAGGAGACGGCTCATGGCGAGCGCTTCATCGAGAGCCGCGACGGGTGCACCTGGCTCGTACCCTTCGCGCCGTCGGGTGGCCGCGAGGTGATGGCGGTGCTGCCCGCCTTCCCCCGCGTGTCCGCGTTGGGCACGGCACAGGTTGCCGCGCTGGCCCGCGGTCTCTCGAAGGTACTCGCCTGGTACGAGCGCGAGGGGCTCTCGGCCTTCAACTTCACCTTGTACGGCGGCCCGCTAGACACCGCCCTCGCCGGTCACCCCGTAGTGCTGCGGGTCATCGCCCGCACGGCGTTCAAACCCGACTACCGTACCGACGACTACTTCCTGCAGAAACAGCTGGGCGGCGAGCTGATCTTCGCGCCGCCCGAGGAGATAGCGGCCACCCTGCGCACCTCGTTCGCCGCCGACTGACGGCGGGCTCGCTGGCGCGGCGCGCCGCTACAGGTTCGTCAGGCTAGCCGGCGCCGCGGCACAGAGCGCCGCGCGAGCGGCCTCCGCCAACTCCCGCTCGTGCTCGCGGTCGGCCGAGTACACGCGGTAGATGTGCGCCTTGGCCGGGATGAAGGCGATGATGCCTCCGAGCAGCTCGTCCTCAACCCGGCCGGTAACCGGATCGTAGATCGGCAAGCGCTTGGACCCGCGCAGAGGATTCAGTGGACGCGGGTCCTGCGATGCCACGTCTACCCGGAACTCGAGCTTCCTGAGCTCGGCCGGCAGGGTAGCCCGAATGGCCGCCTCCAGCTCGGCGGCGGACAGGTCGCGGCTGGCGGGCGCCTGCTCGCGGCGCTCTACCGACCGCTCGAACACGGCGTGGTACTTGACTTGCCGGTGGATAATGCGCTGCCACTCGCGCGCGAGGCGGTAGCGCCGGCTGCTGGACGCCTGCTCGAGCCAGCCGTCGACCTCCTCGAACAAGGACCACTCAGTGAGCCGCCGGTAGGTGGCCAAGTCTTCCAGTGGACTGCGCGGCAGCACGAACGCCATCGTGTCGGCGAAGATCTCCCGCAGGTGCAGATCGATAGCACCGCCGATGCGGTGGAAGTACACGTTCTCGTACATGTAGAAACGCGCGTTCAGGAAAGCGCGCAGCGCGCCGAGCGCGCGCTTGTGGAACGTCAGCCCGTCTCGCGTGCAGAAGCTGTAGTAGATGAGGCGCTCCACGTCCACGGCCCCGATGGACACGCCGCACATGTACGCGTCGCGACGAACGTAGTCCATGTTGTCCACGGTAACCGCCCCGGAAAGGGAGCGCTGCAGGAGCTGTACCCAGCGTGGCGGCCCAGGCGATGCTGTGCCGCCGGCCGGCCGCTCGTCCGCCGCTCTGATGAGCCACGCCACGTGCGCCGGATCTACGTGCTCGCCCGCTGCGAAAACGCCGGTCGGGCTGCGCCGCAGGGCGGCAAGAGCCGCTCCAAGCTCCGCGACCGTGAGCCGCTGGGAGATCTGCTCGTGATCCAGCCCCCACCGAGGGTGCAGGTACTCCTCGTCGAAGAAGTGGCCGAAGGGACCGTGCCCCACATCGTGCAGCAAGCCCGCCATACGCAGAGTCTCTTCCACCAGCGGAGCCGAAGGCACCGGCTCGCCCTCTTCTCGCAAGACATCCGCCAGCGACGCGTAGATATGAGCGCCCAGCGTCCCCGCGAGGTGCATGGTACCAAGGCTGTGAGCGAACCGGCTATGTTCCGCCGCGGGGAACACCCACCATGAGCTCTGCAATTGGTGAATGCGGCGCAGCCGTTGAACCCAAGCGTTATCGATGATCGTCGACTCGGCAACCTCACCTTCGGTGCACGGCGTAGTGATGCGCAGGTAGCCGTACAGAGGGTCGGCGATCAGGTGTACGTCGTCGTAGGGGGCCGGCATGCCAGAACCCTATCGCCGCACCCCGCGCGCCAGCAAGTATGTGCCGCTCAGCTCTCCCCGTACGGCGCTCAACCCCGGGGGGCCACCGGCCGATAAGCAACAGCGGCGGAGTCTGGGGGATGCACACGAAAATACAGCTCAAACGCCTGTTCACACGGTCGATGCGCAAGGAGCTCATCGCGGCAGCATTGGCCACGAGCATGGTGCCGCTGCTCGTCTGCGCTGGCCTTGTTCTCGCGTTGTCTTCGCACTGCATCCTCCGGGCCGAGCGACAGCAGACGCGCTCTATTGTGCCGTCGGTGCAGGCCGTGCTCGCCATGGAACGGGAGAATCTGCTGACCACCGTGCACGACTACGCCTTCTGGGATGAGACGGCGGCTCGCGTGCGCCAGGAAGACATCGTCTGGCTGCGAGAGAACATCGCCGACTCGATCTGCGACACGTACCGCGTGAGCTCCGTGGCCATCGTAGACGAACACGGGTGCATCGTGGTCTCGCGCACGTTTCCCGAGGCGGCGCTGGCCAGCCTCTCGATCACATCGCCGCCGCCGGTTAACAGCCGTGTTCAAGACCTGATCCGGTTACCCAACACCGTTGCCATTGCCATAGCGGAACCGATACGAAGCAAGGATGGCCGACGAACCGGCGCCACGCTGATAGCGCTGAAGAACATCGACACGGCCCTGCTCGCCCGCGTCCAGCAATTCGCCGGCATTGCCGGCGTGACCCTGCACGACGGCCACTCCACGCTGAGCTCGACGGGAAAGCAGATCGCGGAGCCGCGGCTCGCCAGCGGCTCCGTGCCGGCGAACGAGACCGTCGCCGCGGGCGACTACGTGGCCACCGACGCGCCGCTCTACAACGCGTCCGGCCTGCAGGTGGCTTGGGTACGCGCGATCAACGACCGAGTGCTGACCAAGGCGAGCAACCAGGCTACCCTCATCGCGCTGGGTGTGGGGCTCGTGCTCGCTCTAGCCACCACGGTCGTCGCCGCGTCGATCTACACGCGCCGCTTCCGCAGGCGGCTGTCGAGCCTCACGCAGGCGGCCCGAGCCATCGCCGCCGGCGACGCAACCCAACCGCTGCGGGTCTCCGCGACGATGAGATCGGCGAGGCCAAGGTAGCCTTCAACCACATGTCCTCACACATCGCGTCGACGATCGGCACCCTTACCCAGCGGCTTCAGTACCTCACCACGGAGCTCGCCGAGCTCAGTATGCTGACTGACACCCTGGTAGGGTGCGGCGACCTCCGGCCTCGCATCATCGCCCTCTGCGCACGCGTCGCGGAGGCCTTTCGCGCCGACGCCGTCGGCATCTTTCTCGCCGAGGCCGACGATCTGGTCTCCTTTGCCGCGCCCGATACGGCACCCCTGCACAAAGATGCCTTACGTGCGACCGCCGTGCAGACGATCGCCGCCGGCCAGCCCAGGATCATTCGGGCCTGGGTGCCGGAGGCCGTCCGCGGCGACCGCGACGTGCCGCCCCTGGGCAGTCTCGCCTGCAGCCCGCTGGCGACCGACGGCACCGTCTTCGGCGCCCTCGCGATCGGCTCCCTCCGCGGAGACCGCTTCGACGAGGCCGAACTGCTCGTCCTCTCTACCGTGGCCAGCCAGATCACCGTCGCGCTGGGCAACGCCGAGGTGGTCGCGCGCCTGGAGGGAACCAACCGCGAGACGGTACGTGCGCTCGCCGCCGCCATGGAGGCTAAAGACGAGTACACCGCCGAGCACGCCGAGAGCCTGGCGCTCTCCGCCGTAGCCGTGGGTCGCCAGCTAGACCTCACGGAAGAGGAGCTGCGCACGCTCGAGTACGCTGCCCTGCTGCACGACATCGGCAAGATCGGCGTGCCCCGGCACATCCTCAACAAGCCAGACCAGTTGACCGAAGAGGAGTTCGCCGAGATCGCCAAGCACACCATCCTCGGCGAGCGCATCAGCGCACAGGTCGACGACCTCAAGCCGGTCGCCAGGATCATCCGTTCCGCGCACGAGCGCTGGGACGGCCGCGGGTATCCGGACGGCCTAGCGGGCGAGCAGATCCCCCTACTGGCTCGCATTTTGCTCGTCTGCGATGCATTCGACGCGATGACGTCGAACCGTCCGTATCGTCCCGCCATGCCGACGGAGACCGCGCTCCTCGAGGTACGCGCCTGCGCCGGCATGCAGTTCGACCCGCGTGTTGTCGATGCACTCGTGCACGTGTTTGAGCACGCCAGCCGTTTGGGCACTGGTGGCGTGCCCGAGATGCCGATCTACGTCTGGCACCAGCCGCGACGCATCAGCCAACCTGAGGCACCGCCCGCGTAGAGCGACGGGGCCGGCTCACCGAGAGGTAATCAGCTCTCGGTAGGCAGTCTCGTGTGCGACCACGAAGGTATGGAGCCCGAAGCGCTCCTCCACTACGCGCCGGCACTCGTACGGGTCGATCTCGCCTAGGCGCTCCACCGCTTCCACCATCTCACCCACCGTATCCACGATGAAGCCGCTCCGACCGTGTTCGACGACCTCGGGCACCGAGCCGCGGCGGAACGCGATGACCGGGGTTCCGGCAGCCATGGACTCGATCATCACCAGGCCAAACGGCTCGGGCCATTGGATGGGGAACAGCGTGGCTCGCGCGCGCCGATAGAGATCCAGCTTGGCCGTGTGATCCACCTCGCCACGGAACTGGATCGTGTCGCACAGGTAGGGGTCCACCCGCTCGTGGAAGTAGTCGAGTTCGGCCAGCTCGTTCATTTTGCCAGCCATGATCAGCGTGCGGCCCAAGAGCTGGGCCACCTCGATGGCCACGTGAGCGCCCTTCTCGGGGTTCATGCGCCCCATGAAGAGGAGGTAATCGTCCTTCTCGGCGGAGAACGGGTGGGCCGCCACATCCACGGCGTTGGGGATGGTAGCGATGAATCGGAGATCCGGAAATCCCTGCCGCTGATACTCCGAGATGGCGATGAAGGCCAGATCCTCGCGCAACGCGCTGAAGATCTCCCGGCTCAGCTGATCGGCAGGACCGTGCAACGTGACTATCACCGGAGTTCCAGCCACGTGATGTACCAGAGCACCCAGAGCACGGGAGGCGAAGCCCGAGTGATCGTGGATCAAATCGAACTCCCCGGCCCGGCGGTATGCCTCGATGCTGTGCACGATCTCCAGCATGCCCGTCTCGATGCGATGGCTGGGAGCCGTCTCGAACACGTAGTGCAGCCTGGCTTCGGTGGCTGAGTCGCCGCTGGCGAACAGCGTGACCTCGTGGCCGCGTCCAACCAGGCCTTCCGTGAGATGAGAGACCACGAACTCGATCCCGCCATAGCCTCGCGGGGGAAGAGGGAACCACGGTGGGGCGATCATGCCAATCTTCATCGGAGGCTCCAGTGCCGCAGTGGTCAGGCACAGGCATGGTACCCACGCCGCGCGGATCGTGCACCATGCTATGGTAGCCGCATCGTGATCGACCTCCACGCCCACACTACCGCCTCCGACGGCTCGCTGACGCCAGCAGAGCTCGTGGCCCACGCCGCCGAGCTCGGCCTGCGTGCCGTGGCCATCACGGATCACGACACGATCGACGGCCTCGCGGAGGCGCTCACGGCGGCGCGGCGCTACGGCATCGAGGTGGTCCCCGGCGTGGAGATCCCCCTCGAGTTCGCCTCGTTCACGCTCGACATGCTCGGCTACTTCCTCTGTGGCCCCCCCACACAGGAATTGCACGATCAGCTCCGGAGCCTTCGCCGCGAGCGAGACGAGCGGAACGCGCAGATCCTGGCCAAGCTCGCGGGGCTCGGCTACCCGCTGCGTCGCGAGGAGCTGGCGGCGGCGGCCGGCGGCGAGGCCGTAGGCCGGCCGCACATCGGGGAGGCGCTCAGACGCCGCGGCTACGTCTCTTCCATTACCGAAGCCTTTGAGCGCCTCCTCCGCCGCGGCGCGCCGGCGTTCGTAGAGCGCCGGCGCCTCAGTCTGCCGTCCGCCATGCGGCTCATCCACGAGTCAGGAGGCGTGGCGGTCATCGCCCACCCGGGGATCATCCGTACTGACAGCGCCGGGTTGCGCCGCCTGTTGCGAGAGGGCGTCCGCCAGGGGCTCGTCGGCCTCGAGTGCTCTTATCCGCTCCACGACGACCGAACCACGGAGCAGTGTCTGGCCCTTGCGGCCGAGTACGGTCTGGTCGCCACCGGCGGCTCGGATTTCCACGGCGCGATCAAGCCGGCCATCCAGCTTGGCCACGGCAGCGGTGGACAGCCGATCCCCGACGAGATGCTGGATCGGCTCAAAGAGCGCTGCGCCCGAGTGGCGAGCACGATGACCCGTGTACCCCCGGGTGTATAGTGATGGGCATGGACACCACCCTTACCCCTGAAGAGCTCGCACGTGTCATTAACCGCTTGCGGCGAGTAGAGGGACAGGCCCGCGGCCTCCAGCGCATGATCGAGGACGGCCGCAGCTGCGAGGACATCTTCACGCAACTCGCCGCCACCAAGGCAGCGCTCGACCGCGTCGGCATGCTGCTCATCTCGCTGAAGATGCGCGAGTGCCTGCAGGAGTCCGGCGCCGAGCAAGGAACGCCGCAAGCCGTGGAGCGGGCGCTCGAGGCCTTTCTCAAGTACGTGCAGTGCGCCCGTTAGCCCCCGGCCATGGCTCAGCGGTTTCACCCCTCCCACTGGCATAAGCTCGAAGACCCGCGCCGCCTGGAGGAGCTGCCACCAGAGCTCGTCCTGCAGCTCCTCAACCTCGGGGGCGCCGAGACAGTCGTCGACTTCGGCGCCGGCACGGGTATGTACAGCCTGCCGGTCGCCCGCGCGCTCCCGCGCGGCCACCTGGTGGCCGTCGACACCTCCGCGGAGCTGCTGCGCCATCTAGCCGACAAGCTCGGGCGGCCGGAACATGCGGCCCTCCGCGATCGCGTTACGCTGATCGAGTCACGGGACGGCGTGCCCCTCGCCGACGGTCGGGCCGATCGTGTGCTGGCGATCAATGTGCTCCACCACGTCTCCGACGATCCGCAGACGCTCGCGGAGATGGTCCGCCTGCTGCGCGCGGGCGGGCAGTTGGTGGTATTCGAGTTCGGACACATGGAACGGCCCGTAGGCCCCCCGGCACACCACGTGCTCCAGCACCACGTGCTGCGCGCGCTCGTCGCCGCGATGGGCCTGCGGGAGATCGCTTACTACGAACCGGGGAGACTGGCCAGCTTCCACGTCGCGATGGTAGGGGAGAAGCCCGCCCCGTGAGAAGATACACGCCGCCGCGGCCGGAGACATCGCCGGCGACCGTCGCCCATGTACTCACCACCCCCGGAGCCGAGCTGGAGGGGGCGCTCGCCAGAGTGGTGGCCCCCTTCGGAGGATGGCAGGGTCTGGTCCGGCCGGGCGAGCGCATCGCGGTAAAGGTCAACTTGCTGCGCGCGGCCGACCCCGAACACGCGGTCACCACCCACCCCGAGACCCTCCGCTGGGTGCTGCGCGGCCTCCTCGCCGCCGGCGCTCAGCCGTTTGTGGCCGACAGTCCCGGCGGGCCAAACCCCGCGGCTGCCGTAGCCCGCATCTGGCGCCTGACGGGCGTGGACAGCCTGTGCCGGCAAGAGGGCGTGCCCCTGGTGGACGTAGAGAGCGATGTGATCACTTTCCCCTGCCCCCACGGCGTCCTCTTCAAGAGTTTCCCCATAGGGCGCGCCTTCGCCGAGGCAGACGGCATCGTCCAAGTCGGCGTGCTCAAGACCCACGTGCTGATGCGCCTCACCGGAGCCGTCAAGCTAACCTTCGGCTGCGTCCCCGGACTGGAGAAGGCGCGCTTCCACATCCGCGCCAGCCGCCGCGAGGACTTCGCCGACATGCTCCTCGACCTCCACCTCGGACTCCGTCCACGGTTCAACGTGCTCGACGGTATCGTGGCGATGGAGGGACAGGGACCCGGTGGAGGCACGCCGCGCGAGCTGGGCTCGCTCTTCGCGGCCGTGGACGGCATCGCTCTGGACGCGGCCATGGCCGACCGCACCGGACTGCCGCGTGAGCAGCTCTACACCCTCGCCGCGGCGGCGCGGCGCGGACTGCTCGATCTGGCGCATCCCTACACGCTCGTCGGCGACCCGGTGGAGGCGGTACCCGACTTCGTCCACGCCGTCAAGGATGCGGAGACGATGTTGCCAGCCTCCTTGCGTCGTGTGTCGAGACGGCTGGTGACCGCGCGGCCCCTGCTCACGCGCCCGCGCGTATGCACCTCCTGCGGCGACTGCGCGGCCATCTGCGGCACGCGAGCCATCCGCCTCCGCCCGCTGCCACACATCGACGACGATCGCTGCGTGCGCTGCTATGCTTGCGCGGAGGTCTGCCCCAGCGGAGCGCTGGACGTGGTTACGCCGCCGCTCGCCCGGCTGCTGGGCCGCCTGCGACGGAGCTAGTCAGGCGGCCACGAGTCGCAGAATCACCACCTCTGGGCGGCACCACAGGCGAAACGGCAGCAGGCTGGTGCCGACCCCCCGCGTCACGTGGATCGCGTGACCACCACGCCAGTAGAGGCCGTCCTTGAACGGCGCCCGAGGCTGGCTCAGCATGATCGGCCCACCCGGCCACGGCACACAGATCTGCCCTCCATGCGTGTCGCCACTCAGGGTGAGCTGGACGGCCTCGGGCGGCAGGTCGAACGCCGCCTGGCCGTAGTGGCTGAGCAGGAGTCGCAGCGGCGCGGGGTCACGGTTGGCGGCGGCCAGTACCTTTGCCGAGTCGGCGCACCCGTGCTGCCAGTCGTCGAGGCCGAGCACCTGCAGCCGAGCCTGGCCGCGCTCCACTTCGACCACCTCGTTCACCAAGAACCGCACCCCACAGTCGCTGAGAGCGTCGAGATCCACGGCCCGTGCGAAGGGCACCTTGCTGTGACCGCGGTCGTGATTGCCGGGCACGGCGTACACACCGAGGGGAGCGCGAAGCATACGCAGTGCGACACACAGGGCGGCGAGCCTCCGCGGGCCGCCCGCTAGATCGCCGCTCAGAGCGATCAGGTCCGGCCGCTGCGCCATGGCCAGCCTGAAGGCCCGGCGCGCGGCGCGCAGGTTGAGACTCATCACGAACGCGGTGTGGGTGTCGGAGAGGTGGGCGATCCTCAGTCCGTCCCATTCTGGCGACAGATCGGGCACGGGCACGTCGCGATGAATGAGCCGGACCCATTGTGCCTCAAAGAGGAGGTACCCGCCGGCGGCTGCCACCAGGGCAGCTACCGCCCGAGCCGTGCGTCTGCCCGGTGATATCATGCAACCCCCGCCGCGCGGCTCAGGGCTCGCTCGGCACCCCAACCTGCTCACGCAGGCGGCGGCGTGTCTCCTCGATCTTGCCCCGCAGCACGGCGGCGGCGTCTTGATCCATCCACGGTTCCGCCGCCGCTGGCTCCGCCAGAGGAACGTCCATTTCTCCGCTCGCTGAGACGTTCTGCTTACGCCGCGGCGCGAGCAGCACCCCCGCCGTTACCCCCAGCAAGACCCCCGCAACGAACCCGCCTTTGGCACCGTCGGTCACTTTGACCTCCTCTTCTGTGGTCCCCTCATGCTATCACCGCCGATTGAGGCGTCCCGCTGAGCGCTCTGCCGCCGGCACTCAGGCGATTACTACGTCGTTGATGATCAAGCGAAAGGCGCAACCGAGATGGGCAGCGGCCTTCCGGCACATGACCATGCGCGTGAGGAAGATCTCGAAGTACTCCATGACCGGCGCCACACTACTGTCGATGATTAACGCCAGCGTGATGACCTGCGCCACGAGGTCTACCGCCACCGAGCTCTGCGTGCAGGCGGCGTTCACACGGTCATGGATATCGTAATCGACGGGGTCCACGGTTCGCACGCGGCTATAGTGCACGTCCGACTTGTCGGCGAGGATAAGGGCGGCCGCGACGTCGCTCACCGGCTGTCCGTACTCTTCCTCATGGTTCCCGATCGCGCACATGACCTCCACGATCTCGCCGATCGGCATACCCAGGCGGTTGAGCACGTGGCGTGCTAGCAGGCTCGCGACGATGCCATGGTCCTCGCGAGCCACAGAGTTCCCTATATCGTGGAGGTATCCAGCCACGCCAGCCAGCTCGGCGACCCGTTCCGACTTCCCCAGATGCAGAAGGATGTCTCTCGCTACCGCCGCGACTATGTCGCAGTGCCGCGTCCCATGATCGGTGTACCCCAGCTCCTTCAGATTCTGGTCCGCCTTGTGGACGTATGCCTGCACTTCGTAGTCCTCGCGCACACGCGCCACCGTCACCCACTGGTCGTTCACACGCCCTCCTCACTGCCCCCGGGAACTCGCTGTCCACTACTCAACCGGGCATCTCCTTGAGCACGGAGAAGCCATCGAGTCGCGGGTCCCAGTCGGCCGGCCGCACCTCGACCCGTTCTACCCGGGAGCCCGACGGCCCGCGATGGCACCAGGCTACCGCGCGATCGACTGCCTCGGCTGGACCCTGAAAGAAGGCCTCGACACTACCATCGCGCCGGTTGCGGACCCAGCCCGCCAGCCGCAGCTGGAGCGCCGCCTCTCGAGTGGACACGCGGAAGAATACCCCTTGCACGAGCCCGAAGATGCGCACGTGCACCGCCTTGTCAGCCATCCTCTCGCCCTGCTCCCTCTTCGTCTTCCTCGAATCCCATGGCGCGCTCGCGGTCCAGGACGAGGGGCACAAACCGGCAGGCTACCTCCTCCTGCCGCTCGAAGCTGGCGCCATGGCGAGTGACCACCGTCAGTATCTGAGTACCACCGTGAGGGCCCACGGGGACCACGAGCCGCCCTCCGTCCGCAAGCTGCTCGACCAGCGTCTCGGGCAGCCGCGCAGCGGCCGCCGTGACCACCATAGCATCGAACGGCGCCTGCTCGGGCAGGCCGCGGCTCCCGTCGCCGATCACCAGGTGCACGTTGTGCACCCCCAGATCGGCGAGCACCGCTGCGGCCTGCGTCGAGAGCGCGGGTACCCGTTCGACCGACCAGACCTCGGCGGCGATCTGCGCCGCCACCGCCGCCTGGTATCCGGACCCCGTGCCGACCTCGAGGACCCGGCTGCGGTCACTCAGCTCAAGCAGCTCCGTCATGAGCGCCACCATGTAGGGCTGCGAGATGGTCTGTCCGTGCCCTATGCCGAGGGCACCATCTGCGTAAGCCTCCGCCCACAACGATTCAGGGATGAACCGGTGCCGCGGCACGCGCTCCATGGCTGTCAGAACGGCGACGTCGCGGATGCCGCGGGCCACCAACTGCGCAGTGACCATGCGGCGCCGCAGGCCCACGAAGGGATCGCCGCTCAACCTGACTCCGCTGAACCTCGCCGCGGCGCGGCGGGACGGCGATACTTCCGTCGCCGCCGCCGCCCGAGCCACAGCAACAGCCACAGGTTGACCCCGAAGAACACGTACCCCAGCAGGGAGATCAGCGCGGTGGCCACCACCCCGCCGAACGCGAACAGGTCCTCCGACAGGCTGATGAGCGCGAAGGCGATGCCGGTGGCCTGTCGCGGCCGTGCACCGTGCTTTACCGACTGGCCAAGCCAAGCCACTACGGCCCCCAGACACAGGCCGAGGACCACCCCGCCAGCGCCGTGACCCACGGTGGCCGCCGCGGCCACAGCTCCTCCGACAACGCGCCAGGGCATCAGGAGACGATCCTGCACTCGCATGACGACCGGTACGTTGTCGAACTTCGACTCGAAGATCGCGAGCACGCCGAACACCACGATCGCGATCCAGTGATCGAGCCCTGCGAAGGGGGCGGTGAGGTCTGGACCGATCCCGAGACGACTCATGACGCCGATGAGGACGAGCGTGAGCGCTGGCCGCACGCCGCCGGCCACGCCGAAGCCAGTCACGCGCCCGATAGCGTAGATCCAGGCTATCATCCGCCTCCCCGTTCGGCCCGCTCCCCGCTGCTGTCCATCCCCCGACCGTTCATCGCTCCATACTAGACCACGCGGACGGGCTCACACGCCAGCGTCACTCGGCGGCACGAGCCCGAAGACCTCTAGACGAAATCGAGGCCGAGGCGGGCAGCCAATGGCCCTCCGTTTGCCACATACCACCCCGGCAGCGATTCGCGGGACGAGATACCCAGCGCCAGCCCGACGAACTGGGAGAGGTGCAGCACAGGCACACCGAGGTTGGTTCCCTGCTGGCAGGACTCCAGCGAGGTACGGCAGTGCGGACATGGCGTGACGATCACGTGGGCTCCGGCGGTAGCGGCAGCGACGACGGCACGTGTCGCCAGGGCATCGGAGGCGCCCCGACGCGACGCCGCGAGCGGCCAGCCGCAGCAGGAGAGGCGCCCGTCGTAGTCCACGACACGGGCGCCGCACGCCATCGCCAGCTCCTCCAGGGAAATGGGTGTGTCTGCATCGTCCTCGGAGTTCAGTGTACTGGGGCGCAGTACCTGGCAGCCGTAGAACGCTGCGACATTGATACCTGAGAGACGCCGGGTGACCGCCGCGGCGAGGCCATCGACTCCCACATGCCTCCACAGGACCCAGAGGAGATGCGTCACCTGCGCGTGCGTACCCACATACCGCCAGCCACCGGCTGCCAGCGCGGCACCGACTCGCTGCCGCTCGGCTACGCGTTCTGGGCCCTCGAGCAGCGCGCGCGACTGTCGCAGGCTCAGCATGCAGACGCTGCACGCCGTCATCACGTCCAGACCGAGCTGTCCAGCCTGAGACAGCGTCAGCGCGCCCAGCGCGGCGCCGGCGGTACGAGCCACCTGCTGCACCTCGCCGGCCCCACAGCACGGCGCCGCGGGTAGGCCTACCAGGTCGATCCCCAGCCGCGCGCACACCAGACGGGTCGCGGTATCGACCTCGCGCGACCAGCCTAGACTGGCGCACCCTGGGTAGTACGCGTACCTCACTCTCGTTCCTCCGCGGCGTTTAGGATCGCGCGCAGTTCCTCGAGCCGCTCTACCGGCACGGGATCGTCTCCCCCAGCCTCCCCGCCCGATAGCGCGCGGGCCGCGGAGGACACGCGCGCCGGCGTCTTCACGATATCCTCCATGCGTGGCGGAAGGCGGAACTCGTGTGCACGGCCAGTATCGCGCACCGATGCCATGACCTCTCCGCAACGCTCCGCGCCTGGGTCCGCGCGCAGACCCTCAGCCCACGCGAGCTGACCGAGCCTGACGATGAGGTCTCGCACGCGCAGGTGCTTCGGACAGCGCTCGGTACAGAAGGAGCAGCGCGTACACCCCCACAGCCCGTGCTCCGCGGAGAGATCGGAGAGCCGCCGATGGGTCTGGTCGTCGCGCGTGTCGCAAGCGTAGCGATACGCCTTCACCAGAGCCGCCGGCCCCGCGAACTCCTCATCTGCCTCCAGTGAGCAGCAGTCCGAGGAACAGCAGCCGCACTCCAAGCACAGCACGCCTTCGGCGAGTGTCGTCCAGTCGTCCTGCGTCATGAGCCGCTCGCGGTCCGGATCGGGCGCCTCCTGGAGACTCTGCAGCCAGGGCCGTACGGCATGCAGTTTGGCCCAGAAGGCGGACATGTCGCAGATGAGATCTTTGATCACCGGCATGTTGCCCAGCGGCTCGACGCGGACGGGCGCCGGCGCGACGTCCGCGCTGGCCGGCGCCCCCCGCCCCGCGAGCCGCCGGACTGCCGCCATCCGCCGCGCCTGCTCCACAGCGGCCGTGAGCTGTGTGTTACAGGCGAGCCGGGCGCAGCCGTTGATGCGCATGCCGCACGACCCGCAGATCCCGTGGCGGCAAGAACGGCGGAAGGCGAGCGAGCCGTCGATATGCTCTTGCACGTGCATGAGCGCCTCCAGCACCGTGCTCCCCTCGGGCAGTGTGACCTCCACCAGCTCCCAGCGCGCCTCGCGATCTGTCTGCGGGTCGAAGCGACAGAGTTCGAGCGTGGCTCGTAGTCCAGCCATCAGTAGCCACGCTCCTCTGGCACGAACCGGGTCACCGCCACGGGAGCGTAGGTGCATCGCGGCTGCTCACCATCGCGCCAGAACAGGCTGTGGCGTAGCCAGCAGGCGTCGTCCCGTTCCGGAAAATCGACGCGCGCGTGGCTGCCACGGCTCTCCTGGCGGTTGAGCGCGCCGAGCGCGACGCATTCCGCCACCTCGAGCAGGTTGCCGGTCTCGAGGGTCTGGACCAGATCGGTGTTGAAGACCGCGCCCTGGTGCTCCAGCCTGACGCGGCCGTACCGCTCCCTCAGGCTGCGAACACCGTCCACGGCCTGCCGCAGACCCTCCTGGTCGCGCCAGATGCCGACCTTGGCGAACATGAGCTCCTGTAAGTCGGCGCGGATGGCCGCCTGACGTTCTCCCTCCGGCCGCGCCGCGAGATCGTCGAGCTCACGCCGCTGCGCCGTCAACGACCCCGCGGGGAACGGCGCCGGGGGGTGGGCGGCCGCGTACGTCGCGGCGGCCGCCCCAGTCCGGCGCCCGAATACCGTCGCCTCGAGTAGGGAGTTCCCCCCGAGGCGGTTCGCGCCGTGCACACTGATACAGCTCACCTCGCCGGCCGCGTAGAGACCCTCGACGGCGGTGGCACCATCCACATCCGCCTTTACTCCGCCCATGAAGTAGTGCGGCGTGGGCCGAACAGGGATGGGCGCCTCACAGGGGTCCACGCCGCTGATCTCCATACTCAGCTCGCGGACCTGAAACAAGCTCTTCTTGATCCGCTCGGCCCCGATCGGCCGCAGATCCAGATGGACGAACCCCGCGATGCCACGCCCCTCGGCGATCTCGGTGGCCTCGGCACGCGAGACGACGTCGCGGCTCGCCAGCTCCATCCTGTGCGGCGCATAACGAGCCATGAAGCGCTCACCGGCGGCGTTGAGAAGCACACCGCCCTCTCCACGTGCTCCCTCGGTAACCAACACCCCGTTGCGCAGACCGGTTGGATGGAACTGCACGAACTCCATGTCCATGAGCGGTACACCGGCGCGATAGGCCATACCCATGCCGTCGGCAGTGCAGTCGACCGAATTCGAAGACGGGGCATACATGCGGCTGGCGGGGCCCGTGGCCAAGACAACCGCTGCGGCCCCTATCCCATGGAGCTTGCCGCTGCGCAGATCGATGGCCACCAAGCCGGCGCAACGCCCATCCTCCATCGCGAGGCGAGTGACGTACCACTCCTCGTACACGGGGATGCCCAGACGGACCACCTGCTCGTACATGGTGTGCAGCATCACGAACCCGCTGATATCGGCGGCGTAGGCGGTACGGGGAAAACCGGCGCCACCGAAGGGGCGCTGAGCGATGCGCCCGTTCTCCAGCCTGCTGAACGGACAGCCCATGTGCTCCAGCGCCCGGATATCTCGCGGCGCCTCTTTGCACATGACCTCGATAGCGTCTTGATCTCCCAGGTAGTCTGACCCCTTGACGGTGTCGAACATGTGCGCTTCCCACGAGTCGTCGTCGCCTAGGGCCGCGTTAACCCCGCCCTGCGCACAGCAGGTATGGCTACGCACGGGATGCACCTTGGAGAGCAGAGCGACGCGAACACCGCGCCGCGCCGCTTCGACGGCGGCACGCATGCCGGCAAGGCCAGCGCCCACTATGAGAACGTCGTGTTCGATCACGTGCATGGCCATGGGGATCGGGGAACGGTGGAGAGAGATACCCGTCGCATGTTCTTTTCAACGTTACCAAGGAACACCGAGGCAGCAAAGCGGCAGCCCCCCTCCACCGGCGGCGACGCATGGGATAGGCTCGCCCTGGCAGCCTCTCCAGCACGGAGACGCCACTGCGACCGAGCGGCCCGCCGAGCGGACCGGGCGAAAGGAAGTGTGCTATGCGAGTCCTGCAATTGGGCGTCGGCTCGGTAGGCGAGGTCACCGCGCGCATCGTGGCAAACACCAAAGAGATCTCCGCGGTGACCCTCGCCGACATCGACGAGACCCGTCCGCGGACGGTGGCGGCAAAGCTCCCGGCCGGCAAGGCCACCTGCCTTCATCTGGATGCCACCGACCACGAGAGCTTGCTCAAAGCCCTGGCGAATGTGGACCTGGTCATCAATGCGCTGGCGCCCGACTCCAACATGGACGTGATGGCCGCGTGTCTGGAGGCGGAGACGAGCTACCTCGACATGGCCGCCGGCGGACCTCGCGACGTGGTTGGTACCGCCGATGTCGACGAAGAGATCGCCCTCGACGGCGAGTTCCGTAAGAAGGGCCTCACCGGCCTCGTGTTCTTCGGCATCGATCCGGGCGCCAGCGACGTGTTCGCGCGCGCCCTGTATGAGCAGTTCGATACCGTCGAGGCTTTCACCGTCCTCGACGGCGACAACGCCGAGCTTGAGGGTTACGACCTCGCCTGCGGGTTCTCCCCCAATACGATGATCGAGGAATGCTTGCTGCCGCCGACCGGCTTCGCCGAGGACGGCAAGGTGCGCTACGAGCCACTGACACGGTCGTTTGAGTTCACGTTTCCGCATCCAGTCGGCCGTCTGCGCGTTTGGAACGTGGATCACGAGGAATCCCAGCTCATCCCCTGGTACCTGGGCGACAAAGGACTGCGGCGGGCTGATTTCTTCATCGCGCTCGACGACTTCTTTGTGACCATGCTCCGAGTCGCCCGGGCGCTCGGCCTCGATCGGAAGGAACCGCTGGAGTTCAAAGGCGCACGTTTCACGCCGCGAGAGTTCCTCGTGAGCCGGCTCCCGCGGCCCGTGGACCTCTACGGAAAGCTCACCGGCCAGGTGTGCGTGGGAACACTGTGTGAGGGCCTCATCAGAGGACGATGGACGCGTCGCTTCATGTACCAGATCACCGATCATCAAGCGGTGTTCCGCGAGTTCGGCGTACAGGGAACCGGCTTCCAGACGGGCGTGCCCGCCGCCTGCGCGGCGATCATGCTCGCCAAGGGCATGATCGCCGAGAAGGGCGTGCTGGCACCCGAGCGCATCCCGGCCGCGCCGTTCCTTCAGCTCATGACGCGGTACGGCGCCCCCTGGAACGTCGTCGACCTGCCTCCAGACGAGGGGAAAGCGCGCTCCGCGGGCACTGCGATCTAGCGGAGCGACCGACCTCCGGGGCGCGCCCGCTCAACGGGCGTACTTGGCGCGCCCCTCCTCGTACAGATCGGCGCCGTGGCAGTCGTTCACCACGATGGCGGGAAAATCGACCACCTCGAGGCGCGCTACCGCCTCGGCACCCAGCTCTGGCCATGCGATGACCTCGTTGGCGACGATCCGCTGCGCCAGCAGCGCGCCCGCCCCACCCGTGGCGGCGAAGTACACGGCCTTGTACTCCCTCATCGCATCCTTGACCGCCTGCGAGCGCAAGCCCTTGCCGATCATCCCCTTGAGCCCATGCGCCATGAGCACCGGCGCGTAGGCATCCATGCGTCCACTGGTAGTCGGCCCGGCCGAGCCGATCACGTTTCCCGGCTTAGCCGGGCTCGGCCCCATGTAGTACACCACCGCCCCTTCTAGCTCGAACGGGAGCTCCTCGCCAGACTCGATGAGCGCGACCAGCCGCTTGTGCGCCGCGTCGCGCGCCTGGTAAACCACGCCCGAGATCTCGACCTCGTCGCCGACGCGCAGGCCCTGTACGACCTCGCCGGTGAGCGGTGTACCGATTTTCTTCGCCGCCATCGCTCCTCGCCTCCCCGATCTCAAATCGTCGCCATCTTGTGCCGTTGCGCATGGCACTGCACGTTGACGGCCACGGGCATGGAGGCGATGTGGCACGGCGCCTCCTCGATGAACACGGCCAGGGCCGTCGTAGTACCGCCCAGGCCCTGGGGACCAATGCCCAGCGCGTTGATCCGAGCCAGCATCTCGTCTTCCATGGCCGCCAAGCGCTCGTCGGCATGCCGCGAGCCGATGTCGCGCACCAGCGCCCGTTTGGCGAGCTGCGTGACCTTGTCGATCGTGCCGCCGATGCCCACACCGATCACCACAGGGGGGCACGGGTTTGAGCCCGCGCGGGAGACCGTCTCCACCACCGCATCCACGATGCCCGCGGCGCCCTGCGACGGCTTGAGCATGTGCAGACTGCTCATGTTCTCGGCTCCGCCGCCCTTGGGCATCACGACCAGCCGGACGCTGTCTCCGGGAACCAGGCGCGTATGTACGATCGCCGGGGTGTTGTCTTTGGTGTTGAGGCGGGCATGGCCGGGCTCGAACACACTCGACTTGCGAAGGTAGCCCTCGCCGTAGCCTTGGCGAACCCCCTCGTTTACGGCTGCTTCGAAGTCGCCGCCAACCAGGTGCACGTCCTGGCCCACGTCGGCGAACACCACCGCCAAGCCGGTGTCCTGACAGATGGGCACACGGTCGGCGCGGGCGATGTCCGCGTTCTCGGTGAGCTGATCGAGCACGGCACGGCCGGTGGGCGACTCCTCGCTGCCCTTGGCAGCCTCCAGTGCCGCGTACACATCCTCGGGCAGATCGAAGTTGGCCTCCATACAGAGGTGCCTCACCGTCGCCGTGATCTCGGCGACATCGATGTCTCGTACTGAGCTCATGCGTAACCTCCCGGACGACGTGGCGAGCGCAGGAGTGCCTACCGGAGAAGGAAGACGAGGAGGCAGACAGCGATCGTGACCAGATCGAAGAGCCCCACCGCGACGGCGACCAAGACCAGCCGGCGCTTCCGGGGGTCGCGGTGCCACGTCCGCCGCCCCGCCGGCAGGTCTGAGGCGGACGGCGCCATGGCAAACCCCCCGTCCGGCTCCCAACGACCTCCGCATGCGGGGCAGTTCATTAACCGTTCGTCTACCTTGCGGCCACAGGCCGGACACTGCTTCATGCGCCCCCTGTCTGCGATAGCGGACGACGACACCAACCGTCGGGACCGCGCACCGCGCTCACCTGCCTCCCCGCGGTCTGTCTATGAGACGTCCCGCGCGTCGGTCTCTTTTCGATCCCCTCGCTCGTTAGTCCCTCTTACTCAGGCGATCGGCCGCCTGTTTTGCCGCATCGGCCGCCGCTTGAGCGGCTTTCTCGGCGGCGTCCGCCGCCACTTTGGCCGCCTTCTCAATAGCGTCGACGGCCTGCTTGGCGGCATCGGAGGCCATGTCGCCTACGGCGCGCGCCACCGCTCTCATGGTGGCGTGGGTGGGCGCCGGCGGACGATCGCCCTCGGGCATCGCGATGTACCCGGCCGCCATGGCGTCTTGTACGAGGCCGCGAGCACGAGCGATGAGCGCCGTGGCCTCTTCGACCTCTTGTTCGAACGTGAGATCGGTGCGCAGCGCGATACCCTGTTCGATGGCCTTCATCGCTACCGCCGCGGCCTCGCGCGGAAAGACCTCCCAGTCGTCCATGGTGGGCATGATGCGGTCGGCGGACAGGCCCTTGTCCTCAGCCACCTTGGCCAGCTCGAGAGCCGCCGCGATACACATCTCGTCCGTGATGGTCTTAGCGCGAACGTCGAGCGTGCCGCGAAAAATGCCCGGGAAGCCGACGGAGTTATTGACCTGGTTGGGGAAGTCGCTGCGGCCGGTGGCCACTACGGCCGCACCGGCCTCTTTAGCGTCCCACGGCCACATCTCGGGGACGGGATTGGCGCACACGAACACGATGGCGTCCGGCGCCATGGCGCGCACCCACTCCTTGCGAATGGTGTCTGGCCCCTGCCGAGAGAGGGCGATGCACACGTCCGCGCCCTCCAGCGCCTCGGCAATGCCGCCCTGCCGCTGCTCCTCATTGGTGATCTGGCAGTACTTCCATTTGTCGGCCCATTCGGCCTTCACGGCCTCGATGTCGGAGCGGCCTCTGTGCAGGATGCCCTTTGAGTCGGCCACCCGGCAGAGAGCCGGCGTTGCGCCGTAGGAGAAGATGAGGCGGCTGATGGCTACGTTGGCCGCCCCCGAGCCGATGAAGGCGATCTTTACCTCGTCGATCTTCTTGCCGACCACCTTGAGGGCGTTCACGAGGCCGGCGAGCGTGACGCAGGCCGTGCCCTGCTGATCGTCGTGCCATACGGGGATCTCGCACTCGGCACGCAGGGTGTCGAGGATGCGGAAACACTTGGGCTGGGCGATGTCTTCGAGGTTCACCCCGCCCAGCCCCGGCTGCACCAGTTTGACGAACTCGATGAACTTGTCTGGGTCCTTCGTGTCCACCATGAGGGGAAAGCCATCGACCCCGCCCAGGTACTTGAAGAGCAGGCTCTTGCCCTCCATCACCGGCATGCCGGCCTTGGGGCCAATGTCGCCCATGCCGAGCACCCGCGTGCCGTCGCTGATGACCGCCACGGTGTTCCATTTGTTGGTGTACTCGTAGATCTTCTCTGGGTCGTCCTTGATGTCGAGGCAGGGTTTGCTAACACCCGGCGTATACCAGATGCCGAAGTCGTTGAAGTCGCGGATACAGCACTTCAACGTGGTCTCGATCTTCCCCCGGTAGAAGGGGTGAAGCCGCATGGCGTCTTCCATGGGCTGATAGGCTTTGGCCTTGAGCTCTTCCACCGTGAGCGGACGGTCCCCCGCCGGGGTCCTGTTCTGCGCCACGATCATCCTCCTCCTGCGCCAACCGGTGTCCGGAATCTAGCACACCGCCACCAAAGGGGATAGAGAAGGGCGGGGATAGGAGATAGGGCGGCTCGAAACGCGCCCTGCCGTGACATCGTGTGGAATTGCCTTCGTTGGCGGTCGCTCGCCGCGCTTCGCGCGGCTCGCTCCCACGGATAACGGCGCTCCCCTGCTACGCGACTCGCGCCGACGCATGCCCCCCCGGATGCCCTCAGACGGGCTCAGTCGGCCGCTACGGCTCGCGCGAAGGCAGGCGGCTAGGCATGTGCCCAGAGACCGGCGCGCGGGAGAGGGCGGAGGCGAGGGCGCGGGAAGGGGGTTGCGCTAAAGGTGGAGGTTCCCAATGTCACCAGAGCGCGGAGGCGAACGTCCACCACGACACGGCTGAGTGGCATTGCGCGGTGTGACGTCCCAGTCCTAGGCTGCGTCGTGATGGAGGTGCTGCTGTCACATGTACAAGATTCTCGATCAATGTCGAGAGCGCGTCTGCAAAGCAGCCGACTACTCAATGCCAGCGCCGACTGAATGCGACTGGCTTAGGGCGCGAGGACACAACTCTGTGATTCCCGAGCTGACGGCTCAAACAGCACGAGCTGGTACTTCCCCTCTGAGGACCGCTCTGCGCAGAAGTAGAGCGGGTAGGTGAGGTTCCCGCAGGTGTTACGAATGATGCTGCTATCGAGGCCGCGCGGCGGATGAAGTTGGAAATTGTTGCTCACAATCTCACCATTAGCACGCTTCTCGTACCATGTGACACACACCTCTCTAAAGAGGACATCCGTCTGAGGCTTCACAACCCAAATCCGACAGCGCGCAGAACCTCGTTTCGTCACATCCCACAGTACCAGGTAGAGGAATGGCATGCCGTCAAGGCTCGCGATCTTGCCAGAGGCTTCCGCTTTTGTGCCTGCTTTGATGACGCCATTGAACCGAGGCGTGTCGATGGCTTCCCACGTATTGGCACCCTTGACATCAGACCCATCCTCAAGGTCGGCCCCCTTCTTACGCTCCAGTCCTTTTGTACCCGTAAGCACGCTCACCATTATCTGAGACCAGCCCCGAGTGTCCGTGGGCACTGGATGACCGGTCTCCGTCGCGAAGGGCGCCACGGCGTAGAAGGAGTCGTAGTGAAGGTCGAGGAGCCGCAGCACGCGGGAGATCGTCTGTGACTCAGTCATCTTCCTCGCATTCGAGCAAGAGGCTAGACAGCCTCTCGTTGAGGGCGTCGGCGATCTTTCGCATGGTCACGATTGATGGATCGGCCACTCCGCGTTCCACTTCGCCCAAGTAGCTACGATTGAGGTGAGCAAGCTCTGCCAGCGCCTCCTGGGAAAGCCCGAGAGCCTCCCTATGAGCGCGCACAACCCGACCGAACCTGACTGCTATAGCCGTCATATTGTCAGTCTTACTGTTTGCATCGCGGTGGGCTACATGCTATAGACGGCAGCAACGATGCGAATCCATATGGAGGCGCCATGAGCAACCTGTTCACGTCGGCAGATCCTGCGCTAGACGGCTACACGAGGATCTACGAGGGCCTTACGGAGCTTCGTGAGGCGTTCCATAGGTCCGGCCGGTTAGACGACTCGAATGCGAAGCTCGACGAAGTCTCGAAGCTGTTCGCTGCGTATCTCGCATACCGGCTGGGCGAGATTCCCGCGTTTCCAGACGGGAGCTCGCCCGAACTGATGCAGGAACTGCAATCTGCGTTCGCAGCCACGACTAAGCTGGGCCGGTATCAGGTCGACGGGGGAGCGTCCATCTTCGGTGGGCATCCTGCCCTTGCGCTTCGGGCAGGCGATGAACAGCTCGCCGGCAACCTCGTGCGGCTAGTGCGTGATTGCGTGGATTTGGCGTTCGCTCTTCGCGCTGAGGCTCGCCCCTTCGACGTTCTCAACGAGGCGTTTGGGCACTTCGTGCGTGACAATTTCCGCAGCAATATCGAAGACGCTCAGTACATGACCCCCCCGGAAGTGGTCGACTTCATGGTCGACATGGTTCTTCACGATTTGGAGGCTGAGGAACCAGATACCAGCCAGGATGGCAAGCACTGGATAGTGCTCGATCCAACATGTGGAGTAGGCTCTTTTCTGACGGCAGTATACAACCGTGCTCGCTATAGTGATTGGCTTTCTCCGAGTCGATTGCGACTATTCGGTCAAGACAAAGTTGAGCGCATGGTGCGACTGTCGACAATCAACCTTGAGTTGTCCAACGTGGAACGGCATCGAATTACTTTAGGTAACTCGCTGGAGACGGGTTCACCGATAGATGAGTTGGATGGCAACGTTGACATTATCCTTACGAATCCTCCCTTCGGAGCCCGCTTTGACCGTGAGCACGTCGCACGACATTGTGGCAATAACACACCGTTCTTTTCGTCTCTGAGGCGAGCGACTGGCACCATCAGCTCTGAGCTGCTGTTTGTGGACCGCAATCTGCGGCTTCTGCGTGAAGGGGGTCGCCTGCTAATCGTTGTGCCCGACAGTGTTGTGTCTTCGAAGGGCATGGCCGCGCTGCTGCGACACCATGTCTCCGGTGCTGCTGATTTGCGTGCGGTAATCGAATTGCCGGCCACTACCTTTGCTCAAGCTGGCACGCGAACAAAGACAGCGATCCTGTATCTACAGAAGGGACGCAGTGCATCGCCGCATCCCGTGTTCATGGGGGTAGCCACCGACTTGGGATTCCAGGTGTCTTCTCGAAAGGGCGTTCAGATCAAGGTCGCGTGCGGCGAGAACCAGCTTCCCTCAATGCTTGCGGCGTATGAAGAAAGCCGAGACGCTGTGCCGACAACCTCCGTGTGCGTGGTTAGTGCCGAACCATCAGGTGTGACGGTTCCGACACAGACCGAACTCAAAGGGAGTTGGACCCCGGGCCACTACAGCGCCGCCCGTTTCACAGGCGTCAGCGCAATTCAGGTCAACAGGGAGTTGAGCCTGGTTCGCCTCAGCGAGCTTGTCGACTTCTGCTCTGACGAACGCAAGTCCGCAAATTGGGGCGAGGGCGACGCCTTCGTATCAGTGCTACATATACTGGGCGAGGGATTTGTGGACGCCGCTGGGGCAATGAGCTACGCGCCTAAGACGCCCGGAGTGCCCGTACACCCGGGAGAGATTCTGATGTCAAGAATCAACCCTCGTATCCCGCGTGTATGCGTGGCACCTGACTTCGGAACCAGGACTCTCTGTTCTTCCGAATTCGAGATCATGCGCCCACGGTCTGGCATGGAGGCATACACACTCGCCTATCTGTTGCAGACCGATGCAGTCCAGTGCCAAATCCGCAGTCTCACATCGGGAACATCAGCGTCCCACAATAGGATTCGGACATCGGAACTTGGCGAAGTGATGATTCCGATTCCGCGTTCGGGAAGCAAAGCATCTGCAACTCTCGACGAACTGGCGGTTCAGTACAGAATGACATTGAAAGCTCTGGCTGAGAATGCCATCACTCTGGCCAAGATTCGAGCGAGGGAACGTAGTCTGCTGAACGCTTAACCATCTGTCTAGCTGGATTTCTGGTACCGTCGTACAGCCTTTCAAATCGCTGCCTTGCCGAGTACTTTCAGTGCCTGCCAATGCCTCGCATGCGGCACATACCCTCGCCGAATCCGCGAGCAATACCGCAGCGACAAGCCGGTTGCCTGCATCATCTTTCGCAGCGTTACGTGCTGAAGAAGGGGCAGTATCTCGCGCGTGAAGACGTGCGGGTCCGGTCGCTCGTTGTCGCGATCCCACCGTGCCGCCTCTCTGACTCGGCGGGCGTTAGCCCTGCCGAGCTTGCGCTTCGCCGCAGGCGTCTGTGTCGGATCGCTACCCTCGGCTCGCAGCTGGGCGAGCGTGTCGGGTCCGGCCTTCATGAGACCATCAAGGTGCTCCTGCCGCTCTTCGGGCAGGCAGTCGTCACAGTAAAGGCGTCCTTGAGGGAGGCGAACGCCGCAGCCGGGACAGGTCCGCCGGACCTTGGCCGCCCGTCTGCTTCCCTGCGCCTTCGTCCATGACGAACCCTGCGCCTCTCGCCTGTTGGCCTGAGTCAGATACGTGGGGACTTTGACCGCCGTGGCAGAGACGGCAGCCAGCATGCGCGCAACCTCTTCAACGACCGGGGCGATGGCAGCTCGCCAATTCGGAATGCTGGTCGCCAGCTCATGCGTAAGCGGCGCGAGCACGCGACAGACCCCCTTTCGTGTCTCAACGAAATCGGCCGCCCGGAAGCAGTGTCCCGAAATCAAGTCGAGCAGGAATGCGTCGACAGACGGACGGACGGCTTCCATTAGGTCGAGCGCCAGCGAATCGCGTGCCCTAGTGTCGAGATGAAATATCCCCATGCCCGGGTCAAGGCCGCAGGCAAGGCAGGCGAAGCGGGTTTCCGTCTCAAGCAACGCATAGAGGTAATTGAGCATCGCGTTTGCCGGATCAACCGACAGACGCGGCGAGCCGGTAATGGGCGAGTGACGCTGCCCGAAGGATTTCCAGTGCTCGGATACGCGTTTCTCGTCTTTTCGCGCAAACTGCAGCTGAATATCCTGCCATGCGCCCCAATAAGTGGCCGCACCGCTTGATTCGGCGTAGAGCAATTCGGGCAGTGCGACGGCGTTTCTCGCCGTTTCCAAGGCAGCGGCGATTTCACGGGCGTCATTTCCCGCGAATTCATTCCGCGCGAGATTGCTTTTCTGTCCATTCAGTTTCGCGCAGAGCACGTATCGGGCGATTTCAAGGCCGACGGGATTTGTCGGGGCAAGCGCGAGTGCGCGCCGCAGCCGCGGGTCATTAAGGCCAAATTGCGCCGAGGCGGAAATGATTCGTCCGTCGCGGTCGATTTGCAGGAAGGCAATTCCCGCGTCGTTTATCCAGCGCAGCGCTTCGAGAGTAATCGCGCCCTCATGGCCGATCACCACGAGACGGCCGATATCGGCGAACGCCTTGCTGAACCTGCGCTCGCGCCGGAAGCGGCCGATGCCGTCGGAGACGACGAGCTGTTTGCGTGCGATGCGCACCGAGACGCCGTAGCCGTCCACCACGCAGACGCCGCCCGTACAGTCGTGCTCGGCAAAGGTTGCGCTAACATGACTCTGCATTTGGAACCTCCAATTCCGAATGCCACGCCCCCGGGCCGTTCGCGCGGTCGCGGGGGCACCCTCTTGGTCTTATCTTCCTCAGCTCATATTGGCCTGCAGAACGGCGCTGCGTACAGACGCAAGCACGACAGCACGCAACTCGTCTTGGTCGGCCGCCCGGCCCTCCGGCGTGGATAGCAGCGCCCACGCCTCGCGCCACTGCGGAAGCTCTTCCTGCGCGATGCGAACGTATTCGTGAAGCCGCTCACGCCCGACCACGTGGCCAAGGGCAGGCATGGCAGGCAGCACCAGGGCGAGTCCGATACCGCTCGGCTTGCGCCGGGGGAGGGCGAAGATGCGAGCGAGGTCGACACGTAGCAGCCACGAGACAGCCTCGGCCAGGAAGCTAAGCAGGTCAATGAACGACTGGAAGTCGTCTCGCGCCCGCGCGAAGCTCGTCTCGTCCATCCTCATCACAGCGCGCGTTAGGGACGGCAGGCTCAGGACAGGCAGCGCCGCTGCCAGCGCGTCGTAGCTAGCTCGCCAGCGAACGCCCATGAGCGCAAGCGTCGTGGTGGCGAACTCCTCATAGCCGAAGGCGACGTACGCCTGATAGAGCACATCCTCACTGCACGCCATGAGACGACCGCTCAGGAACGCATAGAACAGCACCGTGAAGACGCCCTCAAGCAACGCTTGCGGCGTATCGTCCACCGGCATCCACTCGTGGGCGTTTCGAAGCCGCGAGAGCATGAGCTGCCTTCTCTGTCGCACGTCCTGGGTCATCCGTCTGTGCGTGAGCGCGAAGGCAAGAGCACTGGCCATTGACTCCGCGTCCTGCTTCCCGATACCGGCTTGCCAGCGGACTGCTTGGCGCTCAAGCGTGGCACGCAGACCCGCAATCTCGCCAAGGTAGGCGCGCCGCAGCACATCGCCCCGGACCGGATAGCGGGCGAGGAAGAGCGGCAGCGCCGCCTTGAGAAGCCGGGGGTCGTGTTCGAGCTGCCTCATGAGTGCCACGACCTGGCCTGCAGTTCCGGCCGGATAGCGCGAAGAAGTGCCGCAACCGCGCCCCAGCCCGTGCCGCTCCGTCGCCGGTATCAGGCCAGCCTGTCGCCAACGCTCAAGCTGTGTCATCGAGGGCAGCTGACGTTCCGGAGTCAGCAGACTCATGACCTCTTCGCGGAGTTCTCTATCAGCCACCGTGAGCAGGCGTTTTGCCATCTTGTGAGTTTACAACTACGCGTAGAAATAACAATGAACAACCGGGCGGTATGCGTTGCTTCCCCGGTCAACGCGGCCGTCGGTCGCACGATCAAAGGGAGGACGCAGATGTCTTCAGGAAAGTGGCCGTGGACGCCCACGAAGGGCGAACTGGCGGGACAGACCTTTCAGAGCAACGAGGAATACCGAGCGGCCTTGGATGCGGCACGGCGCAGGGAGCGCGATGTAGCGCAGACGGTCGAACAGCTGACCCGACTCGTGGAGGCAGCCAAGCGATGTGAGTCGGCGCAGCAGGAGGCGGCTGCCCGGTGCGAGTCGGCACAGCGGATGGCCGCCGCCGCGCAGCAGAAGCTAGCGGACCTCATGACCTGCCTGGCAGAGAGTCTCTGCCAGCGCTTCTGAGCACGTTTCCGCACATTCGCATGTACATGAATCCGGGCGGCAGCATCCCAGCCAGTGGTGCTGTCGCCCGGCACGACACGAGGTGAAACCATGTCACGACCGCCTATCACCAAGGCGCGACCCTACACGCCACAGTCCGGAGCGCTTGCCGGAGAGACCTTCCACAGCGAGCGCCAGTATCGCAACGCCCTCGCCCGTCTCAAGGGGTATCCGAGCTGGCATGTCCAGCAGAGAGCGACCAAGAAGGTAACGACGAAGAGCTACGGCAAGCTGCGCGCCTCGGAGAAGCAGGCGCGCGGCCGGGCACTAGAAGCGCTCGCGAAGATGCGCAAGGGGGCCTCTCTATCAAAGGCGGCGGCCGAAGCGCACACCACGCCGAACACGGTCGCCAAGTATGCGGGCGCACAGCTGCGCCGCGAGGGCGGCAGGATGGTGGCAAGCAAGGGCGACCGCCTGTTTCGCGTCATGCGCGTGATAACGACCGAAGGCGTACAGGAGGTTGCCCTGGGCGGCTCGCGACAGGCATCGCTTGTCGCCGCACACGCCAACGCGGTCAAGCACTTCCTCGCCACTGGCGACGATGAACCGCTGCGCCGCTTCGGAGGCGTCAAGGTCGCCGGTCTGCAGCTCGAAACCGACCTCGAGAAGCTCGAAGAATCGGGCCGCGTTGGCGAGCTTGAGTATGAAGACATCTACGCTGCCAGTCGATAAGGAGGCGATGACATGAACGACGAAGCGACTCCAGACCCCGCACGCACGAGGAAACGCCAGCCCGGAGGAGCGCCGGGCGCTGTGTGCGTGTGGTGTGGTGCCTCACAGCCCGAGCTGAGGCGCTTCACGCTGCAGTCACACCACGTGGCAGGCCATGCGAACGACCCCGTGCTGACCATTCGACTCTGCCCGTCTTGCCACGACTACGCGGGCGAGCTACTGAGGGAGTACGAGGTCAACCTCGCACACTCGGGCAAGCGCTCGGTCCCCGAAGCGCTCACGGCCGTGCTCGTGGCGATTGCCCTCACGCTGATTGAGTGGGGCAAGAGGCTCATGTACTGGGCATATCGGATGGACGTGCTGGTGGCGGCCTTCGACGCGAACTACCCGCAGTGGCGGATGCTTCCCGGGGCTCAGCTGTGAGCCTTCAGGAGATTGCCCTGCGGGCGTGGGCCGAACCGGCCGACTTCGCCTTTCGCGTCCCTTCCTCCAATGACAAACGCGAGCTTCCCGAATACGCGCTCGTCATCGACACGGAGACGACCATCGATGCGACGCAGGCGTTGCTCTTCGGCTCGTATCGCCGCCTCGTGCTCAACGACCCGGGACACCCGCCGGGCAGCTGCATCGAGGAAGGCGTCTTCTGTCCCGATGACCTTGCCACGACAAACCCCGAGGGATTCGAAATCCTTCGGGAATTCGTGACAGAGCACGGGGCCGACCTCGACGTGCCGCACTACCGCCGGGGACTTCGGTCTTACACGCTCAGCGAGTTCATACGGCGCGTCTTCTATCGCTGGGCATACAAGAAACAAGCACTCGTGGTCGGTTTCAATCTGCCCTTCGACCTCTCGCGGCTTGCCATAGACGTAGGCCACGCGCGCAAATCCTTCGGCGGCGGTTTCTCGTTCACCTTGTGGGATTACTCCGATAAGGAAGGGAGGCTTCAAGCGAATCCCAACCGCCCGCGTCTGGTTATCAAGAGCCTGAATTCCAAGCAGCACCTATTCCGGTTCACCGACCGGCGCAGCGGCGACCCGGAGGATTACGAGACGGAGGAATCTCCGGACGGCACGGAACGCCGAACGGCATTTTCAGGGCATTTCCTCGATTTGCGCACGTTGACCTTCGCATTGACAGACAGAAGCTACACATTGGAAAAGGCGTGCGAGGCGTTCGCTGTGGAGCACGGGAAACAGAAGACCGAGACGCACGGGATAATCACGCCACAGTACATCGAATACAACCGCCGCGACGTGAAGGCGACGGGCGAATTGCTCATGAAGTGCCTTGAGGAATTCGGTCGCCACCCAATTCCCTTGCAGGCGACAAAGGCATTCTCGCCCGCCTCGATTGCCAAGGCATATCAGAAATCCATGGGTATCGTCCCGGTACTCGCGCGCCAGCACGAATTCGCAGAGGAATACCTAGGGTATTCGATGAACGCCTATTTCGGCGGGCGGGCGGAGGCGAGAATTCGCCGCGTTGCTGTGCCAGTGGTTTACACCGATTTCGTCTCCATGTATCCGACCGTGAACGCATTAATGGACAATTGGCGGTTGCTCACGGCGCAGGAAATACAGGTAGTCGAGACCACAGACGAGGTGCGTGATTTCCTTAACGGCATTTCCCTTGACATGTGTTTCGACCTGCGTACGTGGTCGCGGTTCGCGGCATTTGTGAAGGTGCGAGCCGACGGCGAGGTATTTCCGGTGCGGGCTCAATACAACCCGCACGGCCACAGCTGGCAAATCGGCTCAAATCCCCTGACAAGCGAGGATGGGCTGTGGCTTGCCCTGCCCGACGTGACTGCCGCCATGCTGCTTTCCGGCAAGACGCCCAAGGTGCTTGAGGCATTTCGCCTCGTGCCGGTCGGCAAGCAGAAAGGAATGCGAAGCACCAGCCTGCGCGGCGCGATACCGATTTGTCCGCGCAAGGACGATTTCTTTCGCGTCGTCATTGAAGAGAGAAAACGCATTCAGCGCGCCGCCGATATCGAGGAAGGCGAGCGGGACCGACTCGACAAATCCCTGAAGGTGACGGCCAATTCTGGCAGCTACGGCATATTCGCCGAAATGAACCGCAAGGAACTGCCGGGAAACGCGACGGCGCCCGCCACCGTCTGGAATTGCGACGGCGAGGAATTCAAGACGAGGGTATCCGCACCTGAGATACCCGGCCCCTACTGCTTTCCGCCGCTGGCCGCCCTGATTACCTCTGCGGCGAGACTCATGCTCGCCTTGCTCGAATGCTCCGTGCGCGAGCGCGGCGGCGCGTATGTCTTCTGCGATACCGACTCCATGGCGATTGTCGCCAGCGAGCACGGCGGACTCATGCCTTGCCCGGGAGGGCAGCACCGCATGCCGGACGGACGGGAAGCTGTCAAGGCGTTGAGCTGGCAGGAGGTGAACGACATCGTCGAGCGCTTCGCCACCCTCAATCCGTACGACCATGAGGCAGTGCCAGGCTCTGTCTTGAAGGTCGAAGATGAGAACTACGATGCCGAGACAGGGGAGCAGACTGAGCTGTGCTGCTACGCCATCAGTGCCAAGCGATACGTGCTCTACAACCTGAACGGCCACGGTCGCCCTCTCATCCGCAAGAGTTCAAGACACGGCCTTGGGCATCTGCTCAACCCCAAGGACCCCGACTCCCGGGACGATAGCTGGATAGACGAGGTGTGGCGCTACATCCTCGCCGTTGACGTGTTCGGCGACGATGTGAGCGAGCCCGAATGGTTTGCCCGACCCGCGATATCCCGGGTCGGAGTGAACGACCCTCGCACGCTTGCCCTCTTCGAGACGCTGAACAAGAGCGAGCCCTACGCCCGGCAAATCAAGCCGTTCAACTTCATGCTCTCGGCGCATGTCGCTCCCTTCGGCCATCCGCCCGGCGTCGACCCGGCGCACTTCCATCTGGTCGCACCCTTCAGCTCCAAACCGGGACAGTGGCTCAAGCTGGCATGGTTCGACCGCTACAGCGGCAAGCGCTACCGCGTCACGGTCGGCGAGCATGCAGGCGAAGGTGTGGTGCGCATCAAGACCTACCGCGATGTGGTGAGCGAGTACCGCTGTCATCCCGAACACAAGAGTCTTGCGCCCGACGCGCAGCCGTGCTCACAGTCAACAGTTGGATTGCTGCGGCGGCGGCCGGTGGGGGCCCTGCGGCTCGTCTACGTCGGCAAGGAGTCAAACCGCCTCGAAGAAGTGCAGCACGGCCTGATTCAGGACGAAGACGAGGTAATGACGGAGTACGCCGACCCGACAAATGACCCGCTTGTGCTCTTCGTGTTACCAGTCCTTCGCGACATGCCACTCAAGATGCTCGCGCAGCTATCGGAACTGAATCCCAGCACGCTGAAACGGATTCGCGCCGGGAAATCAAGGCCGCACGCGCGAAGTCGCGACCAGCTCAGGGCATTGGCCGTGCAGTACGCGCGCACTCAGCTCACGAGTGCAGGCATCGCACTACCTCGTGAAGGTCTAGCCACACTGCACCAGTACCTTGCGTGGTCTAGGGGACGGCAGCGGACTTGTCCTGTGTGCGGCAACGAAGTCGAGAGTCCGCGTGCGACCTACTGCGGTGCGACGTGTCGGAAGCGTGCCGCGCGAGAAGAAGACCATGGGCGGCAGGGGTTGCGCAACCGGCAACGAGGGCGGGGTGGTTAGGCGGAATCGGGCGATCCGCTAGCTTGTGCGGGTTCTGGCAATACCTGCACCACTCGGTCTCCGATTTGGACAGCGCTATCCTCAAGCCTCAAGTCTTCATATCCGGCACTGCTGTACTCGCGCGATTTCTTCAGAGTCTGGTAGTAGGTCTTGCTTGATGACTTCTTCCCAGCAGACGCGAGGGCTAGAGCGGAGAACACGTCGGATGTCGTGTATGAGTCGAACGTCTTGGCAATGCACATGTTGTCAAGGACGTCGACAACCTTGACTTGCAGGACCTCACGAGTGATGGACCCCAGAACCTCTTTGGTATCAGGGTCCTTGATGTCCACGAGTCGCCTGTCCGAACTCAAGACGCTGAAGCACGCTCCCCTGGTCACGCCGTGAAGCCTCCCCCGATTGATGACAAGCTCGCGGGCATTCAGGACCTGAGCCACCGCACCCTCAATTGGTTCCTGCTTGGTTGACGAGCCCATCATCCGCCTCCCTCCGTAGTTCGCTGACCTCTTCGGGACTCAGGTTTCGTCTGCCGCCAGTGGCATACAAGGCAGCTGCGGCCCTAATCTCCTTGGCTTCTTCCGGGGCAAGGTCACCCCAATCCTCAAGAGCATTGCCCGCTGCCGCGACTTGCTGCTCGACCAGAAGTTCAATGCTTCTCAGCCCCTGTTCGACGTGCTCCACTGGACACTGGCCATTGCGGCGACTGGACAGCTGCTGAGCGAGGTCCCTCACTTCAATGATTCTTGCCCCTACCCCGACAAGGCCCTCGATTATCCGAAGCAAGTTCCTGCGAGCAGGCTTGGCCTGCTGGCGAACTCGGCACCACGCCTCTGCCTCAGACGACTGCTTCCCAAACAAGAAGGCACCCCAGAGACCGAGGGCAAGAGTCCCGACTTGGAATAGGTCGTTAACAAAAGGACTTAATGTCTCGATTGCGCCGTAGACGATGAACACCAACACGAATATGAGAGTAGCAACAAGCAAAGCCAGTGAAGAGCCGACCGGGTACTTCGGTTTTGTCGGCCGCCTCTGTTCATTATCCGACAGATTCTCTTCCACGCGCGAAGACTACCACTCTGGTCAGACGTGTCGACACGCGCAGCCACTTCACAGCCGCTCAGTCGACGACAACCTGCACCTTCTTTCGGAAAATGACAGAGAGAAGCTGGACTGCCTCATCCCTGCGTCCAGAATCCCGCCCGCCCCCTACCCACTCCCACGCTCCGCCCTCCACCGCGAGCCGGTCTCTGGGCACATACCTTGGCGTCTGCGTTCGCACGAGCCGCTCAGCGGCCGTCTGAGCCCATCTGGGGGGGGCACTTCTTCGGCGCGAGCCGCGTTGCGGCGAGCGACCGCCAACGAAGGCAATTCCACACGATGTCACGGCAGGGCGCGTTTCGAGCCGCCCTATCTCCTATCCCGATAGAGAAGGGCGCTCGCCCGTCGACGCTCCCTCGGAGCCACTGACGACGCGCAACGATCTCTCCTCCCATACTCCGGTAAGATTGCCTGGTGAGCGCACGTCGGAGTCAGACCAGCGTTTTCGACAGCGCGGTGGCACGTGCCGTGCCGCTTGTACCGCACCCCATCGTCCGTCGCCTGGCCGCACCGTATGTGGCCGGCACCGAGTTGCCAGACGCCGTACGCGCGGTGCAGGCACTCAATCGCGAAGGCCTGCTGGCGACGATCGATATCCTCGGTGAGAATGTCGTCGAACCGCGCAGCGCGCGCGCCGCGGCCGAGGAGTACCTCCAGACCCTCGCCGCGATCCACCAGCTGGGCCTGCGCGCCAACGTGAGCCTCAAGCCCAGCGGTCTGGGCAGCAAGCAAAGCTGGTCGCTGGCCGGCGAGCAGATCGAGCGCGTGGTAGCGCGTGCCGAGGAGCTGGGCTGCTTTGTGCGCCTCGACATGGAGGACGCCCCGACGGCCACGCCCACGCTGGAGCTCTACCGCCGACTGCGCGCGGCCGGCCACCAGCAGCTGGGCGTCGTGCTGCAGGCGCGGCTGTGGCGCAGCGTCGCCGATGTCGCCGCGCTGGCCGCCCTTACCCCCAACGTGCGCCTCTGCAAGGGCATCTACCTCGAGCCGCCGCGGATCGCCATGCAGGACGCCCAGGCCATCCGGGCAAGCTTTGTCGCCCTGCTGCGACGCCTGCTGGGCGGCGGCAGCTACGTGGCCATCGCCACCCACGACGAGGAGCTCATCGTGGCCGCCCTGGATACCATCGCCGAGCTCGGCCTGCCGCGCGAGGCCTACGAGTTTCAGATGTTGCTCGGCGTGCGCGGCGACCTAGCCCGTCTGCTAGCCGAGGCACATACGGTGCGCATCTACGTCCCCTACGGGCCAGATAGCTACGCCTACGCCCAGCGCCGCCTGCGCGAGAACCCCCAGCTCGCCGGCTCTGTCGCCCGTGACCTGCTGCGCAAGCTGGCCCGACGAGCACGCCCGGAAGGAGCCCGATGAGCAACGCCCTCTTCTGCCTGCCCACGCCGCGCAACGAGCCACCCCGCGAGTACCGCGCCGGCTCGCCGGAGCGAGCCTCGCTGCGCCGCCGCCTGCGGCAGATGGCCGCCGAGCGCCTGGAGATCCCCTGCATCATCGGCGGCCGCGAGGTACGTACCGGCAGGCTCGCGACCGCGGTCATGCCGCACGACCACGGCCACGTGCTGGCCGATGTGCACCTGGCCGGCGTGCGCGAGGCAGAGCAAGCCGCCCAGGCCGCCGATAAGGCCTGGGCGGAGTGGAGCCGCCTGCCCTGGGAGGAGCGCCTGGCGGTCTTTCTGCGCGCCGCCGAGCTGCTCGCCGGCCCCTGGCGCGACACCCTCAACGCGGCCACCATGCTGGGGCAGTCTAAGACCATCCACCAGGCGGAGATCGACGCCGCCTGCGAGCTGATCGACTTCTGGCGCTACAACCCCTTCTATGCCGGCCAGATCTACGCCGAGCAGCCGGCCTCAAGCCCGGGCAGCTGGAACCGCGCCGAGTACCGCCCCCTGGAGGGCTTCGTGCTGGCCATCACGCCGTTTAACTTCACCTCCATCGGCGGCAACCTGCCCACCGCGCCGGCGATGATGGGCAACACGGTCGTCTGGAAGCCGGCCTCCACGGCCATGCTCTCCGCCTACTACATCATGCAGGTCCTGCAGCAGGCCGGCCTGCCCGACGGGGTGATCAACCTCCTCTACGGCAGCGGCGGCCAGCTCGCTGAGTGCCTGCTCGGCGAGCGGGGGCTGGCCGGCGTGCACTTCACCGGCTCTACCGCGGTCTTCCAGCAGATCTGGCGCCGCGTCGGCGGGGCTATCGAGGGCTACGCCAGCTACCCGCGCCTGGTCGGCGAGACGGGGGGCAAAGACTTCGTGCTCGCCCACCCCTCGGCCGAGGTCGATGCCCTGCTGGCGGGCGTGCTGCGCGGCGCCTTCGAATACCAGGGCCAGAAGTGCTCGGCCGCCAGCCGCCTGTTCGTGCCCGCCTCGCTGTGGCCGACCCTGCGCGAGCGGCTGATCGCCGAGACCGAGAGCATCACCATGGGCGATGTGGCCGAGCCTCGCAACTTCATGGGCGCCGTCATCGACGCCGCCAGCTTCGCCACCCAGCGGCAGGCGATCCTCGACGCCCAGGCGCATCCGCGCTGCGAGATCATCGCCGGCGGGCAGTGCGACGACACGACCGGCTACTTCGTACGGCCCACGGTCATCCTGACCGACGACGCCTCGTTTCGCACCCTGCGCGAGGAGCTCTTCGGGCCGCTGCTGACCGTCTACGTCTACCGCGATGCCGACTGGCAGCAGACCCTGCGCCTGATCGATAGCGCCACCCCCTACGGCTTAACCGGCGCGATCTTCGCCCGCCAGCGGGCGGCCATCGCCGAGGCCACCACGGCGCTGCGCCACAGCGCCGGCAACTTCTACATCAACGATAAGCCCACCGGCGCCGTGGTCGGCCAACAGCCCTTCGGCGGCGCCCGTGCCTCGGGCACCAACGACAAGGCGGGCTCGAAGTGGAACCTCATCCGCTGGGCCAGCCCGCGGATTATCAAAGAGCTGCTGCTGCCGCCGACCGACTACCGCTACCCGTTCCTGGAGGCGGAGGGCGCAGAAGCAGAGGACTAGGGGGCAGAGGGAGCGTACGATGGGCGACGAAGAGAGGCACGCCTCGCCCAACCGCCCCTCACCCCGTCGCCACGGGGAAGAGGCTGCGAACCGCGGACCGTACGGCAGTGGAGGGAAGATGAGCCTAGGCGAGGCGCTGCTCGAGCAAGCCGCGCGCCTCCTTGCGGACGCGCGGCTCCTTGTTGTGTTCACGGGAGCAGGGGTATCGCGGGAGTCCGGCATCCCGACCTTTCGCGACCCAATCGAGGGCGTCTGGGCACGGTACGATCCCCTGCGCATGGCGACCTTGGATGGGTACCTCCAAGACCCGCCGCTGGTGTGGCGCTGGTACGAGCACCGCTTCGGCATCGTAGCGGGGGCGCACCCCAACGCCGGGCATATAGCCATCGCGGAGCTGGAGCAAGTCCTCCCGCGCGTGGTGGTGGTGACGCAGAACATCGACGGCCTGCACCAGCGCGCAGGGTCCAGCGAGGTCATCGAGCTGCACGGCAGCATGCACCGCTTCAAGTGCCTGAGCGGGCACCACGCGGGGCTCACCCGTGCCGACTTCGCCGGGCAAACGGAGCAGCCGCCGCGCTGCTCGCTCTGCGGCGAGCTGCTGCGCCCAGACGTGGTGTGGTTCGGCGAAGTGCTACCAGAAGACGCGCTCGCCGCCGCGTTCCGCCTCGCCCGGGCCTGCGACGTTATGCTCGTCGCCGGCACCTCGGGAATAGTGCATCCGGCCGCCAGCGTGCCCCTGCTGGCCGCTCAGGCGGGCACGCCGGTGATCGACGTGAATCCCGAGCCAGACGAGCTGGCGCGCAGCGCCACGATCTGTCTCCGCGGGCCCAGCGGTGAGGTACTGCCGCGCCTGCTCCAGCGACTCGCCGACACCTGAGTGACCGCGGGCGGCCGATCGGCCGCCCGCGGTCACGCGGCACCGGCGGACTACCGACGCCGGAGGACCCGCACTCCACCTCGCGCGCGGTGACCAAGCCACGCGCGCAGCCAGACGAATCGTGGGCGCGCCGTGCGTACCCTCCGGCGCGCCCACACCAGCCACGGACCACCGCGGTCGCGGGCAAACACCGTGTACAGGTAACGCTCGCCCGGCGCCACGCCGCGATCGCGGAACGATCCGGCATACCCCTGGAACACGAGCGCCTGGTTCGTCCCGGCATGCTCCGCGTCGTACGGCGTCTCCGCGAAGCCCTCCCGTGAACGGAGGATGCGGACTTCCAGCACCGTGGAACCGGGGTAGTCCCAGCCGAACGTCACCTGCGACGGAGAGGCGCCAACGCGTAAGCGCCGTACGGTGATGTGCGTGATGTGTTCCTGGGCATGGCTCATGGCCTCAGTTTGCCACGCTTTCCGCGCCGCATCGCTTCTGCTATCCTTGTGCGCCGCGCTGCGGGATCGTCTAGCGGTAGGACACGCGGCTCTGGACCGTGGAACCGAGGTTCGAATCCTCGTCCCGCAGCCAGCCTGTTCGCCGATCGCTCTCGGCCCTCAGGCGCAAGTGGTACCCCTTGTGGCGCGTTCGTCTAGGGGCCTAGGACGCCGGCCTCTCACGCCGGTAACGCGGGTTCGAATCCCGCACGCGCTACCACCAATTCCCGCCCTCTGCGGCACCCTGCTCACCCTGGAGCACGGCTGCGCCTGCTCCGCCTACTCTTCGCTCGCCGACGGCGCCGCGTTCTCCGACGCCGGCGGCTCCGCGGGCACCGCTTGACGGCCATCCGCTGGCTCCACGGATACCGGCTTTGCACCCGTCTTTGTCGCCGCCGGCCGGGCGGCGGGCGGGCGGCGTTCGCGCTTCTGCTGCTCACGGCGGCGCAGCGCGCCGAGATCGTCCATGCGCGTCACCCGCGCGGCCACCAGCGGCACGGCCGTGGCCGCGCGCCGCGCGATCATGTGGTTACGGTCGCGCGCCAGGAACTCGAGCAGCTTCACCGCGCGGAAGTCTCGCGTGCGCCTCAGCACGTCGATCAGCGCCAGTTTCTGCTCGCCGGTCCAGTACCGCACCTTCCGCTCGAGCTCTCTGTCCACGGACGCGTCGGAGAGCAGCGCGAGCGCCCGGGCCGCCTGACAGCGCACCGCGGTCTCGTTATCGTCGAGCAGGCCGATGAGCTTGGCACGTGCTCCCTCTTTGCCTCGCAGCGCCTCCGCGGCCAGTCGGCCCACCCCGCGGGATACCATGAGTCCCCGCTCGCGTTCGGCCGCCTGCCGAGACATCTTTCGACCCACAGCCCACAGTACTGGCAGCCCGACGACGGCTGTCTCACCCAGCCACAACAGGTAGTACCTGCTGGTATGCTGCACGCGCCACGACTGGAAGTCTTCGCGGCCCATGACCTGCGCGCCGACCGCGCTGGTCAGTGACCAAGTGATGACGGCGACGAGCAGCAGGGCGATAGTCCCCGCGAGCGGCCTCGACTTCACGGCGAGAGCCCCGCTTGCGGAGGCCAGACCGACCGCATCTCCACCACTAGCCCTGGATCTTCCAGTACTTCTCGACTGTGGTGGGGGTGACTTCGAGGATGAAGCCGCGCAGCAACCCCTCGCCGTACTCGGAGCCCGGGTTGACCGCCAGAGTGCGTCCGATGTAGCTGAAGCCGCTCGACTCGTGGATGTGGCCGTGCAGCGTCATGAGCGGCTGGTACTTCTCGATCACCTCGCGCACCGCCTGCGAGCCCACGTGCATCATCTTGACGCCCTCGGCACCCGACTTGACCTTGAGGTCTTTGCCCAACTGCGGCGCTAAATCGATGTCGGTGTCTTTGGGCGGGCAGTGGACATTCCAGATCGAGTTCGGCACATCCTTGAGCCAGGCTACTTTTTCCTCGAGCATGGAACGCATGCCCTCTTCGTCGGTCTCGCGTGGCGTATCCCAGGGAGTGGGAGTCACGTACTCGAGGCTGATCAGCTCGTGCCCGCCGAGGTCGATGACCTTATCGGTTGGATACATGATGCCGCGGTCCTCGAACTCCTTGATGGCCTCGTCGAGCTCCAGCGGATCGTCGTTGCCGGGCATCACGATGGAGAGGATCTTGGAGGTGTCGAGCTTCTCCACGAGCAACTCGAGCCAGCGGTGCATGCGCTTGACGACCTCTTCCTTCATCACCCGATCGACCAGATCCTGGTCTTTCTTCATCTTCTCCAGCTGGTCTTTGTCTATGCGGCATGAGTACACGCCCCCGTTGGCGAGTTTGCGCTCCCACTCGGCGATCTCGTCCTCGGTCTTCAGCGTGACCGTCATGCCGAAGTAGCCCGACTTCCAGCCCTTGCGGCCGTAGTTGATGATCGGCACCAACGCCTTGCCCGCTAGGTCACCGCACAGCATGAGCACGTCGCATTCGTAGATCCCGATGGCGCTGATCCACTTGCGCCAGACGGTCTCTGCCCCATGGACATCCACGGAGTAGAAGATGCGCCTCATCCGGTTGCTCCTTTCGTGCGCCAGTGGACTCCCGCTCGGTTCGTGTCCTCGAGAGAGCGCTGCTGGTGAGCGCGTTCCTCGACGTGAAAAGGCGAACCTACCGGCACCCCCATCTCACAGCGCAGTGTACATGCCCGTTTTCTTGGAGGATGCGACCCTCCGCCGATGGCTCGCTCGCCAGCCTCCACGGACAGGCGAGCGTCAACGTGTTGCGACGGCTGTGATGGCGGTGGGGGGGGGGGCCCCCGCGCGCCCCCCCCCCCACCGCCCGCTCTTCGTCAAGCCGGAGGGATCTCCGCGAAGATCTTGTTCGGGTCGATGCCCTCCTTCCGGTTACGCTGGTACATGAAGGCCATGAGCGCGAAGCCCAGGATCATGAGCCCAGCCGTCAGGATGATGGTCGACTGGTTGAGGTACTGCCCGACGATACCCATCATCCACCAGCCCACCCCGAAGGTGATGGCACCGATGATGGCGATGATCGGCACGCCGAAGACCTTGTACTGGAAGGTCGACTTCTCGAACAGGTCGGGACGCAAATACGGCAGGAACATCGCCGCCAGCCCCATGGGCCAGATGAAGATGAGCGCGCCGACGTCCATGAACGCCAGGAACTGCACGGCCAGATCGGCGCCGATCTGGTCGCCGTAGGCCATGAACACACCGATGAACGCGAAGAACGCGAGGAAGTGGTTGGCCCACGTTGGGTTGCCGGCCTTGCCGACCGAGGCGAGCTTCAGCGGGAGCTGGCGGTCGAAGGCCATGGCGAAGATGCCTCGCACCCCCGCCAGCCAGATCAGCAAGCTCGTGTTAGCCAACCAGCACCAGTACCCGATGCCGAGGATCACCGTCAGCCACGCCTGGCCGCTATTCAGGCCGGCGTAGAACGGGATCACCGGCTGCACCGGCACGTTGCCACCCATGGCGGTCTGCAGGGCCGCGAACGTCTCGTCGCTGGTGTAGTACAGGTAGCTGTAGTCGCGGATGAACTCGGTGCTGTAGCCAAAGCCCGGCGCCCACGCGTTGATGGTGTAGATCGTACCGACCGCGGCGGCGCCGATGAGCATGCCCCGCAGGAAGCTGGTACGCGGCGTCTTGACCTCGGAGCCCACGAAAGACGTGACCTCGAGGGCGCTGTAGGCCCAGAACACCGCCAGCAAGACGTCGATGGTGGGCTGGAACCCTCCCGGCACCTCCAGGCCGGCGTCTGTGGCCGCGGCCTTCACCGCGTCGAACGCTCCCGCGCCGTACACCTCGTTGAACGCGCTCTGCCCGTCGACTGCGAAGAGCAGGATCAGCGAGATGAACGTGACCACGAGCGGCACGTAGATGATGGTCCGCATCACCCACTTGAGCTTGTCCAAGCCCATGAGCTCCAGGCCCCAGACGACGAACATGAAGATGAGCATCACCCAGAGCCGGTTGCCCGCTTTCGAGAACCAGTCACCCGCACTCAACAGCGAGCTGCTGTTGCTCATCTCGCCGGCTGCCTGCATGGTGGAGGCCAACGGGATGAACGCCTGGTAGAACACGAAGCCGGCCGCCATACCGCAACCGCCACCGATGACGTAGATCCAGTTGGGTAGGAAGCCGAACAGCGGGTGAAGCACACGCGAGGTGACCACGTACAGAGCACCGCTGCGCGGGAAGGAGCTGGCAAACGCAGCGATGCAGAGGACGGGTGGAAGCCAAACCAGGAAGCCGATGATGAAAGCCACGACCATGTTGGCGCCTGGGTACAGACCCGGCATCTTGACCGTGTAGTACGTCATGCCGCCGCCGGCCGGGCCAGCGATCGTGAAGAGCAGGACGTCCCACCAGCTCATTTCACGAACGAGACCCGAGGCTTTTCGGGCGAATACGATCGTCTCTTCAGCCAATTCGATACCCTCCCCTCAACACTAGAAAGAAAGAATCCCTGGCTATCGCTGGATGTTCCCTGTGGCACCTCCCCCTCTGAGTACAAGAATGCGTAATGCATTATTCCGATACGCGTTGCATGGAGTCAATGGGTTCCGACATCTCGTGCGATACGCGATCGGTACACCAAGCAGCACCGCAAGCTACCCGCTACAATCAGCACGATGAGACACACACGACTCGACCACTGGATTGACCGCCGCCGCAGCCGCCCGCCGGCGAAGAACACGACGCCTCCGCCGCGGAACCGCCGGCGCCCCCACTCGGCATACCTCCTGTTCGCCCTGGGGGCAGTAGTCTTGGCAGGCTCACTCTGCCTCGTGCTCCACCCGATCGTGCTGGCCCGGCCGCTGGCCATGGGCGAGGTCCGCGACGCCTTGGAGAGCTGGCAGTCCGCCCTATTGCTCGGACTCCCGGCATCCGCCCTTCGGACCGGGGCTGGCCCGCTCGACCTCGTGGAGCGGATCGATCGCGTGGCCTTGCGTCGCCTCCAGGAAGTGGGCACCACCGACTTCGCCCACCTGCAGCTCGCGGCCCGTCACGCGATCCCCGGCTTCATCGTGCGCTCGCAACACTCCGTCGACGAGGTACGCCTCGTCGGACGCTCTTGGGACGGCGATCTGCTCGTGAGCGCTCGGGTCGAGTGGCGCATCTGGCACGCCGAGCTGCGCGCGAACGGATCGTGGGAGCGAACCGGCGCCTTTGTCGCCCGCCGGGCCCTGCGCTGCCGCCTCCACAAAGCCCTCGGCGTATGGCGCATCGAGAGCGTAGACCCCAGCCCGACGGCGTGGCTCGGCGCCGCGGCCTACGCTCGCTGAACCGGAGCCTCGGCGCGTTCCTTTACCGCACGGGCCAGGAGCTCGAAGCCGAGCTGCGTGCGCCGCATCACTCCGCCGAGGAGCGGCAAGAGTACGCCCGTCACGTCCTCGTGCGTGCGAAATCGGGTGCGGCCTTCCCCGAGCGGCTCGACCGTTAGGGCGTGCAGGCCGTCGAAGAGTCCTGGGAGAACGGTGGTCCCTCGCCAGCGGATCTCCCGGTTGGGCCGCACCGCCAGAAGACGCGGGCGAAACGTAACGGGCCGAGTACCGGGCACGCGGAGTGTGACCGTGAGCCGCTCACCCTCCCGAAGCTCCCCCGAGGCCCTGATGATGAAGGGATTCCAGTCCGCATACCGCGCGAAGTCGGTGAGCACTACCCACACGCGCTCCGGCGATGCGTCGATGTCCGCGTATGCGTCGAGCTGCTGCATATGACGTCTCCTCGCCGCCGCCTCTATCCGCCCAACGCCGCATTTCCCCGCGCGCGGCCTTCCATAACCCGTGCCGCGCCGCAGGCATCCCCAGACCCGGTCTGCTACCCTTGTCCCCATGCTCCGCGCCGTGACGCTCGACTACTGGAATACCCTGTTCGTTGACAGCTACGGGGCCGCGCGCGAGCGTCGCCGCGCCGACTGCCTGCGCACGGAGCTCGCCGCCATCGGTTTCAACCCTCCCGCTGGGGCCATTCAAGAGGTGCTCCGAGATGCCTTCACCTACTTCGAGCACGTGTGGCACCACGAGCAGCGTACGCCCGCGTGCGCGGAGCTCATCGACCACATGCTCGCCGTGCTCCACGTGCGGCCACCGCAGGAGGTCGTAACGCGCATCGTCACCACGTTCGAGCACCTGCTCCTGGAGATACCGCCTGACCCCGTGCCCAGCCTGCACGCCGTGGTATACGACCTCGCCAGCCACTATCGTCTGGGGGTCATCTGCGATACCGGGTACTCACCCGGGACTGTCCTGCGCACGCTCCTCCGCCGCGTCGGGATTCTCGACGCGTTCAGCTCCCTCTACTTCTCGAACGAGGGCCCCTACAGCAAGCCGCACCCCTACGTATTTCGCACCGTTCTCGAGCAGCTCGAAGCGCGGCCCACCGAGGCGGCGCACGTCGGAGATATGCAGCGGACCGACATCCTGGGCGCCCAAGCCGCCGGCATGTGGGCCGTGCACTTCGTGGGAGCGAACAACCGGGATGCGACCGTCTCCACCGCCGACGTGATAGTGCGCCACTTCGAGGAACTCCCCGCGGCCCTGGGGAACCTCCGCTGCGCGGGGTGCTGCGCCGGCGACAGGTGGTAACCCCCGGCGCCGGCGCAGCGGCCGGCGGCCGCTACAGGAGGGCAGCCGTCGTCGTCAGCCGCTCGACCGCCTGATCGCGGCCGAGGACGCTCAGCGATTCGAAGAGGCCCGGTGTGACGTTCTGACCGCTCATGCCCAGACGCAGGACGGCGAACACCGCTTTCGGCTTCAGGCCAAGCGCGACGGGGAGGGCCCGCACCAGCTCCTCCACACTCTCCGCGGTAAAGGGGTCGAGCGCGCGGAGGCCATCGGCGGCGACGCGGAGGATCCGCTCGGCGGCGGCGGTGTCCCGCAGCCGCGCCAGCGCCCGCTCGTCGATGCGCAACGGATGGTAGAACCAGCCGGCGATGGCGCAGAAATCGGCCAGCACCTCCATCTTCTCTTGAACCAGCGGCGCCAGGCGGCGAGTGAGCTCCGCCTGCGCCGCGGAGGGCGCCGCGGACACGGCCACCTCGCCGCTGGCCAACTGCGGCGGCGCGATCGTCGGATCGGCGAAGAAGCCGATGCGCTGGAGATACTGGACCATCCGCTCGCCGAGCTGCTCCTCCGGCAGCGAGCGGATCGCGCGGCCGTTCATCCAGCGCAACTTCTCGGGGTCGAAGATACTGGGGCTGGTCCCCAAACTCTCCACGTCGAAGTTGCACACTAAGTCCTCCAAGCTCCAGTCGACCATGCTCTCGTCGAACTCCGTGCTCAGGAAACAGAGGTAGTTGCGCACCACCTCGACCAGAAACCCCATGGCCGTGAGCTGCTCGAGCTTGGTGGCGCCGTGACGCTTGCTGAGCTTTCTGCGATCCGTGCCGAAGAGCAGCGGCATGTGCAGGAAGTGCGGCACGGGTGCGCCGAGGGCCTGATAGACGAGGATCTGCTTGGGCGTGTTGCTGATGTGGTCGTCGCCACGGATCACGTGTGTGATCTCCATGGTCACGTCGTCTACAACCACCGCCAGGTTGTACATCACGGTGCCGTCGGAGCGCTGCACGATGAAGTCGCCGATCGTCTCGTTATTGAACTCGACCGGCTCGCGCAGCAGGTCGTCGAACACCGTCTTCCCCGGCGGAACCCTGAAGCGGAGGGTCCACGGCTCACCGGCTTGCTTACGCCGCTCGACCTCCGCCGCCGTGAGCTCGCGGCACCTGCCGCTGTACACCCAGGCTCGCTTCTCCGCCTGAGCGGCCGTGCGCTCCGCCTCCAGCTCCTGCGGCGTGCAGAAGCAGGGGTAGAGGTGTCCATCGGCGAGCAGCCGCCGCACGTACTGTTGGTAAATCTCGATCCGTTCGGTTTGGCGGTACGGCGCGTGCGGACCCGGCTTCTCGGGGCCCTCGTCCCAGTCGAGTCCCATCTCCCGCATGCTGGCCAAGATCTGCGCGATCGCCTCGTCGGTGGAACGCGACGGATCGGTATCCTCGATGCGCAAGATGAACGAGCCGCCGTGGCGACGCGCGTAGATGTAGTTGTACAGCGCGGTGCGCGCACCGCCGAGGTGCAGGTACCCGGTAGGCGATGGCGCAAAGCGGACACGAACGTGGCTCATAGCCTGTGCATGATACCCGACGCGGGCGGCGATACCCTAGTCCCCGGTCGTCACTCGGCCCAGGAAACGACGCGTGGCGCGCTACTAGATGATTGATTCCACGGCGTCAGGCACAGTAGGACACCAACGCACGACTGGGGCGACCGAGACGATGGTTGAGCCAGATACAGGCCGCCAGGCAGAGCAGCCGGCACAGGATGCGCTCGCGCAG
>Ga0334883_1000644_pt1 | contig 60895 bp, 46 predicted proteins | sample GraSluR1_MG_6_FD_207230 | JGI IMG/M metagenome (GOLD analysis project Ga0334883, IMG submission 207230) | Sludge microbial communities from methane-producing bioreactor in Wageningen University, Netherlands - Granular Sludge_09_05-R1 | ecosystem: Engineered > Bioreactor > Anaerobic >...
GCGCGCACCCAGGTTACTTCGAAATGACCTCGCTGGTGTCCTAAACCTCACCAACCGCAATCAACCTGGCTCCCTGCCTCAAATGAGATTCTCTACCGTTTTTTGAACAGACACCAAAAGCGCGTTTCGTTGCTATCCATCCTCATTGTGGTATAATCCTAGTGAATCTAAAAAAACAGTGTCAATACAGATATTGACGCAGGACAACAAAAAAGAGGATAACCGTGATCAATCCCTTAGACGCGCTCTTAGGGCTCTTTTCACTCGACATAGGCATTGACTTAGGTACCGCCAACACATTGGTGTATGTACGCGGTAAGGGTGTGGTCATCAACGAACCTTCATGGGTTGCTATAGATAAGAATCGCCGGCAAGTGCTCGCTATTGGTGCGGAAGCCAAAGAGATGGTGGGAAAAACGCCCTCGCACATCCAGGCTATTCGCCCGTTACGCGACGGCGTGATTTCAGAATTTGACATCACGCAGGCAATGCTAGAGCATTTTATCCGAAAAGCCCACCGACAAGTTTTCATTCCCTTTCCGCGCCCCCGTGTTGTGGTGGGCATTCCCAGTGGTGTTACTGAAGTGGAAAAACGCGCGGTGAAAGAGGCTGCATTAGCTGCCGGTGCGCGTGAAGCTTACCTGATCGAGGAGCCAATGGCGGCGGCTATCGGTGCGGGGTTGCCCGTGACCGAGGCCCAAGGCAGCATGATTGTAGATATCGGTGGCGGCACCACGGAAGTGGGCGTTTTTGCCCTGGGTGGTATCGTTGTGAGTCGGAGTCTTCGCATCGCGGGCGATGAATTGGATGAGGACATTGTGCAGTATGCTCGCCAGAAGTACAACCTGGCGATCAGCGAGCGCATGGGGGAGCGCATCAAAATCAACATTGGCTCGGCCTACCCGCTTCCGGAAGAGAAAACGATGGGCATGCGCGGGCGCAACCTTATTACGGGTTTGCCCGAAGAGATTGAAGTGAGTAGTATCGAAGTCCGCGAGGCGCTCTCGCGTTCCATTAATATCATTGTAGACCTGGTGCGTGACACGTTAGACGAAACTCCGCCAGAGCTGGTGGCCGATTTGATGGAAACGGGCATTTGTTTGGCGGGCGGCGGTGGGCAAATCAAGGGCTTGGCCGAGCGCATCAGCGAGGAGACGCACATCCGCGCCTGGGTGGCGCAAGATGCGCTCACCTGTGTTGCGCGCGGTGCCGGGCAGGTACTGGAACGCTTTGATGTGTTGCGGGCTACGCTTTCACCCGAAGACCGGAACCAGCCGGGGGGTTCCGCGTCGTAATCTGTAACCTACTCGGAAAAGGGGCACAATGACGCGGCAAGGTCGTTCCTGGCTGCCCTACGTCCTGCTGGCCCTGGCGATTCTTCTCCTCGCGCTCTCCGAAGCCGGCACGCTAGGGCCGGTGGTCAATCTAACCAGCTATATCTTCGCGCCTCTGGAGCGTGGGGTTGCGGGTTTCGTGCGTGTCGTGGGCGAGCTTTCGCAGACAGTCCGCGAGGTGCGGGAACTCCAACAACAGATAGAATCCTACCAGTCCGAAAATGCTGCGCTGCGTGTGGAAAATATCCGTTTGCAAGAGCAGTATGTCGCCGAAAATCAACAGCTCCGTCTGTTGCTCAATTTCTCCGAAGAAAACCCCACGTATGCGCTTGTCGGTGCTAACGTAGTCGAGCGTGGGTGCGAGGTTTACCCCTGTGCTGAGGTGATAGGGGTGGATAATAACCCCTATTTGCGTTATTTCATCATCAACACCGGGAGCCGCGACGGTGTGGCTGTGGGCATGCCCGCGGTCACTGGCGGTGCGGTGTTTGCGGGGCGCGTAGCGCGGGTTAGCCGTCAACAGACTTTTGTTCAATTGGTCAACGATCCTGACAGCCAGACTGCTGCGATGTTGCAAGGTTCACGTGTTTCTGGCATTGTCGAAGGACGTCCCGATGGGTCGCTGGTAATGACGCAAATCCTGCCGGATGAAATAGTTGAAGAGGGCGAGATTGTTATTACTTCCGGTCTGGGCGGGCTGTTACCCAAAGGGTTGGTTATTGGTCAGGTGGAGAGCGTTTCCTATCAGGAGGCATCGCTTTTTCAGGAGGCCATTATCCGCCCCGCGCTGGATTTGCGCCGCGTGGAAGTGTTGCTCATCATCACTGACTTTCCCCGTAGTACTAGTCCCGCGCCGCTGGAGGAGCCATGAGTCTGTACATTGCGTTACCCATTCTTATGTTGGCTGCTGTGGTGCAGAGTGCCTGGCTGGAGCGGTTGACTGTAATGGGCGGGCGTCCTGACCTGGTGTTGGTACTGGTGGTCGCCTGGGCACTCATCCGGGGGTTGGATGAGGGGGTGCTCTGGGGCTTCGTCGGGGGGCTATGTTGCGATTTGCTTTCCGGCGGCCCACTGGGCGTGTGGACAACGGCGCTCACCCTGGCCGCATTTCTCGCCGGACAGCCCTGGGTGCATACTCTCGGCCCTACCAGCATCCGTCTGGCGTTGATGGCGGTTGTGGGGACGTTGGCTGCGCATGTGGTTATCCTGGGGCTGCTGAGCCTGCGCGGCTATCCGGTATCGTTGCACTGGGCCTTGCGCACGGTTATTGGCCCGGCAGCGCTATTGAATTTTATCCTGAGTCCCTTCGCGTTCCGCTTTCTCGTCTGGTTCCACCAGCGTTCATTGCGACAAAGCAGGTTAGGGCTATGAGCTCCACAGGCTACGCGCTCCATGACTCGGTTACTGGTTCGTCACGTCCCCCGTGGATTCGACGCACGCCTCGCTTGGCGATACTCGGCTGGGTGCTCTTGCTTGTACTCAGCGTTTACGCGATTCGGCTTTGGCAGCTGCAAATCTTGGAGCGCCGTTACTATGAAATGCTGGCCGAGCAACAGCAGTACCGGCTCGTTTCGATTTCACCGCCACGCGGGGTGATTTTTGACCGCAACGGCGAGATTCTGGTACGCAACATCCCTGCCTACAACATCACGGTCACGCCGGGCTATCTGCCAGACGATTCCGAACGCGAACGCGCCGTGCTCCAGCGACTTGGCGCTCTCATTGATGTCCCTTATGAAACGCTATTGGCAACCGTGGATTCGGTACGCTACAATCGGCCTTACGCGCCGCGCGTAGTCTTGCGCAATGCCGAGCGCGACATTGCACTGCTAGTGGCGCAAGAGAGTGGTATCACTATGCCTGGTGTGGATGTGGAGATCGTCACCCGGCGTAATTACACGTATGGTGCGCTCACCTCACAAGCGGTAGGATTTCTTGGCCCGGTGCCCCAGGAGCGGTTGGCTGATTTCGAAGCGCGCGGATATGATCCCAATGTGGATCGTATCGGCTATGCCGGGGTGGAGGCCCATGCTGAGGAATACCTCCATGGTGAACCGGGACGGCGCTATGTACAAGAAGATGTGCTGGGTCGGCAGCTGGCAATCCTTCAGGAGCGTCCGCCGCTGGCTGGGGACAATGTGCATCTTACCCTCGATGTGGAACTGCAACAGGTGGCTGAGGATGCGTTATTTGCGCAAATGGCAAATGTCAACGCGCCACGCGGGGTCGTCATTGCACTCGATCCACGCGATGGGCAAGTGTTGGCAATGGTTAGTCTGCCCACTTACGACAATAATATGTTCGCTCGCCAAATAACTGGCGAAGAGCTTGCCGCGCTGTATGAAAACCCGCACCAACCTTTGATTAATCACGCCATTTCCGATGTGGTGCCACCCGGCTCAATCTTCAAAATTGTACCGGCGGCAGCGGCACTGCAAGAGGGCATCGTTAATCGCTTTACCACAATCAACTGTCCGGGGCGCATATTACTACCAAGTAAACTTGCGCCTGACAATCCGGCTGCGGCGCAACCTTTCGTTTGTTGGACGTACCACCAATATGGGGGGGGGCATGGGCCAGTTAATGTTGTGGACGCACTGGCGCAATCCTGTGATATTTACTTCTACCAGGTAGCCGGCGGTTGGCCGCCCACCAATTTTGTGGGTATGGGTTTGAGCAATTTGGTCAACTACTCCAGAATGTTTGGGTTGGGCGCGCGCACCGGCATTGACATCCCTGGCGAGTATGCCGGACTGGTGCCTGATGCCCGCTGGAAACGCCTTAACTACCAGGAGACCTGGACCACCGGCGATACTTTCAACTTTGCGATTGGGCAGGGTTTCTTGCTGGCGACGCCGATCCAAATGACCAACGCGATGGCAGCGATTGCTAATGGGGGCGCACTTTATCGCCCGCAACTGATCCATCACATCACGGACGCCGAGGGCAATCTAGTGCGCGCTTATACGCCAGAGGTGATCGGTACATTGGACGTAGATGCCTCGGTGATTCAGATGATACGCGAGGGCTTACTAAAGGCCGTAGCCGACGGTACAGCACCCCGTGCTCAAATCGAAGGCATCAACGTCGCGGGGAAGACCGGCACCGCCGAGTATTGTGACGACATCGCCATTGCCGAGGGCTTTTGCCCTGTCCCAGCTGGGCGCACGCTTCCCACCCATGCCTGGTTCATGTCCTATGCACCCTACGAAGCCCCCGAAATTGTAGTGCTGGCGTGGGTCTACCACGGCGGAGAAGGTTCTGCTGTAGCCGCGCCTATCGCCCATGATGTACTGGATTTTTATTTCAAGCGCGCTGCTGGATTGCTGGAGCCACCCACGCCTGAACCATGAAACAGAGTTTCTCACCCAGAACCTCACGCCAAAGCACAAAGCCGCCAAGAAATCTCCTGGTAAGCAGTAAATCTGTTTGTTTGGTCTTCCAGATAATCCAGTGCAATCCCCCGAAAAACCTTTACGCCTGTGCGTGAGAAACCTTTACGGCGAAGTCAACGATGAACAAAAAATTTTTACTATGGGTTGTTTTATGTGGGGCGATATGGGGCGCAGGACTGGCGCGCGCGCTTGCGCTAGAAGTTCCGGCGCGCCTTTTCTTCAGTTGGCCGGGTACACTGGCCCTGGCATTGGCGGGTAGTCTGCTCGCTTACACTGTAGCTCACGTGAAAAAGTCTCCTGTGCATCATTGGCTCCCCTTGGCACTTCCCTTGCTCGATCTGACCAGCGGCGATTACATCCCCTGGCGTGGGCCGGCGCTACTGGCGGGCGGGCTGCTGCTCACACTGCTCTGGACGTTCCGCCACCGCATTTCACAGCGCGCCGCTCCCTGGCTGGTGGCAGCAGCTGCGCTGAGCCTCTACCTCGTCACGCTCTCACCTTATGTGGGGCGTGCTGATACGTTCGAGTTCCAGGTGACGGCCTTGCGTTTGGGTATCGCGCATCCTACCGGCTACCCGCTCTATGTGCTCTTGGGCAAACTCTTTACGCTGCTGCCCTTCGGCACGCTGGCATGGCAGGTCAATCTCACCGCCGCCCTCAGTTCCGCCGGGGCCATGGGCCTCGTCTACCTGCTCATCCACCGGCTTACCCAGCGCCCCGGCATCGCCGCCTTAAGCACGCTCGCGCTGGCCTGTTCCGCGGTCGTCTGGTCACAAGCCATCATCGCCGAAGTCTACGCGCTCAATCTGCTCTTCGTCGCCGGCGCGCTCTGGCTCATGTTAGACATCCTTGATGCGCGTCATATCCCCCGCACGCTCTGGCGTGCAGCTTTGCTCATGGGCGTTTCCCTTACCAACCACATCACCATGGTCATGCTCTTCCCCGCGTTTGGGCTGGCCTGTCTGCTGCGCTGGCCCAAGGTGCGGTTGAACGATTGGGCTAAAGCTGGGGGGCTTTTTGCGTTGGGGCTGCTGCTTTACGCCTACATCCCGTTGCGCTGGCCCGCGCTCCACGATGGGCAATGGATGAGCCTGGGCGAGTTTCTGGCCTACATCACCGGACGGCAGTTTGGTGGGGCGCTGCAACTGGGACTGCTGCGCGATCCCACCCGCTACAGCATCCTTCTGCGCCTGCTGCAAACCCCCTTCGGTACAATCGGGCTGCTGCTGGCAGCGGTAGGGCTGCTCTGGCTCGTGATCCGGCGCTGGCAGATTGCACTGCTCACCCTTGCGGCCTTTCTACCCTACTGCTTTTACGGGCTGGTCTACCTGGTGCCCGATCTCGAAGTCTTTATCATCCCCGCTCACGTGCTGCTGGCTTTGTGGATCGGGACAGGCATGGTCGCGCTGACCGCGGGCCTGCACCGTCTGCGTCCGTGGGCACCGCGGCTGGCGCTCGTTATGTTCGCGTTGCTGCCCCTCAGCCTTGTGTGGCAAAACCTGCCCCAGCAAACCCTGCGCGCCGTGGGGCAAGCGGACGAAGCCTGGGGCCGGTACGCGCTGGCGCAACCCCTGGCAGAAAATGCCGCCATCCTCGCCGATAGCGAGAAATACCCACCGCTCTACTACCTGCAACAGGCTGAGGGCTTGCGTCCTGATCTGGAGCTGGTGATGCGCTTCGATGAAGCAGGCTATTTTGAGGAATTGCACACCCGGCTCAGCGCCGGGCAGCACGTCTATCTGGCGCGTTACTTGCCCGGTATGGATGCCTACGGGGTACAATCGGTCGGCCCGCTGGTTGAGGTCGCGCCGCCCGTTCCCCCGTCTTTCATGGGTGAATCGGTGGCAGTCTTCGGTGATGCGCTGGCGCTACTCACCCAGCGCTTGGAAGCCGACCCGGAAGGCCGCCGGATGCATCATCTGCTGCTCGACTGGCAGCCGATCCGCCCGCTCGCGCAGGATTTAAGCCTTCGCCTGCGCCTGGTAACAACAGATGGCACAATCGTGTGGAACAGCGGAGAGCAACGCCCCGTCGGCGGATACTCCACCACGCAGGCGTGGCAAGCCGGGCAGCGCATCGGCGATTACATCGCGCTGGCCTGGCCGGACTGCCTGCCCGGCGGCGATTATCGCCTGGAACTGGCCGTTGGGCCACGCTTTAGTGCCGACCTGCTTGCGCCGGACTGGGTTACATTGGCAGCGCTTACACTCCCGTGGAAAATTGCTCCTGAACCGCCGGCAACCTCGCGCATGCTCTTCGGCGACGCGCTCTGGGTGGTAGGCGACGATTTACCCGGCGAGGTGGCTGCGGAGAGCACGCTGGTCTTCACGCTTACCGGCCTGCGTGCCGGGGAGTTACCGGCAGGCGTTCGTCCGCAGTTCTATTGGATGCCGCTAGATAATGCGCGCTGGGAACCGCCCATCCTGCCGGAAGCGCTGCCGGCCAATGCCTGGCCTGAAGATCTTCGGGTGCAACAACGCTACACCATCCTCGCCCCGTGGCTGCCGGGCCAGTATCGCCTGTGGGTGAGCTGGATCGTGTCCGGAGAGGTGCTGCCTGCGCAATGCGGTTGGCTGGCGCGGATGGATACCCAATGTGTGCTGGCCGACATCACGGTAGGGCCATCTACGGCGGGGCTGGCGAATTTCGGGGGGCAGATTCTGCTGGTGGATGCCACACTCGATGTCGCAACGCCCGCCCCCGGCGCAATGTTGCCGCTCACGCTACGCTGGCGCGCTCTGCGTACACTCACTGCGGATTACACCGTGTTCGCGCAAATCATTGGGCCAGAGGGGAAGCGCTACGCACAAGTAGATTCCTGGCCCGTGCATGGCACCCATCCCACTGGTAGTTGGCGCAGCGGGCAAGAGATCAACGATCCCTACCAGCTGTTGCTTCCGTCAGATGCGCCGCCGGGCGAATATCGCGTGATTGCAGGCTGGTATCTGCTAGGGACTATGGAACGGCTCGCCGTGCTAGATGCCAGCGGACAAGCGATGGGGGATTACTATACGGTGGGGAGATTTACCGTCGGAGAGTAAACGCATTTTTACCATAAAGAACACGAAGGGCTTTTGATTCTTCGTGTTCTTTATGTGCTAAATTCCTATTTATCTTCAAGGGGGCGACGCCGCAATCGCCATGCGGCCACAAGCACCCCTACAAGCATCAATCCAGTGATGGCCGCGCCCAGGTAGAGCAGCGTAGGCCGGAACACCAGCTCAACCGTATGCGCGCCCGCCGGGACGCATACGCCGCGCAGCGCGTGATTGACGCGCACTACCGGCACTTTTTGCCCATCCACCGTAGCCTGCCAGCCGGGATAGTGGACCTCGCTGAGCGCGAGCAGTCCCGGAGCCGACGCTTGCACCTCAAGTAGCAACCGCTGATTGCCTCGCGCGACCACCCGCGCCGTTTCCGGCCCGGTAGCCGGTGCAAGGGAACACTCCAGCGCAGCCTCTACCAGCGCGGCCACCTGCGGATCGAAGTCCGCCTCGTTGAGCCGCGCCAAGCGCAACGCCCCATCAGGATGCACTTCAATCTCATGGACAAGCCAGGCCGGAGGCAACGCGCGCGGGCGTTCGTAAATCCACAGATCGCTCTCCTGTGCAATGAGCTGGGGCGAGGCCGGATCGCCTTCCGGGAAGCCCATATCGTAGTTGGCGACCAGATAGCGCGCCGCGAGCAAATCATACGCGCGGGCGCGCGGATCAGGTACGATGGTGGTGAGGTCGTGATGTGTCTGTAATTGCAGCGGATCGTAGGCCAGCACCGTCTCGATGCCCAAGTTCATGCCGCGATTTTGCTCGAAGATGTTTAGTCCCCACGGCAGCACGCGCCCCGGCTCGTGTTCGGCCAGCGCAGCCGCCACGCGCGTCCAGTACTCGCTTGACGGGAGCGGTAACGGCTGCACGATGCCACGCCCGAACCCCCACAAATCCAGCAGCAGCAGCCCCAGCGCCAGCAGCGCAAAGCCATGCCGGGGCGCAGTCTGGCGCAACCACCGGCTGAACAAGGCCCAACTCAGGCCGAAGAGCACCAAGAACACGGCGGTATAGTTGGCGAGGTGCCACAAGCGGCCTACTTCAGGGTTGGCATCGCGTTGGAGCGTGAAGAGGACATAGCTGCCGGTCATCAACAGCAATGCGAAACTTACCACCAGCCACGGCCAGAGACCGGCGAAGAAATCATGGGCCTCTGGCGCTTCTGTGCGCGTCAATAGCCAGTTCACCGAGAAGCCGCTCAAAGCCGCCACGGCAAAGGTGAACGCGAAACCGGCGCGGGCAGGTGCGCGGGCCACGCGGAACAGCGGGATGAAGTTGTACAGCACGCGATGTAGCCCACCTAACGCGCCGAAAGCCAGGAGCAGCGCGGTAATGCTCAAACCCAGCATCAAGGGCGTCAGGCGGTGTGTGCGGCGATAGGCGTTGAAGGCCACGAAGAGCAACGGCAAAATCCCCACATAGAAGATCAGCTCCTCATAGACACTATCGCCCCAGTAGCCGGTTATGGCGGGGTTGCCAAAGAAATTGGGGATGAGCAGGGTCAAGAGGTAGCCGGGGGGCCAGGCGTAACCGGCGGCGAAGTCATAGCCGGCGCCCTGGCGTGTGGAGAGCGCAAGCAGTTGCAGCGTAGGCAGCAATTGAATAGCTGCCAGTGCCAGTCCCACGCCCCCCGCCACAGCCAGCAGCGCCGTCACGGTCAGCAGATCGCGGCCCTGGATTTTGTGCAGCCACAGGCTGTAGCCCACATAGGCTGCCGCAATCAGCGCCACATACAAAAATGAGGCGGTATGCCCCGCCAGGAGCGCCAGCCCCATCGCGACCCCCGTGAGCACAGCCAGTTCCCAGCGCCGCCGCGTGATGACGGCGCGCAAGCCCCACAAAATCCACGGGAGCCAGGCCTGCGCCATGATGACGCCGATATGCCCGGCGTAGATGCGCACGAAGATGTACCCGCTGAAAGCGAAGGCACACGCCCCCACCAGCGCGCCCCAGATCTGGAGGCCTTCGCTGCGCAGCCAGAGATACATCCCGAAGGCCGCTAGCCAGACGTGGAAGACATAGAGAACAGTAATGCCGCGCGTTAGCGGGAGCACGCCCAATATCCACACTGGCGGATAGAATAGCGCGGGTTGCGGGTTGGTGATGAAGGGAATACCAGCATACAAAAGGGGGTTCCACAACGGAAATTCGCCGTTGCGCAGCGTAACTAGCGCAAACTCCCACCACTGCATGAAGAGGTAGTTGAGATCATTACCACCTTGATGCCCCGCCATAAGAAAGTGATTGGGCAACCAAAGCAGGTCCCAGAAAGCAGCCAGTGTTAGTAGCGCCAGAATTCCAGCGGCTATCAAGAAATTACGATTACGCAATTGCATGGAGTTCGCTCTTGAATTACAAACCGAGGCTGGTTGTATTGCAACCAGCCTCGGTAGATCAAAAATCTACTGGAATCCCCCCGTTAGCGGTTCTCCCAACGGCTGAATCCGTGACCACGGAAGCAATCCGTGATCTACTGAGGCCCGATAGACAGTGCATTATTGCAATGACTCAGGGCAATAGGGCTGGTAATGGAAATAATCAATCCGCAGGTCTATTGGCGTAACCTCCCAACTACCGCCCATTAGCCCAATGCGATCGCGCGGAAAAGAGAAAGCTCTTTCATCAAGGAGTACCCCGTTAGCGTAGGAATACACCCAATCTCCCCGGACTACAATTTTGAGTGTGTTGTAAGCATTCCCCTCGTGGATAGCAGGATCCCGATAGTTTTCTTGATACCAGGGAAGTAAATAGTGCTTCTGGTTGGGAGCACAATCATTTTGATAATCGCAATGCCGATAGTTACTGTTGCCCGGGAAATGGTAATTTTGATAGTAAATCATAGCCCGGTTTTGAATATCGGTGATATTAAAAGCATACAATTGATCAAAATTTGTGTTTGCACCAAATACAACGCCCCAACGTCCTGCCCAGTACGATGGATTGACAAAAGCAGCTCGCACCTCAACGCAATATCGGTCGGGTAAGGGATAGGCGTCCGGTGGCAGCGGCGCTGCAACGGCCGGCCACACCCAGAAGGTGTCCACTTCGCCGGGAGGCCATGAGCCTCGATGCCGCGGGACATAAATCTGGTAATGTCCATCAACATAGTTTAAATTACCAACAACTTCCAGTCCATAATGGTTTGGATCCCAAAAGTTATATCGTTCAACTTCACCTGTGCGCCATCCGCTGGACGGATCAGAAAAGTCATCAAAGAATTCGCGGGTCACATTAACAGGGGGGAAATACGTCCAGTCTCCAGGGCCATAGCTGTTCTGTCCGCGCACCCTATAGTAATACATGTCTGGGAGCTTGCCTGTAAAGCTATAAGATGTATTGAGACCTGGCTCGTAAACCGTTGGATCACTGAATACCGCATCTAACGCTTCCTCTAGCACATAGCTGGTCGGCGCGGTGATATCAGGAAACCCAATATAGTCCCAACTAAGCGTATAATTCCCCTGCATATTGGGCGGCGTCACATCGGGATTGGTAGGCGGATAGGGCAGCGGGGGCCACCGCCGTATCACAAGCGGTAAATAAACATACTGTGTGGGGTCGGCCAGGGTCAGGGTAACGGAGCGCGTGAGAATGTGCATACCATCATCAATCCATACGGTGTTGGTGATGACCTGCCCTGGCATCAGGCTGGCGCTAATGACCGCCTGAAACGAGAGTGTTATAACGCTATGTGCCGTAATGGGGGCGGTGTATGTGATAACATTTTGCTGCGCATCGCATACGGGCCATCCTGTTGCCGGATTGACTTGCTCGCTGCCGCAGACAATTTCCAAAGCTGCTACTAACTGATCCGTTACCGTAATGCCCAAGGTGGCTGTGCTGGTATTACGTAAGGCAATCGCAAATGTGACTGTATCGCCAGCATAGAGTGTGTCTGGACTATAAGTTTTGGTAGAGGTTTCCAGTGGCCCAGACTGCAATCCAGTCCCCAGCAAAGATGCCTGCCCGGAAGCCGGTTGCAGGCGCGCGCCCCATAGTCCAAACAGCACGATGCTCAATAACAGCGTGCTAACAGCAAGCGCTCCCATCAAAAACCACGAGCGTCTCCGTACATCCATCTAAAGTATTCCCCTTCGCCTTAAATTTTAGAATACACTTGAGGGAACAACCATCCTACGACGATTGTTCCCTCAAGTTTTTCATAGTTTGCTATTTATCGGTCACGCGGAAGTTGTCAAAGTGCGATTGTGCGGGCGTGCGTTCCCAGGATCCCGCAATCAGCCCTACATGCGGATTACCGGGTAAATCGCCCCAGAAGGAGTACGTCCCCACCCAGTTATTGTTAAAGTAGACGGCGAAGGTGTTATCACGTACCTCAACCCTGACCGTAACATTTTTATTGTAACCAGCTTGCAGCCCCGGGCAGGATGGGTTAAGCCCGCCGGGCCACTCACGGTAAACGTATTTGTCGTTAGCTCCGCGCGGCAAGAAAGCCCGTGGGATATAAGGATGATGCCCGCCATCCCATATATAGTTGGTGTAGGCGCTGACCGCGCATTGGCCTTCAAAGTTCCACTCTACCGCGTAGAAAGTCTCGAAGTATCCAGTGCCCCCGCTGGTGCGCGTACCCAGGAAAATCAAACCGGCCTTGGCGTAGGTGGGATCCATGTCTTTGTCTACCGCTTGAATAAAACGGTGCTCCACTTGTACGTCATAGGTGCGGTCGTTGTGTGTATAAGGTGCGGGCATAACGCCCATATACTTGTTGTTCAACCCCAGATCGTTGCGCAAGATCTTCATCCGGTAAGTGCCATTGTCGTAGTTGACATCCAACACTCCCCGTCCACTTTCGGAGTAGACACCCTTCAACCAGCCGCTATTGGCATTGGAAAAATCATCGAAGTAGCCGCGCGCCTGCACTACCACGGATTGGGTATTGCTCCATTCGCCTATTCCGTTCTGGTTGTTAGCACGGATTCGGTAGTAATAGGTACCTACAGGTAACTTGCCTGTGAAGACCCGCTGACCATTTGTTCCGCCAGTAGCATGTTGAATTACGGTAGGGTTGGTGAAATGCGGATCATTGAAAGCCTCATGGATAGTATAAGAAGTAGGCAGCGGAACTCCCGATCCCGGTTGATCTGCATAGACCCAGTCTAGCGTATAATTGCCATAGGCACTCTGTGGTGTAAGTGTCAACGTTGTTCCATACGGTACCGGCGGCCAACGGCGCATGATGAGGGGTAAGTAAACGTACCGGGTCCCGTTTCTGATGGTCACATTGATGGTATCAATCTCGCCGTAATTACCGCCAGTATCTTGCGAGCGGGCTTCGATGGTGTAGACAGCTTCATCTTCTTGCGGGAGTGCCCAATTATAGGTCCAATCCCAATAGTCCTGAGCGTTTTGCGTGACTACAGCAGCTTGCCAAGCCCCGCCGTTGATGCGTACTTGCACCCCTGGAACTGCGGTAAATTGCATTTCCGCCGCATAGTCTGTGGGCAATGGTTGCATGAGCGTCGTTCCCACAACTATCGAGCGGACAGCACTCCAACGGCTGTTCCCTACCGCATTGACTGCACGCAAGCGATAGTAGTATGTGCCGGGGGTTTTACCTGTAACGTAATGACGTGAAAGTGCTGTAGTAGGATTGTAGTCAACTACATTTTTGTTAAAGTAGGGACTGGTTGATTCTTGCAAATGATAGGCCCAGGCGTCAGCACCTTCCGTCCAATTGACAAAGTAAGCGCCATTAGAGGGAACGCTGAAGGAGTCAATCGCTGGCGTGGCGGGAAAGCCAGGATCATTGCTAGTGTCCCAGGCATAGCCACTGATGACAACCTGGGTGCCGGGGGAAGAGGTGAACAACGCCCCGTTGATAGGTTGGCGAATCTGCACTGTCGGTGCATCGGATACGGTGAACAAGACTTCATTGGTGGCGATGATCGTCTCGCCATCATCAATGGTCGCCACGTTGGTGATAACATCACCAGGAAGAACGCTGTTGTCAAGTGTTACATCAAAGGTAAGGGTAACTACTTTGCCCGGGGTCATGTTTTGTACCGTAAAGGTAATGCCTTCGGTGGTGCAAGTCCACAAGCCACTGCCGGGTGGCTGGGTTCCTGCATGGCTTTGATCACAACTCAACCGGGAATCAAGGATATCCACAACGGTTGCCGTGCTCACCGTAGTTACCGCGCTCGTGTTGCGCAAAACGATTGAATACGTCGCCGTCCCACCAGCCGGGACCGCATCCACATTGACCATTTTGGTCGAATCGGTTAAGGGAGGAGCCAGCATCGCCGCGCCGCGCGTCGGTGCAACCAGCCCCATCCACAATAGCCCCATAGCAAGCGCGACCAGGGTCACGCTCAGCAGGGCACCTACTTTCAATTGCCACAATTTCTTAGCCATAGTTAGCCACTCCTTAATAGACTAAACTGACAGATTTCAAAAAAACACCCCAAGACAGTGTCATGGGGGCATTGATGCGACTATCCGATTGCTTTATATCCCCATATACCACAAAAAGCCGTAAATGCCAAGCTGTGAGCTGACTTAAGCCACGGATGCCGATATTATAGACGGTGCAGCGAAACGAAAAGTTCCCTTTCCCGTGTAATATGCCAGGATCAGGTAAGTGGTTCGCCAAGCAATAGCTCATGCTCAACCGCGAACATCCGGGTAGGGATGATGCAATTATACAGCTGCGCCTGACTTTCCCCCGCTATTGCCAGGTAATTATCTGTTCGCCCCCGCCAACGGCCCTGCGTATCACGATGTTCCCATAGTACCGGCAATACTTGGCCCACAAATCGCTGGTGGTAGGCCGCTGCGAGTTCTTTTCCCAGGTTTCGAAGCGTAACCGCACGCGCGTTCCGTTTCGCTTTGGGGATGGGATCGGGTAAATGGACTGCCGGCGTGCCTGTACGTTCAGAATAAGGGAAGACGTGTAGCCGCGCAAAAGCCAACGCTGTCACAAAGTCCAACGTTGTGGCGAATTCCGCCTCGGTCTCACCGGGAAAACCGGCTATCATATCTGTGGTGACAGCAATTTCTGGGGAGACTTCACGTGCCAGAGCAATCCGTTGCGCATATTCGGCGGTGGTGCTGCGCCGTCCCATGCGGCGTAACACCGTATCACTGCCCGATTGAAGTGGCAGGTGCAATTGGCGGCAGAGGCGCGGGCTTTCCCATAATTTTAAGAGAGTTTCATCTACATCCCACGGCTCGATAGAAGAAAGCCGTAGGCGGGGCAAATCGCTCTCGTGCAACAATGTTTTCACGAGTAACGCCAGCGAGGGCGTATTGGGTAAATCGCACCCGTAAGCCCCTAAACTTACGCCGGTTAGCACGATTTCTTGTGCGCCTTGAGAGACCAGTGTAAGTACATCCGCCACCACATCCGCCAGGGGGCGGCTGCGTGCCGGCCCGCGTAAAATACGGGTGAGGCAATAGGTGCAGGTGTGATTGCAACCGTCTTGCACGCCGAGGAAAGCGCGCGTGTGTCCCCAGCGGCCGGGTGACCAGGCGGCCGGGAGCGGGTGCTGCCCGGTGAGCAGCGCGGCAGTTTGCGCTTTGTCGGCATTGGGGATGACCCAGGTCACGCCGGGAAGGGATGCTGCGGTTTGGGGTGCGTTGGTGGCCCAACAACCGATGACTGCCAGCCGGGCGGCAGGATTGGCACGCTGTAAAGCGCGCAGGCGATGGCGTGTTTTGCGAGCTGCTTGTGCAGTTACAGCGCAGGAATTTAGTACAATCACATCGGCGGCTTCAGGGGGGGTAGCCGCCCACCCTGCGCCGGTTAACTCCCGTGCTAAAATTTCGATTTCGGCTGTGTTCAGACGGCAGCCGAGGGCTTCCAGATAGAACTTCACGGATACATTATACCATGAGGTGGAATGTATGAAACGGGATAAGGGTTAGGGTTCATGGTTTACGGTAACGTCTCTATTTCTAGATTGTCGAAGGCAATAACGACGCCCGGCTGCGCGAAACTACCTGCATAGAGACCCACATCGCCGCGCTTTAGAGTGGTATCCATGACTTCGATGACGGGGACAGCGTTTACGGAGAATATGAACGTACTGCCGCGAGCTTCTAGCATTAACACATTCAGCGCCTGCCCCTGGTGGATGGCGGGGATGGCTTGCCAATCACCGCCTAACAGATTCCACGTGCCGTCGTCGTAACGTGCCGCCCGGACATAGCCATCACCGCTGATTGAGAAAGCGTAGAAGTGGTTATCGCCATCCATGCGCGCCAGTATGCCATAAGCGTTATCGTCTGGCCCGGCGAGTTGGGTCGCCTCTACTGTCAGTAGAAAATCGCCGTAGGTGCGTTCTGCTGAGGCCCAGGCCAGCTGATTGGCGGTTTTTATTTCAATGCGCAATAGCCCATCCACTACTTTGACCTGTGCTGAGGCGTCAGAGTGCAGATCCCACTTACCGGTCTCGTCGAACGGTTCTTCCCAACGTTTCGCCTGCCCGATGCAGCTCGTTACCAGCACCAGTGCGAGACTTATCACGATGAGCATTTTTGTCTGGTGCATTCTCTTCCTCCTCTAGCGTGGGGTCACGCTTAAATCATCGAACCAGATCAGCGTCCCGCCCTGCGCCAGCGTGCCGGAGGCCATGCCTACATCGCCGCGCGAGAGCGTCGCATCTTCGACGCGTGCTAAGAGTTCCCCGTTGACGTAGAAGGCCAATAAATTGTCCTCACATACTACCATGAGGCGATTGGCGATGCCATCAGTACGGATTAATGCGGAGCGTTGCATTGCCGTATCGTGTAATGGTAGCAAATCACCCCCGGCCACTTTACGGAAAATGCCATAGTAACCGTCGCCGCTCACTGCAAAGTAGTAGAACTCACCGTCGTTGTAGCGGCAGATAAGCCCGTAATGGTTATCGGAAGCGCCCTCGGAACGCGCACTGGCTTCAAGTGTGACGTTCTGATAATTGTGTCCGGCAGTTGACCAAACATACCAGCGCGGCACATCAATCTGGAAGCTATATTGCCCCTGAACGTAGCCATGGCTGTAAGTTTCGTAAGAGCCGCCGCGCCAACCGCTGGACGGATCAGAAAAATCGTCGGTAAAAGAAGCGCTTTGTTCCAGGCAGCCCGACAAGAACAGAAGCCCTCCCAGCATTAGCAATAACGCATAGCGCCGCTGCATCCTAACCTCCTCCCGCGTGAAACATGAAGATTTACCACAGCCCTGTTCTACTTTTTTCCCGCCTCCCCAGTGTCTCTGCTGGGGAGGCGGGGTGGGGATGTAGAAAATTATGCTCCGAACTTCGCCAGTCGCCCGGCGTGGCCCATTATCAATGGCAGCAAGTGCTGGTGTTGGATGTGGCCCAGAGCGCCGGTACGACATTGGCGTTCACCAAAAGTTGCTACGCCATCGGGGCGTAGATCCTGCGCGTATAATAGTACCGGCACGTCATGCCAGGAGTGCGCCTTGAGTGACCAGGGTGTGCTATGATCGCCGGTTGTCACCAGCACGTCGGGATTAAGCGCCAGAATTTCCGGTAGTACAACGTCGGTGTTTTCGATGACACCTTTCTTTCCTTCAAAGTTTCCGTCTTCACCGTAGCTGTCGGTTTTTTTGACATGGAAGAAGAAGAAATCGTAATCGTTCCAATACTTACGTAGCGTTTCTACCTCCGACTCGATAGTGTCACCAGTGGGAAGGACTTCCATGCCCACCAAGCGCCCGATACCCCGGTACATAGGATAGGTGGCAATTGCAGCGAAGCGCATCTTGCACAGATCAGGCAGTTTGGGGATGGGCGGAACTTTGGCGATACCGCGCAGGTTCATGCTGTTCGCTGGGAAATCATTAGCCAATAGTTTGCGCGCTGCGGATAACCAACGGTTGAGTAGTTGGGCGGACTTCTCGGCCTCCGGGCGCAATGCCTTCACAGGCAAGGGGGGGACCCCCGTGATTTGTGGGTCGGTTTCGGTCAGGCCGTCAGCCAATCCCGGCCCCCGCAGTACCAGCACAAACCGGTATTCTTTTACCACTTCAACAAAGGCTTCGATACCATCAGGTAGCTGAATCTGGCGCAGTTTCTCTACTAGTTCTGCGCCCTTTTCAGTGGGGATGCGACCCGCACGTCGGTCAGTGATGTTGCCGTCCGCATCTACGCTGCAAAAGTTACCGCGCGCAGCCAGATCGTTTGGTCCGAGATCGAAATCAATGCCCAGGGCTTCTAGTACCCCGCGTCCAATTTCCCATTCCAGCGGGTCATAGCCGAACAACCCTACATGCCCTGGCCCGCTGCCGGGCGTCACGCCTGGATACACTGGTGTAGACAGGCCCAGGATACTCTGGGCCGCCAATGTATCGAAGTTGGGTGTGCGGGCGGCTTCGAGCTCCGTCAGCCCCCCAGGGCCGGGCAACCCGCCGACTCCATCCATGACCAACAGCACCATTTTGCTTGTACCGGGAATGCTTAAACGATCAATCAATTGCAACTGATCCATTGTGTGTACCTCCTGAGTAAAAATATTAAATAGCAAGGCGCGTTTCATTCCTATTGTACCCGGCAACAGCCGTTTGGCAATCGCTTGGTCTATATCAAGTGTGTTTCAGTGAGGTATTTCTACTCACATCATTGTCTTACTCCTATCTAAAGTCAATTGGGCGTGTTTTATCTGCGTTGAGAGAGGTATGGTCAGATACTGGTTCCAGCTCGCTCCGGACGGTCTCTGCCCGTCCCAGTTTCTATTCCATAGCTGAAATGAAACACACCCAAGTCAATTTTGTGGTATAATCGTTTAGCAAATACCGGTGATCCATAGAGGTTCTATCCGGCATTGTTTTATCATACCGTTGGCCTATAGGCGCACGGGATAGAGGAGATACAATATGAAAAAACCATCGAATGGCGGGTTCATCTATGTCCTGCTCATCATTGCGTTGATTATGGTGTTGTACAGTGTACTGACCAGCGAACGCCAGGTGGAGACCATCCCCTTACCGCAGTTGGCAGCAGACATTCAAAGTAACAAAATCAGCGAGATTGTAGTGCAGGGTGACGATATGCGCGCGATTTATACGGACGGATCTGTACAGATGGCGCGCAAAGAAACCGGCGCGACGTTAATTGAACAGCTCAGGACCTTAGGCGTCTCCGATGAACAGCTCGCGCAGATTAACTATCGAGTAGAAACGCCTACTGATTGGACTACGATCATTAATGCCATATTCACCATCATTGGGATTATTGCATTGATTGGGCTAGCTTTCTTTTTCATTCGGCAGTTTCAGGGCGTGAACAATCAGGCGATGTCGTTCGGTAAGAGCCGCGCGCGCATGTTCAATAGCAATCGCCCCACTGTCACTTTTGACGATGTTGCCGGAATTGAAGAATCTAAAGAAGAATTGGCCGAGGTGGTGGAATTTCTCAAAGAGCCGCAGAAATTTACGGGACTGGGTGCGCGCATTCCCAAAGGGTTTTTGCTGGTCGGTGCACCGGGTACAGGCAAAACGTTGATGGCGAAGGCCGTTGCTGGCGAGGCAGGCGTACCCTTTTTCAGCCTCTCCGGTTCAGAGTTTGTGGAGATGTTTGTAGGTGTAGGTGCCAGCCGTGTGCGTGATCTGTTCGAGCAGGCCAAGCGCCATAGCCCGTGTATCATCTTTGTGGACGAGATTGATGCGGTGGGCCGCTATCGTGGCGCTGGGTTAGGTGGGTCGCACGATGAGCGCGAGCAAACGCTCAACCAAATTTTAGTAGAGATGGATGGCTTTGATACGGACACCAACATTATTGTGATGGCGGCCACCAATCGTCCGGACATCCTTGATCCAGCGCTGTTGCGTCCGGGGCGCTTTGACCGGCGGGTGTTGTTGGATCACCCGGACATTCGTGGGCGTGAAGCAATCTTTCGGGTCCATACCCGCGGCAAGCCGCTTGAAAGCAAAGTAGATCTCACCGCATTGGCGCAAGCCACGCCAGGGTTTGTCGGTGCGGATATTGAGAACGCGGTGAACGAAGCGGCTATCCTGGCTGCCCGGCGCGGCAAGAAGCGGATTGGTATGTCTGAATTCCATGAGGCCGTGGAGCGTGTCATCTCTGGGCCGGAACGGCGCAGCCGGGTGATCTCCGAAGAGGAGCGGCGCATCATTGCCTATCATGAGGCTGGTCATGCCCTCGTTGCGCATGTTCTGCCCAAGTGCGATCCGGTACGCAAAGTCTCGGTGGTGGCGCGGGGTATGGCCGCCGGGTATACTATCACCCTGCCGGAAGAGGATCGCTATCTCACTCCGCGCAGCAAGATGGAAGATGATATGGCCTCAATGTTGGGGGGCCGCGCTGCGGAAGAGATCGTCTTTGACGAGGTGAGCACGGGGGCCGCCAACGATTTGGAGCGTGTCACCAAGATGGCGCGCGCGATGGTCACGCGCTATGGTATGAGTGAGAAGCTCGGCCCGTTGGTCTACGGCAAAAAAGAGGAACTGGTGTTCTTGGGGCGTGAAATCGGCGAACAGCGTGATTACAGCGAGGCGATGGCCCAGAAGATTGATGATGAAGTACAACTGTTTGTCATTACTGCGTATCAACGTAGCAAACAAGTCCTTCTTGAGCATCGCGAGCAATTGAATAAGGTCGTGGAAATTCTGTTGGAGCGTGAGATGCTTTCCCACGAAGAGTTCAAGGCCGCTTTTGAGGGAGCGCCGCTACCGGCACCGCGCGAGCGCTACACCACTGATACCAAACGGCGTACTACGACTACTCAAGTCGCGCCTGTAGCAGCGTAAGATTGGGACTTAAAACCGGGGTGGTTCCTAAAACCGCCCCGGTTTTGTGATGTGGCTGTTGCGCAAATAGTCGCTTGTGTTATAATGTACCTCATTGTGGAGAGGTAGCATAGTCCGGCCTAATGCGCGCGCCTGGAAAGTGCGTGAGCCGCAAGGCTCCGCGGGTTCAAATCCCGCCCTCTCCGCCACACAAAACCGGGGTTCCCTTAGGAACCCCGGTTTTGTTATCCTCACGTTCTAGCGCAAAAACCAGGTCGTAATTTCCACACCCCAGATCAGCGTCGTTAGCCCCCCCAGTACCAGGTACGGCCCATAAGGAATCGCTGTTCTGAGCGTACCGCGCCCGGCGAGTAGGATAAACACGCCACCGACTCCGCCAAATAGAATCCCCAGTATCAAGGCAGGGATAATCCAGGGAAAGCCCACTAGCAAGCCGATGTATGCGGCCAATTTTATATCGCCATGTCCCAGTGCGCCATCGCCAAATACAGCTTCACCGAGTATGACCAACACCCAGAACACGCCGAAGCCAATCAATCCGCCTAGGAGTGTATCTGTCCACTTCCAGGCCGTAATCTGTGGCAATGCCCCGCCAAAGAACAGCCCTATCACGGCCAATAACAGCGTGGCCGGCAAAATGATGTGATTGGGAATTAGCCGGGTCTCCAGGTCTGTGACTGTGACCATCTGTAACGGAATCACGGCGAGCATAGCGTAAATAACCCGCCCATTCAAGCCATACCGTGCCACCACCATCCCCCAGGTAGCGGCTAGTAACAGTTCCCCCGCTAATCGTGCCAGGCGCAACGGCCGGTTACATTCTCGACAGCGGAAGCGCGCCAGGAGGAAGGCCAGGGTGACGCTCCACTGAAAGCGTTCGTAAGGTGTTTGGCAGTAGGGGCAAACTGGCGCTTTCATACGTCGGTGCGCCATAATTGTTTCTGCCAGCAATGCGGTTCCAGCTCCCACGACCAACCCGGCCACAATTGCAAGTATAGTGGTTAATAGCAATGTTAAACTCCTGTTTGAATGGTAAATGAAATCACTGATTTCCGCGTAACACCCGGCGGAGGACTTTTTGCACTGCGCTGCGAGGTAAAGTGTCCACAAAGGTAATTTGTCGAGGGATTTTATAGCGCGCTAGCGACCCGCGCGCCCATGCGAGTAACGCATCTTGCGTGAGGCTCGCGCCGGGGCGCAGCACTACCCACGCTTGTACCTGCTCGCCACGATAGGCGTCTGGCACACCGGCAACAGCCACTTCCGCCACGGCTGGATGATTACGCAACATAGATTCCACTTCATTGGGGTACACCTTGAACCCGGCGCAGTTGATGATGTCTGCCTTGCGATCCATGATGTAAAAATAGCCGTCAGCATCCATTCGAACTACATCGCCGGTATAGAGCCAGCCTTCGCGCAGGGCTTGTGCCGTAGCTGCCGGGCGATTGTGATACCCGCGCATGATTGTCGGTCCACGTACAATCAGCTCCCCAATCTCGCCGGGTGATAAAATACGCTTACCCGTTTCCATATCCACAATCAGCGCGTCAATATCCGGTAGCGGCACGCCGATAGACCCCACGCGATTGCCGCCCAGCGGATTGCAATGCGTGGCGGTAGGCGCTTCGCTCAGGCCATAGCCTTCGCGTAGTCTCCCGCCGGTCAATGCCTCGAAACGCTCCTGTACGGTGATGGGCAATGGCGCGGCGCCACTGATGCACGCGCGAATCGAGCCGAGATCAGCCGCCGCCGCCTCGATGCCGGGATGATCGAGTAAGAGTGCATACGTTGTCGGGACGCCGGGGAAGAACGAGGGGCGGTATGCGCGGATTGCCGCCAGCATATCCTCTGGTCGCCGCCCGCTGAACACCAACGTCGCGCCTTGGTAGGCTGCTCGTGCTAACGTAAGCACCAGCCCGTAGACGTGAAACAATGGCAGTACCCCCAGGATGATTTCATGTTCCTGGCGATCATGCACCCAGGCATCGAACTGGCGGGAGTTGGCGATCAGATTGCCGTGCGTGCCTAACGCCGCGCGTGGGACGCCGGTGGTGCCGCCGGTATATTGGTACAGGGCGATAGCCTCAGCGCCTACCGTAACTGCCGGGCGCGGTGTCTGCTCCTGAGCGAGCGCGACTTCCCAGGAAGTATCACCATAATCGAGCGCGGTTGGTTCCGTGCCGATAATCCATGCCTGCTGCACCTGTGTATACGCGCGCGCCGTCTGCAACGTGGCGTAGAATTGCGCATCGGCGATGATGTACCGCGCGCCGCAATCTACCAGCTGTTCAGCCACTTCTCGGGGTATGTAAAGCGGATTCACCGCCGCTACCGCAGCCCCGGCCTTGAGGATGCCAAAAAATGCTACTGCAAAGGCGATGCTGTTGCTCGTGTATAGCGCTACTGGCTCGCCGGGTTGTACGCCCGCCGCTGCCAGCATGCCCGCAGCGCGGTCACTCTGCGCATCCCACTCGGCAAACGTGATTTTGTACCCGTTCCAGGCTTCGACCAGAGCTAGCCGTTTAGGATGCGCCGCTGCAGCCCGTTCGAGCATGGCGAACGCCGGCTCGTCAGGGTAAGGGGCGAGCGAATGCGGCACGACGGCATCGTAGGCCGCCAGCCAGGGGCGCGCTACCGTAAACATGACTACAAATGCTCCAGAAACGCCTGCGGCGTGATGAGTTGCCCATCAAGGCGCGTGACGCTGACTACATCGCACTCCGGTAGCAGACGTTGCACCTCGCGTACATACAGGCCGGGATTGAGCTCGCCCACCACGATCCGCTGCACGCCTTGCGCGGCCTGGCGCAACAAAGTTTCAGGAATCGGCCAGAGGCTTTGCACCGTAAGCCCGGCAACGCGCTGCCCGGATTTGCGTGCCGTAGCCACGGATTCTTCCATCGCCCGCGCGGTCACGCCGAAGGAGACAAAGAGCGTGGTTGCGCCGGGCTGCACATCGAGCCGGCCCCGCTCCAGTTCCGCTCGGTGTACCGTGATCTTTTCCAGAAGTCGCCGGTTGAGCGTCTCCACTTTGGCCGGGTCTTTGGTGATGTGTCCCTGCTCATCGTGCGTAGAACCGGTGACATGGACTACTTCGCCCGCGCCCAGCGGCGGCAACACCGAGACCACCGGGGGGGGTGGGGTTGTGGATTCCGGCAAGGGCGGCATCTCTACCGTCGTCTGCGTGAGGTTGAGTTCCTTATCCGTGAGCAGTACCACCGGGCAGCGGAAGCGCTGCGCCAGCGTGAATGCTTCCACCGTGAGTGTGAAACACTCCGCCGCGGAAGAAGGGGCCAACACAATCAACGGATAGCCGCCGCCGGTGCCCCACTGGGCGAATTGTACATCGCCTTGACCGACCGTCGTCGCGCCGCCGGTAGCTGGGCCGAGCCGCTGCACCAACACAATCACCAGTGGCGTCTCTGCCATCAACGCCAGGCCCAGGTTCTCGCTGTAGAGGCTGAAACCCGGCCCACTGGTGGCGGTGAGGGGCAACCGTCCCGCCGCCGCTGCGCCGATGCACATCCCGATGCTGGCGAGCTCGTCCTCGCCCTGCACGGCCACACCGCCCACCTTGGGCATTTCGCGCATCATCTGCACTAGAATCGGCGTTGCCGGAGTGATGGGATACCCGGCAAAGAAATCGCACCCCGCAGCCAATGCGCCACGCACAATCGCCGTCGCGCCGTCAATGAACTCGTGCATAATTCCCCCTTGATCTCAAATGGACGTGGATGATGGGGTTAATTGATGGTCATACTCCCCCGTCTACCGTTTACCGTCTACTGCCTGTTGTACCTACCCCCCGCCGATGGGGGGAAAGAAGCCCACCTCATCTTGTGGGCGTAAGCGATACTGCTCTGCGCGCGCCTGCCCATTGATATAGGCGACTTTGACCTCGTTGGTGCGGATGCCCAGCTGTGCGACAAGATCGGCGACGGTGGCGCGGTCGGGTAAGTCCACGGGAAAGGCGTCGCCGGGCGCGACGTCTTCCGGCGCGTAGCGTTCCCCCAACATCGCATGTAGTTTCACTGTAATCTGCATCTTCACCTCAACGTAATCCGCCCCTTCTCCACCATGAATTCCGGGTAGTACGATTCTTTAGCACGCCGCAGCCCCGGCTCGTCCAGGTCTTGCTCGCGGTTGATATAAGTCATCTCGCTCCAGGCATGGCGCACAAACTCCTGGTTAATGAGCGGATACAAGCCGCGAATATCGGGGTTCGCTTTTTCGATGTGGATGACAGCCATCTCAGCGTTCAATCGCTCGCCGATGGTAAATGCCTGCACCTGTCCATCAACCTGAATGACGCCCCCTTGCAGTCCGGGCAACACACCGAAGTGTTCTAACGCTTCACGCACCGCGTCGCGCTCTTCCATCAGGCTCAGATCATCCTCGCAGCGGTGCATTTGGCACCACACGCAGGCCATCTCGATACACGCTTCTACGTTCTCATCACTAAGCGGCGTGTATGTATGCGTCTGTGTGCGCTTAAAAGCGTTGATGTGATTGCGTTTGGCGCTGTACTTGCGCCCGGCGAGTTCCGCCAACGCCTCACGGGCATAGACGTAATCGTAATGCTCGCGCGCCATCTCGACAGCCAAACCAGGAGCCTCGGCTAACTCATGAATCAATCGCATATCGGCCCGTTCAATGTGCGGGGCAGCTACGCCTTTCTCATCGCGTAGCCAAGTCAGGAAGTCACGGGTCACATCCAAGCGCGAGGGCGGCCCGATGGGCGGCAAGCCATAGAAGCTACCGGCGTCATCCTCACACAAAAACAGGAGCCACTTCTCATGGATAGCCCATTGGATGCGGTAATAGCCGCGCCAGATAAACAGATTTACAAAGTTCAATTCCGATGTCTGTGGCTGATAAGTCCACAAGCGTGTTTGCACCGCATCGTAGTCTTCCAACTCTAGCGGTTTGAAGGATAGGGAAATTGTCACATAAACCTCCAGGAAAAAAAGTAAATGGTGAATTATAACCGTTGTTCTAGCCAGGCTTTGACATCAGCCAGCACTTGTTCTTTACCCAGCTCATTGAAGACTTCGTGCAGGAAGCTGGGGTATTCATAGCGCAGCTTGTCGCGCGCGCCGGCGGTCTCGATAAATCGCTGGCTGCCCACCGGTGGACAGATTTTGTCCGCCCCGCCATGAACAATGAGCAACGGCAGGTCAGCGGGCCAGTTGGGAGCCGCTGCGAGCGTGCCCTTCATCGTGCGGGTCATCTCCGCACCCAGCCGGGGTGTGGCAAGGCCATGCACCAGCGGATCAGCCTGGTAAGCAGCAATGACGTTCACATCACGGGATAGCGCTGCAACGCTGAGACCGGTTTTCATGCTCAACTTCGGCACGAGCGGGGAGAGCAGCTGCGCCCCCAGCACCAACAGAGGGGAGACATCTTCGCTCGACACTAGCAATGGCGCAGAGGCAACCAGGGCGCGCAAACCCGCGCCGTAGTGCAGGCCGTAGTCCAATGCAACGAGCGCTCCCATGCTATGACCGAGCAGTACCGTAGGAACGCCCGGATATTGCTGCTCGACTGTGCCGATGTAAGCGTGCACATCCTCGCGGAAATCGTGCCAGCTATTGACGTGCCCGCGTTGCCCCGGCGAGTGACCATGCCCCCGATGATCGAAGCCGTGGACGGCGTAGCCCTTCGGGACAAACCAATCCACCACATTGCCATAACGTCCGCAATGCTCACCGATGCCATGAACGAGCACCAGATTGGCACGTGCCGTGCCCTCCGGTAGCCAGTGCTGGGTATAGAGTTCCAATCCGTCGTGCGTTTTGAAGTGCGATTTTGTGTTTTGCATATCACTCCTGAAAAAATGGCAAATTGCGAATCTCAAAACTTGCCCGTTGCGGAGCTCGTGCTCCGAGCCATGAATTGTAGTACCAAAATCTAAAATCCAAAATCAAAGCATCGCGCGTACGGTTTCGAGGGCATAGTCCACTGCTTCGGCATCAATCCAATAGTGGGTGACGGCGCGGAAGCTGTGGGCATCCCGTGCTAGCACCAGTACGCCGCGCGCTTTGAGCCGCGCCTGGACTTCGTAGGCGGTCAGCGGCACATCATCGCGCAGTGCAAAGTAGACCATATTGGTGTGTTGGGGATAAACCTCAATGCCGGGGATAGCCGCCAGTCCTTCCGCCAGACATTGCGCGCAGGCGTGATCAGCGTCGAGCCGCAGGGTCATCTCTTCGATGGCAACGATGCCCGCCGCCGCCAGAATGCCAGCCTGCCGCATCCCGCCGCCCAGCACCTTGCGCGCGCGTCGCGCTTCAGCGATGAAGGCCCCGCTCCCGCACAGCACCGAGCCAACCGGCGCGCACAATCCTTTCGAGAGGCAAAAAGTAACGGAATCCACCCCGCGCACCAGCTCGCGCACATCCACCTCTAGTGCGGTGGCGGCGTTGAAGATGCGCGCCCCGTCAATGTGCGTCTTGAGACCGTGCTGTTGCGCCAGCGCGACGACCTGCGCGGTGTAGTCCCCTGTCAGCGGAACGCCGAAGCAGTTGTTATGGGTGTTCTCCAGGCAAATCAGGCGCGTGCGAGGAAAGTGGATATTATCGCCGCGAATCGCTGCCGCGATATCATCCAGGCGCAACGTGCCGTCCGGCTGATTCGGCACACTATGGGGCATAATCCCGCCCAGGGCGGCCATCCCGCCCTGCTCGTACACAATCGTGTGGGATTTATCGCCCAGAATGACTTCATCGCCGCGTCCACAGTGCGCCAGGAGCGCGGCGAGATTGCCCATCGTCCCGCTGGGGATGAAGAGCGCGGCCTCCTTGCCCAACCGCTCGGCGGCTAATACCTCCAGCCGATTCACGGTGGGATCGTCGCCGAAGACATCATCACCCAGCTCGGCCAGGGTCATCGCCTGCCACATCGCCGGTGTGGGGTGCGTTACAGTGTCGCTGCGCAAATCCACAATTGTCATAACTTAAACTCCTTTGCGGGCCAGATTGCCTTGGTGCTTGGCATGAGTTGCTTCAATTTCACCTTCAGATTATCACACTTGCGCCAAAATAGCCGCTGCCGCTTGCGCCACATCCAACGTGGATGTATTCACTACCACGCCCAGAAAGCCGTGTTGCGCGGCAGCCTCCTGAATTGTTAGCAACTCTCGAAATCGCTGCAGCTCCCAGGCCAATTGCTCCTCGTAATTGTCGCGTCCGCGTTGGCGAATCCGGTGCTCCATTTCCCTTTCATCACACGTCAGGCGGAAGACGTGCAAAATGTCATCCAGCGGGCGCAGCAAGGCGAGCAACTCTGCCAGTGACTTCGATGTCTCAAAAACATAGTTGATGATAAAATTGCGGTAGCCGCCTTCGCGTTGATGGTACGTCACCAGATGTGCCAGCGTTTTGTAGAGATAGGCGATTCTTGCCTCATCGTAGATCTCAAAAGGCTCAACCGCGCCGATATAGTCGCCATCCAACATCACCGCTGGGGCCAGGCGCGCGTTGAGCTCCCACGCCAGCGAGGTCTTCCCGATCCCCAGTGGCCCGTTGATAATGATAATCATTTGAAATCCACGTGACGCTCAGCCTTTAAGGTGATACCCATGAGATATGCTGTATTCAGTTCGGGATAGTCACCGCCGGAGGGCCACACCCTGATCACGTTTTTAGCCATAGCATTCCTCCAGGTGCGCGAAACTCTATACTGCTTAATTATACTCGGATTAAAAACGTACACAAAAAGCTCTTGGAATTGTTCAATGGCTTCAGCGGATAATTTTCATGATTGACGTGCTATGACTCTGTAGTAGACTCAGTAAATCACGAATCTGCCTGTAGAGCACGATTTGTCGTGTTTCTGGGTAACTACTCAGCCTTGTTATTGCGAACCGCGTCTCCGTGGCGTTCGTCTGTCTCCGAACGGCGCAATCTCGTTCATGGTTGAGCTTGCTTCGCCGCAGATGGCCCGCACTGACAAATAAAGTTTGAGCCTGAGTAGTTACGCTTCTGGTATGCAAAAAACACACTACGAGATTAAATCCGTGATCTACTGAGGTTCAGTAAATCACCAATCTGTTGGTAGTGGCCGCTTTAGCGGGTTTCCCAATGGCTAAAACCGCCACTACGAGCCTAAATCGTGACGTACGGAGACTTTGGGCTATACGCTTTGACTTTATGAGGTGCTGCAAATCATGGCTGAAAGTATTTTTGATGATAAGACGAAGGTTCCCACTCCCACGGAGTTGACTGTTGCGTTAGGTGCGGCGGCGCCTTTGTTAGTTGCTCTTGAGCAATATCTGCTAGAGCAGTGGGGGGGAACCACTCGCGAATGGCAGTTCTATGGCAAGCGCGCCGGTTGGACGTTTGCTCTGGTACACAAAGGCCGCCGGGTTTTGCATGTGATTCCTCGTTCGGGATTGTTTACAGCAGTGTTTACGTTGGGGCCGCGCGCAGAAATCGCTGCTCAAGAGAGCGATTTGTCCGCCGAGGTGTTGGCGACATTAGCGAGTGCGCGCGTGTATGCCGAAGGCAAGTCCGTGCGCCTGGATGTTGCTTCGGCAGCGGCGCTTGCCAGTGTTAAGCAACTCATTGCAATCAAGCTCGCTCATTGATACGCTTTTTGCTTGACAGGCGCACACATTGCGGTAAGCTTTGGGTTGGAGGTAACGTGGATGACCGTCAAAATGACAGCTGAAGTACCGTTTTTCACCGATCCTACGGGACGAGAGCATCCTCTGGTTGGTGATACCGCAACCATTGGGCGTACCTTGGAATGTGATATTGTTGTCACCAGCAAGCGTGTTTCCCGCGAACACGCGCGCGTGCGCCGCGAAGGGTGGCGTATTTTGTTGGAAGACCTCGGCAGTACCAATGGCACTTTTTTCAACGGTGAGCGGCTGTTGACGCCGGTTGCCCTGCGTGACCAGGATCAAATCAAAGTTGGGGATGTCATACTTGTGTTTCACGATCCGGACATCACGTATCGGGATACACTGTTCCCAGAGATAGAGATTGATGTTGCCGGGGGTGTGGTGCGCGTCAATCGTCAGCCGGTGGAGCTTTCACCGAAGGAATTTTTACTGCTAGTCTATTTGTATGAGCGGAGCGGCGAAGTATGCTCGAAGGATGACATTGGTCACGTCGTTTGGCCGGAGTATCACGAGGGCGTTTATGATTACCAGATTGAGAATCTGGTGCGCCGCTTGCGGGCCAAGCTGGAGCCTGATCCAGCCGATCCGCAACTCCTGCTCACAGTCCGTGGGTTGGGGTACAAACTGGTTGTGTAGGCCGGCCTTGGTTAAGAATTTATCCGAAGATTTACTAAAGCGGTGGGTGAGCCTGCCGAACCCCACCACCGGCGGAATTTTAGGACAGGGTCTAAATGATGTATGCACTGCAAGAATAAAACGTGAAACTTTCGTTACCGGGGGTTTCACGTTTTGTTGTCTGCATCTTGATGGTGGATTGTTAGCTATTCGATAGGTGCAGTCTGGGCGATTGTAGTATCCTGGTAACGTGGAGGTGAACAATGAAACGAAAAATCAAAACCCCCTCTGCGGATGGCCGGGCGGCGACGGATATTCAAGGAGGCAAGGGGATGCCGGCATTATTACAGGGGCAAACGCTGGGTAAATACCGGGTGCTGGATGCGTTGGGGCGTGGGGGCATGGCGCGTGTCTATCGTGCTTATCACCCACATCTGGAGCGGTATGTAGCTATTAAAGTCATGCGCTCTGATTTGGCGGAAGACCCGGAATTTCTGGCACGCTTCCGGCGTGAAGCGCAATCTGTAGCCAGCCTACGCCATGCCAATATCGTCCACGTCTTTGACTTTGATGTGGAGCACGACGTGTATTTCATGGTGATGGAATTGTTGGAGGGGGATACGCTCAAGACGCGCTTAAACGATTATCGTGTGCGCGGTGAGCGGATGGCCTGGGGGGAGATGGTGCGGGTGATGCTCGATCTGCTCGCGGGCCTGTCCTACGCGCACAGCGAAGGAATGATCCACCGTGATATCAAACCCGCCAACATCCTTTTGACCCGGCGTGGGCAGGCGGTGCTCAGCGATTTTGGGATCGCGCAGATTGTAGGCGGCACGCAGTATACCGCTTCTGGTGCGCTGATGGGGACGGTGGAGTACATGGCGCCCGAACAAGGGCTTGAGGGGCGCAGCGACGCGCGTAGTGATATCTATTCGTTGGGCATTGTACTTTACGAGATGCTGACACAACAGACGCCCTTTGGTGGGGATACGCCGCTGGGCGTGCTGATGAAACACGTTAATGATCCTTTACCCTTGCCGCACGAGGTGGCTCCCGATGTACCAGAGCCGTTGGAACGGGTGGTCTTCAAGGCGCTCGCCAAACGCCCTGCGGATCGCTATCAGAGCGCCGAAGAGATGCTGCGTGGGCTGCTTGCGGCGACAGAGGAAGCCGGGATCGCGTTGCCCGACCGAATTTCATTGCCGTTATCGTTCACCACTGATGCGGCCCCTTCCGAAGCGGTGGCGGTGCTGTCTGGCACGGCGCGCGACCATGTCACCGACGCCGGTTTTGCAGATGACGAGACCGATGTCACGCTTGACAAGCCCTCAGCTACGGTATTGTACGAGAAAACCAAAGTGTTAGAACGCGGCGAAGCATCCGCCAGAAAAATACCCTCATTGGCAAGTTTAATTTTTGGGGCTTTAGCCTTCATTTTTAGTGCTAATTTGATACTGCTCACGCTAGCTCTGCTTACTGGCAATTGGGCACTTTTTCAACGTGGTTGGCCTGTGGAGTTTTTCCTGGTTAGTTGTGGGCTGTGCTTTATTATGTTGATGCGGGAACGTGTTTGGTTGCTGTTTCCGACGCTTTTGATCTTTGGAAATGGATTGATGTTTGCACTGACTGCGCTGACGGGCTGGTGGAGGTTGTGGAATGGGTTATGGATTCTTGAGATTTGGTTGCTGATTTTTACGGTAGGCTTGCTATTTTTTGTGCGTCGTCAGTCTCCGGCGCGTCGGTGCGTGTTGGCGCGCGTGGGAGGTCTTTGGGGAATTGGTGTTTCCTGGCTTTTGATCCTGGCAGTGCCCTCATTGGCTGTTGGTATTCAGATGTTTAGCGGGGTGGTCAGGTTTTTCTTTGGATGATAGTGCGTGAAAGGATGTAAGCGATGAACCGGCATTTTTCGATTTTGATGGGACTGTTATTGATCGTTATCGGCGGTGTGGCTCTGGCCTTGACGTTGCTCTTCCCGGTTATGGGGTGGGGCGGGGGGTATTTGGGCGTGTGGCGTCTCTGGCCGCTGCTTGGTGTTGCTGTGGGCGCGCTACTGCTTCTGGCGCCGCTGTGTGTGCGTGGTAAGCGTGGCCTGGGTGGATTATTGATTCCTGGTGTGCCGTTGTTGCTCCTCAGCGGGATACTGCTCTTTAGCAGCGCTTTCAACGTCTGGGGGGTGTGGGGCTGGTTGTGGCCTGTCTCAATCTGGGGTCTGGCCGTGGGCTTTGTCGCGGCGGCGCTCTACATGCGGGTGATTTGGCTGCTTATTCCGGCGATTATCATCGGAGTGAATGGTGTGCTCCTGCAATTTTGCGCGCTGAGCGGGTGGTGGAGCGCGTGGGCGGTGCTGTGGACGTTGGAACCGCTCGCCGTGGGGTTGGCGCTGCTGGTGGTCAACATTCGCGTGCGGAAAGCGGGGTTGCTGATTGCGGACCTGATTCTATGTGGTATTGCTGCCGTGAGCTTGATTGGCATGTCCGCGCTGTTTCCTGAGTGGCTACTGTTCAACGTGTTAGGCCCGCTGATCCTCTTGGGAATCGGGGGTATCATGTTGCTCGTTAGCCTGCTGCGTCCCCGACAGCCCGTGTTGAATGCTTCAAGTCATAGCGAAAGTTGATTCAGTAGTACGCGGTTGCTGTTTGCACTACCGGCTCAAAGCGAACTTGGCAGCTAAAGCCGCTAAAAAGGAGTATTTTTCGTGGGCAGATGTACCCGCCCATGAAAAATACTCTTCAAAAATCACTTTTTGAGATTAAAGAGCGAGTATAATGAAGAACATCTTCCGTATTCTTTCAATCCAAAATTATCCTCTTTACCGGTTGTTTTTGCTGCTCCCGCTTTTGGTCGCTTGTCAGCCCGTCCAACATATTCCAATCACTACCCCAACGCTAACACCACCGGTTGAATCAGGGCGGATTTTCTTTGTTCGTACTGAAAGTGTCCAGAGTGGCTATGTCAGACACTTTGACAACCTATGGGTCGTGACGCTGGACGGTGCGCGGCAACGCCAGGTCACATTCGATGCGCCGCCTGGAATCGGTTATGCCGTTCCTGTTGCCGGGGCGTCCGTTTTGGTCTTCGCGTCCGCTACCCCCGTGTTGCTCGATACAGATCAGGTGCGGCAAGTGCTTGTCCCTGCTGCCTGCCAAGTTCCGCGCTTCGACTATTGGGAAAATAGTCGTATTTTCGATTTTAGTTTTTCTCCTGATGGGCGTTATCTTGCGTTCCGCGTCGGTGATTATGGTTGCGCGGCATCTATTCTGCGATTGTTGGACATTGAGCAGGGAACTTGTTTTGATGTGGAAGGTTACGATAAAATGTCCACGTGGCTACCTGACAATCGGGCCTTAGTTGCTATGGTAAGTTGTGAGGGTGGGGGATATGGGCTTTATGATTTGGCAACTAAGAGTGTCCGATATCTTGGATACGGGAGTTTTGATACCTGGAATCGAGATAAAACTGCATTTTACGCGTCGCAGCGAGATTATATAGGCTGGAGTGATGTAATGTGGGCTTACAATGTGCAGCACGATGTTTTTATTCATCAGCTTCCACAACGCACCGCTACTACGGAGCCGCTAACTGGCGGACTACGTGAATTTCCTCTGGGGTGGACGCCTGAGGGTGAGCACTTGTTGTACACTAGCAGATGGATTTCTTATACCGCTAATCTTTCATTTTCTTTGCCGTTCGCCACGACTTTTGGGCCGGAGCAATTATATGTGGTAGATAGTCGGGGGCAACAGCGGCGTGCGCTGATTGATGATTCGACGCACAGCTACTTCTTGCAAGGTCGAGACGGCTCGCAGCTCTTGATACAGAAAATTCCTTACCAGGTATTTTCTATTCCCTTTGGGCCGGTGGATTGGGACCTGTTCGGTTGTCAGCTGGGTGGGCGAGATTGTCCCGATTCTGAGTATTTTTTGCTGGATTGGCAGACCGGAGAACTGACGCCCTGGCCGCAGGCGGTTCTTTCTACCCCTACACCTATGCCTGCTGCCCCGGACTTGTATAGCCGCCCCGTGTATGTTGCGCCTGATGGCCGTTACGCGCTTTACACGGCCCTGAATGGTGAAGGGCTTTGGCAAGTGTTTGCTTCCGGTGAGCAGGTGCTCCTTGTGACGGACGGGCATCATTTTGTTTACGTCGGCGAGCCGTAGCAGCGGAATACCAGAGAACCGTTTTGGGAGGTTCAGTGATGTTGAAATTGGAACTTGTGGCTGATACGCACTGTCAGATTGGTGAAAATCCCCTGTGGCACCCGCTAGAGCACCGGCTGTACTGGACTGATATTACACGGGGAGAGCTTTTTCGTTATGATCCTGCAACGGGGCAGTATGAACAATGTTATCGCGGTGCCTCGATCGGCGGGTTCACCATCCAGGCAGATGGAGCGCTATTGTTGTTTATGGAGCGCGGGGCTATTGCCGTATGGCGTGATGGCGAATTCCGCTATCTGATCGAGGCAATCCCCGGTGAGCAAGAAAGCCGGTTCAACGATGTCCTCGCTGATCCGCGCGGGCGGGTTTTCTGTGGCACGGTCGCTCAGCAGGTGGGGATGCGTCCAGGGCGCTTGTATCGCCTCGATACGGACGGCTCGCTGCATCAGCTACTCGATGGTGTGGGCATATCCAATGGCCTGGCCTTCACGCCAGATCGTCGCGGGTTGTACTACACCGATTCGCTCCGGCGGCACATTTATCTTTTTGATTACGCTGTAGAAACCGGCGCATTAACGCATCAACGCTTGTGGCTCTGTACCCCAGAGGGGGTGGGGGTTCCCGACGGTTTGACTGTGGATGCACAAGGGTATGTCTGGGCGGCGCGGTGGGACGATGGAGCACTCTATCGCTACACCCCTAACGGCATCGTGGAGCAACGTGTTGCGTTGCCCGCTCGCAAAGTCACCAGTGCCGCCTTTGGCGGGGATGACTTGAGCGATCTATACATCACTACGGCGCTTGCGGGCGGTAGTAGAGCTGTAGAAGGCCCTGGCGCAGGAGCGCTCTTTCGGTTGCAGTCAGGGGTACGCGGGTTGCCGGAGTTCTTTTCTCGCATTTGTGTAGGGTGACGCCGAATTTTTCAGCCACTCACGTTAGTGATGCCCGCACGCGTGGGTCAATGCTCACGGCACATACCGTGCTGCGCCGCCAGGTGTGCCTACCCATACGGTGCCGTCTGGTGAGACAAAAATGGTGTTGATACGGGGGTAGGGCAGTCCGCTCTCGAGCTCCAGGTCTTTCCACCCGCTGGTGACCGGATCATAGCGGCCCAGCGATTTGTAACCCACCCAGAGCGCCCCATCGGGGGCAGCAGCGACATTGGTGAGGATGCCGCTGGGGCGGTTGAAGGCCTGTTCCCATGCTTGCCCGTTATAGCGATACAGCTCGTTGGCCGCTATCCAAATCGTACCCGTGGCATCGAGCTCCAAATCGCCATAACTTAGTCGCGGGATACCAGGTATTGCGCGCCAGGTTTTGCCATCGTAACGCAACACGGCACTGTTCCCTAACAACCACAGCGCCCCGTCGGGAGCTATCAGGGTATCACGGATGGTTTCCAAATCCGCGTGATCACTGACAGTGAATGTAGTCCAGAGATTGGATTGTGGGTCGCGGCGTAGCAGGGCGTTGTAGACCTCAACCCATAATGTGCCATCTGGGCTGAAGAGAATGCCTCGGACACTCTTGCCGCTCAGTTCCGGCGGAACCAGGGCTTGCCAGGCCTGACCGTCGTACCATTTCAATATCCCAAAGCCGCCAATCCAGATATTTCCTTGCGGGTCAATGCCTGGACGCCCCGGATTGTCCTCTGCCCCATCCGCTTTGTCAAAAGATTGCCAGGTTTCTGTGAGTGGATCGTAACGTGTGAGACCAGCTTGCATGTGGATGAACCAGAGTGCGCCGCTACCATCCTGAACGATGTGTTCTACTTCCGAACTACGCAGCTGATCATCGGTGCGCCAGGCTTGCCAGGTTTCTCCATCATAAACTAGCAAGCCGGACTGGTAAGTGGAGAGCCAAACGGTGGAGCCGACAAAGGCCAGATCGCTGGGGGGGAGGTTACTGTATTGCGAGAGGCTGGGTGAAAGATTCCCCAAGGGTAGATCGCCCGCTGGATAAATTTGCCAGCCGGTTTGTGATGTCTCAGAAACGGCGATGCCGCGTTCTCCCAGCACCCAGAGGTTGCCTGCCGGGTGTTGATAGAGTCGGTAGGCCCGCAGGTCTTGTAACTCTGGGATGGTTTCCCAGGCGTGTGTATTTACATTGAAGCTAATTGTAATCCCGTCTACGGTTGCCAGGAGGGTTTCCCCATCGCTGAGCAGTAGCACCGAAGTTACCGAGTCGCCGGGCAATTTGCCGCTAGTGCTGTTCCATAGCTGCCAGCGCGTCCCATCATAAATAGCCAGTCCGTCTTTGTAGAATCCGGCAAACACGCGCCCGTCAGGATGCACCACCAGTGTCAATGGGCGTGAGGTAATATCATCAAGGGGGGGGACGGGTGCAGCGCGCCAGCTTCCGTTGAAATAGCCAAATTGATAATCGCCATACGCCAGTCCAGCCCAGATATGCCCGGAGGAATCTTCGTACAGGCAGGTGATGCTGCTACTGGGTAGCCCATCACGGTAGGTGTAATTTTGCCAGTTGCCGTCGGCGAAGCGGCTGATCCCTTCGACGGTGGCGATCCACAACTGCTCACGGCGATCCACCAGCAAATCGGTCACCGGGATGGAAATCAACCCATCGGCGACTGTATACTTGATGTAGGTTTGGTTGCTCAGATCCCAGCGCACCAAACCGCCTTGTCCCCCGGCCCACATATAGCGCCCCTGAGCCGCCAGCGCGGTCACTTGATTGCCATTGGTGAGCTGTGCCCAGCCGCGCGGAAATTGCGGGGTGGGGACAGCCGTAGGGGGCAAGGAGGTTGCATCGGGAGGGGTAAGCGCGGCGGGTGGCGTAACGCGGGAAACGCTGGTGGGCACGGCCGTAGTCGCAAAAGTCTGGAGCGCCCACCGACCGCCCAAGAACAACCCGGTGAAGGCGACACACAAGAACAACCCGACGCCGATAAGGATCAGCCAACTGTTGCGGTGGGGTTGCCTGGCTGCGGTGATGGTTTGGGTGGGCGTGCGTGGTGCCTGGATAGCCATTGTGGCGGCATGTCCCGGCGCGAGGTGTAATGTACCAGCTTTGATATGTTCATTGGGGCCGAGCGCGCTGGTCAACGCCGCTACTAGCGCTTCCGCGTTTTGGAAGCGCTCATCGGGCGATTTTGCCAGCACGGTACTGAGCACGGCTTCGAGCGCAGGGGGTAGATCAGGGCGTACTTCGCGTAGTGAAGGGAGTGGCGCATTGACGTGCTGATATAGCAGTCCCATCGTCGTGTCGGCCGTGTAAGGCAGGCGTCCGGAGAGCAGTTGGTAGAGTAACACGCCTAGCGCATAGACATCGCTACGCGCATCCACGCCCGTGCCGCTGCACTGCTCTGGGGACATGTATTCGGGTGTCCCGATGATGCTACCGGTTTTGGTGAGCGTTGGCCCTTCTTCTAGTAGCTTGGCAATGCCAAAATCCGTGAGAAAGGCATTCCCTTTGGGGTCAACCAGGATATTTTCCGGCTTGAGATCGCGGTGGACAATGCCCTTGCTGTGCGCGTAATCCAGCGCTTGCCCGATTTGCTCAATAATGCGGACGACTTCGTGCAGGCTCATGTTGGGATGGGTGTGCATCCAATCCCGCAGCGAACCGGTTTCGTTATAGCGCATCGCCAGAAAGATCAGCCCCTCTTGCTCGCCGTAATCGTAGATGGGGAGGATGTGCGGATGTTCCAACCGGGCCAGGGTGCGGGCTTCCTGTGTAAAGCGTTTCACAAAGTTCGGATCACGGCTCAAGGTCTCCGGTAGGATTTTAATGGCAACGAAGCGTTCCATGCTGGGTTGCCGCGCTTTGTAAACCGCCGCCATGCCCCCCTCGCCGATTTTTTCCAGCAGAGTATAAGCTCCAATCTGTTTACCCTGATAGTCTTCCATTTAAGTTACCTACGGTACATAACGCCCGACGCCACCGGGGGTCCCCACCCATACTGTGCCGTCACGCGCGACGAAGAGGGTGTTGATGTAGGGATAGGGGAGGTCGTTTTCACTTACTACATCCTCCCATATAGTGCTGGTGGGGTCGTACCGCCCTAGCGCAGTGCGTCCCATCCACAGCATTCCCGTAGGGTCAGGGGCAACGTGGTTGAGCACGCTATTGGGGTGTTGGAAGGCCAGTTCCCAAGATTGCCCATTGTAACGATACAGATTGCTGGAGACTAACCAGAGCGTGCCCGTATCATCCTGGGCCAGATAGCCGCTGCTGCGTGCTTCAAGCCCCGGAGTTAGTTGCCATTCTGTGCCGTCGTAACGCACGATGCCCCCCTGTCCTAGCAGCCACAATACACCGTCGGTAGCGATCAAATAATCGCGGATAACTTCTAGGGCGGGGTGATCGGCTTGTGTGAAGATTGTCCATTGATTGGATTGTGGATCACGCCGGAGAAGCGAGTTGTAGGTGTTGGCCCATAGCGTTCCATCGGAAGCGAACGCTACGCCATTGATGCTCTTCCCACTTAGGTCCGGCGGTGCCAGCGTTTGCCACCGCTCACCATTATACCACTTGAGCACTCCGTAGCCGCTAATCCAGATATTTCCTTGTGGATCAATGCCTGGTCGCCCAGGTCTATCCTCCGCGCCGTTGTTCTCATCAAAATCTGCCCAGGTTTCCGTAAGTGGATCGTAACGGGTAAGTCCTGCGGTTTTGTGAATAAACCACACGGCTCCTTGCCCATCCTGTATGATGTGTTCCACATCTGAACTGCGCAATTGATCCTCTGTGCGCCAGGATTGCCAGGTCTCGCCATCATAGATCAATAGTCCGTCCTGGTAGGTGGATAAGCAGACGGTAGCCTCGACAAAGGCCAGGTCGGTAGGCGGGGTATTGCTGGTTTGCGTAGCTGAGGGGGCAAATCCGCTCATGGGGAGGGTCCCAGTTCTGTAAATTTCCCAGGTTTCCTGGTCTGGCTGTTTGATGGCGATGCCGCGTTCCCCGAGTACCCAGATATCGCCCGCTGTATTTTGGTATAGCCGGTAAGGACGTATCTCTTCTAGTGGTTCAATCGCGCTCCACTGGAATGTATCCACATTGAAGCGGATGACCTGGCTGTCTAGTGTTACTAGCAGTTCCGATGAGTTGGGGAGCAACAACAGCGAGTTAGCTGTGTCTCCCGGTATGCCCGTAGTGCTGTTCCAGAATTGCCAGTTTGTTCCGTCGTAGATACCCAGTCCATCTCTGTAAAATCCTGCAAACATGCGTCCGTCCGGGTGAACAATCAGCGTCAGGGGGCGGGAGATAGTATCGGGCAATGGTGCCACTTGTGGCGAGTGCCATTGCCCGTCAAAGTAGCTAAATCGCTCGCTGCCATATTCTAACCCTACCCAGATAATACCGGTAGGATCTTCGTAGATAAAGGTAACACCGCTATAAATTAGACCGTCGCGGAAGGTATAATTTTGCCATTCGTTGGCATTGAGGCGACCAGCTCCTTGGGTAGTGGCGATCCATAATTGATCGCGACTGTCTACTAGCATGTCTATGATGGGGACAGAAATCAACCCATCCGGCATCGTGTATTTGACATAGGTCCTGTCCGAGAGGTTCCAGCGTACCAGTCCGCCGTGTCCGCCGGCCCACAGGTATTGCCCCTGATGTGCCAATGCGAGCACTTGATTGCCATTAGTGTAATATGTCCAGTCTTGCTGCCCTTGTGCGGTTGGGACATCTGGCGTGGGTTGTGGCAGGCTTGCCGAGTGGGTAGGATCTGGGGTAAGCGTCATGCGAGCGTCAAGGGTGGGTGCTGCATCGGTAGGCGTGGGAGTTCCCCAGAATGTCTGGATTGCCCACTGCCCGCCAAAGAACAGTCCGGTAAGTAGCACGCACAGCAGCCCCAGCCCACCGATAAGGAGTCCCCAGGGGTTGCGCGGCGCGCGCTTTGGCGAGGTACTGGCCTGCGTTGGCGTGTGCGGGGTTATCACTGTGGTTGCCGAATAGGCGGGGGCAACTACGAGGGTGTCGCCTCCGCGTGCCGGTGCATGGGAATCAAGTGCGCTCTTGAGTGCGATGACCAATGCCTCTGCGCTTTGAAAGCGGTCGGCGGGCGCTTTTGCCAATGCGGTGTTGATAATCCCCTCTAGCGCAGCCGGTAGCTCTGGACGTGTCTCATGTAGCGAGGGGGGTGGGGTGTTGACGTGTTGATATAGCAATCCGATGACGGTGTCGGCAGTGTAGGGGAGACGCCCTGTAAGCAGCTGGTAGAGGATGACGCCGAGCGCGTAAATATCGCTGCGTGCATCCACATCTGCGCCGGAACATTGTTCCGGCGCCATGTATTCGGGTGTCCCGATGATGGTGCCAGTTTTAGTGAGCGTCGGCCCTTCTTCCAGTAGTTTGGCGATGCCAAAATCGGTCAGAAAGGTATTGCCTTTGGGGTCAACCAGGATATTATCTGGCTTCAAATCGCGGTGGACAACGCCCTTGCTGTGTGCATAATCCAGCGCCTGTCCGATTTGCTCGACGATGCGGACGATTTCTTGCAGGTGCATGTTGGGATGGGTGTGCATCCAATCCCGCAGCGAACCGGCTTCGTTATAGCGCATCGCCAGGAAGGTCAGCCCGTCTTGCTCGCCGTAATCGTAGATGGGGAGGATATGCGGATGTTCCAAGCGCGCCAGAGTGCGGGCTTCTTGGGTAAAACGAGTTACAAAGCCTGGATCATGGCTTAGGTGTTGCGGCAGGATTTTGATGGCAACAAAACGCTCCACCGAAGACTGGCGGGCTTTGTATACCGTCGCCATGCCCCCCTCGCCGATTTTCTCCAATAGCGTGTAAGCGCCCAATTGTTTGTCTTTGTAGTTTTCCATACGGTATATTGTACAATTTTTGTAGTTAAATACAAATCCTAATTGCCTCTTATCAGAAACGGGCTATACTAGGGGGAAGTAATGAGTGCGGGCTTCTGGGTAACGTACCAGGTAGACAGACCATGGTTATTTATCATCCATGCACGCCCATAATTCCCTGGGAGATATACAGTCATGAAAAAACGCCTCAAAATCGTGATGATTACTTCTGAGTGTGTCCCTTTTGCTAAAACCGGCGGACTGGCGGATGTCGTAGGTGCGCTGCCTGCGGCATTGCAGGCCTTGGGTCATGAGGTTATTGTCGTTATGCCCAAATATCACACTATTGACTCTCACAAGTATCGTTTACGACCTTTTCTCGCGCCCTTGGGGGTGTGGATGGGTAACATGCAGGAGTGGTGTGGCGTGCATATCGCCAATAAGGCGGACGGGGTGTCTGTCTACTTTATCGAATCGGACAAGTATTTTGCGCGGGATGGCCTGTACCATGACGCGGCGTTCAACGATTTTGCCGATAACCCTCGCCGTTTTGCCTTCCTCACGCGGGCCGCGCTCCAGCTGTGCAAGGATATGGGCTTCGCGCCGGACATCGTCCATGCGCACGATTGGCAGACGGCACTCGCTCCGGCCTATCTCAAGGTCTGGCACTGGGATGATACGCTGTTGGGTAGTGCCGCGAGCGTGCTGACTATCCATAATATCGGTTATCAAGGCAATTATGGCGTGGAGCACTACGATTACATTGGTTTGCGTTGGGATAACTTTACGGCTAACAAGTTTGAAGATCACGGGCGGGTCAACTTTCTCAAGGGCGGTATCCACTACGCTGATATGGTCAATACAGTCAGTCCTACGTATGCCGATGAGACCCGCACCCCAGAGTATGCCCATGGCCTGGCCCCGTATCTCAACGACCGGGGGGAGGACTATGTGGGGATTCTTAATGGTGTGGATTATGGTGAGTGGAACCCAGCTGTGGATCGTCTAATTCCCGCGCAATACTCTATCTACGATGTGAGTGGCAAAGCAACCTGCAAGACAGCGCTGCAACAGCGTTTTGGCTTGGAGGAGAATTCAGGTATTCCAATTGTAGGTGTCGTGAGCCGTTTCGTGGATCAGAAGGGGCTGGATATTCTCGCCGCTGCCATCGAGCCGATTTTGCGGGTGATGGGGGTCCAATTTGTTATCTTAGGATCTGGGGATAAACGCCTGGAGGCATACTACGACGCATTGCCGTCCCGCTATCCGGGCAAGATCGGTAGCTTCATCGGCTACAGTAACGAGGTGGCGCACTGGATCGAAGCCGGTAGTGATTTCTTTATCATGCCTTCACGTTACGAGCCGTGTGGCCTAAACCAGATTTACTCGCTCAAGTATGGTACGCTCCCTATCGTGCGGGCCACCGGCGGCCTGAACGATACCGTCGAGCAATACGACGAGACCACCGGCGATGGCACCGGGTTCAAATTCAACTATCTCAGCCCGCACGCGCTCCACGATGTAGTAGGGTGGGCGGTCAGTACCTATTATGACCGCCCGCAGCACATCCAGAAGATGATCCATACCGCGATGAGCAAGGATTTCTCCTGGGAGCAAAGCGCGTGCGATTATGAATCGCTCTATCAGCGCGCCCTAAGCAATAAAGCGTGGCTGTAACTGGAAGCTGGTTGCTCAAGTAACTATCCGAAAATTCCGCCGGTGGCTGAGCTTGTCGAAGCCCGCTGCCTTTATGAAATTTTGGATCAATGTCATTAAATTTAGGACATAGACCTAGCAGGTTTCAAGACCTTTAGACTACAAAGCGTCGTTATTCACTGGTAAAATACTACCCTACCCAATTTGGGCAAAACCTGCCAGGTCCTAACTTAACTCAAGTTGTCACCTGGGCTAATTCTGAGATTTAGGACACGGATTTTACGGATTACACGGATTTTTTTTCTGATTCTTATCCCTAAAATCTGTGCGAATCCGTGTCCTATAAAGGTTCTGGCGAACAGGTAGCAACTTGGGTCAACTTAATGACATTGAATTTTGGATAGATTCCAAATGGTAAAACTCGTTTTCTCGTCTTTACGCTGACTCGTTCACTTGAGATTTGAGATTTGAGATTTGAATCCCGCTTCTACAACCAGGATTTCATCGCCGGCAGCCGCGAGCAGCTGCCCGATGCGTGCGTGGATCTTATCGTTACTGATCCACCCTACGGCATCGCCGGCGATACGCTCCACAAGCACTACAACCGCGATGAAGCCTTTGTCGTGGATGGTTACGTCGAAGTGCCGGCGGCGGAGTACGGCGACTTCAGCCACAGGTGGATTACTGAAGCGGCGCGCATCCTTAAGCCCCATGGCGCGCTCTACATCGTCTCCGGCTACACGCACCTGTATCATGTGCTGAATGCTCTGCGCACCACCGATCTGGAAGAGATTAACCACATCATCTGGAAGTACAATTTTGGTGTGTATACATCCACCAAATACGTCTCGTCGCACTATCACATCCTCTACTACGAGAAACCCGGCCCTGGCAAACGCACCTTTAACCTGGAATGCCGCTACGGGCTAGGCGAGAAGGATGGGGCGGATGGCTCGCTCAATTACCAGGATCGAGAGGATGTGTGGATCATTCCCCGCGAATACAAGCCGGGGCAGGTGAAGAACAAAAACGAGCTACCTACCGCGCTGTTGGTGAAGATGTTGCAATATAGCAGCCAGCCCGGAGATTTGGTGTGCGACCCGTTTATGGGTGGCGGCTCCACGGCGCGGGTCGCCATCGGCCTGAACCGGCGTTTTGTAGGGTTCGAGATTTCGCCCGCTATCTTCGCGGCGCGCGTGCCGGGCCTGCGCGTGCTCGAACCGGGACATCTGCTTACCACGCTGCGTGAGCCGCAGGCGCGCGGCCCGCGCAATCAGGGCCTGCCCTGGGATGAGGCCGAAATAGCCGTGTGCCTGGCGCGCTATGCGGCACTCCGCGCCGAAGGTTGCACCAAAAAGGCCGCCATCGCTGCGCTCTCAGAGGAACTGGGGCGTGGGCGCTGGGCGCTCGAGCGGATTTTGAAGCGACATACCGGATAGCTCACGCAAAGCCGCTAAGTCGCAAGGGGATTTAAGATTTTTGCAGTGGCTAAGAATCGGTAAAATTTCTTGGCGTCTTTGCGCCTTAGCGTGAGACAAAAATTTACCTATGCACAACCGCGATCACTTCACTCAAGCCTACCCCTGGCTCGTGCCGCACGCCGAGCCGGAAACGCTTATCATTGGCGACGATCTCGACGCGGCCTTGAGCGCGGCGCTTTACTTGCACACGCATCCCCGCGCGCAACTGGTAGGCCTGTATCGTGGCTACGAGCGTATCGTATGCGCGGCGGATATACCCTGGGAGCAGGCGCTCGGCGCAGTTTGGCTGGATCTGGATATCTACGACGCACGTTGCCGCTCATTGGGGCATCACATCGTTCGACTTGCAGCGGGTGACCGGTTGCCTGGCTTCGCTAGCAGCTGCAACCTCAATGAGCATTACGGGCGCTCAGTGACACAAAACTTCCGCCAGAAGTACCCCTTAGGGACGGTACATTTCCTGATGTGGCTCTACGGTGTGGAGATTCCCGCCCGCCGTGATGCTGATTTGCTGCTCTGGCTGGCTGATTCGACCTACATCAATGGGCAGACGGGCCGCTTCCGTGAGAATGTGGGCGCGTGGCTGCGTGGGTATTTTCCGCTGCCGTCGCTGTTGCAAACCTTCGCGGCGATTGATACCCTACCCTTTGAGGAGCGGATGCGTGACTTCCAGGCCCGTCTGAGTACGCAAGGTTTTGTGCCGGGGGCGGGACAGGCACGTTCACGGCACTTGGGGCTGAGCGGCTTCCAATGCCAGCCTGTACCGGAAGAGAACCCCGTGCTGGCGATGCGTAAGTTACTCATTTACATTGCCAATATTACCGGTTGGCGCTTCAATTTGCGGCAGATTGAGGCGTTTCGCCCCCCATTGCAGGAGCGCGTGGGGACGCGACGCCGGTTAGCAGTAGCAGCACTACCCTCCGGCGGCCTGGATGCTTTCCTCGCGCGTGCGCAGGTATTTTCGTATGTGTTCACGCATCGGGATAAACTCAACTACACAACATTTGGAGGTAAAAGTGCGCTTACGTAGGTGGTATAAACGTGGATTGTATCTGGCCTTGTTGGCGATGTTGCTGTTGTGGGGCATTGGCTGTACGGCTTCCAAGATGCCGGAGGAGCAGTTGTTGGGTGAGTGGGTAGGGGTCTTTGAGGATGAGCCGCTCACAATGGTGTTTCTGGAAGATGGGTTGGTCGCCATTATTGAGTTTGGAGAAGAAACTTACGCTTTTTATGCGGTGGATTTTTCCTATAGCCCGGCGCATCTCAATTTCCTCCTTGACGGGATACCGCTTGATACCATCATTGAGTTTGTGGATGATGATACTATGCGTTTTGAGAATAACCTTCCCTTTGAGCCACGTCCTACAGGTTTTTCCGAAACCGCAGAGACCATTACCCTGACACGCAAATGAGGCGTGAAACGTAAAACGTGATGCGTGACAACGTGATTGCCCTTTTTGCTGACTCGCTGATTCGCACGGAGGTGACACAATGGAATTTTTACTTATCATGGGGGGCTGCGCGCTGGTGTTTGGAGTGCTCTACATCGTTTTGACCATTCTCTCCCGGCGGCGGCGCGATAGTATATGGAACTGGCCTACGGTGGAGGGCCAGGTGGCGGAATCTGCGCTTTCTCCGCGCGAACCGCGCGATGGCGAAAAGCGCCCGCGCACCTATACGCCGGTGGTAACGTATATCTATACTGTTGAGGGGCAACCTTACACATCTCAGCGGCGCACCACTGCGCCGTACCCGCAGCGCACATTTACCGAGTTAACAAAGGCGGCGGCGGTGTTAGCTGCTTACCCGGCAGGCGGGGCGGTGACGGTGCATTACAATCCGCGCGCACCGCAGTTTGCTGTGTTGGAACTTGCGCGCCCGGCCGGTTACCACGCTGAACTGTGGTTTGGTGTCTTCAACCTGGCGTTGGGCGCAGTGACCATTCTGTTGTATATGTTGTTGTGATAATGTAAAACGTGATGCGTGATTCTCTTCACGCATCACGTTTTACATCTCCCCCGCTTTCTTCGGATATCCGGTGATCTCCTGAATTTCCTCATATAGCGGCCTAAGCCGTGCGTACATCTGCTTGTAGACGCGCTTGTATAGCGCATCATAGAGCGTGTGGTTGGTGCAGTTAGGCTCGAACACCTGTCCCAAGCGGGTCATCTCCGCGATGGCGGTTTTGAAATCGCGGTGCAACCCTAGCCCCACCGCCGCATCTATCGCCGCCCCCAATCCCGAAGTCTCGTAGGTGTGCGGGCGTGCAGCCGGTAGCCCGAAGATATCCGCTGTGAGCTGCATCGCCGCATTGCTCTGCGAACCACCGCCGGAGACGCGCAGCTCCGTGATGGGCGTATGACTGCGCCGCGCCATGCGCTCCATCCCTTCCCGCAGCGCGTAGGCCAGTCCTTCAAGGATGGCGCGATAGAGATGTGCCCGTGTATGTACATCGCCAAAGCCGATGATGGCGCCTTTAGCTTCCGGACCGGGATTTTTCAGCCCTGGCGACCAGTACGGTTGGAGCATCAACCCCATCGCGCCGGGCGGCGCGCCCTGCACGAGATGGTCGAAGAGCTCCTCTGGAATGACTCCGTGTTGCTCGGCCAACCGACGCTCCTCGTGCCCAAATTCCTGCTTGAACCAGCTCACCATCCAATAGCCCCGGTAAATCTGCAATTCCAGGCTATAAGCGCCCGGCACGGCGGCGGGGTAGGGCGGGATTAGCGGCGTGACTTCAATGTAGCGGGTTTGCGTCGTGTTGATGGTCGCAGTGGTGCCGTAGCTCAGGCAGCCAATGTGCGGCGCGAGCGCGCCGGAACCGATGACCTCACACGCTTTATCGGCGGCAGCAGCGATGAGTGGCAAGCCCTCCGGGAGGCCCGTCGCGGCGCTGGCCTCCGCTGTGATGCCGCCCAACTTGCCGGCTGGCGGCACGAGATCGGGCAGCTGCGCGCGGGTAATAGCCGGCATCGCTTGCCATTTCCAGTCCCAACGACTGGCCCACCGCAGTTTTTGGTAGTCGAAGGGGACATAGCCCACCTGTGCGCCTACCGAATCCACGAAGCGCCCGGTAAGCCGGTAAGTGAGGTAGCCGGAAAGAAATAGGAACTTGTGCGTTTTGGCCCACAGTTCGGGCTGCTGACGGCTGATCCAATTACTCTCCGCTTCTGCCTGGAAGTAGGCTACTGTTTCTGTCATCCCCACAAGCCGGAACGCCAGCCCCCATAGTCCGCGCACCGGCGGCACGCCGGCGATGCGGCGTTGATCCATCCACACAATGGCTGGGCGCAAGGGCCGCCCTTTGCGGTCTACATTGATAAGCGTGGAACGTTGCGTGGTAAGCGCAACCCCGGCGATGCGCTCGCGCACTTCCGGGTGCTGCGCCCAGAGATCGTGACAGGCCTCACAGAGACGCTCCCAGTAATAATCGGCGTCCTGTTCCGCCCAGCTTGGTTGTGGGGCACGGTAAGCTTCAATATAAATCTGGCTTTTGGCGACTAGATTGCCTTGTAAATCGAACACCAGCGCGCGCACCGATTGCGTGCCATTGTCGAGTGCGAGAATCAAGTCTTGGGTCATGGTAGCTCCTGATGGGTTGTTAGGGTAGGGCTTACGCATTTTACAGGTAGAACAGAGATTTCACCGCAGAGCACGCTGAGATTGCAGAGGTTTTTCAGATTTCCTTGGTGTCTTCGGCGGTTAAGAATTTCTTGCTGCGCAAGTCCCGTTATGGGTGTTTCGTGAAACGTGGTGTGTTTTTCACATGTCACGCATCACATCTTACGTTTCACGAGTATACCATGGCTCGCTCTCTACGCCAATTTGACTTTGCCGGTTTTTGCACTACAAATTGTGTAAGGGCCTATTCGAACGCCGGGTCTTGGCAGGCTCGACTGGCTGGCGGAATTTTTGGATTTTCTACCGTACACCTATAGATTTTTGCCACGAATTTACTCGAATTTACTCGAAAACCATAAGAAAATTCGTCAAATTCGTGGCTAAAACCACGTGTACTTGGGAAATGTACGGGAGAAAATTTTTGGATAGATTACGGCTAACATGGGAAGGTGAGCGAATGGATGTTTTCTTGCAGCAATTTGTCTATAACCGCGCTGTGCCTTTAGATGTGCGTGAGTTGCGCCTTGATAGGTGCGATGGCGTATTGACACGCACTTTAACTTACGCTACAGTTTTTGGTCACCGGCGGGCTGCCTACGTGGTGCGGCCTGTGGGCGAAGGCCCTTTTCCCCTGATCCTTTATGTTCACTGGTATGAACCATCTTCGCCGGATTCCCATCGCCAGCAATTTCTCAGCGAGGCGCAGGACATGGCCCGCCGGGGATGCAGTTCCCTCTTAGTGGAAACTCTCTGGTCAGATCGGGACTGGTTCATCAAGCGTACTCAGGCCGATGATTATCCACAGGCCATTCAGCAGGTGGTGGAATTGCGTCAAGCGCTCGACTTGCTGCTGGCGCAACCTGGCGGTGATCCTGCCCGGTTGGCCTTTGTGGGGCATGATTTCGGCGCGATGTACGGTGCGTTGCTGGGCCGCGTGGATCCACGCCCTTCTTGCTATGTACTGATGGCCGGCGCGCCCTGTTTTTCTGATTGGTTCCTTTACTATCCCCGGTTGGAAGGCGTGGAGCGTGAGGCGTTCATTGCCAGTATGAAGCCGCTCGATCCGGTGACACACGTTGCGGCGTTATCTCCGGCCCCACTGTTGTTCCAGTTCGCCAATGACGACCCGCATGTGCCCTGCGAACGCGCCGAACTGTTCTTTTCCGCCGCTGTTGAGCCTAAAACCCTGCGCTGGTATGAGGCGGGGCACAGTCTCAATGCGCAAGCTGCCACCGAGCGCGTGGATTGGCTGACTGCTCAGCTCAACGTGCCACTTTAACCTAGAATTACCCGGAGGGTATTATGGATTATCATGAGTATGTCTCACAGGCTCAACAAGCTGCCAATCTGGTGGATGCCGGGCGGAATGAGGAAGCCATTCCTATTCTCGAAGCGCTGGTTGCCAGCGATTTGCCGCCGGTGGATAAAGCCATTATGTGTATGAATTTGGCGATTGTGCATACACACCTGCGGCAACCGGAGCAGGCGTTGATCTGGTACGCGTACGGCAGCGAGTACGAACGCACGCACGGCGCGTACTACGTCACTGAGCATTGGGCCGTCTATCTTACCCGCCTGGATCGCCACCTCGAAGCCCTCGCACTTTATGAGCAACTGTTGGACTCACCAGATGTGCAGGCGCGCGACCTGGAGCGCATTGAAAACAACATCCAACGCTTGCAACAACTCGCGGGCGGCAAGTCGCAAGCCATAAGCAACAAGTAACCAGCAACCAGTAACCAGTAACCAGCATCCAGCCCGGAGTACAGATGAACTACGAACAAGGATTGGCGGCGCTCAAATCGCAGTTGCAGGGGGAGGCGCTTGAAGCTTTCCTGGTCTTTGAAGCGCGCCTGCACGAGAATCTCAGACAAGAACAGCTTTTTGGTACGAACGAGACTTGCCGTTCGGAACGCAGCGCGGTAATCCACGAGTTGAACCGCCTGGCGTTAGTACACAATCTCCCCAGCTTCAATGATCTCTGCGCGGGACGTGCGCCCCTGGTTGCTCCTGCCGCCGATATGCCCTCACTCCGCACCGCCTTGCAGCGGCTCGATGCGGTGGACATCGAAACGCTCTGCCTCGATCACTTCCCCGCCGTCTACGATAAATTCGGGCGCGGCCTGCGGCGCGATGAAATGATCAATCTGCTGCTGGATTACGTCCGCCGGAGTCCCGCCGCCGCCCCGCAGCTGGCCGGGTTGTTGACGAACGCTCAGCCCATTGACGCTGCTTCACCTGGCGGGCGCAACCTCAAGCCGGTTGCTCCGTCCTCTGCCGCGCCTACCGGCCCGATTCGCAACCGCTGGGCGCTGCTCGTGGGCATTGATGCTTACATTGATCCGGCCTTCCCCACGCTCAAGTATTGCGTCCGCGATGTCACCGCGCTCGCGGCGGCGCTCAAGGCGGTCGGCTATACCGTCGTCACCCTCCACGATAACGCTTCGCCGCATCTGCTGCCCACGCGCGACAACGTCGAGGCGGAGCTGGAGCGGATCTGCCAGGTCGCCGGAGAGGATGACCTGATCTGGGCGCATTTTTCCTGTCACGGCATGGTGACGGGGGGCCGCGCCGTGCTGATAACCCACGAGACGCGCAGCCCCTCCCTCGCGCGTAAAGCCTTGCCCCTGAGCGACATCGAGCACATCCTGCACAGCAGTAAAGCGCGCCGCCGCATCCTCACGCTCGACGCCTGTCACATCGGCGTCCAGGTCGGGCGCGACATCGCCGATCCGGCCTTCATCCGCAACGCCTATGAGCTGGCCGAGGGCTTCGCGCTGCTGGCGGCCAGCACTTCGCAGCAGATTGCGCAGGAGTGGGACGAGAAGCAGCACGGCGTTTTCACCTACTACCTGCTTGAGGGCTTGAGCGGGGCAGCCGACCGATCCGGCAAGCGCTTCGTCACCGTGAGCGATCTCACCACCCACGCGCTCGATGGCCTGCGCCGCTGGAACGTCGAGCATGGCGGTCTGCTCCAGGAGCCAACCGCTCGTACTGAGGGCCTGGGTGATATGATCCTGGCCGATTTCCGCGCCGCGCCGGATGCGCCCCCCGCAAACGGCAATCCCGGCGGCGGGCGCGGTGGCGTTGCGCCCAATCCCTTCGGCAAGACTGGGCGTATTGCCGACCCCGTACACTTTTTCGACCGCGAACTGCTGCTGCGCCGTATCTTTGAGGAGTTGCGCAAGGGCGTGAACCTCTCGCTGGTGGGCGAATCGCAGGTGGGCAAGTCCTCGCTGTTGGCGCAGGTATGCGCCGCCGGGCCGGAGTCGCTGGGGCTGCCCGCCGAAGCCTTCGCGTACCTCAACTTCGAGTGGGTGCATGATGAGGAGGATTTCTACCTGGCGCTCGCCGATGCGCTGCAGCTTCCCGAACCGTTGCGCGGCTACAAGCTCACCCGCGCCCTAGGCGCGCGCCGCCATATCCTGTGCCTCGATGAGATTGAGAAGATGGCTTGGGATGGGTTCACCGTCCATCTCCGTAGCCAGCTGCGCGGGCTGGCCGATGGCCCGGCGGCCCCGCTCAAACTGGTGATTGCCAGCCGTTCGCCGTTGGCCCGGCTGTTCCCCGATTCGCCGGAACTCGATTCGCCGCTGGCGGGCATCTGCCTGCACCTGGACGTAGGCCCTTTCTCGCCGGACGTGGCACGGGCTTTTCTGGCGGCGCGATTGGCCGGTACCGGCATCACCTTCACCGAGGCTGAGATCGCGCGCCTGCTCGCCGAAACCGGCGGCCATCCCGCTCGCCTCCAACGTGCCGCCGCTGACCTGTACGATGCCAGGCGCGGCTAACGGGATATAACGCAAAGACGCCAGGACGCAAAGATTTCCCGATTCGCCTTTTCGCTTTCTCGCTGACTCGCTATTGATTTTGAGATTTGCCGATTTGAGATTTGTAGAGGAGATTTATGCCCACATTCCCCAAGTATCACGGAACCCTGCCGCCGGTGCTGAACCCGCTGAACTTGCGGCACTACTTGTTGCTGTTCTCCTGGATTCTTTTTCGCCCGGCGGCGCTCAAGACTTATCTCTATCAGGCTGATCCGGCGCTGTATCGCGCGCATTCCAAATCCTGGCTACGTTACTCTGCTCGCAACCCGGCTTACCGCAGTCTCTATATTATGCTCCCCACACTCTCGTTGAGCCTGGCGATGTTGTTGAGCCTGTTATTGACGTTGACTCTAGGGGATCCCGGCAGCACTGATTGGGGTCAATGGCTATTAGTAGTGGTGGGCGCAGTATGTGGCGGCTTTGTGTTAGGTTGGCTGTTTACCTTTTCTTATGGCACCGTACCCGGCATGGTAGCTGCTGTTATGCTGGGTTTTACTTTGGCTGCTGCAGGGGCCTTAGCTGTGGCTGGCAATCCGTATGCCGCAGTGGTGATATTCACTATTGGCTGGGGGCTGGGCCTAGAGCTTTTCATGGCTGCGGCGCATCTTACGGCGGCTGGTGCGGGCGTAGGTGCGGTGGTGGGTGTTGTAAGCGGGTCTGCATTTGCCCTTTTAGGCTATTTGACCGTAGGCACTTGGGAACAAGCATTGCAATTGGGGCTTTTCGGCGCATTGCTTTTGGGTGGGTTGTTTGCATTGGGGGCATCGCGTGTGGTGCTTTATCCAGGCGAATTGCTCATGGCGTGTTTTAGCCCTCAGTTTGGCTTCCGGCATCCTTTATTTTGGGATCGTTTGTTGATTGTGGCATTGCCTGGTTCGCGTCGCGTTGTGCGGCAGGCATTGCAGCAAAACGATAGCGCTTCGATCTCATTATTGGTAACAATTTGCGCCAATCCATTCCAGCATTGGGCTGCACAAACTGAGCTGTACGCTTATCTGCACACTCATCCACAACCCTTGCGTTTTCTCTACGATCTTTTGACGCGCCCTGAGTTGGATGAATTTGCCCTGGTTCCTACTTCGGATACCTGGGACTTTTTCCCTTCTGCGCGACGCTTTGTGTTAGGTGAGTTTGGCCGCGAGCGTGACTATGGCAACGATTGGCCTGGCTGGTTGGCTGAGCGGTGGAGCTGGCAGATTGCGCGGGTGCTGTGCAATCGTCAGACTACGTCTCTCACTCGCTTTGCAATTTTGCTTTACATTCTGTTAGATGAAGATATGGTATCTTCTGATGCTTTTGCTTTGCACTTCTATGCGGACATCTATCATGGTTTGACCGCTTACCCTGGTGGCGCAGAAATCGCGCAGACCTTTGATACTCTAGCTGAGTTGCTCGCTTACGACACGGTGCTGGATTTGCCGCGTGCTACGCACATTACTTTCACCACGCCTGTGGAAGCACAGTTGCGCCCGGCGGTTTTCTCTGCTTTGTTCGAACTTTGCCGGATTGGGGCTGAAATGGCAACCTTCCGCGACGCCACCAGCCGCGTGAACCAGCTCGCGGCGCTGGCCCGCGCGACCGATGCGCTCGATACGCTCGATGAGTTTGTGCTGGCGGAGACTTATCCGCCGGAGCAGTATCTCTTCCGCCGGATCATCCGCCAGTGGCGGCGCATGGTCAGTGAGGCGGGCGGCGCGGCGGGGCGGATCGAGATCGTCGCGCCCGTCGCCAATCCCTATGTGGCAGGCAATCCTGTCACTGGCGCGCTGTTCGTGGGCCGCGAGGATGTCCTCCGCCGTCTGGAAGAGCTGTGGTGCAATGCCGAGCATCCGCCTTCGGTGGTGCTCTACGGCCACCGGCGCATGGGCAAATCCTCGATTCTGCACAACCTGGGCGCGCGCTTCGGGGCGGATACGCTCATTGTGGATTTCAACATGCAGCGGGTGGGGCTGGTCGCCAGCACCGGCGAGCTGCTCTATAACCTGGCGCTGGCGATTTTCGATGAGACGGCACGGGTGGCTCTGCGCCTCCCCGAACCGGACGAAGCGCGTTTCTGTGAGCACAACCCCTACACCGCCTTCAATCGCTTTCTCAAACGGTTGGAGCAGGCGCGCGGCGCGCGGCGGTTCATCATCACCCTGGATGAATTTGAGCTGATTGAGCAGGGCATTGCCAGTGGGCAGCTGGAGCCGCACTTGCTGGATTTCTGGCGCGGCGTGATCCAGACCTATCCCTGGTTTGTGATGGCCTTTGCCGGGCTGCACACGCTCGAAGAGATGCGGCGCGATTACTGGCATCCGCTCTTCGGCAGCGTCACCGCGATTCCGGTGAGCTTCCTCAGTCCGGGCGCGGCCACGCGCCTGATTACGCAGCCCGCGCTGGATTTCCCGCTCGATTACGATGTGGACGCCATCGAACGCATCCTCGCGCTCACCAACGGGCAGCCCTATCTGGTGCAGCTGGTCGGCCACGCGCTGGTCACGCGCTTCAACCGGCAGACCTTCGAGGAGGGCGTGGAGCGCGAGCGGCGCTTCTCCCTGGCGGATGTGGATGCGGTCATCGCTGCGCCGGAGTTTTTCCGCGATGGCGACGCCTACTTCACCGGCGTCTGGCGGCAGGCGGAGGTGTCTGCTCCCGCAGGCCAAACGGCAGCGTTGACCGCTCTGGTCGCGGGCGTGCTCTCCGCCGAGGAGCTCGCCGCATCAACGGGGTTGACCTTGCCCGCCGCCCTCGCCGCGCTCGAGGCTTTGGCCGCTCACGATGTTGTCTTGCAACAGTCTGGGGGTTGGGCCTTCACCGTCGAACTCATGCGCCGCTGGGTGGCTGCGCGTAAAACGTGAAACGTAAAGACATAATGCGCCTTCTCGCCTTTTCGCTTTTCCGTCTTCTCGCTTTCACCGGTTGTGATTTGAGATTCGCAGGAGGCAGTGATGATTGTAACGCAGGAATTGCAGGTCCGCACGCGCGGCAACGCGGATATGCTGGACATCACGCATGAGGTGGGACAGGCCGTGGCTGTTTCGGGGCTGCGTGCGGGCATTGTCACGCTCTTTTGCCCCGGCTCCACCGGCGGGCTGACCACCATCGAGTACGAGAGCGGCGTGGTGAGCGATTTACAGCAGGTCTTCGATGAAATCGCTCCGCCGGAGCGTCCCTATCGCCATCACTTGCGCTGGGGCGACGATAACGGTCATGCCCACGTCCGCGCTGCGCTCATCGGGCCATCGCTCACCGTGCCCTTCGTCGCGGGGCGGCTCACGCTCGGCACCTGGCAGCAGATCGTCTTCATTGATTTCGATACCTCGCCGCGCTCCCGGCGGTTGGTGGTGCAGATCATGGGGGAGTGAGGGGCTGGGAACAGCACCCGCCCGGCAAGCTTATAGCTCGTCGGGCGGGCTTTTTTACAGGGTTCGTGGCTGAAACTGTCTTATGCCGGATCCGTCCCGAACACCTTATCCCACAGCCTACTCGTCACGCCAAAACGCTGATCAGGTGTCTTCCCGTGATGTTGCATATGATGTTTCCGCATCCGCTGGAAGTATCCCCACTCGATTTGGATGTGGTGCATGGCGTAGTGGGTCATATCGTAGAGTAGATAGCCCATGCCGAAGCCGGAAAACAGGGGCGCGATCCAGTGTGGTGCGTTCAAGAGCACCCCCAGCACGCCGTAGAACAGCGCGTAGAAGAGCAGCGCCAGCGGGATGCTCACCGGCGGCGGCATCACCAGTCGCGTTTTGGACATTGGTTGCGCGTGATGGACGCCGTGGAAGAGGAACGATACCCGCTCCTGCCATGGCGCACGCGGGTGGAAGTGGAAGAGGAAGCGGTGCAGCCCATATTCGGCCAGTGTCCACAGGGCCAGGCCGATGAGGAACCCTGCCGGAATCGTGAGCGGCGATACCTCCGTCGGGCGCGTGAGAATCGCACGGGCCACGAAGTAGCCGATTACCGGCAGCCAGATCGCTGCTACCACGCCCGGATGGATGTGGGTGAAAAATTCCAGGAAGTCAGACTCGAAAAGCCGGATAGGTTTTTTACTGCTGCTTTCGGGATGAGACATGGGTAACTCCTTTAACGGTGGTTGAGCCTGTCGAAACCAGTGTCGTGCAGCGCGCGCTTCTATAGCGATGATAACCGAAACGGCGAAAACTTCAATTTAGAATCTTCCAGGAAAATAAACCTTCCATTTGCTCCCGCTGGATTGCTAAATCCAGCGGTTTACCAGATACCCCTGGTAGAGCAGAGGCGTGGATTTGACAATCCACGCCGAGCGCGGTGGACGGTTTTAATTCTTGGAACGGTCTTACGCTTGTGCGCGTCACCAATTCCCCCCAAATTCTCCGCCAGGGTATTGACAAAAGTGTTTCTGGACTTATAATGTCATTATAATGTCATAACAGGTTGCTCCGAAAGACATCACACCGTGCAAATTGACCGTAACGCTCCCACACCTTTGTATCATCAGCTCAAACAGTTACTCATTCAACAGATTGAGTTAGGACTGTTTCCAGCGGGTGCTCCCTTGCCCTCAGAACAAGAATTGTGTACGCTCTACCAAATCAGTCGCGCTCCAGTGCGCCAGGCATTAGCCGAACTGGTTAACGAAGGGCGTATTTACCGGCGTGTGGGGGTAGGTACGTTTGTTACCCCGCAAGCTTCTGTTGACCCCGAACCTGTATTGTTCAAGGTGCTTGCAAATGACCGTTGGGTGCAATTGTTCGAGCGCGTCACAGCTGATTGGGCGGCGCGGGCCAAACAGCCCCGCATCCATCTGGAAATGCAGATGCCGGAACGCTCCGAGTTTCATCAGACCTTACGCGATGCCACCGTGCAAGGTGACGCCCCAGATTTGGTCTCCGTGGATTACGTTTGGATTGCCGGATATGCCCGTGCTAATTACATCGCGCCGCTGGAAACGATTGACGCGGCCTGGGTGCAGACGTTGCGGGCGGATTTGGAGCCGCCGGTGCGTTACAACCACACGTTGGACGGGCAACTGTGGGGCATTCCGGTGCAGAGCGATGTGACGGGTTTATGGCTCCGACGCGATTGGTTCGCCGCTGAGGGCCTGTCCGCGCCGGTCACCTGGGACGAATGGCGCACACTGCTGGTGCATTTTGCGCGCCCAGATGTCATGACCCGTTGGGGACACCGCTGCTCGCTGGTGTTTCCCGGGGGCGTGGTAGCTGAAGAAGCCACACTCAACGTGTTGCTCACCTTGATTTGGGGCGCGGGCGGGGATGTTCTGGACGCCTCTGGTGCATTCTCGCTGCTGCACCCGGCAATTATTGAGACATTAACCTTCTTACGTTCATTGACCGAGAGCGGCTATATTGCGCCAGAGGCCCCGCGTTTGCACTGGTCGGATGCGCCTCGGATGCTTGCGTGGGGCGAGACTCCCATGACGTTGGGGGGAACCTACGAATGGCCGGTCATTCAAGAATCATCTCCCTGGAAAACTGAGGCTGAAATGTTGGCGCATCTGGATTTTGTCCCCATGCCGCGCCCTAGCGTAACACATGCGCCAGTGGCTTCATTGGGCGGCACCTCTTGGGTTGTGATGCGCCAATCCGATCTAAAAACCCTAAGCTGCGATTTGATGCAGCTTGCAATTCAATCCCCCTGGCTGTTACAATTCTATGCTCAAAATTGCCAGCTGTCGCCGTTTCGTTCGCTAAATCATGCCCTGGCCGAAGCCAGCCCATGGATTCGGAAAATTTTACCGCTGCTTTCATTGGCGCGTCCTCGTCCCTTGCTCCCGCAATACACGCGAATTTCGCGCTTCTTGCAACAGATGTTCGAGCAAGTCCTGTGGCAAGGCGCGCCGATTGAGGACACGTTGCGGCAAACGCAACGCTATCTGACCTTGTTGCTTGAGGATTGACCCGGTTGACAATCCTAAAGGAGGTGTCCATCAGCTAAACAGTTGCGGCGCTTGTATAGTATAGAGTGTGGTTTTTCTGACTTTCAATAAGATCCAAGGAGGAGTTTGATGAAGAAGTGGAGTGTCTTGATAAGTTTGGTAATGTTGGCAAGCTTGCTGCTGACCGCTTGCGGTTCCGGGGAAACCCCTGCCGGTAGCGGTGGCACCGTCACGCTTTGGCACGCTTACCAGACCGGTAGTGCCGAAGAGGAAACCCTGGCCGCGTTGATCGAGAACGCCAAGGCTGCGTATCCCGATATGACCATCAACGTGTTGCAAATCCCCTTCAGCGAAATTTTCAACAAGTACCAGACCGAAGTGGCCGCCGGTGGCGGTCCTGATATGTTTGTAGCCCCGAATGACGATCTGGGCAACTGGGCGCGCGGCGATCTGGTGCTCGCCCTGGATACCTATCTCGCTGGTAAACTAGACGCGTTTGCTCCGGTGGCTGTTGACGGAATGCGGGTTGATGGCGTGCTCTACGGTGTACCTGAATCCGCCAAAGCTGTCGCGTTGTATTACAACAAATCTTTGATTGCTACGCCCCCGGCCACAACGGCGGAACTGTTGCAAGCCGCGCAGTCCGGCCAGCTCTTGGTCAATGTCCAGGGTGCTTATCACCTCTTCGGCTTCTTCGGCGCGTTCGGGGGGCAGCTGTTCGACGCAGATCAGCGCTGTGTTCTTGATACGACGGGGGGCATTCAGACCATGCAGTATTTCCTCGACCTGAAAGCTGCGGGTGCGGTCTTCGAGCCGGATTACGGCAAGGCCGAGGGGTTGTTCCGCCAGGGCCAGGCCGCGATGTTTGTCAATGGCCCGTGGGCGTTGGCTGACTATCAGAAAGACCTGGGCGATAACCTGGGAGTAGCTCCGCTTCCCACTGGCCCGAACGGTGCCGGCGCGGCCTTCAATGGGATTGATGGCTTCTACATCAACCCTAACAGCCGGAACATTGACGGCGCAATTACCCTGGCGCTGTTCCTGACCAACAAAGAGTCTTCCCAGATCTATACCGACCGGGCCGGCCATGTGCCGATCCGCAATGACGTGACTGCCAGCGACCCGTTGGTGGCCGCGTTTGCTCAGGCTTCAGCCGTCGGGTATCCGCGTCCCCAAAGCCCGGAGTTCGCCAACTACTGGGCGCCGGCAGGCGATATGTTCACCAAAGTGCTCGAAGGCGCTGTGACGGCCGAGCAGGGCGTGCGCGACCTGTGTACCCAGATGAATACAGCCAATAACAAGTAATTTAGCATTTACCAGGGAGGTGTCCGCGGATACCTCCCTGGTATTTTGCTTTGTAAACGGGAGGTTCGTATGGCCGTAAAAAGCACCCCTGTCGGAAACACCGCAGAAGTGTCGGGTTTTCGTCGTTGGTGGGAGCGTACCACTAACACTCGTGCCGCGTATTTGTACCTGTTGCCAGCGTTTTTGGTTATGACGATTATTACTTTTTACCCTCTTTTTTACCAGGTGTGGATGTCGTTCACCGATTACAACATTGCCAACTTGCGCGGAACCGTGCCCCCTAATTGGATAGGATTCAAAAATTATCTCGATATTTTCCAGGGCGCATTGCAGGCCAAACTGCCCAATTTCAATTTCTGGCGGATTTTGGGCTTTAATTTGATATGGACTATTACCAATGTGCCTTTTCATGTGGTTATTGGGGTTTTAATCGCGGTCGCGTTGAATGTTGAAGGGCTGTGGTTTAAGAAAATCTACCGTGCCATTTACATCCTGCCGATAGTCTTGCCCACGCTGGTCATTGCTACTGTCTGGCGCAATATGTTCGACCAGACTTCCGGCTCTATCAACATGGGGCTGGCGGCTATCGGGGGACTGTTTAACATTCCCCCAGAAGCTTTCTACATTCGTTGGTTTGAGAGCATCGTTCCTCCCTTCTCCTGGTTCCTGCCAGGGATGCCGCTTCCGCTCTCGTACTACGCAATGTTGATCGCCAATATCTGGTTGGGGTGGCCGTTTATGACGATTGTAGCGACGGGCGCGCTCCAAAGCATCCCGAAAGACTTGTATGAGGCCGCTTCGATGGATGGTGCTACTCCGCGCCAGCAATTCTTCACCATTACGGTGCCACTTATCCGTCCGGCGATGGTGCCGGCCGCAGTCTATGGCACCATTACCACGTTCAACCTCTTTAACTTTATCTTTATGATGTCCGGCGGTGGGCCGTTGCGCCAGACGGAAATTCTGGTCACGACCGCCTACGACTTGGTGCGAACGCAACGCCTTTACGGGATGGCCGCAGCCTTCTGTGTGCTGATTTTCTTCATCCTTTTGGGGTTGACGTTGGCTCTCAATTGGGCAACCAAAGCAACGGAGCGATACGATGTCTGAAAAAGAGCGCCGTTTACCACTTTTCAAGCAGTTGATCTATCAGATCATTTTATTGGCGATTGCGTTTAGCGTGCTCTTTCCCATCATGTGGATTGTGAGCCTTTCGCTGGATCCGCGCAACCTTTCGCGCCCGCCGGATTTCCGGCTGATTCCGCCAGGGGCCTCGTTCGAGGCGTACCGCCGGGTGTTAGCACGTCCGACCGCTAATCCGGTGACGTTTGCTGAATTGGCCTTTAATCAGCTCAAGCTCGCTGGCGGCGTTTCTTTCCTGGCGGTACTGGTAGGCGTCTTCGCCGCTTATTCATTCTCTAGATTCGATTATCGCGGGCGTAAGGGGTTGATGTTGAGCGTCGTGATGGTGCTGATCTTGCCCGGAATCGCCACGGTAGCACCACTTTTCGTCATGTTGAATAGAATCGTTATTGATTGGGGCAGCATCCAGTTCAACTTGCGTAACTCGTTGTATGGGGTAGGGTTGGCTTTGATTTCAGGGCAATTACCCTTTGCTATCTGGAATCTCAAGGGCTTCCTGGATACTGTTCCCCGTGACCTGGAAGAGGCCGCGCTGATTGACGGTGCCGGCCCGACGCAAGCCTTCTTCCGCATCATCTTGCCGCTCTCGACGCCGGCGCTGGCCGTAACAGCCTTCCTGGGCTTTAGCAGTGGGTGGACGGAATTTGCGCTTTCCTGGCTGTTCCTCACCGATGCCAAAGACTTCACCCTGGCGATGTCGTTGTGGAACATGACCGGCCCGTACTCTGGAGATACGCCCTGGTCGGCTTTCTCCGCGATGGCCTTGATGGTGGCCGCGCCGGTGGCGATAGTCTATCTCCTGCTTCAGAAATATATCGTGGGCGGGTTGACCATCGGTGGCGTGAAGTAATCTCCCGGTTGTTGCTACATCTATAAACGCAATAGCGCAACAGTCGCCCTGTCAAAGCCAGCAATAGGCGTGGCTTGAGTCATCCTACAGGGTTAGTGTTGCGGTACGGCCTTGGACGCGCGCAGAGGCCTTCGACAGGCTCAGGCACCGGAGAAGCCTGGTGGCTGAGCCTGCCGAAGCCTCTCCCGGCGGCTCTCCGGCATTGTCTTGGACGCGCGCAGAGGCCTTCGACAGGCTCAGTCGCTGCGGAGAAGCCTGGTGGCTGAGCTTGCCGAAGCTCTCCCGGTGGCCTTCCGGCATTGTCTTTGACGCGCGCAGAGGCCTTCGACAGGCTCAGGCGCCGCGGAGAAGCCTGGTGGCTGAGCCTGCCGAAGCCTCTCCCGGTGGCTCTCCGGCATTGTCTTTGACGCGCGCAGAGGCCTTCGACAGGCTCAGGCGCCGCGGAGAAGCCTGGTGGCTGAGCCTGCCG